>Ga0307409_100001533_pt1 | contig 11457 bp, 8 predicted proteins | sample 322Ometagenome_2_FD_203888 | JGI IMG/M metagenome (GOLD analysis project Ga0307409, IMG submission 203888) | Maize rhizosphere microbial communities from greenhouse at UC Davis, California, United States - 322HYB-O-2 | ecosystem: Host-associated > Plants > Roots > Rhizosphere > Soil | place...
CGATGAGATCGACAAGATGTCCATGGATTTCCGTGGCGATCCGTCATCGGCGCTGCTTGAGGTCCTGGATCCCGAGCAGAACTCCACGTTCGCGGATCACTACCTGGAGGTCGACCTCGATCTCTCGCAGGTGATGTTCGTGTGCACGGCGAACAGCCTCAACATTCCCGCGCCGCTGCTCGATCGCATGGAAGTCATCCGTCTGCCGGGTTACACCGAAGACGAGAAACTCAACATCGCGAAAAAGTACCTGCTGCCCAAGCAGGTCAAGCAGAACGGCCTCAAGCCCGAGGAGATCAAGGTCGCGGACGACGTCATTCTCGACATCATTCGCTACTACACGCGCGAAGCGGGCGTGCGCAATCTCGAACGCGAGATGGCGCGTATCTGCCGCAAGGCCGTCAAGCAGTTGCTGCTCGCCGCCAAGAAACCCGAGAAGGGCGAGAAGGCGGAGAAGGGCGAGAAGGCAGGTGTGGTCAGCGTCACCACCAGGAACCTCGACAAATTCCTCGGCGTGAAACGGTTCCGCTACGGCAAGGCGGAGGAGGAAAATCGCATCGGTCACGTCACGGGTCTCGCCTGGACCGAGGTCGGCGGCGAATTGCTGACCATCGAAGCGGCCGTGGTGCCCGGCAAGGGCAAGTTGCAGCACACCGGCCAGCTCGGCGAAGTGATGCAGGAATCCATCCAGGCCGCCATGACCGTGGTGCGCAGCCGTGCCAACGTGCTCGGCATCGATCCGGACTTCTACCAGAAGCACGACGTTCACCTGCACATGCCCGAGGGCGCCACGCCCAAGGACGGTCCGTCCGCCGGTATCGGCATGTGCACGGCGCTGGTGTCGGCGCTCACCAAGATCCCGGTGCGGTCGGATGTCGCCATGACCGGCGAGATCACGCTGCGCGGCGAGGTGTTGCCCATCGGCGGTCTGAAGGAAAAGCTGCTCGCGGCGCACCGGGGCGGCATCACCACGGTGATGATCCCGGTCGACAACGAGAAGGATCTCGCGGAGATCCCCGACAACATCAAGGGCAAGCTCGATATCCGGCCAGTCAAATGGATCGACGAGGTGTTCGAGGTGGCACTCGCGGCCCGTCCGACACCGCGCCTGGGAACACCCCCGGCAACGGAGGAAAAGCGCCCGCGGCGCGGCGGTCGACGGTCCAACAAACAGCCGCAGGCGCATTGAGCCTGGTCGCGGGCTCGCGCCCGGGATTCGAATCCGGCCCGCGGCCGGGTCCGTAGAGCGTAAAAGGGGGTCCCGATGGGGCCCCTTTTTCTTTCTCTTCCGTCTGCCTGAACGATCCGCTAGACTGCGCGGCCTTTCGCGGGCGGCCAAACGGGTGCTTAGCTCAGCGGTAGAGCATCGCCCTTACAAGGCGAGGGTCGGGGGTTCGAAACCCTCAGCACCCACCAAAAAAACGGAGCGGTAGTTCAGTTGGTTAGAATACCGGCCTGTCACGCCGGGGGTCGCGGGTTCGAGTCCCGTCCGCTCCGCCAATTTTTTGGGACCGTATAGGAAGAAGGATGCTGCAGCGAATTCGCGACGGCCTGCATGGCCGCAAATGGCTGGCCTGGCTGGCTCTGTTTCCCATCGCATTGATTTTCGTCTTCTGGGGCGGCTCCAGCACTCTTGATTTCTCTGGCACCGGCCAGGGCGACGCCGCCAATGTGGACGGCGAAAAGATTCCCGCCGACGCCGCCACGCGCGCCTGGAGCGACGCACAGTCGCGCTGGTCGCAGCAGTTCGGAGTCGAGATCCCCGCCGAACAGCGCACGCGCATGCAGGACGACATCCTCGAGGATCTCGTGCGCACCAAGCTCATCGAGAACCGCCTGGCCGACGAGCGTTACCGCGTGAGCGAAGCGCGCGTGCTCGGCGAATTCGAGAAGATTCCCGCCTTCAAGGGTGCCGACGGCAAATACGACCCGGCCACCGCGCGCCAGGTGCTGCAACGGGTGGGCATGAGCGAGCAGGAACTGTTTCGCGACACGCGCTCCAACCTGCTGATCAACCAGCTCCAGAATGGCATCGGCAATTCGTATTTCCTGACGCGCGCCGAAGCGCAGCGCCTGTTCAACCTCGAGAACGAAGAGCGTGAAGTGGCTTACGCGCGCCTCGACACCGACCTGTTCACGAGCTCGGCGCCCATCGACGAGGCGGCGATCAAGACTTACTACGAAGCGAACGACGATCGCTTCATGTCCACCGAATCGGTTGCGCTCGAATACGCCGAGCTGCGTCTCGAGCAGCTCGCTTCGCAGGTGGCTCCGACCGAAGCGGACCTGCAGAAGCTCTACGACGACAACCGCGCCAATTACGTACTCGAAGAGCGCCGCCGCGCACGTCACATCCTCATCCCCGTGACGGGTGATGACGATGCAGGTGCCCTCAAGCAGGCCGAAAGCGTGCTGGCCGAAGCGAAAGGCAATGCGGATTTTGCCGAGCTCGCCAGGAAGTATTCGAAAGACAGCACCGCGGGCGACGGTGGCGAGCTGGGTTTCGTCCAGCGCGCGGATTTCCCGGGGCCTTTCGGCGACACACTTTTCACCATGAAGGTCGGTGACATCGCGGGCCCGGTGAAATCGCAGTTCGGCTATCACCTCATCAAGCTCGAGGAAATCCAGACGGGCGAAGCGCGTCCGTTCGAAACCGTGCGGGCTGAACTCGACGCACAGTATCGGCAGGACCGCTCGGCTGACTTGTTTGGCGAGCGGCAGGACCAGCTCACCTCGATGATCGAGCGGGGTGACAGCGATCTCGACAAGATGGCGCGCGAGCTGGGGCTCACGCGCGGTTCGATCGCGGAGTTCGTGCGCGGTGGCGGCGCCGAGCCGCTGGGCTCGAGCACGGATCTGCAGCAGGTGGTCTTCAGTGACGCCACCCTCAACCAGGGTCGGGTCGGAGGGCCGGTGGCGCTCGGCGAAGACCGCCTGGTCGTCGTCAAGGTCACGCAGCATCGCAAAGCCGAAGTGAAGCCTCTCGCCGCGGTGCGCGAGGAAATCGTCGGCCTGTTGCGCCAGGAGCAGGCGGTGGCGGCGGCCAAGGCCGCGGCCGCGGACATGCTCGCCAAGCTCGAAGCCGGTGAAAAGCTCGACGCGCTGGCGAGCGGCGCACGCGCGACCGCCGAGCCGGCTCGTTTCATCAGCCGCGGCGACCCATCCATTCCCGCCGCGCTGCGCACCGCGGTGTTCGAAGCACCACGCCCGACCACTTCACCCGTGATCCGGACCGCGACGCTCGACGACGGCTCCACGGCCGTATTCGTGGTGACGCGCACCCGCGTGGGCGACACCAGCGCCAATCCGCAGCTCGCCCAGCAGCAGAACATCATGCTGGTGCAGCGCGCGGCGTCCGGCGACCTCGCCGCGTACGTGAGCGAGGCACGGCGAAAGGCGAAAGTGACCAAGAACCCGCGGGTCTTCGAGTAAGACCTCATGGGAGCGGCCGGAGCGGACAGCAAGCCCACCCCGGTCCTTCCGATCCTCGTCGCCATGGTCGCCGGCGGATTCGTCGGCTGGCTGCTGCGCGCCTACGGCAGCCATCTGGGGTTCGACCTGGTGCCTTTCTTCGACATGGTCGGCACCATGTTCATCAACCTGCTCAAGATGATCATCGTGCCACTCATCATGGCCTCGGTGATCACGGGCGTGGCGGCGCTGGGATCCGGGCCCGACCTTGGCCGGCTCGGCAGCAAGACACTGGCCTTCTACGTCGTGACCACGTTGCTCGCGGTGCTGATCGCGCTGTTCCTGGTGAACCTGGTGGAACCGGGCGTGAAGGACGGCGTACCGGTGGGCGACAAACTCGCGCTCACGGCTGACGCCGGTGCGGTGACCGAAGGTGTGAAGTCGCGCGCCAACACCAGCGTGCTCGACACCCTCCGCGGCATCATCCCGGCGAACATCGTCGAGGCGGCCGCCAATACCAAGCTGCTTGGCCTGGTCTTCTTCTCGGTGCTCTTCGGCTTCTTCCTGGCGCGCATCGACCCTCCCCACCAGGGCACGGTCATGGGTTTCTGGCAGGGAATTTTCCAGATCATGATGCGCATCACCGGCTGGGTCATGACGCTGGCCCCGATCGGTGTGTTCGCGCTGATCGCCAAAGTGGTGGCGGTTTCGGGCTTCGAAGGCGCGGGTCCCTTGTTGCTGTTCGCGAGCTGCGTCGTGGCCGGTCTTTTGCTCTACGGCTTCATCGCGCTGCCCATCCTGCTTGCCGTCACGGCGCGCGTGAATCCGTGGCGCCTGTACCCGGCGATGGCGCCGGCGCTGCTCACGGCGTTCTCGACGGCCTCGTCATCGGCGACGTTGCCACTGTCCCTCAATTGCCTCGAGAAGCGCGCCGGCGTCTCCGAGCGCGTTGCCGGCTTCGTCATGCCACTCGGAGCGTCGGTGAATCACGCGGGCAGTGCGCTGTACGAATGCGCCGCGGCCATGTTCATCGCGCAGGCCTACGGGCTCCACCTGTCTTTCTCCACGCAGTTCACCGTGGTGATCCTGGCGCTCATCACCTCGATGGGAATCGCCGGCATTCCGGCCGCGTCGCTGGTCGGCATCGCCATCATCCTGGCGGCCGTCGGACTGCCCGCCGAAGCCATCGGCGTGCTGCTGGTATTCGATCGCCTGCTGGACATGTGCCGCACGGCGATCAACGTGCTGGCCGACGCGGCGTGCACGGTGATCGTGGCGCGGCTCGAGGGGGAGAAGGACGTGCTGGCGGCTCCCGCGAGCTGACAGTCAGCCCGGGGTCGGCGCCCGGTGAGGGATCAGCCTTCCGCTTCCTGCGGGAAGCTCATGCCGACGGTGCTGAAGCCCGCATCGACGTAGGTGATCTCTCCGGTGATGCCGTTCGCCAGATCCGAGCAAAGGAATGCGGCGGCGTTGCCCACGTCTTCCAGCGTCACGTTGCGTCGCAGGGGCGCCACTTCGGCGACCCGGCTCAGCATCTTGCGGAATCCGGCGATGCCCGCGGCCGCCAGTGTCTTGATGGGTCCGGCCGAGATGCCGTTGACGCGGATGTTGTGCGGACCGAGATCCGCCGCCAGGAAACGTACGTTGGCTTCGAGACTGGCCTTGGCGAGGCCCATGACGTTGTAGCTGGGGATGGACTTCACGGCGCCGAGATACGACAGCGTCAGCACGGCGCCGGCGCGGCCCGCCATCAGTGGTTTGGCGGCGCGGGCGAGGGCGGTGAGGCTGTAGCTGGACACGTCATGCGCCACGCGGAACGACTCGCGCGAGGTGGCCTCGACGAATCCGCCGGCCAGTGCTTCGCGCGGGGCGAATGCCACGGCGTGCACCAGGATGTCGAGCGAGTCCCATGACTTGCCGAGGCTGGCGAAGGCGGCGTCGATTTCGGCGTCGTTGGTGACGTCCAGGGGCAGCACGATCTTCGAGCCCAGTTGGGCGGCCAGCGGTTCGACGCGTTCCTTGAATTTCTCGTTCACGTAAGTGAAGGCGAGCTCGGCGCCTTCGCGATGCATGGCCTCGGCGATGCCGTAGGCGATGGAACGATCGGAAGCGACGCCGACGATCAGCGCGCGTTTGCCACTCAGGAAACCCATGTCTCTACCCCTGTTTGCGATGTCCGGCCGAGGCCGTTTCAAGGCCGGACATTCTGCCAGCTTCGCCGGCCGATGAGGTCAGGAGATGAGGACTAGCGGCCGCGGGCGTTGATGGTGAGCCTCTGACCGATGCGCAGCGTGGAATGGCGGCTGATGCCATTCCAGTTGACGATGTCGTTGACCGACACGCCGAAGGACTTCGCGATGCGCGACAAGGTGTCCCCGCTGCGCACCTTGTAAGTCTTCGCGCCGCCGCTCGAGGACGAGCCGCCGCCCCCCGAGCTGCCACGGTTGAGCACCAGTTTCTGGCCGGTGCGCAGCATGTCGTTCGCGCCCATGCCATTGAGGCGTGCCAGCGTGTTGACGTCCATGCGATGGCGCTTGGCGATGCGCCACAGCGAATCGCCGCTGCGCACCACGTGCACCGCGGGACGCCGGCCGGAACGGTTGCCGCGTCCGTCGACACGCGCCGCCGCCAGCATGACCTTGGCAGGCAGGTTGACCACGGCGGTCGGCACGCGGATTTCCGCGCCGATGACCAGGTGATCGCTGCCGAGGTTGTTCATGTCGCGGATGACGATGGGTTGGGTCTTGTATTTCTTGGCGATGGTCGCGATGGACTCACCACTGACGACCTTGTGCAGCGAGACGCGCACGCGCTCGTCGGGGCTCAGCAGCTCGAGGTTGCGGCTGAACGCGTCGGCCGTATCGCGCGGCAGCAGCAGGAAATGCGGCCCGGCGGGGTCGGTGGCCCAGCGATGGAAGCCGGGGTTGAGTTCATAGACCTCGTCGATGGTGATGCCGGCGAGTTGGGCGGCGAGGCTCAGGTCGAGCTGGCCGCCGGTGTCGACCCGCGCGAAGTAGGGCTCGTTGGGAATGGGGCTGAACGCAATGCCATAGTCCTCGGGATTCGCGACCAGGCGGCGCATGGCCATGAGCTTGGGCACATAGGCGCGGGTTTCCGCCGGCAGCTTCAGGCTGAAGAAATCCACCGGCTTGCCAGCCGCGCGATTCGCCTTGACCTCGCGCTGCACGCGGAACTCGCCGCAGTTGTATGCCGCAATCGCGAGCAGCCAGTCATTGAAGAACTCGTCGTGCATGTACTGCAGGTAGTCGAGCGCGGCGCGTGTCGAGGCGATGACGTCGCGGCGGCCGTCGTACCACCAGTCCTGCTTGAGGCCGAAGCGCTCACCGGTGCCGGGCATGAACTGCCAGAGGCCATTGGCCGACACCCATGAGCGCGCATAGGGCTCGAAGGCGCTCTCGACCACGGGCAGCAGCGCGAGCTCGAGCGGCATGCCGCGCGCCTCGATCTCCTGCACGATGTGATGCAGGTAGAGGCTGGCGCGGCCGAACACGCGTTCCAGGTACTGCGGGTTGTTGGCGAAGAAAGCGAGCTGCTGGTCGATGCGCGGCGAGTCGATGTCGGAGAGCTTGAAACCGGCGCGGATTCGATCGAAGACGTCCGGATAATTCTCAGGCGTCACGCCGGCGACCGTGTGCGACCCGGCATCGGCGAGAGCTGCCGTCTCCAGAGGCTCCTCGCCCTCGACGCCGGCCACGGAGTCCAGTGGCGGTTCGGCGGCATCGGCGGCAGGGGCAACGGCGCTGGCGGGAGCGGCCGACGAGGCGGGCGCACCCCTGACCCTGGCGGCCCGCACGGGCGCGGGGCTGGCAGCCACCGGAGCAGGCGCAGCCGCAGGCTCGGCCGTGGCGGCCACCTGGGGGTCGAGCGGGGCCGGCGGGGCATCCGAAGGCGCCGTGGCGCAGCCGGCCAGAAAAAGAGCAATAACAACCAAAGGCGCCGACGTGCGCACGCCCGTGAATCCGACAGTCAATTCACACCCCCGTGGGGTAAACGGGTACCGTTTTCGATAGCTGACGGTACTTGGTCAAGGGGCGGTATTTAAGCCGTAAGTTCACAGGATTGCTACCTTTTTTGTGCTCTAATTCACAGCCTTCGTGACACACGCCACCGCCTCCGCTGCCGTCGATTCCTGGCTCGGTTCCGGGCTGGGACAGTCCGTGCTCCAGGCCGAATCCGAGTTGATGATCGAGATCTTGGACGACGTTTTCGGCTGGGAGTTGCTTCAGCTCGGACTTTGGGGCCCCCGGGATTCCCTGTTGTCCGGTTGTCGGACTCGACGTCGGGCAGTTGTCGCTCACGACCGTTCCCAGGCCGCCGATGCCGACATCACCGCGCGTCTCTCACAATTACCGATTGGCAACGGCGCGGTCGATGCCGTGTTCCTGCCGCATACGCTCGAATTCGAAACGGACCCCTTCGCCGTGGTGCGCGAGGCGGACCGCATCCTCGCCGGTGAAGGTCATCTCATCGTGATGGGATTCCGGCCGTTCAGCCTGTGGGGTTTCCGCAGCCGCGCGATCAGCCATGGTTATCCTCCCGGCCTCAGACGCATGCTCGGCGCGCGTCGCGTGGCCGACTGGCTGGAGCTGCTGGGCTACGACGTCACGCTGACCCGCAACTACCTCTTTACGCCGCCCTGGGGCGCCGCCGCGCCGCGTCCCGGCGCGCCCTCGAATCTGCTGCGCCGGGGCTGGATCAAGCCGTGGCCCGCGGGCGCGTATCTACTGAAGGCGCGCAAGCGCATCTATACGCTCACGCCCATCCGGCCGCGTTCGTGGGAACGCGTGCAGCCCATCGGCGGTCTCGTCAAGCCCACCACTCGCGGGTTCCCGAATTGAGCGAAGTGGAGATCTACACCGACGGGGCCTGTCGCGGAAATCCGGGGCCCGGTGGCTGGGCGGCGTTGCTGCTGTCCGGTGGCCACGAGCGTGAGATTTCCGGTGCCGAGGCCGCGACGACTAACAACCGCATGGAGCTCACGGCCGTGATCCGTGCGCTCGAAGCCCTGAAACGGCCGGTGCGCGGCCGCATCTACACGGATTCGCAGTACGTGCGGCAAGGTGTGCTCGAGTGGTTGAAGAACTGGAAGGCGCGCGGCTGGAAGACCGCGGACCGAAAGCCGGTCAAGAACCAGGATTTGTGGCAGGAACTCGACGCGCTGACGCAGCGCCACGAACTGGAATGGCACTGGGTCAAGGGACATTCCGGCAATGTGGGCAATGAGCGCGTCGACCAGCTGGCCAATCGCGCCATCGACGCCATGACCGGGTCGTAATCCGCGGTCGACTTACTTAGACTCGCGCGCCATGCGACAAATCGTTCTCGACGTCGAAACCACCGGCCTCGAAGCCGCCGCCGGCCATCGCATCATCGAGATCGGCTGCGTGGAGCTCGCCAACCGCCGGCCCACCGGCCAGAAATTCCATCGTTACCTGAATCCCGAGCGTGAGATCGACGCCGGCGCGCTCGCGGTGCACGGCATCGATCTGTCGCGCCTGCTGCAGGCGCCGCGCTTCGCCGACATCGCCGCGGAGCTGGTGACGTTCATCGATGGCGCCGAGCTCATCATCCACAACGCGCCCTTCGACGTCGGCTTCCTCGACGCGGAATTCGCGCGACTCCAGGGCATGCGTCCCGTGGCGCAGTTCTGCAAGGTGCTCGACACCCTGGCGCTGGCGCGCAGCCTGCACCCCGGCCAGCGCAATGGACTGGACGCGCTCTGCAAACGCTACAACGTCGACAACAGCAAGCGCGAGCTGCACGGCGCGTTGCTCGACGCGGGCATCCTCGTCGACGTCTATCTGGCGATGACCGGCGGACAGAGCGCGCTGGCGCTGGACTCGGCGGCGCAAAACGCGGCCGCGCGCGGCCAGGCGAATGTGCCGCTGTGCCGTGCCGCGGGCATCACGATTACCGTGCCAGCCGCGAGCGACGAGGAGCTGCGCCAGCACGACGCACTGCTCGCGATCATCGACAAGGCCAGTGGCGGCAAGCTCCTGTGGCGCCAGCCTTCCGCGCCGGACGCCGGGCAGTGAAGATACTGCTGACGGGCGCCGCGGGGTTCATCGGTTTCCACACGGCGCGCAAGCTGCTGGCGCGCGGCGACGAGGTCGTCGGCCTCGACAACGTCAACGATTACTACGATCCGAACCTCAAGCGCGCGCGGCTCACCATCCTCGAGCGCGAGACGAAATTCCGCTTCGTGAAGATGGATCTCGCGGACCGCGGCGGCATGAAGGCGCTGTTCTCGCGCGAGAAATTCGCGCGCGTCGTGCACCTCGGAGCCCAGGCCGGCGTGCGCCACTCCATCGAGAATCCGCAGGCCTATATCGACAGCAACGTTACCGGCACGCTGAACGTGCTCGAGGGTTGCCGCCACAACCACGTCGAGCACCTGGTGTTCGCCTCAACCAGCTCGGTCTACGGGCTCAACACCCACATGCCGTTTTCGCCGCATCGTGGCGTCGATCATCCGCTGTCGCTGTACGCATCGACCAAGCGCACCAACGAGCTGATGGCACACAACTACGCCGCGCTGTTCAAACTGCCGGCGACCGGGCTGCGCTTCTTCACGGTGTACGGGCCGTGGGGACGCCCCGACATGGCGCTGTTCCTGTTCACCAGGAACATCCTCGATGGCAAACCCATCGACGTGTTCAACCACGGTCACCACAAGCGCGATTTCACCTACATCGACGACATCGTCGAGGGCGTGGTGCGCACCTGCGATCGCATCGCGGCGCCCAATCCCGGCTGGAGCGGCGCGGATCCGGATCCGGCGAGCAGCAGCGCGCCGTTCCGCATCTACAACATCGGCAACAGCAACCCGGTGGAGCTGTCGCGTTACATCGAAGTGCTGGAATCGTGCCTGGGGCGCACCGCGGTCCGGAACTATCTACCCATGCAGGCCGGTGACGTCCCCGACACCTTCGCCGACATCACCGACCTGGTGAACGACGTCGGTTATCGCCCGTCCACCACCGTCGAGACCGGCGTGCGGCGCTTCGTCGACTGGTACCTCGAGTATTACCGGCGGGCATGAGCGAAAGGCAGGTTTCCATGAAAGTCCCCTTGCTCGATCTCAAACCCCAGTACCGCGCGCTCAAGGCCGAGCTCGACGCCGCCGTGCTGCGTGTCAGCGAGTCCCAGCATTTCATCCTGGGTCCGGAGATCAAGTCGCTGGAGGCGGCCTGCGCGGCGTATTCGCAATGCCGCTTCGGCATCGGCATTTCATCCGGAACCGACGCGTTGCTGGTCGCACTGATGGCGCTCGACATCGGCGCCGGCGACGAGGTCATCACCTCGCCGTACACGTTCTTCGCCACCGCGGGAACCATCGCGCGGGTGGGCGCGCGGCCGGTATTCGTGGACATCGAGCCGGATACCTTCAACATCGCGCCCGCGGCCATCGAAACCTTCATCGCCACCCGCTGCGAGAGCCGCAACGGCACGCTGATCAATCGCGATACCGGCGGCAAGGTGCGCGCCATCATGCCGGTGCACCTGTACGGACAGATGGCCGACATGACGAGCATCATGGACATTGCGCGGCGCCATGGCCTGCGGGTCATCGAGGACGCGGCCCAGGCCATCGGCTCCGAAGACGCGCAGGGCCGGCGCGCCTGCTCCATCGGCGACGTGGGCTGCCTCTCGTTCTTTCCGACCAAGAACCTGGGCGCCTTCGGCGACGCCGGTGCCTGCGTCACCAACGACGAGCAACTGGCGGCGAAGCTCATGAAGCTGCGCGTGCATGGCATGGAGCCCAAGTATTTCCACGAGCTCATCGGCGGCAATTTCCGGCTCGATGAAATCCAGGCCGCGGTGCTCAACGTGAAGCTGCCGCACCTCGATTCCTGGAGCGCGGCCCGGCAGCGCAATGCCGCGTTCTACGACGCGGCATTCGCGCGCGCGGGGCTCGGCGACGCGCTGCGCACACCGCCACCGGCGCCGGCCGGCGCGCGCCACATCTACAATCAGTACTGCATCCGGGTCGAGCGTCGCGACGAGATCCGTCGTGGCCTGAAC
>Ga0307409_100001536_pt1 | contig 11455 bp, 11 predicted proteins | sample 322Ometagenome_2_FD_203888 | JGI IMG/M metagenome (GOLD analysis project Ga0307409, IMG submission 203888) | Maize rhizosphere microbial communities from greenhouse at UC Davis, California, United States - 322HYB-O-2 | ecosystem: Host-associated > Plants > Roots > Rhizosphere > Soil | place...
CCGAGGCCGCCGCCGAGTTCGAGCGCCATGTAGGAGCGCCCGCCCACCCCCACGCGTTCGGGACGCCAACCGAGCAGCTCCGAGTAGAACGCGCAGGCGCGCGCCAGGTTGTTCGTATGGAGCTCGAGGTGGACCACGTCCCCGGTCATGCTGGTAGTGATCCGCGCGGTCGCGTGAATCAATCGATGGATTTGCGCCGTCCGCCGGATCTACACACCCAGAGATGGAATCCGACGAGCTACTGGAGGCCGCGCGCCGCGGCGACGAGGGCGCCTTCGAGCGCTTGCTCGAGCCGTATCGCCGGGAGCTCGAGGCCCACTGCTACCGGATGCTCGGCTCGGTCCACGACGCCGAGGACGCGATGCAGGACGCGCTCCTGCGGGCCTGGCGAGGTCTGTCGCGCTTCGAGGGCCGCAGCTCCCTGCGCTCCTGGCTGTACCGGATCGCCACCAACAGCTGCCTGAGGCTGATCGAACGCAGGCCCACCCGGGTGCTGCCCATCGATCACGGCCCCCCGGCCGATCCGCACGACCGGCTCGCCAAGCCGCTGGTGGAGTCGACCTGGATCGAGCCCTATCCGGACGAGCGGTTGGGCGTGGACGACGCGCACGCATCGCCGGAGGCGCGCTACGAGCAGCGCGAGAGCGTCGAGCTCGCCTTCACCGCCGCCCTCCAGCACCTGCCGCCGCTCCAGCGGGCGGCGCTGATCTTGACCGACGTGCTGGGCTTCAAGCCGGCCGAGGTGGCCGAGGCCCTCGACGCCACGCCCGCCGCGATCTACAGCGCGCTCCAGCGCGCCCGCAAGGCGGCGAACGAGCGCCTCCCGGAGCGCAGCCAGCAGGAGACGCTGCGCACGCTCGGGGACGCCTGCGTCCGTGACCTGGTCGACCGATTCGTGGAGGCATGGGAGGGGGGCGACGTCGACGCGATTCGCTCGCTGCTCACCGACGACGCGGTGCTCGCGATGCCGCCGTACCCGACCTGGTTCCGCGGGCGCGACGACGTGGCCGATTTCCTGGCCCGCGGCCCGCTCGCGCCCGTGCGGCGCTGGCGGCTCGTGCAGACGCGCGCCAACGGGCAGCCGGCGCTGGGCTCCTACCGGACCATGGACGACCGTCCGCTGGCAGCCGAGGGCCTGATCGTCCTGTCGTTCAGCGAGGACGGCCGGCTCAGCGAGCTCAACGCGTTCCGCAACGCGGACCTGTTCGCGAAGTTCGGGTTGCCCCGAGCGATGGATTCGGAGGCCGCGTCGGATCTCTAGAGGCAAAGGCCGAAAGGAGACCCGATGAACCCGCAGACAACCAGGACCACCGCGTGGGTGGTAGTGCTCACCGCGATCGGTTCCTTCATGGGCGCGCTCGACACGCTCGTCGTGTCCACCGCCATTCCCACGATTCGGGTCGACCTGGGCGCCTCGGTGTCCCAGCTCGAGTGGACCGTCAACGCCTACAACCTCAGCTTCGCGGTGATGCTCGTAACCGCCGCCGCGCTCGGTGATCGGCTCGGCCGGCGGCGGCTCTACGCCGTCGGGCTCGTGGGTTTTGCGGTCGCCTCCGTGGCCAGTGCGCTGTCCCCGAACGTCGGCTGGCTGATCGCCTCTCGCGCGGTCCAGGGCGTGGCCGCTGCGTTCATGATGTCGCTCGGCCTTGCGCTGCTCAGCGCGGCGTTCCCGGCTGAGCGCCGCGGCACCGCGATCGGCCTGTTCAGCGCGGTCACCGGCCTCGCCGTGGCGAGCGGGCCGCTGGTCGGCGGCGCCGTCGTCAACGGGCTCGACTGGACCTGGATCTTCTGGCTCAACGTCCCGATCGGACTGATCGCCGCCCCGCTCGTGCTGGCGCGCGTAAAGGAGAGCTTCGGCCCCAACACCGCCCTCGACTTCCCGGGCCTCGGGCTCGTGACCGCGGGTGCCCTCGGGATCGTCTGGGGGCTGGTGCGCGGGAACTCGGCCGGCTGGGGCTCGGTCGAGGTGGTGGCCACTCTGGCGGCCGGAGCGCTGCTGGTCGTCGCGTTCATCGCGTGGGAGCGGCGCGCCTCGGAGCCGATGATCCCGATGAGCTTCTTCCGCTCGCGGGCGTTCTCCGCCGGCAACCTGGCGATCTTCGCCGTCTTCGGCTCGCTGTTCGCGGAGGTCTACTTCTTCTCCCAGCTGCTGCAGAACGCCATGGGGTACGACGCCCTCGGAGCAGGGCTGCGGCTGATGCCGTGGACGGGCACGTTCCTGGTGGTCGGCCCGATCGCCGGTGCGCTGACCGACCGGATCGGCGAACGGCCGTTGATGGTCACGGGCCTGCTGATCCAGGCCGCCGGGACGATCTGGATCGCGTTGATCGCGAGCCCCGACATGAGCTACTCGGAGCTGGTGGTCCCGATGGTGATCGCGGGCGTGGGGATCTCGATGGCGATCCCGTCGGCGCAGAACTCGGTGCTCGGGTCGGTGGCCGAGGAGGCCGTCGGCAAGGCAGCCGGCACCAACAGCGTGATGCGCGAGCTGGGCGGCGTGTTCGGCATCGCGGTGGCGGTGGCGGTCTTCGCCGGGGCGGGCAGCTACGCCTCGCCGGAGGCGTTCACCGACGGGTTCGCGCCGGCGATCGGCGTGGCGGCTGCGCTGGCGCTGGTCGGTGCGGTGGCCGGGAGCTTCCTGCCCGGGCACAACCAGGATCTGGAGCTGATCACGGCCACCCCCGTCGCGGAGCCCGCCCGATGAGGCGAGTCATGGTCCGCTACCGGGTCAAGCCCGGGCAGGCGGAGGGCAACGAGGAGCTGGTCCGCGCGGTGTACGAGGACCTGCATCGCGCGGCCCCGGCCGGCTTCAGCTATGCGACCTTCCGTCTGGACGACGGGCTCACTTTCGTCCACCTCGCCCAGTCGGAGGGCCGCGACTCGCCCTTGCCGGCGCTCGAGGCGTTCCGGGAGTTCCAGAAGGACATCGGCGCGCGCTGCGACGAGCCCCCCGTCGTCACGGAGCTCAGCGAGGTCGGGTCGTTCCGGTTCGCGTGGAGCTGATCTATGCTGTGGCGACGCTCGGCTCATGGAAGGAGCTATGCAGCCAGCGGACCCGATCGTCAGCCTCAGCGTCGGCCGCTACCGGCTCGAGGTCGGTGCCACGGCCGGGACGCTGATCGCGCATTCGCACGCTCCGCCAGAGGGCGACGTAGCGCCGCTGGCGCAGGCGCTCGAGCAGAAGCGCCCTGTGACGCCGGGCGAGTCCATCCAGGGGACGGTCGACAGCGCCGCCGATGTGACGACCGCTGTCGAACAGGCGGTGGCCCTGTTCAAGGACCTGGCGGCGGGGCGCATCGAGCCGCGCGATGCGTCGGCGCGGGTCGACCTGATGCTCGACATGCTCGAGCGGTTGGACTCGCAGGGGCGCTGGGAGGAGGCTCGGCGTCTCGCCCGCGCGCTGAACGGCGTTCTCGCCCTGCTGTTCCGCTGGGCCGAGCTCGTTCGCTCGCTGAAGGTTGTTCGCGCGCACGCCGAAGGGCTTGGCGACATCGCGTGGAGCGAGCACGAGCTCGGGACGCTCCACCTCGTCGCGGGCGATCCGGCCGGCGCGAACCGGCGGCTCGAGGAAGCTGAGCGGATCAGGCGTGAGCTCGGCAACGAGGCCGAACTCGCGGCGACCCAGCACAACCTGCGCGTGCTCTGTCGAGAGCTACGCGAGCAGCTCGACAGCCAGAGCGGTCGACCTACCGGCCGCCAGCTCCTGCTGCTCGGTGCGGCGGCCGTCTTGCTCCTGCTCATCGGCGGCGTGGCCGGCGCGGCACTGGGCCACGGCGACGGCGACGACAACGACGGCGTGCAAACCGGGAGAGCCCGGCTGGCGGTGCAAAGCGACGGTGCCGGCAGCGTGACCAGTGTCCCCGCCGGGATCAGCTGCCCGGACCGCTGCCAGCGCAGCTTTCCCCGCGACTCGGTCATCGTGCTCGCGGCGCGACCCAACGCCGCGGACACGCCCTTCGCCGGCTGGAGGGGTGGCGGGTGCCAGGGAACCGGCGGCTGCAAGTTGACCCTGAGTGGCGACAGGACGGTTACGGCCACCTTCAAGGCCATCGAGGCGGATACGGCGACCCTGCACATCGACCCTCCCGTGAATGGAACGGTCACGAGCGACACGGGTGGGATCGCCTGTCCGCAGGCATGTGAGGCGACGCTCGTGAGGGGCACCCCGGTGGCCCTGACCGCCGTCGCGAACAAGGGGTTCATGTTCGGTGAGTGGGGCGAGGCCTGCACAGGGAGCGGCCCGTGCAACGTGACGCTCGACGCCGACCGGCGCGTTACGGCGACCTTCGTCGCGCCCGTGACCGTGAGCGTCTCGGTGAGCGGCGACGGCACGGTCACGAGCGACAGGGGTGGGATCGAGTGCCCGTCGGGCGCCTGCTCGGAGGTGGTCGGCGCAGGTCAGCAGATCACGCTGACGGCCGACGGCGAGTTCCGTTTCTGGGGCGGAGCCTGCGGTGGGGAGACGCCGTCGTGCACGCTCACGCCCGTGGCGGACGCCACGGTCAGGGCCGTCTTCACAGACGTCGACTGATTCGTCAGCAGACGTCGTGCCGAGCCCGAGGCTGAAGGTCGCGGTTTACTCTCGGCGGTCCATGGAGAGCGATACGGCAACGACCATCCGCGACGCGGTCGCGTCCTATGAGCAGGAGATGGTCGGGCTGACCACCCGGCTCGTGTCGGTCGCCTCGGAGAACCCGCCGGGGCAGCGCTACCGCGAGTGTGCCGAGCTGCTCTCGGAGGCGCTCGGAGCGCTCGACCTGTCGCCTCAAATCGTGGACACCTCGATCCCCGATTCGGACGAGCCGCGCTGGTGTGTGCAGGGCGGCACGGGCGGCAGCGGGCCCTGCCTCTACCTGCACGGGCACTACGACGTCGTGCCGGCCCAGAAGGTCGACCAGTTCGAGCCGGTCGTCGAGGGCGGCCGCATCAGCGGCCGCGGCAGCGCGGACATGAAGGGCGGGCTCGCGGCCATGCTCTATGCGGTCGCGGCGCTGCGCGACCTCGGGGTCGAGCTCGACGGCCAGGTCTGCTTCAACTTCGTGCCCGACGAGGAGACCGGCGGCCGCGGAGGCTCGCGCGTGCTCGCCGAACGAGGGCTGCTCGCTCCGAACGGGACTGGCATGTTGACCCCAGAGCCCACCAGCGGCGTGGTCTGGAACGCCAATCGCGGGGCGTTGACGCTGAAGCTGACGGTGCACGGCCGCGAGGCGCACGTGGGCCACATGCACGCCGGCGTCAATGCCTTCGAGCGCATGCTCGACGTCGCCGGCGCGCTCCGGGAGCTCGGCGCCCAGGTCGCCCAGCACACCACCGCCTACGCGGTCGAGCCGCCGGAAGCGCGCCGGTCGATCCTGCTGATCGGAGGGCGGGCCGAGAGCGGCAGCGGCTTCAACGTCGTGCCGGCGAGCTGCAGCTTCACGGTCGATCGGCGGCCCAATCCGGAGGAGTCGCTCGCCGACGAGCGCGAGCGCCTGCTGGCCACACTCGTTCCATTCCGCGAGCAGGGCTACGAGATTGACGTCGAGGTGCTCCAGGAAGGCGACGCCGCCGGGTCGAGCGAGCAGGACCCGCTGGCCGTCGCGCTGGCCGCGTCGGTCGCCGAGGTCGAGGGGGGCGCGCCGCGCTTCGAGCTGTGCCCGGGGCTGCTCGAGACGCGCTGGTACGCGAGCGCTGGCGTCCCGGCGTTCGCATACGGCCCCGGCCGGCTCGAGGTGTCGCACGGGCCGGACGAGCACGTGGAGATCGAGGCTCTGATCCGCTGCGCGACCGTCTACGCGCTGACGATCCGCCGCCTCATGGGCAGCTGAGCCACTAGAGGTCGTCTTGTCGCAACTCGCCTGAGACGAACAGGGCCGTTGTGGCTTCCTTCCACCGCCGCACCTGGGGCTTCGTGAGAAACGGCCGGCGGAGCTGTCGGCTGACTCCGGGCTCCATGATCACGGTGCCCAGGTTGATGAGCACGGTGTGCAAGGCGGCCCACTCGAGATCCAGGTCGGCGCGCAGCATCCCGCGCCGCTGAAGCTCGGCGAGCTGCTCGCGGCAGAGCTGCGTCAGCGTGTCGAAGATCGTCATGGCGGCCTCGTCCCGCTCTGCCACGCCACGCGCGACGTAGCGCAGGGCCACGAAGTGATCGGCCACGAGCGCGGTCAGGCGCTCGGCCAGGTCCTCGACGATGTCGCCCTCGACCCGGCGTACGGCGAGCGCCGCGCGGGCCACCGCCGTCACGTGGTCATCGACCGCGGCGCGAAGGGCTGCCTTCGACGGGAAGTAGTGCTGCACGAGGCCCGGCGAGACGCCCGCGGCCGCAGCCACGTCGCGAATCGAAGTGGCGGCGGCGCCCTCCCGCGCGAAGCCCTCCAAGGCCGCCGCCAGGATGCGGTCGTAGGTCGTATGTCGCTCGGCCGCCTCCACGCTTGACGATACAGCTGTATCGGAATTACGATACGGTCGTATGGGGATCGTACTGCTCAAGCCGAACGCGATCTGGAAGCTGGGCTCGCGCGAGCCCACCGCCGGTCCGGTCCACGTGAGCATGAACGACTACCTGATCCACCGGCTTCGGGACATTCCGCGAGTCGCACGCGAAGGTTTTCGCCTGCGCAGCAACTGGCCCGAGACCGAAGGTGCCCTCGGTCTGTGGTTTGCCGCGTTCAAAGGCGGGAGGCGCCAGGTGTCGATCTCGATCTGGCGCGAGCCCGAGGATCTCAAGCGGTTCGTTCGGTCGCCCGAGCACCTGCGCATCATGCGCGAGTACAGGACCACCGGGGCGCTGTACACGAACGCGTGGAGCGCGGAGCGCTTCGATCCCGCCCTGATCTGGAAGCAGGGCACCGACCGGCTGGCAGGGCGGGTCGAGGGAGTGCCCCACCACTAGAGAGCTCAGTAGTGCATCTAGCCGTTCTCCCCGAGGTCCTTGTTCTCGGGCACGAACTTACTGGCGGTGAACGTGGCGCCCTGCGGGTCACTGATGACCGTCATCCGCACCCAGGGGGCGTCGAACGGCGGGACGACCACGGTCCCGCCCAGCTCGGCGGCCCGGGCTGCGATCGCGTCGGCGTCGTCGACGCCGAAGGTCACGCCCCAGTGCGGCTCGTCGTCGGGCGTGGCCCTGACGCTCGCGACCACGTCCTCGAATCGCGCCGGAGCGCCCATGTCGGCCATGCCTTCGCGCATGCCCGGGTTGCGCTGCTCGAGGAAGTCGCCGTAGCCGGGCAGCGCCCACATGGCGTCGTGGATGGCCTCCCAGCCGAAGACGGCGCCGTAGAACGCCTGCGCGCCTTCGAGGTCGCGGGTGCTGAGGTTGTTGAAGTTGAGCGAGCCGTGCTCGTTGACGACCGCGGCGCCGCGGTGCTCCTTCGCCTGCCATACGCAGAAGGCGGCTCCCTCCGGGTCGGCGAACGTCGCCATTCGACCCGCGCCGGGGACGTCGAACGGCTCGGTCAGCACGGTGCCACCGGCGGTGCGAACCTTGTCCGCGGTCTCGTCGGCGTCCTCGACCCAGACGTACGTGTTCCAGACGGCTGCCTCCGGCGCGCCTTCGGGTTGGGAGCTGACGGCGCCCACGTCCTCGCCGCGGATGCGGGCGACGTAGTACTTGCCGGGTGCGCCGGGCGGCATACGGTCCTCGAGCTCCCAACCGAACAGCTCGGCGTAGAAGGCCGCGCCTGTGTCGGGATCGGGCTGGGTGGTGTCGATCCAGCACGGGACACCGGGGATGTAGCGGTCGTTTCGTTCCATGGGACGGCACCGTACGAACGATTTAGGTCAGGATCTGTCCTCAATTCCAACGACCCTTGGACCTACAAGATGCGCGAGACCTCCAGCCGGCTCCTCGATCTCCTCTCGCTGCTCCAGGCGCGCCGCGATTGGCCGGGCGCGGAGCTGGCGGAGCGGCTCGAGGTGTCGGGACGCACGATCCGCCGCGACGTCGGCCGGCTGCGCGGGCTGGGGTATCCGGTCGAGTCCCTGACCGGACCGGCCGGCGGCTACCGGCTGCGCGCGGGCGCCGCGATGCCGCCGCTGTTGCTCGACGAGGGGGAGGCGATCGCCATCGCGGTGGGGCTGCGAACCGCCGCGCGGTCCTCGGTGGCCGGGATCGAGGAGACCTCGATCCGCGCGCTCGTCAAGCTCGAGCAGGTGCTGCCGAAGCAGCTGCGCCGCCGCGTCGCCGCGCTCGGGTCGGCGACGGTCGCTGGAACGGTCACGGGCCCGACCGTCGACCCGCAGCACCTGACGACGATCGCCGCGGCGTGCCGCGACTCCGAGTGCCTGCGGTTCGAGTACCGCAGCCGCGACGGCGCCGCGACGCGACGCGAGCTCGAGCCACACTCGCTGGTGAACCTGGGGCGACGCTGGTACCTGGTCGGCTGGGATCGCCGCCGTGAGGATTGGCGGACCTTCCGGGTCGACCGGATCAGCCGACCCGCGGCGACCGGAACCAGGTTCACTACCCGCACGCTGCCGGCCAAGGACGCGGCCGCCTACGTCGAGCAGAGCATCGCTGGGTCGGGGAACCGCTACGAGGCCCGCGTGACCGTCCACGCTCCGGCGGCCGAGATCGCGAAGCGCATCCCGTGGGTCGCGGGAGCGCTCGAGCCGATCGACGCGCACCGCTGCGAATACCGGACCTCCGACCACGACCTCGAATGGCTGGCCCTCCGCATCGCGATGCTGGGCGTGGACGTCGACGTGGACGGGCCGCCGGAGCTCATCGCACAGCTGGACGCGCTGGCACGGCGCCTGCGCCGGGCGGCCACTGTCCAAATCGCCCCGCGAGCCGCGACGTAGTGATATGGGCCGCTCAAAGTTGCGGCGAAGAGCACGAACGTTGGAGGCGCGATGTCTCAGTACATGATGCTGGTCTATGAAGATGCCGAGGTCGATCCGGCCGTGCAGGCCGAGCACGAGCAGGAGCTGCCGCTGTTTCTGGAGCTGCACCGCAGCTTGCGCGAGGCCGGAGTGCTGGTGGGCGTCCAGCGCCTGCGCACGGTGGAGAGCGCAACGTCGGTCCGCGTGCGCGATGGAGAGCCGGAGATCGTCGATGGCCCGTTCGCGGTGACCAAGGAGATGCTGGCCGGCTACTACATCCTGGAGTGCGCCGACCTCGACGAGGCGCTCAAGCACGCGACGCAGCTGCCGCCAGCGCGCTGGGGCACGATCGAGGTACGCCCGGTCGTGTCGCCCGAGGAGTGGGTGGACATCGCGCGCGAGGCCGGCGCCGATCTCCCCGACGAGGCGGTCAACGACCTGGCGTGAGCGCCGGAGCGCCAGACGATCCCGTCTCGGCGGCGATCGCCCGCGCGTTTCGCGACGAGCGCGCGATTGTGCTCGCCACCCTGATTCGGCAAGCCGGCGACTTCCAGCTTGCCGAGGACGCCGTGCAGGACGCGTTCGAGGCGGCGGTCACGGCGTGGCGGCGCGACGGGGTCCCGGCCAATCCGGGGGCGTGGATCACCACCGCCGCCCGGCGGCGGGCGATCGATCGCCTGCGCCGGAACCGCTCGGTGGCGGATCGCGCCGAGCGACTGGCCGAGCTGGCGCGCCTGGACGCCCAGCACGAGGAGGAGCCTTCCATGGATGACGAGAGCACGATCGTCGACGACCGGCTGCGGCTGATCTTCACCTGCTGCCACCCGGCGCTTGACTCGCCGGCGCGGGTGGCGCTCACGCTGCGAGCGCTCGGGGGCCTGACCACCGGGGAGATCGCGCGCGCGTTCCTGGTGGCGGAGCCAACCATGGGCAAGCGCATCGTGCGCGCCAAGCGCAAGATCGCCGACGCACACATCCCCTACCGGGTGCCGCCCGACGAGGAGCTGCCCGACCGCCTGCGCGGCGTGCTGCGGGTGGTGTACCTGATCTTCAACGAGGGCTACGCGGCCGCGGAGGGCGATCGGCTCGTGCGCGGGGAGCTGTGCGACGAGGCGATCCGGCTCGGCGAGCTGCTGTCGCGGCTGATGCCGGACGACGGCGAGGTCTGGGGCCTGCTTGCGCTAATGAGGCTGCACGACGCGCGCCGCGCTGCTCGCGTGGATGCGAGCGGCCGGTGGGTGGCGCTCTACGCACAGGACCGGTCGCTATGGGACCGGGACCGGATCCGGGAGGGTCTCGCCAACCTGGACCGCGCCGTGCGCCTGCGGCGTCCGGGCGAGTACCAGCTGCAGGCCGCGATCACGGCGCTGCAGATCCAGGCACCGGACGCCGAAGCCACCGACTGGGCGCAGATCGCCGAGCTCTACGCCGCGCTGGCCCTGCTCAACCCGTCGCCGGTGGTCGAGCTCAACCGCGCGGTCGCCGTCGGCCTGGCCGACGGATCCGCCGCCGGCCTGGCGGTGCTCGAGCCGCTGCTCGGAGATCCGACGCTCGAGCGCTACCAGCCGCTGCACGCCGCGCACGCCGAGCTGCTCAGCCGCGGGGGCGACGCCGAGGGCGCCGCGCGCGCGTACGAGCGTGCGATCGAGCTCACGGCCAACGCCGTCGAGCGCGAGGAGCTCGAGCGGCGCCTCGGCGCGCTTCGCTGAGCGGATTTCCGCGGCCTGTCCAAATCGGCCTCGCTGCTGCGACGTCCTTATATGAGCACCTCACAACACACAAACGTCTCTGCACAGCTCGACCCCCGTCGCTGGAAGGCGCTGGCGCTGCTGTGCACGGCTTTCTTCATGGTGATTCTCGACTCCGCGATCGTGATCGTGGCGCTGCCCTCGATCGAAGCGGACCTGGCGTTCTCGGCCGGGGATCTGCAGTGGGTCCTGAGCGCCTACCTGCTCAGCTTCGGTGGTCTGCTCCTGCTGGGCGGGCGCGCCGCCGACCTCTTGGGCCGGCGCAGGATGTTCATCGTCGGCACCGGCCTGTTCGCGCTGGCCTCGCTCGGCGCCGGGCTGGCGGGCTCGAGCGGGGCGCTGCTCACCGCGCGCGCAGTGCAGGGCGTGGCGGCGGCGATCATGACGCCGACCGCGCTGTCGATCGTGATGACGACCTTCCCCGAGGGCGCCGAGCGCAACAAGGCGCTCGGGATCTGGGGCTCGACCGGCGCCATCGGCGGGACCGCCGCGTGGCTCGTCGGCGGCCCGATCACCGACGGCCTCGGCTGGGAGTGGATCTTCTTCATCAACGTGCCCGTCGCCGCCGTGGTGGCCGCCCTCAGCCCGGTGCTGCTGCGCGAGAGCCGCGGGGCGGTTGGGCAGCGGCGCTTCGACGTCGCCGGAGCCGTGACGATCACGGCCGCGCTGGTGGCCCTGGTCTACGCGGTCGTCGAGGCTCCCGAGGCCGGTTGGGCCGCCGGGCAGACGCTGGGCCTGCTGGCGCTGGCTGCTGTGCTGACGGTGGTGTTCGTAGGCATCGAGAAGCGCTCTGTCGCTCCGCTGGCGCCGCTCGGGGTGTTCCGCTCGCGGTCGCTGGTGGGCGGCAACCTGGTGCTGTTCGCGCTGGGGACGACGGGCTTCGGCGTGCCGTTCATCCT
>Ga0307409_100001537_pt1 | contig 11454 bp, 12 predicted proteins | sample 322Ometagenome_2_FD_203888 | JGI IMG/M metagenome (GOLD analysis project Ga0307409, IMG submission 203888) | Maize rhizosphere microbial communities from greenhouse at UC Davis, California, United States - 322HYB-O-2 | ecosystem: Host-associated > Plants > Roots > Rhizosphere > Soil | place...
CACTTGTCGAAGAACATGTAGATCGTGCGGCGGCGGGCGGCGAAGGTCTCCGGCGACACGAGCGACGAGAACACCGGGTCCTCGTTGTACTCGCGCATGGGGATCACCCACATGTCGACGCCGTACTGGCGCATGAGCGCCGGGAGCACGGTCTCCATCCGCCGTGCCAGCCAGCGCTGCTGCACCTCGGCCTGCTCGCGGAGGGTGCCGAACGGCCGCGTGACCCGCAGTTCCTCCCCTGCCTGAGCGGAGAGGCTCCTCGGACAGGTGAGGACGGCGGACAGGACCACCGCGGTCAGAGAGCGGGAAAGGGAACGGCCGGGAGTCGGGAGTCGGGAGTCGGGAGTCGGGAAGAGCATTTGATCCGGCTTGCGATGAAGTGGTGATGACCAGGCGCGGGCGACCGCCATGGTCAGCGGTGCGCACACAGCGAGGACATGGATGCCGGTGAGGAGCTATCAAGACCTGGAGGTCTGGCAACGTGCGGTCGAACTGGCGATCGAGAGCTACCGCGTCACTCGGCGACTGCCAAGTCGCGAGATGTATGGGCTCACCAGCCAAATTCAACGAGCCGCGGTTTCGATTCCCGCGAACATTGCCGAGGGCCACGGACGCGCTTCCCGCGGAGATTACGTCCGGCACCTCACAATCGCGAACGGCTCGCTGCGCGAACTCGAAACTCACCTGGTTCTGGTCGAGCGCCTCGACTACGCGGGCAGCACAGAATTAGAACGGGCCCGCACGTTGGTCACCCGAGTTGGCCAGATGCTGGTTGCCCTACTGCGGCGCCTACGCAAGTAGGGCTGAGCCGTCCCGACTCCCGACTCCCGACTCCCGACTCCCGGCCGTTAGGACTCCCTGCCCTATCTCCCCTCATCCTCCTCCCACACGTCGGCCGCGGCGCCGGCGGTGGCGGCGTCGCGACGGAGCATGGCGTAGCGGACGAGCGTCACGATGCCGGCGAGGACGAGGGCGAAGAGCGTGAGCGCCGCGAGGCGCATCGCGACGACTTCCGCGGCCATCCCGGGCCAGTGGTGGAAGTGCGCGCGGCCGGTGCCGAGCGGCTCGCGGCCGGCCGCGATGAGGACGGCACTCGTCGCCATTTCCGCCGCCGCCTCGATCACGGCGAAGGCGGGCACCCGCCACAGCCAGCGGCGCACCGTGAAGTTGCCCAGGTGCAGCGTGGCCATCCCGAAGAACAGCACCACCGCCACCGCGGCCGCGCCCCCCAGGTACAGCCAGCTCGCGCTCGGCCCGTGCGTCAGCACGAAGGCGCGGTAGAGGCGTAGCACCACACCCGTGACTGCGGCCGTGGCGACCACGGAGAACGTCAGCTTCCGGAACGCACCCGGCTCGAAGGTGCGCCAGGCGACCGTCTCGTGCGGGAAGAAGGACGGCATGGGGATAAGGTAGGGTCCAGCCGGCGACGAGGGAACAGTGGGGCCGCGCCGGTCAACTTAGACGCCGTGGCCCCACCCGTCGCCACGGAACACGCGCCTGGAGGCCGTCAGCGCCCTGGAACCGGTTCCAGGATAGATCGTGCGGAATCGAACGTTGCGGCGTGACCTAAACTTGCATTCTGCAATAGCTTGCGTCCTGAAGCGGGCGTTACTATAGTAGGGCGCCGGAGCCGCATGTTTGCCCACCGCCGCAGGGTCTCCGAGCAGCCGCGACCTCCAGGGAGAGCGATGCAACCGTTCGAGGCAGTGCCGTCCGCCGCGAGTACGCCGGCGGCCGACTTGGGGGCGGCCTTGCCGCCCCGCGTGCTGTCGGGGGCGGGCGTCGTCGCACTGCGGAGCGCACTGCAGGCGCAACTCCGCGGCGAGTGGCCTGACGGCGCACTCCGCCGCGCGATTCGCGCAATGTGCGACGAGGCGCACCGGAACGGTCTACGCGCCGAACAACTGCTGGTGATCCTCAAGGACGCGTGGAGCTCGCTACCCGAGGTGGCTCGCCTGTCGCCCGGCGGCACCCGCGAGCGGCTGCTCGACCGCATCGTGACGATGTGCGTCGAGGAGTTCTACCGACCTCACGACACTCCGGCGTAGTTAGAAGGCGGTTCTCGGCGCTCGGCCCTCGGCTCTCGGCTGGGGCGGTGGTGAGGAACCCCTCGGCACGAGGCACGTCCGCCTGCGCTTCCCCGCCGTAGCCGAGGGCCGAGGGCCGAGAGCCGCACTCCTCTGAGCGCCGAGAGCCGCAGCAGCACGCGCGAGCCCGTGAGCTCGTCCTGCGACTGAAGCGGTCGCGGCCGGTAAGGGCACCGCGATGAGGGAGTCCGGGTTCCCGTCGCCCGGTCTGCCAGTGACGCCGCGGGATCTCTCCGTCACGACTGTCGAGGCCCTGCGCCTGGCGCTGCAGGCAACCCCCAGCGGCCCGCCTTCGGGCGGAGACCTTCGGCGCGCCGTGCGCCTGCCGTGCGACGAGGTCCGCGGGAAGGGCCTGTCGGCGGAGCAACTCCTCGTCCTCCTCAAGGAGCTGTGGCAATCGCTCCCCGAGGGGGGGCAGCTTCCGTTCGGCCCCGTGCGCCGCGAGGTCCTCGACCAGATCATCACGTTGTACATCGAGGAGTACTACGCGCCGCCAGAGCCCCCGGGGCCGCGGACGAACGCGGAGGACAGCGGCGGATGCACGCGGGTACTGCAACCGCCGTTCAGCCGCGTCATCCGCGGCTCTGTTGCCATCGGCGTACTTGCGGCTGACGTGCGGCCCCGGGGGCGCGCTCTTTGCGCCTGCGGGGGCGTATGGGAGACGAAGGAAGGCGGCGGGCCGAGCACGACGTGCTCGAGATGACGATCTCGGACGTGCGGGTGGCGCCCTCCGGTCAGGGCTACGACGCAGTGACGCTGACGACGAGCCGCGGCGATCTCGAGCTCCGGCACTACCACGTGCCTCGGGCGCGGCGCGGTGTGGTGTTCGTGGGCGGCGCGGGGGGTGGCTGGGATACACCCGGGCGCGGTGAGCTCTATCCGCGGCTGTGCGAGGACCTGGCGGCTGCCGGCGTCGCCGCCGTGCGCGCCCAGTACCGGCACCAGCACGCACTCGCCGAGTGCGTGCTGGACGTGCTGGCCGCCCTGCACTTCCTCGAAGGACTCGGGGTCGAGGCGGCCGCCGTCGCCGGCCACTCGTTCGGTGGCGCGGTGGCGCTGCAGGCCGCGGTGCACGCCGAGAATGTCCGTGCGGTGGTGGCGCTCTCCACCCAGGGCCACGGCGCCGGTGCGGCCGGCGAGCTGCCGCCCGGATGCGCCGCACTCTTCGTCCACGGCACGGCCGACGAGGTCCTCCCGGCGGCGTGCTCCCGGCACGCCTTCGCACTCGCTCGCGAGCCGAAGTGCCTCCGACTCTATGAGGGAGCGCGCCACGGACTCGACGAAGCCGCCGACGAGATCCGCGCCGTAGTGCGCAACTGGATCCTGGAGCATCTCCACGATGGGCGGCCCGACGGATCGCCGCGCGGCGGCACAGCCGAACCCGCGGTCCCGTGATGCGACGAGTCGGACTCCTCGCGTCGAGTCTGCTCGCCTGTGGCTGCTCCGGCGCCGGCCGGGAGGCGCCCGCCGAGGCTCCGCGCGGCACGGCTGGCGAGTCGGTATCGACGGTGACCAACTGCCCGCAGCCGGCCGTTCCGGCGAGCACGGCGGTGAACGTCGAGATGGACGTGCCGTACGCGGGCGGGTCGGACGGCGACGGCGACACGCTGCAATTCGACATCGCCTGGCCGAAGGAGGGAGGGCCGCACCCGCTGGTCGTACTCCTCCACGGCGGCGGGTGGGAGGGCGGGAGCAAGGCCGCGATGCACGACGAGATGCTCGCGCTCGCCGGCCAAGGGTACGCCGCGGCTTCGGTGGCCTACCGGCTCACCCGCGAGGGGCGGAACGTCTTCCCCGCGCCCGTGCAGGACGTGCGGTGCGCCGTCCGCTCGCTGCGTGCGCGCGCGTCCACCTACGGCATCGACGCCGGGCGCGTCGCCGCGGTCGGCTACTCCGCCGGCGCGCACCTGGCCTCGATGCTGGGCGTGTCTGCCGACGCGGAGGGACTCGACCGAACGTGCGAGGCCGCGGCCTACCCGGCAACGGTGAGCGCCGTCGTGTCCCACGCGGGCCCGCAGGACCTCCGCGTCCGGGGTCCCTACACGCGGGAGCAGGCGCGGCTCGTGACCAACTTCCTGGGCGTCTTCCCGGGTGACGCACCAGCCATCGCCGCGGCCGCGTCGCCGCTCGCCTACGTGAGCGCGGGCGACGCGCCATTCCTGTTCGTGCACGGCACGCGCGACGAGTTGGTGCCGGTGGACCATTCGCGGTGGATGGCGACCACGTTGCGACAGGCCGGCGTTCCGGCGACGGTGGTCGAAGTGCGCGGGATGGGACACGGCTACGTGAGCCTCGCCGCGGGCGGGCGCCCACGGGTCGGCTGCACGGTGCTCGCGTTCCTGGATCGGTGGGTGAAGAACCGCAGCTCCGGGCCGTGACGGCGGCGCGGTGAGTGGCGGCCCTCGGCCTGCGGCTCTCGGCCCTCGGCTGGGGCGGTGAGCAGGAACCCCTCGGCGTCAGGCACGTCCTCCTGCCGTTCCCGCAGTCAGCCGAGGGCCGAGAGCCGAGAGCCGAGAGCCGATCCTAGGCGTCCCCCACGTCGCTGCTGGGATGGTCCAGGTCCATGCGGCTCGACGCGCGGTACTCGCCAGGGCCGCCGGCGGTCTCGCCAGTCGGCGAGCCGGCGCCCGCGTCGGATGTGCCGGCGTGGCCGCGCGCACCACCCGCTCGGCCGCCCGACGCGCTGATCCCGCCGTCGCCGAAGCCAGCACCGTCGAGCTGCTCGGGGCTCTTGCGTCCGCCGGGCCCGCCGCCGGTGACCGCGGCGTCCGGATCGGGGCGCTCGCGCGGGCCCGCCCAGCCATCCCGGACCGGGTCGCTCACGCCGGGGAGCGCGCCGCCGCGAACGCTCGAGCCGCCGAGGATGCTCAGCCCATTCAGCTCGTCCTCGCTCACGGGGTCTCCGGCGGCGGGCGCGGTGCGCTCCTGCCACTCCGACTTCGGTCCGCCGAGCGCCATGTCGTCTATCTCGTTCCGGCGGCTCGGGCCGCCAGCGGGGTTGCGATGCTCGGGAGCTTCCGACGCCGAGTCGGGGCGCGAGCCTTGATCTTCGTTCGCCACGGTGCACCTCCGGGGTGCGGTGAAGCGGGTGTCGTCTCCCGGCGCCAGGAGCGGGCCGAGCGCGGGCGCCGGCACGATGAGGGCGAGTAAGGTTGGCAACGTGCGTGCCCGAGGCACCGCCTCGGGCGCGCCGCGCTGCATTCACGTGCGATCCCAATCTTTCCCACGCTGCCGGCGTTCGTACCGCGCGGCCGACGCTTCGTCACTCGGACGTTGCCCCGCGACGCCGAGTCGATGCATCTGCGCACCTCGGGTTCTCGATCGGAGGAGCAATGATGCAGACTGGCAATGGGGGGCTCGGGACAACGCCGCGCGGCCCGCGCGGCGCGCGAGCCGCGGCGGCGCTCGCGCTGGTCGGGCTCGCCCTCACAGGGGCGCACGCGCTGATCGCGCGCGAAGCGCCGGCGCCGGGAGAGCTGACCGGCACCGTGCGCACCGCGGGCGGCAGCCCGGCGGGGGACGTATTCGTCGTGGCGCGGCGAGTGGACAAACCATTCAGCGTCGCGGTGCTCACCGATTCGGGCGGGCGCTACGTGGTAGGCCCCCTGGACTCGGGTCGCTACGCGGTCGAGGTGCGGCGGACCGGCGAGGCGCCACTGGCGGCGGACACGCTGGAGGTGGGTAACGGCGGCCGTCAGTTCGACGTCGTGCTGCGCGCGCCGGCGGGCGGGATTCGCGAGAGCGCGAGCGCCGACTGGCTCGCCACGCTCCCCGACGGCGAGGAGAAGCGGCGCTTCGTGCTCGACTGCACCGGGTGTCACCAGTTCGACGCGCGCATCGCCATGCCCGACGGCAGGCCGCGCACCAAGGCCGGGTGGACCGAGGCGGTCGAGCGCATGCTCCGCTACGGCGGCGCGACGTCGCCCTTCCCCGTCATCTCTCACGAGCGCCGCGCCGGTCCCACCGCGGCCTGGCTCGCGCAGCATCTGACCGGCGCGAGTGTCGCGAGCAGGAACGGCGGCGCCAACGCCAGGACCACGGCGACGCGCGCCTCGGTCGGCCGCGCCACGATCACCGAGTACGACATCCCCGCGCCCAAGGACCTTCCCCACGACGTGGCGGTCGACACCGCGGGCCGCGTGATCGTCACCGGGATGCTCACCGACCGGATGTACGTGCTCGATCCGGCGCGCGGGGAGTTTTCGGACGTCGCGATCCCGGTCGAGCACGCGAACCCGCGCGCCGTGGAGCTCGACGCCGACGGCAATTGGTGGGTGGTGCTCGGCGCCGCGCACAAGCTGGCGCGCTACGCGCCGGCGACTGGCGCGTGGACGACCTTCGACGTCGGCGTCTACCCGCACAGCCTCGCCGTCGGCCGTGGCGGCGACGTGTGGTTCAACGGCCACTTCACCCGCGCCCCGGAGCTGATCGGCAAGGTCGGGTCGGGCGACGCGGTGGCGACGTACCCCGTGCCGCCCCACCCGGCGCTCGCCACGAAGCCCGGCGGGCCCATCCCGTACGAGATCCGCGTCGGCCGCGACGGTCGCGTCTGGGGGTCGGAGCTGCACGGCAACCGCCTCTTCTCCTTCACCCCTGCCACGGGGTCGTTCCAGGTGTACCGCATGCCCGTCTCGTACAGTGGGCCGCGCCGCTTCGACGTGGACGCGCGCGGCGCGGTGTGGATCCCGGCGTACGCGGCGAACGCGCTCGTGCGCCTCGACCCGAGGACGGCGCGGTTCGAGCGCTTCGAGCTCCCGATCCGCGACGCCGTCCCGTACGTGGCGCGGGTGGATGCGCGCACCGGGGTGGTGTGGGTCGGCACGTCGGCGGCCGACGCCGTCCTGAGCTTCGACCCGGCGCAGCGCCGCTTCACGACGTATCCGCTGCCGAGTCGTGGCGCGCTGGTGCGGCACCTGGCCGTCGACACCGCGCGCGGCGTGGTGTGGGCGGCGTACGGCGCGTCGCCGGGAATTCCGGCCAGGATCGCGCGGATTGCCCCGCGGTGACCGAGCGTCGCGCGGCGCCTCCGCGCCCCGCCCGCGGCACGATGCGCCGCGGCGCATTGCGCCGCGGCCGGGGCGCGGTAGCTTCGCCGCATGCCGACACTCGCCCTCGCTACCGAGCGCCTCGACCTCGTGCCGCTCGGGGCGGATGCGCTCGACGCGCTGGTCGCGGAGGACGGGGCCCGACTCCAGGCGCTCACCGGAGCGATCTTCCCGGAGCCCGCCATCGCCCCTCCACTCCTCGCCGACGCGCTCCCGTTCATCCGCGACCGGCTCCGCGACCGGCCCGAGGAGCTCGGGTGGTGGGTGTGGCTGTTCGTGCGCCGCGACACGGGCGAGTCCGTCGGGTCGGCGGGGCTCACCGGCTTTCCCGACGTCGACGGCATGGTCGTGATCGGCTGGAGCACGTACCCGGCGCACCAGAACCGCGGCTACGCGGCGGAGGGCGTGCGGGAGCTGGTCGAGTGGGCGCTCGCCCAGCCCGACGTGCGGCTCGTGCGGGCCACCATCCCCCCCGACAACGCACCGTCGATCCGCGTCGCCGAGAAGGCCGGCTTCGAGGCCGCGGGCCGAATGCCTGACGAGGAGTTCGGTGAACTGCTAGTCTATGACAGGGCCGCGGGTGAACGCGGGTGAACGCGGGTGAACGCGGGTGAACGCGGGTGAACGCGGCCGCCTACAACATGATCAAGCCCTGGCGCGCGCCGATGACGACGGCTTCGGCGCGGCTGGTGGCGTGGAGCTTCGAGAAGATCGCGGCTAGGTGAGCCTTCACGGTGTGCTCGGAGATGCCGAGGCGCGGCGCGATGGCCTTGTTGCCGAAGCCCTCGGCGAGCAGCTGCAGCACCTCGAGCTCGCGCGGCGTGAGCGGCTGCACGGGGGCGGCGGACTGACGCGGGGTGACACGCTGCCCCGCGGGAGGTAGCAGGGCGCCCGAGACGTCGGGGTGGAGGACCACCAGTCCCGCGGCGGCTCCGGCGACGGCGGCCGCGATCTCCTCGGCCGTCGCTTCGCGCGGGAGCACGGCACGCACGCCCGACCGGAGCGCCGTCGCCGTCCAGCCGGCGTCGGGCTCCTCCGCGAGCACCACCATCGCCGGAGCAGGCGTCGCACCGTCGAAGGCGAGTCGCGGCGGAACGCTCTCACCCTCTTCGGCGTCGAGGGCCAGGAGAACGACGTCGGGGTCGAGCATCGCCACCTGCTCGGCCAGGCCGTCGAGGGCGGCGGCGCTCCCCACCACCGTCGCCGCGCCGTCGCGTGCGACGAGCGCCTCGAGGCCGGCGCGCACGACGGCCGACGACGCGGCCACGAGCACGCGCGTCGCGGACCCTCGCGACGGCCGAGAGCCGGTCAAGCGGCCCGCGCCTCCTCGCCCTGCCGCAGCGGCACCTCGCACGTCAGGCGCCGCCCGCCCCGCACGAGGTCGACGCGCAGGCGCGCGCCCGCGTCGTCCATCGCGGCGCGCAGGTCGCCCGGATGCGCGAAGGGCTCGCCGTCGGCCGCGAGGAGCACGTCGCCGATCGTGAGGCCGGCGCGCGCGGCGGCCCCGCCGTCCGCCACCTCGACGAGCATGAGGCCGAGCGCCGGGCGTGGGCCGAGCGCCACCATCACTGGGCGCGCGACGACGCCGAGCGAGACCGCCGGGGCGCCCGCGTCCACCCGACGCAGGAAGCGGGCGATCGCCGTGCTCGGCACCGCCATGCCGAGGCCGTTGTAGATCATGGCGTTGACGCCGAGCACCCGCCCGCGCGCGTCGGCCAGCGGCCCGCCCGAGTTGCCGGGCGCGAGGCGGACGTCGGCGCGGATCCACCGCGGCCCGCGGTCGCCGTCGCCGGCGTCAACATGGTGAACGATCCCCACCGCCGCGGCGCCGACGACGCCGAGCGGGTTCCCGACGGCGATCACGAGGTCGCCCGGGCGGAGCACGCGCGGGTCGCCGATCGTGGGTGTGGGCAATCCGGTGGCGCTCACCTCCAGTGCCGCGAGGTCGCGCCGGTCGTCGCGCGCCGCCACGCGGGCGTCGAAGGTCCGGCCGTCGGAGAGCTCCACGGTGGCGCGGGGGCCGCGGGCGACGTGGGCGTTCGTGACGATCAGCCCGTCCGGGCGCCAGACGACCCCCGACCCCGACCCGGCGAAGCCGGCGCCGCGTCCGCGCCCCGTGTGCACCTGCACCGTGACACGACGCAGGGCGTCGGTCACCGCGCCGAGGTCACGCGCGAACGCCGTATCTGCCGTATCTGCCGTACCCATGACTCAGCCCTCGTGCGGCCGGCGCTCGCCGACCGTCAGTGATAGTTGCACCCTCTGACCGCCGCGCACGAGCTGCGCGGCGAGCTGCGTCCCCACGCGCTCGGGGCCGAGCAGGGCGAGCACGTCGCCCGGCTCGGCCACCGGCGTGCCGTCGAGCGCGACGAGGATGTCGCCGAGGAGGACACCTGCCTTGTCGGCCGGGCCGCCCGGCTCGAGGCTGACGACGAGGAGTGCGCTCTCGCCGGCGAGATCGAGCTGCCGGCGCAGGGTATCGGGGAGCCGCACGGGCTGCATACCGAGGCCAAGATAGCCGCGGGCGACGCGGCCCTTCTCCAGCAACTGATCGGCGACGCGATTCACCGTGGCGGCGGGGATGGTGACCGGCCCCCCGCGGGCGAGCGCCGACGTGTTGACGCCGAGCACGCGGCCGGCGGCGTCGACGAGCGGTCCGCCGGAGAAGCCGTCGTACACGGCGAGGTCGAGTCGCACGAGGCGGTCGATGCGCCCGCCGTGCCAGGTGCGCCACTCGCCCCCCACGGCGCTGACGATGCCGAGGCTCGCGGTGACCGCCTCGCCGGGCCGGCCGACGGCGAGCACCAGCTGCCCGACGGCGAGCGAGCTCGCCTCGGCGATCTCGGCGGTCGGCGCGCCGGGCGCGGAGTCGCCGGCGAGGCGCAGGACGGCGAGGTCGGTGCCGGCGTCGCGCCCGGCCAGCGTCGCGGCGACCGTGGTCCCGTCGCCGAGCGTGACAGTGATGTCTTCGTCGCGACGGATCGTGTGGTTCGTGGCGACGACGATGCCGGGCCGCCAGTGCACGCCGCTCGCCGGGATGCGCCGCCGCGCGTGGACGGCGACGACCGAGCGCCCCGCCCGCTCGACGGCGCCGGCGAGGTCGTTGGAGAAGGCGGCGAGCGTCTCACCGGGTTGCGGCGATGACGACGCCGAGGATGCTGAAGCTGAAGATGCTGCGGATGCCATGCGTTCCTCCTGCCGCGCGCTGGGCGCCGGCGCGATGGGCCGCGGCCGGCGCGCAACACGTAGCAACACGAAGCAACACGAACCGTGTGCGGCAGGCCGCCCCTGACTGCTGACTGCGCGAAGGATCGCATCCGGCGCTCGCGCCGGCATCGGGCGAACGGGGGAGGCGGAAGTCGGACGTTATGGCTAGGAGAGCGGATCGGCAGCTCTCTCAACTGCAGCTCTCGGCTCTCGGCCCTCGGCCCTCGGCCCTCGGCTACAGCGGTATGAGGAACGGCTCGGAGGAGGGACGTCCTCCCTCCGTTCACCGCCCCAGCCGAGAGCCGAGAGCTGAAAGCCGAGAGCCGCTACTTACACAGCGCCTTCTCGGCCCCTACCGCCCAGAGCTGCGTGATGTGCGCGGTGTCGGGGACGGGAGCGGCGGCGGGGCGGAGCTCCGCCTGGCGCGGCACGACCGACGCGTAGTCCGCGGACGTCTCGAACGACACGCCCGGGAGCGACGGCGCGGCCACGACCACGGCGCCCTCCCCGATATCACCGCACACCGGCCCGTGCGCGCGCCGCAGCTCGCCGACAGTGCTGCCCACGCCGATGCCGCCGGCCGTGCGGAAGCCGGGCGCGGGCACGATGACGCGCGTGATCGTGTCGCCGCCGGCGATCGAGTCACCGGCGGTGGTGAGCGCGATCACGACACCGCCCGCGACCGACACGACCAGCGCGCGCTCCGCGAGGCCCTCGCCTAACGAAAGCGTGGTGTCGCTGGCGGGGCAGCGGCGCGCCTCACCGGCCGGTGCGCCGACCCGCACCGGGCCGACGCCGTCGCCGGTCACCGTGTCCGACGCCGCCGCGCAAGACAGCGGCGGCAGGTCCACCCACGGACTCCGCTCCGCCGTGTCTGCCGCGGCTTCGGGCCGGTCGGTGAGGCGCTGCGAGCAGGCAGCGAGTAGTGCGAGGCCCAGGGAAAGAAGCGAAACCCGCGCTCGGCGCTCGGTGAACGGCGGCCCTCGGCTCTCGGCGCTCGGCCTTGACAGCGGCTCTCGGCTCTCGGCCCTCGGCTCTCGGCTACGGCGGGAGTGGGAACTGCCTCGGCGCGAGGCACGTCCTCCCGACGCCGAGGTCTTGCCGTCGCCGCTCTG
>Ga0307409_100001542_pt1 | contig 11438 bp, 7 predicted proteins | sample 322Ometagenome_2_FD_203888 | JGI IMG/M metagenome (GOLD analysis project Ga0307409, IMG submission 203888) | Maize rhizosphere microbial communities from greenhouse at UC Davis, California, United States - 322HYB-O-2 | ecosystem: Host-associated > Plants > Roots > Rhizosphere > Soil | place...
CGCCGAGCTCGCCCGGCGGCGTGACGAGCGTCAGCGCGAGCAGGTCGGCAGCGACGATGAACGCCGCGCCGTGCGCGTGGATGCGCGGCGCGTCTTCGCGCAGGTCGTGCAGCGCGCCGCTCGTCGCCGGCAGCTGCGCGAGCACGGCGAAGTAGTCGCCGCCCGCGACCAACGTCGCCCAATCCTCGGCGGAGTCGGCGAGGACGACGGTCAGGCCGAGCGGCTCGGCGCGCGTGCGCAGCACCTCGATCGTCTGCGGATGGCAGTCGCCGGCGACGACGATGGTGTCGCTCTTGCACTTGACGCTGCGACGGGCGAGCGTCATCGCCTCGGCGGCGGCGGTCGCTTCGTCGAGCATCGACGCGTTCGCGATCGCCATCGCGGTCAGGTCGCAGACCATGGTCTGGAAGTTGACGAGCGCCTCCAGCCGGCCTTGCGAGATCTCGGCCTGGTACGGCGTGTACGCGGTGTACCAGGCCGGGCTCTCGAGGACGTTGCGCAGGATGACGCCCGGCGTGCGGGTGCCGTGGTAGCCCTGGCCGATGAAGCTCTTGAGGACGCGGTTCTGCGCCGCGATCGTGCGCAACTCGGCGAGCGCCTCGGCCTCGCCGAGCGGAGGAGGCAGCTGCATCGGCATGGGTCGTGCGATCGACGCCGGCACGACCTCGTCGATCAAGGCACGGCGCGACGCGGCGCCGATCACCGAAAGCATGTGCGCTTCGCCGTCGCGGTCGACGCCGACGTGGCGGGGAACGAACTCGCCGCCGGTCTCGAGCTCGGCGAGCGGCTTCTGGGCAGGCATCGGCATCGCGGCTCCTCGCGCCTGCCTTCAGGCGTTCTTGACCAGCTCGTCGTAGGCGGCGCGGTCCATCAGCGTCGCCGTCTCGGCCGGGTCGCTCAGCCGGATCTTGAAGAACCAGCCGGCAGCCTGCGGATCGCTGTTGGCGAGCGACGGGTCGTCGCGCAGTGCCTCGTTGATCTCGACGACTTCGCCGCCGGCAGGCATGTAGAGATCGGCGGCTGCCTTCACCGATTCGACGACGCCGGCGACCTCGCCCTTCCTGAAAGTCGTGCCGACGGCGGGCAGGTCGACGAAGACGACGTCGCCGAGCGCGTCCTGCGCGTGCGTCGTGATGCCGACGGTCGCGATCGCGCCGTCGCCGGTGTCGATCCACTCGTGGTCGGAGGTGAAGAAGACGGGCATGGCGGTTCCTCTCGGATCGGAGTTGAGCGCAGTGGCAAGGCGGCGTCAGCCGCGGAAATAGCGGTGCGGCGCGAACGGCAGCTGCGCGACCTGCATCGGCTGGCGCTTGCCGCGGACTTCGGCGTGCAGGATCGTGCCCGCCACGGCAAGTGCGGCCGGCACGTAGGCGAGAGCGATCGGCCGGCCGACGCCGGGCCCGACCGTCCCGCTCGTCACGCGACCGATCGCGACGCCGGCGTCGTCGACGATCGCGGCGCCTTCGCGCACCGGCGCGCGCTCGACGCCGAGCAGGCCGACGCGCTTGCGCGACGCGCCGTTCGCGAGCTGGTGCTCGATCGTCGCCGCGCCCGGATAGCCGCCGGCGCGCGCCCCGCCGGGGCGGCGGACCTTCTGGATCGCCCAGGCGAGCGCCGCCTCGATCGGCGTCGTCGTCGTGTCGATGTCGTGGCCGTACAGACAAAGGCCCGCTTCGAGGCGAAGCGTGTCGCGTGCGCCGAGGCCGGCGGGCTGGACCTCGGGCTCGGCGAGGAGGGCGCGTGCGAGCGCCTCTGCATCCTGGCCGGCGACCGAGATCTCGAAGCCGTCCTCGCCGGTGTAGCCGGAGCGCGTCGCGAAGCAATCGATGCCGGCGATCGTCGCCGTGGCGCCGCTCATGAAGGTCAGCCGCGCGAGCGACGCTGCGAGCCGTGCGACGACGTTCGCTGCTGCCGGGCCCTGCAGCGCGAGCAGGGCCCGGTCGGGCATCGGCTCGATGCCGCAGCGCTTCTGGATCGTCGCGCGCAGGTGGGCGATGTCGGCCGCTTTGCAGCCGGCGTTGACGACCAGGAACAGGTCGTCGTCGCGCCGCGTCACCATCAGGTCGTCGAGGATGCCGCCGGCGTCGTTGGTGAACAGCGCATAGCGCTGCTTGCCTTCGGCCAGGCCGACGATGTCGACCGGCACCAGCGTCTCGAGCGCCGCCGCCGCGTCGGCGCCGGTCAGGCGCAGCTGGCCCATGTGCGAGACATCGAACAGCACCGCAGCCTCTCGGCAGTGGCGGTGCTCGGCGAGGATCCCGGGCGGGTACGAGACCGGCATGTCGTAGCCCGCGAACGGGACCATCCTGGCGCCGAGCGCGACGTGCAGCGCGTGCAGCGGCGTTCGTTGCAGCGACTGCGGAGGAATCGGATCGGCCATCGTCGGCTCCGGAGCACGTTCGGTGCCCGCCGGGCTCGCGCCCTGCGGGTTGACTGCCCCTGCTGTCCGCTCTACCTGAGAGATTGGCAGCGCCGCGAGCGACGCTGCTTGCCCCTTCGGTGGACCCGCTCGCGACGGGCCTCTCTCCAGCGAGGACGCTTGCGAGCAAGCGTTTGCCAGTCCCTGTTGCCTGAGCGTTCGACCAAACGGTCTGCGCCTTCGGCGGCTGCGCGCGAACGAAGCTCTCTCCTGGCGCAGCGAGTTTAGCAGCGCCACGCTCGGATAATCCCGCCATGACGAGCGCCGACGAATGGCTGCGGATCGAGTCGCTCGATCTCGAAGCGCAAGGCGTGGCGCACAACGCCGAGGGCAAGGTCGTCTTCGTCGAGGACGCGTTGCCCGGCGAAGAGGTGCGCGTCGCGGTGCGGCGGCGGAAGAACGCCTGGGAGCAGGCGTCGCCGGTCGAGCTGCGTTGCGAGAGCGCGCAGCGCGTCGTTCCCCGCTGCCGCCACTTCGGCGTCTGCGGCGGCTGCAAGATGCAGCACCTCGACGTCGCCGCGCAGGTCGCGGTCAAGCAGCGCGCGCTCGAGGACGCGCTCTGGCACCTCGGCAAGGTGCGACCGGAGCGGATGTTGCGGCCGATGCACGGCCCCGCCTGGCGATATCGGCAACGTGCGCGGCTCTCGGTTCGCCACGTCGCCAAGAAGGGGACGGTCCTGGTCGGCTTCCACGAGCGGAAGTCGAGCTTCGTCGCCGACATCGCGAGCTGCGACGTGCTGCCGCGCAATGTCAGCGACCTGCTGCTGCCGCTGCGCGACTTGATCGGAGCGATGGCGACGCGCGACCGCCTGCCGCAGATCGAGCTCGCCGCCGGCGATGGCGTGACCGCGCTGGTTCTGCGTCACCTCGAGCGGCTGCCGGAAGGCGACCTCGGCTTGCTGCGCGCGTTCGCCGAGAAGCATGCCATCGAGTGGTGGCTGCAGCCGCAAGGGCCCGCGTCGGCGCGGCCGCTCGACGGCGCCCGATCGACGCTCGCCTACCGCCTGCCCGAGTTCGGCCTGACGATGCCGTTCAGGCCGACCGACTTCACCCAGGTCAACCACGCGATCAACGAGGCGCTGGTGTCGCGCGCCGTGCGGCTGCTCGCGCCGGCGCCCGGCGACGTCGTCATCGATTGGTTCTGCGGCCTCGGCAACTTCACCTTGCCGCTGGCGAGGCGCGGCGCGCGCGTCGTCGGCGTCGAAGGCAGCGCGACGCTGGTCGAGCGCGCCGCCGCCGCGGCGGCGGCGAACGGACTCGCCGCGAAGACGAGCTTCGTCGTCCGCAATCTGTTCGAGCTCGGCGGCGACGAGCTGGCAGCGTTCGGCAGTGCCGACAAGTGGCTCGTCGATCCGCCCCGCGAAGGCGCGTTCGCGACCGTCAAGGCCCTGGTCGACCGCCTCGACGGCGGCGCCGCTGCCGCGCCGGCATGGCGGCCGCCGGCGCGGATCGTCTACGTCAGCTGCAACCCGGCGACGCTGGCGCGCGATGCCGGCCTGCTCGTGCACCGCGCCGGCTATCGCTGCGCGGCGGCCGGCGTCGTCAACATGTTCCCGCACACGGCGCACGTCGAGAGCATCGCCCTGTTCGATCGCACGCCGGGAGAATCGCCATGACGCAGAGCGTCGCCGTCCCGCTCTGGTTGTTCGTCGCGCTCGTCGCCCTGGCGCTGTTCGCCGCCCTGGAATGGTTCCTGCTGCCCGGCGTGCGCTGGTACTTCCAGCGCAAGGTGCGGCGCGTCATGGACGAGATCAGCACGCGCTTCCAGATCCAGCTGCCCGAGTTCAAGCTGACCCGCCGACGCGCGTTGCTCGACCGCCTGACGAGCGACCCGCGGGTGCTCGCCGCCGCCGAGCAGCACGTCAAGGACAGCGGCGAGCCGCGCGCAGTCGTCGTCCAGCGGGTCCACGTCTACGCCGGCGAGATCGTGCCGGCGTTCAACGCGTACGTCTACTTCCGCGTCGGCTACTGGCTCGCCAAGACGTTCGCCCGCATGGTCTATCGCGTCCGCCTCGGCTACACCGACACCGCGGCGCTGGCGGCGGTCGATCCGCGCTCGACGGTCGTGTTCGTCATGAACCACCGCAGCAACATGGACTACGTCCTGGTCTCGTTCCTGGCCGCCGAGCGCGTCGCCCTCAGCTACGCGGTCGGCGAGTGGGCGCGCATCTGGCCGCTGCAGGGGCTGATCCGCGCCATGGGGGCGTACTTCGTGCGTCGCAACTCCGGCGATCCCCTCTATCGCATGGTGCTGCAGCGCTACGTCCAGATGGCGACCGAGGGCGGCGTGCCGCAGGCGATGTATCCCGAGGGCGGGCTCACCAACGACGGCCGGCTGCGCGCGCCCAAGCTCGGCCTGCTCGACTACATGCTGAAAGGCTTCGACCCGAAGGGCGAGCGCGACCTCGTCTTCATTCCGGTCGGCATCAACTACGACCGCGTTCTCGAGGACCGCACGCTGCTGCGCAAGCTCGATCCCGCCGCCGCGAAGGTCGGCCTGGCGACGACGATCGCGACGACCGCCCGCTTCGTGGGCCGCCAGCTCGCCCTCGCCGTGCTCGGCAGGCGGTATCGGCACGGCTACGCCTGCGTGAACTTCGGCGCGCCGCTGTCGATGCGCAGCTACGTCGCCGAGCACGGCGTCGACTTCCGCGCGCTCAACGACGCCGGCCGGCGGCCGGTGGTCGCAGCGGTCGGCGCGGTCCTGATGGCCGAGATCGGCAGGATCGTCCCGGTCCTGCCGGTCCCGCTGGTCGCGAGCGTCCTGCTGCGCGACCCGGCACGGCCGATCTCGGAGCTCGAGCTGAAGACGGCGGTGCACGATCTGATGCGTCGCGTCGAGGCCGGCGGGGCGCATGTCTACGTCCCGCGTGCCGACCGCGACTACGCGCTCACCGTCGGCCTGCGCATGCTGACCCTGCGCGATCTGGTGCTCGAGCCCGAGGAAGGCCTCTTCGTCGCCAACCCCGACGAGCTGACGCTGCTGCGCTACTACGCCCACTCGATCGACCACATCGTCGCATCGCTGGGCGCGGAACCAAAACAAAACGGGGCCGCAGGCCCCGTTTAGAAATCAGCGAAGCGTCCTGACCTCGAAGCGCCTATTCCCTGCTGCCGGCGAAGCCGAGGAGCGAGAGCAGCGCCTGGAAGATGTTGTAGATGTCCAGGTAGATGCTGAGCGTCGCGGTGATGTAGTTGGTCTCCTCGCCGTCGCGCACGCGCTTCAGGTCGTAGACGATGAAGGCCGAGAAGATGCCGACCATCAGCACGGCGATCGTCACGAACAGCGCGCTCGACTGGACGAACAGGTTCACGACGATGGCGACCAGCAGCATGACGGCGCCGATGTACAGGAACTTGCCCATCGTCGACAGGTCGCGCTTGATCATCGTCGACAGCGTCGCCATGCCGAGAAACGTCAGGCCGGTGCCCGCGAACGCGGTCATGATCAGCGCGGTGCCGTTCTGGAAGCCGAGCACGAAGCCGATCAGCCGCGACAGCATCAGGCCCATGAAGAACGTGAAGCCGAGCAGCACCGGCACGCCGGCGGCCGAGTTCTTGGTCTTCTCGATCGCGTAGATGAAGCCGAACGCGCCGACCATGAAGACGATGAAGCTCATGCCGACGCCCATCGTCGCCATCACCCCCGTCGAAACGCCGAGCCAGGCGCCGAGCACCGTCGGCACCATCGACAGGGCGAGCAGCCAGTAGGTGTTGCGCAGGACGCGGTTGCGCTGCTCGACGCTGGGGACCGCGTAACCGAGGTTGGTTGTCTGCAAGCTGTCGTCCATGAATCCTCCCGAGGAATGAAGACGAGTGACCAATGCTTTCGAGTACCGGCGCCGATTCTAGTTCCCGGCCGCGCGACGCCGACTCCGCTCGCCCAGACAACCCGTGCGGCCGCCGGCACTTGCACCAAGATGGACGCGTGGCGCTCGCTTTCAAGCCCGTCCGACGACCTGCCGAGGGACGGCCGACGCCCGGCAGCCCGCTACAATCGATCCGCTCCAGCCCGCGCGAGCACCGGCTGTTGCAACCGTCGGTCCGGCTCGGCCGACGGTTCCCGGCAGGCAGCCGCCGTGCCGTCCCCGCGCCGCCCCGGAGTCGTTTTGTCCTCGCAACTGCTGCCCGCCCACGCCCAGGCCCTCCTGGCCCTCGCCGACGGCACGGTGTTCATCGGCAGATCGATCGGCGCCACCGGCGAGACGACCGGCGAGGTCGTCTTCAACACCGCGCTCACCGGCTATCAGGAGATCCTGACGGACCCGAGCTACTGTCGGCAGATCGTCACCCTGACGTATCCGCACGTCGGCAACTACGGGACGAGCGCGGAAGACGTCGAGTCGGCGCGCGTCTTCGCCGCGGGACTCGTCGTCAAGGACGTCCCGGCGCGCGAGTCGAACTTTCGCAGCGCGGCGTCGCTCGGCGCGTACCTGCGGCGCGAGGGCACGGTCGGCATCGCCGGCATCGACACGCGCCGGCTGACGCGCCTCCTGCGCAGTGGCGGCGCGCAAAACGGTTGCATCGTCGCGCTCGCCGACGCCGAAACGGTGACGACGGCGGTCGTCGAGCGCGCGCTCGTCGCTGCGCGCGCGACGCCGAGCATGGCGGGGCTCGATCTGGCCAAGGTGGTCAGCGTGCGCGAGCCCTACGAGTGGAAGGAGACGACGTGGTCGCTCGGCGGCGGCCACGGCGAGCTCGCGGCGCCGCGCCGCCACGTCGTCGCCTACGACTACGGCGTCAAGTTCAACATCCTGCGCATGATCGCCGAGCGCGGCTGCCGCGTCACGGTGGTGCCGGCCCAGACGCCTGCCGCCGAGGTCCTGGCGCGGCGAGCCGACGGCGTCTTCCTCGCCAACGGCCCCGGCGACCCCGAGCCTTGCGACTACGCGATCGAGGCGACGCGCGAGCTCGTCGGTCGCGGCGTCCCGACCTTCGGCATCTGCCTCGGCCATCAGATCATGGCGCTCGCCGCCGGCGCGCGCACTTACAAGATGAAGTTCGGCCACCACGGCGCGAACCACCCGGTCAAGGATCTCGACAGCGGCCGCGTCAGCATCACGAGCCAGAACCACGGGTTCGCCGTCGACCCCGACTCGCTGCCGCCGACGCTCAGGCCGACCCATGTGTCGCTCTTCGACGGCACTCTGCAGGGCCTCGCCCACGTCGACAGGCCGGCCTTCTGCTTCCAAGGCCACCCGGAAGCCTCGCCCGGGCCGCACGACATCGGCTATCTGTTCGACCGTTTTGTCGCCGCGATGGACGCCGCCGCCGGGAGCGCACGTGCCTAAGCGCACCGACCTCCGGTCGATCCTGATCATCGGCGCCGGCCCGATCGTCATCGGCCAGGCCTGCGAGTTCGACTATTCCGGCGCCCAGGCGTGCAAGGCGCTGCGCGAGGAGGGCTTTCGCGTCGTCCTCGTCAACAGCAACCCGGCGACGATCATGACCGACCCGGAGATGGCCGACGTGACGTACATCGAGCCGATCACCTGGAGCACGGTCGAGAAGATCATCGCCAAGGAGCGGCCCGATGCGGTGCTGCCGACGATGGGAGGCCAGACCGCGCTCAACTGCGCGCTCGACCTGCACCAGCACGGCGTGCTGCAGAAGTACGGCGTCGAGATGATCGGCGCCAACGAGAAGGCGATCGAGAAGGCCGAGGACCGTCTCAAGTTCAAGGACGCGATGACCGGCATCGGCCTGGCGTCGGCGAAGTCGGGGATCGCCCATTCCCTCGAGGACGCGCTCGCCGTCCAGCGGCGAATCGCGCTCGAGACCGCCGGCACCGGCTTTCCGATCGTGATCCGGCCGAGCTTCACCCTCGGCGGCACCGGCGGCGGGATCGCCTACAACCCCGACGAGTTCGAGGAGATCTGCAAGCGCGGCCTCGACCTTTCGCCGACCAACGAGCTCCTCATCGAAGAGAGCCTGATCGGCTGGAAGGAGTTCGAGATGGAGGTCGTCCGCGACCGTGCGGACAACTGCATCATCGTCTGCGGAATAGAGAACCTCGATCCGATGGGAATCCACACCGGCGACTCGATCACGGTGGCGCCGGCGCAGACGCTCTCCGACAAGGAATACCAGCTGATGCGCAACGCCTCGATCGCGATCCTGCGCGAGATCGGCGTCGAGACCGGCGGCTCGAACGTGCAGTTCGCGGTCAATCCGAAGGACGGCCGGCTGGTCGTGATCGAGATGAACCCGCGCGTCTCGCGCTCCTCTGCCCTGGCGTCGAAGGCGACCGGTTTTCCGATCGCCAAGGTCGCCGCCAAGCTCGCGGTCGGCTACACGCTCGACGAGCTGAAGAACGACATCACGGGCGGCGCAACGCCGGCGAGCTTCGAGCCGTCGATCGACTACGTCGTCACCAAGGTGCCGCGCTTCGCGTTCGAGAAGTTCCCGGCAGCCGATTCGCGTCTGACGACGCAGATGAAGTCGGTCGGCGAAGTGATGGCGATCGGCCGGACCTTCCAGGAGAGCTTGCAGAAGGCGCTGCGCGGGCTCGAGACCGGCATCGACGGCTTCACGTCGCGATCGAGCGACCGCGAGGAGATCGTCCAGGAGATCGGCGAAGCGGGCCCCGAGCGGCTGCTCTACGTCGCCGACGCCTTCCGCGTCGGCATGCGGGCCGCCGAGATCTTCGAGGAGACGGCGATCGATCCGTGGTTCCTCGCCCAGATCGAGGAGATCGTCGCGACCGAGGGCGCGCTCGTCGGACGCACGCTGGCGAGCCTGTCGCGCGACGAGCTGCGCTACCTCAAGGCGAAGGGCTTCTCGGACAGGCGCCTGGCGCGCCTCGTCGGCGTCGACGAAGGGGCGCTGCGCGCGCGGCGCCACGCGCTCGGCGTGCGGCCGGTCTACAAGCGCGTCGACACCTGCGCCGCCGAGTTCGCGACCGAGACCGCGTACATGTACTCGAGCTACGACGAGGAGTGCGAGGCCGAGCCGACGGCTCGCAAGAAGATCATGGTCCTCGGCGGCGGGCCCAACCGGATCGGCCAGGGCATCGAGTTCGACTACTGCTGCGTCCATGCCGCCCTCGCGATGCGCGAGGACGGCTACGAGACGATCATGGTCAACTGCAATCCGGAGACCGTCTCGACCGACTACGACACCTCGGATCGCCTCTACTTCGAGCCGGTGACGCTGGAGGACGTGCTCGAGATCGTCGCCAAGGAACAGCCGGTCGGCGTCATCGTCCAGTACGGCGGCCAGACGCCGCTCAAGCTCGCCCTCGACCTCGAGCGCGCCGGCGTGCCGATCGTCGGCACGACGCCCGACTCGATCGACGTCGCCGAGGACCGCGAGCGTTTCCAGGCCTTGCTCAAGGAGCTCGGCCTGCGCCAGCCGCCGAACCGGACTGCGCGCACCGAGGAGCAGGCGCTCGTGCTCGCGCAGGAGATCGGCTATCCGCTCGTCGTCCGGCCGAGCTACGTGCTCGGCGGCCGGGCGATGGAGATCGTCCATGGCGACAAGGACCTCGAGCGCTACATGCGCGAGGCGGTCAAGGTGAGCGAGAAGTCGCCGGTCCTGCTCGACCGCTTCCTAGACGACGCAATCGAGGTCGACGTCGACTGCATCAGCGACGGCGCCGAGGTGATGATCGGCGGCATCATGGAGCACGTCGAGCAGGCCGGGATCCATTCCGGCGATTCGGCGTGCTCGCTGCCGCCGTATTCGCTGCCGACCAAGCTGCAGGACGAGCTGCGCCGCCAGACCGCGCTGATGGCACGCGCGCTCGACGTCGTCGGCCTGATGAACGTGCAGTTCGCGATCCAGGGCGACGTCGGCGGCGACGGCGACTCGGCGACGATCTACGTCCTCGAGGTCAATCCGCGCGCGTCGCGCACGGTCCCGTTCGTCTCCAAGGCGACCGGCGAGCCGCTCGCCAAGATCGCGGCGCGTTGCATGGTCGGGCAGTCGCTGGCGAGCCAGAAGGGCGTCCGCGGCGAGGTCGTGCCGCCGTACTTCTCGGTCAAGGAAGCGGTCTTCCCGTTCAACAAGTTTCCGGGTGTCGACCCGATCCTGGGACCCGAGATGCGCTCGACCGGCGAGGTGATGGGGGCCGGTCGGACGTTCGGCGAGGCGATGCTGAAGAGCCAGCTCGGCGCCGGCTCGCGCCTGCCGACCAAGGGCACCGTCTGCGTCACGGTCCGAAACGGCGACAAGCCGCGCGCCGTTGCGGTCGCGCGCGATCTGCACGCGCTCGGTTTCTCGCTCGTCGCGACGCGCGGCACGGCGGCCGCGATCGGCGACGCGGGAATCCCCGTGCGCGCCGTCAACAAGGTCAAGGACGGTCGGCCGCACATCGTCGACATGCTGAAGAACGGCGAGATCCAGCTCGTCTTCACGACCGTCGACGAGACGCGCACGGCGATCGCCGACTCTCGCCACATCCGCCAGGCGGCGCTCGCCCACCGCGTCACCTACTACACGAGCATGGCCGGCTGCGAGGCGGCGGTCGAGGGCATGAAGCATCGCGACGCCCTCGGCGTCACGTCGCTTCAGGAATTGCACGCGCAGCTGCACTAGCCTTCGGCGCCGCTGCTAGACTCGACGCCAAACCGCGCCGCCGCCGGAGTCTCCCGCGGCGGCTTTCCTTTTGTCGAGGTTCGTGCCATGGCCACCATTCCGCTCACCCGACGCGGTGCCGAGAAATTGCGTCAAGAGCTCAACCGCCTCAAGTCGGTCGAGCGCCATGCGGCGATCCTGGCGATCGCCGAGGCGCGCTCGCACGGCGACATCTCCGAGAACGCCGAGTACGAGGCTGCCAAGGACAAGCAGGGCTTCATCGAGGGCCGCATCCTCGAGGTCGAGAGCAAGCTCGCGGCGGCGCAGATCATCGATCCGAAGGCGCTCGACGCCGACGGCCGCGTCGTCTTCGGTTCGACCGTCGACCTGGAGGAGGAGGACAGCGGCAGCCGCGTCACCTACCAGATCGTCGGCGACGACGAAGCCGACCTCAAGCAGGGGCTGATCTCGATCAGCTCGCCGATCGCGCGGGCGCTGATCG
>Ga0307409_100001544_pt1 | contig 11433 bp, 12 predicted proteins | sample 322Ometagenome_2_FD_203888 | JGI IMG/M metagenome (GOLD analysis project Ga0307409, IMG submission 203888) | Maize rhizosphere microbial communities from greenhouse at UC Davis, California, United States - 322HYB-O-2 | ecosystem: Host-associated > Plants > Roots > Rhizosphere > Soil | place...
CCGTTCGCGATTGCCGCGCGCGATCACCGACCATAGCGCACCCCGATCACGAGCCGCTTCACCGTACCCGGCTCCCGGATGGGATCCGCGAGCGTCGTGGCCCCATAGCGGTAGGCTTGAAGCGCGACCGAGGCGCCGAGGGGGCGGGAGCGGGAGAACGTGTACGTCGCCCCCAGCTCGGCCGCCGGCCGGAACGGCGAGCTGTTGTTGAAGCGGAACGGCGCCACGTCGCTCGGCCCGCGGACCCACGCCAACCCGAGGCCGCCGCGCAGCGCCAAGCGCGGCACGAGCGTGCGCTCAATGGCCGCGGTGGCGTCGGTGTGCCAGGCGCTGCCACCGTCCCAGCTCCGGCCGTCGCCCCTCACGTCGATCCCGGTCCGCGAGGTGCGCAGCGTGACCGCGAGCGTGGTACGCGGCCCGACCACACTTGCCACCTCGACCCCGATCACCGGGGCGGCGGCGGGGCGTACCGTGGTGCCGTTGTCGTCCCGAACATACGCGGTGCTCAGCGCGCCACCCGCGAACAGTCGGAGAGTTGGCCGCCCGAGGCGCGGGCGCTCAGGGGATGGGGTCGTACCTCCCCGCACGGTATCGCGCTCGCCCGCGCGGGGCCGCCGGTGCGCGCGGATTCGCTCCGCGTCGCGCCGGAGCTGCGCCGAGTCGGCCGCCGACACGCTGTCGGTGGCCACGGAGTCGGGTCGCTGAGCGGCCGCGGAGCGAGCGCCGGCCGTGGACGCGAGCGCGAGGGCGAGGAGTCCGGACGCGGCGATGGCCGCGTACCGTCCGTACCGGCTCACCGCTGCTGCGCCAACCTGACGAGCCATGCGACGAGCGCGAGGAGTCCCGACACGGCGATGATCGCCGGCCCGGACGGCAGGTCAAAGGGAACGGACAGCGAGAAGCCGATCAGCGCCGCGACGAGGGCGGATCCGATCGACCAGAAGAACGTGCCGGCCATGCTCCGCGACACCAGCAACCCCGTGACTGCCGGAATGACGAGGAAGTTGAAGACGAGGAGCACCCCGGCGAATTGCATCGAGAACGCGATGACGAGTCCGATCGTCAGGTACAGAAAGAGGTTCCAGGCGCGCACGCTGTAGCCCAGGGTGCGCGCCGTCTCCCGGTCGAACGAGACGAAGAGAAACTCCTTGTAGAACGCGAGGTGGACCAGCAGCACCGGCAGGCTGACGGCGAGCAGCACGAGCGTGTCGGTGCGCGTGATCCCGAGGATGTTCCCCTGCAGAAAGATGTCGTGCGCCTCGCCGGTGGCGGCCTTGGCGATCAGGAGGATGCCGGCGGCCGCCGCGACTGCGTAAGTGACGCCGATGATCGCGTCCTGCGGGACGCGCCCCCTCGCGCCCCCGGCGCCGAAGAACAGGGCCCCGGCGAGCGTCATCACGAGCGACAGGACGAGCGGATGCGTAGCGACGCCGAGCGCGGCGCCGACGCCGGCGAGCCACAGGGCGAGCGCGATCCCGGCCGAGGAGAGCTGCGCGAGCGCCGCCCCGACGAAGACGATCCGCCGGAGCACGACGTACACGCCGACGGCCGAGCAGGCGAAGGCGATCACCAGGGCCCCGTAGAGGGCATCCTTGAACAGCAGGACGGCGTCAAACACGACTGGGAACGCGGGAGGGCTCTCGCCGGGCGACGACAATGCGGTGCCCGTTGAACGACTCGACGTCGACGGGGATGCCGTACATCTGACTGAGCGTGTGCTCGGTCATGATCTCGTCCACGGGGCCCAGGCGGAAGCCGCCGTTGACGACGAGGGCGATTCGCTCGACGTAGTTCGCCACTTCGTTGAGCGCGTGGCTCACCATCAGGACGGTGAGGCCGTCGCGCTCGTGCAGCTCCCGCACTAGTCCGAGGATCTGGGTCGTCGACACGAGGTCCATCCCGTTCGTGGGCTCGTCGAGCACGAGCACGTTCGGCTCGCCCACGAGCGCGCGCGCGATGAGGGTGCGCTGCTTCTGGCCGCCGGAGAGGTCGGTGAGGTGGCGGTCCGCGAGCTCGGGAATGCCCACGTGCTCGAGCGCGGCGGCCGCGCGGCGGCGGTCGTCGGCCGAAGGGCGACGGGCCAGCCCGATCCGGTCGTAGCGCCCCATCATGACGACGTCGACCACCTTGAGCGGGAAGTTGTAGTCCACTTGATCGCGTTGCGGCACGTAGCCGAAGCGCAGGTGGAGCGCGCGCGAGACCGTGCCGTGCAGCGGGGCCAGCGTGCCGAGCAACGCGCGGAGAATGGTCGTCTTGCCCGCGCCGTTCGGCCCCACCATCCCGAGGAAGTCGCCCTCGGGGATGTCGAACGAGAGATGCGAGAGGATGACGTCGTGCCCGTAGCCGAGCGTCACGTCGTCGAAGGTGACGAGGCTGCTCATTGCAGCGCGTTCGCGAGCTGCTGGATGTCGTACGTCATCAGCGACGTGTAGTCGTTCAACCCCTTCATGCCGCCGACGGACGGCGGGAGCACCAGCACTCTGGCGCCGGTGCGGCTGGCGACGAGGTTCGCCGTCTTTCGGTCGTAGAAGGGCTCCATGACGATGACCTTCGCGCCGGTGCGGCGCATGGTCGCGATCAGTCTCGCCAAGTGCGAGGGGGAGGGCGGCACGCCGGGCTTGGGCTCCATGAAGCCGACGATGTTCATCCCGGTGTACTCGGCGAAGTAGCGCCAGCTCGTGTGCCAGGCGACGACCGGCTTTCCCTTGATGCGCGCCAGTGCCGGCGCCCACGATCGCTCGGCGGCGTCGAGCTTTGCCTCGAACGCCTTCGCGTTGGCCGCGTACGTCGCCGCGCCGGCGGGGTCGAGCTGGGTGAACTTCTGTTGGAATAGCCGGGCGATGCGCTTCCCGTTCTGCGGGTCGAGCCAGTAGTGCGGGTTCCCGAGTGGGTGCACGTCACCCTGGCTGCGGTCCACGTTTCCCTGGGGGATGTCGAGCAGCGGGACGGCCCTCGACACGTCCAGATAGCCCGTGCCGCCTTGCCGGATGCGCGGATTGCGCGCCCCGTCGAGGAGGAGGGGCATCCACCCGATCTCCAGGTCGAGGCCGACGAACGCCCAGACGTCGGCGTTGCGAAGCTGGAGCACGAAGCTCGGTTTCGCCTCGATGAAGTGCGGGTCCTGGTAGCCTTCGCCGATGTGCGTGGCCGTAATGCGGTTGCCACCCACGGAGCGGGCGATGTCGTAGAGATCGGTGGTGCTCGTCACGACCTTGAGGACCTTGAGGGCCGCGGTCGGCGATTCCGTCGCCAGCGCGCGCCCGCCCGCGAACGGCGAGAGCAGGCTCGCCGCGGCTGCAAGGAGGACAAGCAGGAAGTTGCGTCGGTGCATTGCTGCGAGACTCCTCGGCGCCCGGCAGCGGGCGCGCGCGTCTGAGTTCTGACTTCTGAGTAACGAATGGGTCGGGCTCTCGTCGGGCGCGATCAGAACGGGTGAGGCCTGTGCGGCCCCAGCGCGAACGCCGCTTGCAGGAGGATGCGGTCCGTGTCCTGGGCGTCCCCGTCCGCGAACAGGTGCTCGTAGCCGATCATCAGCTTCGAGAACTCGCTCGGGAAGAACTCCAAGTACCCCGAGCCGGCCTGAAGCGTTTCGCCGCCGGCTCCGGGATCCTGCAACCAGTCGTAGCGGCTGCCCAGAAAGAGGCGCCGGGTGAGCTGGTAACGGCCGAAGACGTAGGCGCCACTGAAGTCGCGGTCCGGTCCCTCGTAGGGAGCGAGCGCGCTGCCGCCGAAGGGGTCGCCGACCAACTGGCCGGACATCCGCTGGTTGATCTGCCGCATGACCTCGGCCTGCAGGATGAACGACTTGTAGAGGCCCTGCTGCAGGGGGCGCCATCGGTACGTGAAGTCGGCCCCGACCACGGTCTGCCGTGCGTTCACGCCGGAGATGCTGGTGGGAAATGGGGGAAACGGGTTCCCGATCGGCTGTTCGCGGCGTCCAGTCACCGCCGTAGCAGCCACCTCGACGTTTGCGCTCTGGCTGAGGTCCCAATAGTTGCGGAAGCGCGCCGAGTACCCCAGGCCGCTGAGCTTCTTGTTCGCCGGCTCCGACACCGTCAGCCCCTCCTCCGGTTCCCCGAAGCGGTCGACCGCCGTGAGCTGCAGCTCCTGGTAGAAGGCGAACGGCGCGAAGATCTTGCTCGCCCAGATGCCCGTGCCCTTCAGCCCCTCCTCGCCCAGGAAGCGTTGAATGACGTACGGGTACTCGATGGTGTGGAGGTCGTGCCGGTGCGTGGTGTTCTGCTTGCCGGTGGGCATCAGGAACCGCCCGAGTCGAACCTCCAGTCCCCACGGCAGTGCCGTCGCCGTGAGGTACGCCTGCTCGATCGAGATGCTCTCGAGGTCCGAGATGCCGAGGAAGACGTCGCCGCGAAAGAAGGGGTCCACCGCGGCCTGGAGCGCGAGCTCCACTTCGCGCACGCCGAAGCGGCTGCCGTCCTCCTGGGTGCTCTCGCGCGGCGACAGGTCGCCGACCAGGTCTCCGACCGCGCTGACGTCCGGGAGCAGTCTCGGGTTCGTGGGTCCGGTCGCGCCGGTCGTAGGCGTCCTACCGGAATCGGCCGCGGCACCCTGCTGGAGCTGTTGTGCGAAGAATGCCGAATCCGCCGCGGCGGCGCTGTCGGCCTTCGCCTTCGCGACAGAGTCCGCCCGGGCGGAGTCGGGCCTGGGCACCGTGTCGCGCTGCTGTGCGGACGCGCCGCTCGCGGCGCAGAGCGCGAGAGCAAGCGTCCAGAGGGTAATGCGCATGGCTTCCCTTGTGTGAGTGGTCGAGCGATGCCGAAACGGCCAGCTCAAGCCACCAAGGGAGGGGCGCGGGAGGTCTGGAGGGAGAGCGAGCGAGCGCGGGCCTGACGTGGCGCTCCGGGCGTCACGGGCCGTGCCTGCCGGAGCGCGGCTGGCACGGGCGTCCCGGGTCGCTCGACGCGACTGAACAGGTGCGTCGCGGTGCACGCGGCGCAGTCCGCCTCGCTGTGGCCCGCGTGGTACTGCGCGCCGTACTCCTCGACATGGACCGTCGGGTCGAGGCCCGCGCCGGCTTCCTCCAATGGCGCGATCGCGAGTGCGAGCCGCGCGACGGCGGCGAGCAGGGCCGCGATGCGCAGCCAAGGCCTGATCCTGCGGTTCAACGGGAGGCGCACTCGATACATACCCGGCGGAGGTTAGTCGCGTTCCGCCGTCCCGGCAACGTTCGCCGGTCGTGGGCCCTGCCCGGGAGGCCGTCCGATGCACGGGCGTCGTCGCCCCGTGCCCAAAGTCGGGCGCCGCTTAGCTCTCGCCGGCGCGTGCCACCACGATTGGCGGTTCGCCCGGCTCGGTCGTGGCGTACGAGCGAAGCCGCTCGAGCATGCGGCGGTCGGTCGCCTCGGCGTCGTCGAGCTTCGGCGTCTCGATCACCTTGGGCACGGCCGCCAATCGGTCGTCGGTCATGATGCGGCGGAACGCGCCTTCGCCGATCGCCCCTTCGGCGATCAGCTCGTGTCGGTCTTTCCGGGAGCCGAGCGGCGCCTTCGAATCGTTCAGGTGCATCATTCGCAGCCGCTCGAGCCCGACCACGTCGGCGAAGCGGGCAAACACTCCATCATAGTCCGCGGCCAGGTCGTAGCCGGCGGCGAAGACGTGCGCGGTGTCGAGGCACACCCCGATCCGCGAGCGGAGCGGCTCGGGCACGCCCTCGATGAGCGCGGCCATCTCCTCGAAGGTCGCCCCGAGCACCGTGCCTTGGCCGGCAGTCGTCTCCAGGAGGAGCATGGTGCCGCCCGGCGCCTGTTCGAGCGCGGCCGCGATCGCCTCGCAGTTGCGCGCGAGCCCGCTCGCCCGGTCGTCCATGTAGTTCCCCGGGTGTGACACCACGTAGTCGAGCTTGAGCGCGTTGCTGCGCCGCAGTTCCCCCACGAACGACTCGATAGACTTCGCCCGCAACGCGGGGTCCGGCGACGCGAGGTTGATCAGGTAGCTGTCGTGCGCGGACGTGGCTCGCACCTCCGAGTCCGCGAGGGCACCCGCGAACGCGTGGCACTCGTCCGCTTCGCACTGCCGCTCCGCCCAGCGGTTCGCCTGCTTGGTGAAGAGCTGCATGGCCGTCGCGCGGATCGCCTTCGCACGCGGCGGCGCGGCCGCGGTGCCGCCGGCCGTGGAGACGTGGGCGCCGAGGAGCACGTCCACTCGCCTTACCGCTCCCCCCGGAGCCACTCCAGCGGGTCCACGGCGACGCCGCGCGAGCGGCGGATCTCGAAGTGGAGGTGCGGGTCGAGGTCCGGATCCGAGGCGCCCACGGTGCCCAGGATCTGGCCCTTCCGCACCTTGGTGCCGCGCTGTACGTCGGCGCGCGCGAGCGAGCCGTAGACCGAGTAGTCGCCGCCGCCGTGCTGAATGATCACGGTGAGCCCGTACGTCCCGATCGGCTCGGCCACCGCCACCGTGCCCGCCGAGATCGCGCGCACCGGGGTGCCGACGGGCGCGCCGATGCCAATGCCATTCCAGCGAGTCGTGGTCTTGTTCGGGTTCACGACGCGCCCGAACCGGTAGAGGACGTGGCCCTCCACGGGCCAGTCGAGCTTCCCGAGGTCGCTGGTGCGGAGCGTGCTCGCGGCGGGCGCGGCGGCGTTCGGCCGGGCCTCGGCTCGGCGGCGCGCATCCTCGAACGAGGCGATCACGGACGTGAGGCGTGCCTCGGCCTTCTCGATCTGCGCGAGCCGGTTCTGGGTCTGCTTGGCGCGCTTGCGGGCCTGGGCCAAACTCCGCCCGCGCTCGTTCTCGAGCAAGCGAAGGCGTTCCTCCTCGGTTGCCTTCTCGCTCCGGTTCATCTCCATCTCGCTCTGCAGTTGCACCAGGACGCGACGCTGTCCGCCGAGCTGGTTCCGGAGCTGCTCCACGCGCTTGACGAGCGCGCGGTCGTGCAGGGCGAGCAGGTGCAGGTACTTGTAGCGGGCCACCAGACCACCGAAGGACTCGGCCGAGAGGAGCACCTCCATCGAGTACAGCGGCCCGCGCTTGTAGATGGCCACGAGCCGGGCCCGGAGGGCGCGGCGCTTGGCCCTCAGCTCCTGTTCGGTGTGTCCCAGGTTCGCCGTCGCCTCCGACACTTCGTCGTTCAGGTAGGCGAGCTGTTGGTCGAGCGACCGGACAACGCGGGCGGTCGCGTCCGCCTGCCGGTCCAGGTTGGCCACTTCGGCGGAGAGGTCGTGCACGGTGCCCTGCAGCTCGTTCATCCGCTGCCGCAGCTCCTCGCGCTCCTGACGGATACGGTCGAGCTCCGCCCGCTGCGCCCGCACGCGCTCGGCGGCCGTCGACTGGGCGGCGAGTGGCGTGGAGACGACCGCGAGCGCGGCGAGCACCACGACCAGCAAACGTACCGGGAGTCGTGAGTCGGGAGTCGGAAGTCGGCGGTGTCCCGAGGTCGTGCCGACTCCCGACTCCCGGTTCTGCTTCACGACGTCGGAACCGCACCAGGCTCGTCATACCCTCCGGAGGTGCCTTCCCACCGACAGCGAGCTGCCGAGCAGGCCGATCACCGCGCCGCCCATCACCCCGAGTGCCGCAAATGACGGCTCGAAGAACTGGGTCTCCAGCAGGTAACGGCTCACCACCTGGCTCGCCACCCACGTCAGCACCAGCGCGAGCGCGCCGCCGAGCACGCCCTTGGCGAAGCCCTCGATGAGGAACGGGGCGCGGATGAAGTTGTCGGTGGCGCCGACGAGGCGCATGATCGAGATCTCGCGGCTCCGCGCCAGCACGGCCATCCGAATGGTCGAGCCGATGATGATCACGCTCACCGCCGCGAAAGCGACGCCGAGGATCAGCCCCGTGATCGCGGCGAGGTCGCGGACGCGGTACAGCTTGTCCACCCATTCCTCGCCGTAGCGTACGTCGTCCACGACGGAGTACGCCCGCACCCGCTCGACGAGCGCCTTGACCTGGGCCTGGTCCTTCAGGCCCGGGCGGAGGCGGATCTCCATGGAGGCGGGGAGGAACTCGCCCTCGAACACGTCGCTGAACTCACCCAGGTCACGGCGCGCGCGCTGCAGCGCCTGGTCCTTCGACACGTAGTCCACGCGCGCCACTTCGGGCATGGCCGCGAGCGCCTGCATGGCCCCGGACACCGAGTCGATCGAGGCGTCGTCGGCGATGAAGGCGCGGACCTCGACGCGCTGCTCCACCCGCTCCAGCGCTCGGCGGATGTTCACCGCCACGAGCCCGAACAGGCCCAGGGCGAAGAGCGAGAAGGCGATCGTCGTGACGCTCAGGGCGCTGAGCAGCGGGGCACGGCTGAAGGCGATGAGCGCCTCCCGGAAGGCCAGTCTCATAGTCCCCCCACTGCGGCCACCATCTCTTTGGAGTCGTAGACGACTTGGCCGCGGTTGATCTCCACGGTGCGGTAGTCGGAGCGGCGGATCAGGTCGAGGTTGTGCGTGGCCATCAGGACGGCGGTGCCCGCGGCGTTGATCTCGCGGAGGAGTTGGAAGATGCCCCGCATGGCGCGGTCGTCGAGGTTGCCCGTCGGCTCGTCGGCGACGAGGACGAACGGGTCGTTGACGAGTGCCCGGGCGATGGCGACGCGCTGCTGCTCGCCGCCGGAGAGCTCGCGCGGCCGCGCGGCCGCCTTCGACGCGAGCCCAACGCGCTCCAGCAGGCGGCCGACCTTGCTCGGGATCGCGCCGCGCGGTGCCCCGATCACCTCGAGGGCGAAGGCGATGTTGGCGTACACGTCGCGGTCGTCGAGGAGCCGGAAGTCCTGGAAGACGATGCCGAGCTTGCGGCGCAGCTTCGCGACGTCGCTGCGGGCGAGGCTCTTCGAGCTCGTGCCACCCACGCGCACCTCGCCGTGGGTGGGGCGCTCCTCCATGTAGACGAGCTTGAGCAGCGTGCTCTTGCCCGCGCCGCTCGGCCCGGTGAAGAACACGAACTCGCCCTTGGCCACGTGAAGGGTCACGTTGGCCAGCGCGGTCCCGGTACGCGGGTACTCCTTCGTAACGTTCGTGAAGCGAATCACGCGAGCGCCTCCGAGGTCGAGGCCTCCGCCGCGCCGCCTTCCGCGTCTTCGTCCACCAGTCGCCAGTTGGACGTGGCCGCGACGGTGTCGATGATCGCCTTGAGCAGCCCGATGAGGATGGGCCCGAGGAGGATGCCGGCGATCCCGAACGTGTACACGCCCGTCACGAGTCCGACGAACATCCAGTAGAAGTTGAGCACGCGCGACCGCTCGGCGGCGAGCTTGGGGCGGAGGTACATCGAGATGAAGACCGTGTTCAACAAGAATCCCGTGGCGAGCATGAGCAGGGCGGCGGCGGGCGCGTCGCGAAACACGAACAACCACGCCGCCACCGGCACGTACACGCTCCACGAGCCGACGATGGGGAAGAAGCCGATGATGAAGGCGAGCACCGCGAGCACGGCCGCCAGCGGGACCCCGAACGCCAGGTTCATGAAAAAGAGCACGCCGGACTTGAGCGTCTGCGTGAGGAGCGTCGCGTAGATGGCCCCGTACAGCACCCCGCGCACGTTCGCCTCGAGGGCCCGGGTCAGCTCGGCGTATCGCGGCGGAATCTTCCCGCGAACGTACGCCCCCACGCTGTCGCCGGCCGTCAGGATGTAAAACGCCGTGAAGAGAAAGATGGTCGTCGACACCGAGAACTCGACCACCGCATTGCGCAGCACGCGTGGGATCGACGCGCCGTAGTCCGAGGCGAGCAGAACCCACCGACGGATCGAGTCTGCGGTATCCGCGTGCTGCAGGAAGACGATCCGTTGCACCGCGTCGTCAATCTGTCGAGCGACCTCTTCCGTGTGTCCCTCGAGGTACCGCACCACACCGATGAGCTCGGCGTAGCTGTACGCCAAGCCGGCGAGCACCGGAAGGATCGCGGCGGCCAGCGTGAGGAAGGCGGCGAGCGTCGGCCGCCCGACGCGGCCGAGGACCGCGCGGTACACGGGGCGCAGGTAGATGGCGATCACCACGGCGAGGATTCCCGCGATGAGGACGGTGCGCACCATCCACAGGAACAACGCGATCACGACCGCCGCGAGCAGCGACGTGATGAGGATGCGTCGGAACTCGGGCAGGGAGAGGTCGGCGACCCGCGTGTTCGTGCGCCGGTCTACCCGGCGCCGGTCGCTCGGCGCGGCGGGCGCGGCGCTCGGCCTCACTGGAGGGCGGCGTCCAAGTCGGCGATGATGTCGTCGGCGTCCTCGATGCCGATACTGAAGCGCAGGAACCCGTCGGGGATGCCGATGGCGGCGCGCTCGTCCGACGACATGTGGGCGTGCGACGTGTAGCGTGGCTCGCTGACGAGGCTGTCCACGCCGCCGAGGCTCGTCGCGTGCGTGACGACGCGCAGCCGCCGCAGGAATCCGTTGGTGGCGCTCCCGCCGCCCGCGAGCTCGATGGCGAGCATCGCTCCGAAGCCGTCGAGCGTCTCCCGCGCGATGGCGTGGTCGGGGTGGCTCTCGAGGCCCGGGTAGTGCACGCGCCGGATGTCAGGGCGGCCGGCGCACCACTCGGCCACGCGCATCGCGTTCTCGTTCGCGCGCCGCATGCGCACGTCGAGGGTCTTCAGGCCGCGCTCGAGCAGCCAGCAGGCGAACGGGTCGGGCGCCTGCCCCCAGACGATCATCTTCTGCCGCACTTCCTCCACGTAGGGCGCGGTGCCCATGACCGCGCCGCCGAGGACGTCGTGGTGCCCGTTCAGGAACTTGGTCGTCGAGGCGATCACCACGTCGGCGCCGTACTCGAGCGCCCGTAAGTTCACCGGGCTCGCGAACGTCGAATCGACCACGAGCGCCAGGCCGCGCTCCTGGGTCAGGAGACTGATCGGGCGCAAGTCGAGCACCCGGCACGTGGGGTTCACCGGGCTCTCGATGAAGATCGCGCGGGTGCTGTCGCGCAGGTGCTGCCGCCACGCCCGCGTCTCGGTCGGGTCGACGAGCGTCACGGCAATCCCCATCGCCGAGAGCTCGTGGGTCAGGAGCCGGTGCGTGCCGCCGTAGATCCACGAGCTCGCCAGCAGGTGGTCGCCCGGCCGAAGCAGGGCGACCATCGCGCACGCCGTCGCACCCATCCCGCTCGAGAGCACGAGCGCGGCTTCCGCTCCCTCGAGCAGGGCGAGGCGCTGCTGCACCACCTCGGCGTTCGGCACATTGCCGTACCGCGTGTAGCGCAGCCCCTCTCCAGTCCCGATCTCCTGCACGAAGTTCACCGACTGATAGAGCGGCGACGCCACCGGCGTGTCGACGTCGCCGTGCGGGCGGCCGCCGTGAACGGCGAGCGTGGCAAGGGCCGGGGAGCGGACGGTGGTGTGCATGAGCAGAGATGGAAGTCGAGAGTTCGAGCTTCCGGGAGTCGGGGGTGGGGGGGGGGGGGGGGGGGGGGGGGGGCGCGGGAACCCCCCCCCACACACCCCCACCCCCCCCAAACCCCCCCCCAGCGAAAAACGCGCG
>Ga0307409_100001545_pt1 | contig 11422 bp, 8 predicted proteins | sample 322Ometagenome_2_FD_203888 | JGI IMG/M metagenome (GOLD analysis project Ga0307409, IMG submission 203888) | Maize rhizosphere microbial communities from greenhouse at UC Davis, California, United States - 322HYB-O-2 | ecosystem: Host-associated > Plants > Roots > Rhizosphere > Soil | place...
GCAGCCGGCGTCCACCCGGCCGTACGCGGGCCCGCCGTTGTTGCGGTTGCCCTGCCCGGCCCGCCGGTCCGCGACGTACGTGCTGATCCCGCAGTAGACGTGGGCGTCGGCGAAGATCAGGTATTTCCGGTCCGTGCGGTTGTAGCCCAGCGTCTGCAGCGAGCCGATCGACTTGCGGAACGTGGTCAGCGAACCCTCCGGCACCTGCACCTCGGCCACGTCCACCCGGCAGGACGGCGTGGTGACGTACCGGATGTGCCGGGAACCGCCGGTCTCCGCCGCGCTGGCGTCGTAGATCGCGTCCACGCCGGCGGCCCACACCCGGATCGAGCCGACGAAGTCGGTGAAGCGGCTCGGCGTGCCGAACTCGTGCAGGTAGACCACCTGTACCCGGTTGCCGGAGCGCCCGTCGCCCTCGCACGCCACGTCGTGGTTGCCCATCACGAAGTCGGCGTTGCCGGGTGCGGCGTCCGGCACCAGCGCCGGCTTGCCCGCGGTCAGCGCGCTGCCGCCCTCGTCCCGGACGATCTCGGCGTCCGGGGGCACGGTGGCCGGCTCGCGCACCGGGGCGACCGGCTCCGGCGCCTTGGCGGTGACCGGCACGACGTCGCGGCGCACCTTCAGCCCGGCCGGCGCCGCGTCCGGGCCGTGCGTGCAGGTCTGATCATCGATCTCGTACGCGCCCGCGCACAGCGAACCCGGGCCGGCCGGGACCAGCCCCTCGTAGACCAGGCCCTGATCCGGGACGTCGTCGGGCAGCGACGCGTAGGTGATCCGCTCCCGGTCCGGGCCGCCCGAGCCGGGATTCCAGCCGCTGCCCACCACGCTCGGCCCGGCCATCGCGCCGATGGCCAGCAGCGCACCGCCGAGCACCACCGGCACCAGCCGGTAGGACTTGTTCCGGGGAGCGGCCGCACGGCGGCGTCCCGGCACCCGGGCACCACGGCGCACGGTCGGCTCACCGCGCGACGCTGTGTCTCCGACGGTGGGGCGCCGGTGCGCGGACAAGACCTCTCCGCCTTGGGGGGGGGCGCGGTGGGAGTTGGTTATGGGGTGACCGCCTCCCACCGCGCGGGGGTCTCCACGGCCCGGAATGCGGGGACTTGCTGCGGGCTTCGGACCGGGAGACCGGATGGGATCGCAGCGAAGCGTCCCACCCCGTCCGCGCCAGTGGAACGCAGTTAATGCAGATCTAAGCAAGTTCTGTACCGTTCGGCGTAGTCAACCCTCAGCCCTCGCCGGCGCGCTGATGCGGCCACTTCCTCCGTCCCGGTTCGCGAGCCAGTCTTCCTACCAAACCGAACCGGCTGGCCTGCTTGGGGGGCGCCTCCGCGTCGGCCAGCAGCATCACCACACTGGCGCCGCCCAACGCCGACCGGGCCAGGCTCACCGAGCCGCCGGTGGACTTGGCGGCCCGGCGCGCGATGTCCAGGCCGAGCCCGGTCGAGCCCTGGTTGCTCTCGCCCCGGCGCATCGCCCGTTCCGGGTCCGGGATGCCCGGGCCGGCGTCGTCCACCCGGACCGCCACCCAGCCGTCCCGCCGGGAGATGCCCACCTCGAACGCGGTGCCCTGCGGGGTGTACCGGAAGACATTGCCCAGCACCGCGTCCAGGGCGGCGGCCAGCTCGGCGCGGGCCACCGGCACCGGGATCCGCACGTGCGCGCCGAGCACCCGGTACTGCCGGTTCTGGTCGCCGGCCAGCGCGGACCAGAACACCATCCGCTCGCGGACCACCTCGCTGGCGTCGCAGACGCCGTCCTCCGGCGCGGACGCGACCTGCGCGGCGACCGCCTTGCGGGTGGTGTTGATCAGCTGGTTGACCTCGCCCTCGAGGGTGACGATGGCCTGCCGGATGCGCCGGATGCCGCGGCGCCGGTCCAGCTCGGCGGCGGAGAACTCGCCGATGTGGGTGTCGTCCGGGTCCAGCGCCTCGGCGTCCAGCCGCAGCGCGGTCAACGGGGTGCGCAGCCGGTGCGACAGGTCGGCCACCATCTCCCGTTCGCTGGTCCGCGAGGTGATCAGCCGGTCGGCCATCCGGTTGAACGCGTACCCGGCCTCGGCCAGCTCGCGCGGGCCGGACGGCTGGATCCGCACGCCGAGGTCGCCCCCGCCGACCGCCATCGCGGCCTGCACCAGGTTTCGCGCCGAAGAGACCGCGCCGCGGGCCAGCCGGTCCACCACGATGATCGAGCCGATCACCAGGCCGAGCGCGATGCCGAACAGGATCCACCAGTCGCGAGCGGTGCCCGCCTGCAGCTGGCTGTCCGGGACGAACACCTCCAGCACCGAGGTCCGCTGGCCGACCGAGACCGGCTGCAGCCGCACCACGCCGCCGGCCACGTCCACCTCGACCGGCTCGGTGCCCGCGGCGGCCGCGGTCACCCGCTCGGCCGGCGCCCGGCTGCCCGCGCTGGTGTTCGGGGCGTGCACCACCACGGCTCCGCCGGCCTCGGCGACGGCCTTCTCGATGCCCTTACGCCCGGCCCCGGCGGTGATCGCGCCGGCCACCGTGGCGGTCTGCTTCTCGGCCAGGGTCATCGCCCGGTCGCGGTGGTCGGACCGCAGTTCCCAGCCGAGCGGGATGAGGAACGCACACGCGGCGATCGCGGTGGTGGCGGCGCTGACGTACGCCAGCCGTGCCCTCAGTCCGGCGCCACCAACCGGAATCCGACCCCCCGCACGGTGCGCAGGTAGCGAGGCTTCGCCGCGGATTCGCCCAGTTTCCGACGCAGCCAGTACAGATGTACGTCGATCGTCTGGTCCTCGCCGACTGACGGCTGTCGCCATACCTCCTCCAACAGCTCTCGCCGCGAAACCACCCGGCCCGGCCGGGCCGCGAGATACGCCAGCAGGTCGAACTCCTTGCGGGTCAGCGCGAGCGGGGTGTCGCCCAGGCTGGCGCTGCGCTCGCCGATGTCCACCCGCAGGTCGCCCACCTCGTGTACGGCCGGCTGCGCGGTCCGGCTGGCGCGGCCCACCCGGCGCAGCACCGTGGTGATCCGGGCGTCCAGGTGCGCCCCGGTGAACGGCTTGACCATGTAGTCGTCCGCGCCTGCGCGCAGCAGCCGGACGACGGTCTGCTCGTCGTCGCGGGCGGTGGCGATGATGATCGGCACGTCGGTGATCCCGCGCAGCATGCGCAGCGCGTCCGAGCCGTCCAGGTCCGGCAACCCCAGATCGAGCACCACCAGGTCGGGAGTCTCGGCGGCGACCCGCCGCAGCGCGTCCAGTGCGGTGCCGACGGCGTGCACGGCATGCCCCCGGTCGGCCAGCGACCGCAGCATGGCGCCACGCACGACGTGATCGTCTTCGACGAGCAGCACCGTGGCCATGCGAAGAAGGTACTGCCAGTGGCAAGCATCGCCTAAACGGTGATGCAGCGGCATAACTCGATGACGCAGCGTCACCGCGAGGCGCTCCCGACCGGGCCCGGGCGGGCGGATAGCATCGGATGCGTATCCCGTCCTGCTCGGTTTAAGGAGATCCGCCGTGTCTGCACCCCGTACCCCCGCCGTGGCCGACTCGCTCGTCGTCCCGGCCGGGACCACGGCGGGTGACGCGGTGGGCGCCGCCGGCCTGCCCGCGACCGGCCCCAAGGCGGTCGTGGTGGTGCGCGATCCGGCCGGGCGGCTGCGCGACCTGGACTGGATTCCCGAGCTGAACACCGAGGTGACCCCGGTCCGGATCGACGAGCCGGACGGGCTGAACGTGCTGCGCCACTCCACCGCGCACGTGCTCGCCCAAGCGGTGCAGGACCTCTTTCCGGAGGCCAAGCTGGGCATCGGACCGCCGATCACCGACGGCTTCTACTACGACTTCGACGTGGCCAAGCCGTTCCATCCGGAGGACCTGCAGAAGCTGGAGAAGCGGATGCAGGAGATCGTCAAGGCCGGGCAGACGTTCCGCCGCCGGGAGTACCCGTCGCTGGCCGACGCGAAGGTCGAGCTGGCTGACGAGCCGTACAAGCTGGAGCTGGTCGACCTCAAGGGCTCCGAAGACGCAGCGGATGCCTCCGATGTGTCTGTCGAGGTCGGTCACGGCGAGCTGACCCATTACGACAACCTCGACCGCGACGGCAACCGGGTGTGGGGCGACCTGTGCCGCGGCCCGCACCTGCCGAGCACCCGCCTGATCCCGGCGTTCAAGCTGATGCGCTCGGCGGCGGCCTACTGGCGGGGGAGTGAGAAGAACCCGCAGCTGCAGCGGATCTACGGCACCGCGTGGCCGAGCCGGGACGAGCTGAAGGCGTACCTGCACCGCCTCGCCGAGGCCGAGCGCCGGGACCATCGCAAGCTGGGCACCGAGCTGGACCTGTTCTCCTTCCCCGACGAGATCGGCAGCGGCCTGGTGGTGTTCCATCCCAAGGGTGGCGTGATCAAGCGGGAGATGGAGGACTACGTCCGCCGCCGGCACATCGAGGAGGGCTTCCAGTACGTCGGCACCCCGCACATCAGCAAGGAGGGACTGTTCCACACCTCCGGGCACCTGCCGTACTACCAGGACACCATGTTCCCGCCGATGCACGTGGAAGGTAGCGACTACTACCTCAAGGCGATGAACTGCCCGATGCACAACTTGATCTACTCCTCGCGCGGGCGGTCGTACCGGGAGCTGCCGCTGCGGCTGTTCGAGTTCGGGTCGGTGTACCGGTACGAGAAGTCCGGCGTGGTGCACGGCCTGACCCGGGTGCGCGGGATGACCCAGGACGACTCGCACTCGTACGTCACCGCCGAGCAGGCGCCGGCCGAGATCAAGCACCTGCTCGACTTCGTGCTGTCGCTGCTGCGCGACTTCGGGCTGGACGACTATTACCTGGAACTGTCCACTCGCGACCCGAAGAGCGACAAATTCATCGGCACCGACGAGCAATGGGCGGTGGCCACCCAGGTGCTCGAGGACGTGGCCACCGAGAGCGGGCTGGATCTGGTGCTGGATCCGGGCGGCGCGGCGTTCTACGGCCCGAAGATCTCGGTGCAGGCGCGGGACGCGATCGGCCGCACCTGGCAGATGTCGACCATCCAGTACGACTTCAACCAGCCGGCCCGGTTCGGGCTGGAGTACCAGGCGGCCGACGGCACCCGGCAGGAACCGGTGATGATCCACTCGGCGAAGTTCGGCTCGATCGAGCGGTTCTTCGGCGTGCTCGTCGAGCACTACGCGGGCGCCTTCCCGGCGTGGCTGGCGCCGGTGCAGGTGGTCGGCATCCCGATCCGCGAGGACCACGCCGACTATCTGACGTCGTTCGTGGCGCGGCTGCGCGCCGAGGGCATCCGCGCCGAGGTGGACTACTCCGACGACCGGATGCAAAAGAAGATCCGCACCGCGCAGCAGCAGAAGGTCCCGTTCATGGTGATCGCCGGCGACGACGACGTGGCGGCCGGCACGGTGTCCTTCCGCTACCGGGACGGCTCGCAGCGCAACGGCGTGCCGCTGGACGAGGCGGTGGCGCACGTGACCGAGGTGGTCCGCTCGCGCACCAACGCCGGCCCCTCCGCCGAGCTGACTCGCGGCGGAAACCCCCGGAAAGGAGAGCGGGTCACGGAAGAGGCGTGATCCAGGTGTCGGGCTCGCGGCAGTCGCCGATGGTCAGCTCCTCCACCGTGCGGGTCAGCTCGGCCCGGGTGACCGCCGACCGGTCGGCGGTGCGCAGCCGGACCACGCACCGACCGGTGTCCACGGTCAGCGTGCTGCCGTTGCCCTGCGGGCTGAGCATGTTGCGGCCCTCGGTGTACCAGGCCGGGTGCCCGGCCACCGTGCCGCGGCCGCTCAGCGTCGCCTTTTCGGCCGCCCATTCGTCGTCCGGCACGGCGGCGGACAGCGAGACGATGGTGCCGTACGGCGCGCCGTCGTAGACCGCGGCCGAGGAGGCCTTGCGCCGCGGGTCGCTCAGGCCCACCATGCCGCCGCTGTCCTCGCCGCCCTCGATCGCGCGCACGTAGGTCACCGCCAGCCCGTCCGGCACCGAGCCGAGCCGGAACGGGGTGCGCACCTGCGTCGGCGCGGCGAGGGTGACCGCCTCGGCCAGCCGGACCAGGTCGTCGCGGGTGCGCCGCTCCCCGGGGGCCGCGTAGACCAGCAGCCACACCCCGGACGGGTCCGGCCAGCCGACGGCCGGGCCGCGGTGCGGCCGGTCGTCCTCGCTGAGCGCGGCGAACGAGTAGTCGGTGACGTACCGGGCGTCGTGGCCGGCGACGTCCACCACCGCGCCGGCGCGCAGCGGCGCGGCGTCGAACGAGCCCGGCTCGTACGCGGACACCTCACCGGCGTACCGGCCGCCGGCGCCGGTGCCCGGGGTGACGTCCCGCACGCTGACGAACTGCCGGCTGGCGTCCGAACCGCGGACCGCCGCCACGAACCCCGACCGGTTGTTGATGTCGAGGGTGATGTGGTCCGGCCGGAGCGCCGGCGCGGTGGCGGTCACCGCCGGGGCGGCCGGTTCGCCGCTCCGCATCCGGAGCACGCCTACCGTGGTCGCGACGCCGCCGATCACCAGAGCGGCCGCCGCGCCGGTCAGCCACACCACGGCCGCTGCCGGCCGTCGATGCCCGCGCATGACTTCCTCCCTGTCGATCGGCCCGACTCTATGCCGTCGGTGTTGCCGCCGTCACAGTGGGCGCGCCGTAATAGGCTGCACAAGTGAGCGAGACGGGCGAGCCGGACGGGCTGGAGCGGCTGTGGACGCCGCACCGGATGACCTACATCTCCGGCGGCGACAAACCCGATGAGGGGTACGAGAAGCCGTCCGGCTGCCCATTCTGCCGCGCCCCGTCGGCGCCCGAGGCGGACAGCTTGGTGGTGGCCCGGGGCGAGCGGGTGTACGCGGTGCTGAACCTGTATCCGTACAACCCGGGGCACCTGCTGGTCTGCCCGTACCGGCACGTCGCCGACTACACCGAGCTGGACGAGCCGGAGACCGGCGAGCTGGCCGCGTTCACCCGCAAGGCGATGCGGGTGGTCCGGCAGGCCAGCAACCCGCACGGCTTCAACATCGGGATGAACCAGGGCTCGGTGGCCGGCGCGGGCATCGCCGCGCACCTGCACCAGCACGTGGTGCCGCGGTGGGGCGGCGACGCCAACTTCATGCCGGTGATCGGCCAGACCAAGGTGCTGCCGCAGCTACTCGGCGACACCCGCGTGCTGCTCGCCAAGGCCTGGACCGACCTTTCGTAGCGCCTGCAGGCCGGCGGCGATCTGCTCCGGCCGGGGGGCGTGCGCCGGGTCCACCAGCCACTGGATCATCACGCCGGACATCAGCGCCATCTGCACCGAGCCGACGCTACGCACCGTCTCGTCGTCCAGCGTGTCCTCCGGCCGCCCGGTGACCAGGGCGGCCATGCCACTGCGCCCGTCCTGGAGGCCGGCCGCCATCTGCGCCCGCAGGTCCGGCGCGCGCTCGCTGGCCAGCATCGCCTCGACGCTGGCCAGCCACAGCTGCCGGTGCGTGTCGATGGTGGCGATCAGCCGCCGCCAGAAGCCGGTCAGCCGGTCCTCGCCGGCGTCACCGCCGTCGGTCAGGGCGGCGGCCACCGCGTCGCCCCAGTCCTGCATCGCGCTGAGCATGGCGGCGTTCATCAGCGCCTGCGTCGACCCGTAGTGATAGCCGATCGAGCCGAGGTTGGTGCCGGAGGCCGCCACGATGTCGCGGGCAGTGGTCCGCGCGTACCCCTTCTCGTAGAGGCAGCGCTTGGCGCCCTCCAGCAGATCCTCGCGATGGCCCATGCACCACATCCTAGGTTCTATACAAACGTATAAGACGCTTGTATAGTAGCCGGCATGACAACGACGAAGGACGTACTGATCTCCGGCGCCGGCGTGGCCGGTCCGGCCCTGGCGTACTGGCTGCGGCGCTACGGCTTCCGCCCGGTGGTGGTGGAACGCGCTCCCGCCCGGCGCACCGGCGGGTACAAAGTGGACGTCCGGGGTGCCGGGGTGGAGGTGCTCAAGCGGATGGGCCTGTTCGAGGCGGCCCGGGCGGCGGACACCGGGATGCGGCACATCACCTACGTGCGCCCGGACGGCCGGCCGATCGCGCGGCTGGACGCGAACCTGCTGATGGGCCGGCGCGGCGACGACCTGGAACTGTTCCGCACCGACCTGTCCCGGATCCTGTACGACGCCACCGCCGCGGACGTGGAGTACGTGTTCGGCGACGCGATCACGGCGCTCGGGCCGGACGGCGAGGTCACCTTCGACAGCGGCGCCCAGCGGCGGTTCGACCTGATCGTCGGCGCGGACGGGCTGCACTCGGCGACCCGCAAGCTGGCAAGCCTTCAGTCTCATTCTGGGCAGCGGGTGGGGCGGTCGGATGGGATCAGCGACGTCGCCCTGCGGCACCTGGGCGCCTACATCGCGTTCGGCACCGTGCCGAACCACCTGGGTCTGGACCGTGAAGAGGTGTTCTACGCCCGGCCCGGCCGCATGGTGTTCCTCTACGCCACCGGGCCGGCCGAGCCGGCCAGGGCGGGTTTCGTCTTCGCGTCACCGGACCTCGGCCGGCGCGCCACGCGGGCGGACGTGGTCGCGCACTTCGCCGGCGGCGGCTGGGAGGTCGACCGGCTGCTCGACGGGCTCGGTGACGACCTCTACGTGGACTCGCTGAGCCAGGTGGAGCTGCCGCGGTGGCGCACCGGCCGGGTGGCGCTGGTCGGCGACGCGGCGTACTGCCCGTCGCCGTCCTCCGGGCAGGGCACCAGCCTGGCGTTGGTCGGCGCCTACACCCTGGCGGCGTCGCTGGCCGGCGGGGCCGACTACCAGGCCACCATGGCGTCGTACGTGCGGCGGAACCTGGACTTCGGGGCCAAGATGGCCGGCGAGATGGTGCCCGGCGGCCGGTTCGCCCTGGCGCTGCGGCACTACGGGATGCGGACGCTGAAGTACCACCCGTTCAAGCGGCAGATGATCGAGCACGTCACCCGGCCGTTGCACGAGGCGGCGAACGCGATCGAGCTGCCGCCGGTCGCGGGAACGCCGGCGGCAGCCTGACCACCGGTCACCGGCTGGCGGCGTACTCCTTGCGGACGCCGTCGGCCAGGTGCGCCGGCATCGGCTCGTGCCGGGCGTACCTGCGGGTGAACGTGCCCGCGCCGGACGACAGGGCGCGCAGCTCCACCGCGTACCGGACCAGCTCGATGGCCGGCACCTCGGCGCGCACCAGGCTGTACCCGGCCGCCTCGTCGCTCTCGCTGCCCATCGGCCGGCCGAGCCGGCCGGACAGGTCGCTCATCACCGCGCCGACGTACTCGTCCGGCACCCGGACGACCACTTCGTCGACCGGCTCGAGCAGGGTCAACTGGCCGTTCTCGGCCGCCTCGCGCAGGGCCAGCGAACCGGCGGTCTGGAACGCGGCGTCCGAGGAGTCCACGCTGTGCGCCTTGCCGTCGAACAGGGTGACCTTGAGATCGACCACCGGGTAGCCGGCCACCAGCCCGCGGTCCAGCTGGGCCCGGACACCCTTCTCCACCGACGGGATGTAGTTGTGCGGCACCGCGCCGCCGACCACCTTGTCGACGAACTCGAACCCGGATCCGCGCGGCAGCGGCTCCACCTCGATGTCGCAGACCGCGTACTGGCCGTGGCCGCCGGACTGCTTGACGTGCCGGCCGTGGCCCTTGGCGCCGCAGCCGAACGTCTCCCGCAGCGACACCTTCACCGGCTCGGTGTCCAGCTCGACGCCGCCCGAGCGGAGCCGGTCGAGCACCACGTCGGCGTGCGACTCGCCCATGCACCACAGCACCAGCTGGTGGGTGTCCGGGTTGCGTTCCAGGCGCAGTGTCGGGTCGCCGGCCACCAGCCGGGCCAGGTTCTTGGCCAGCGCGTCCTCGTCCGAGCGGGTCTTGGCCACCACGGCGATCGGCAGCAGCGGCTCGGGCATCGACCACGGCTCCATCAGCATCGGGTCGTCCTTGCCGGACAGCGTGTCGCCGGTCTCCGCGCTGCCCGACTTGGTGATCGCGCAGATGTCCCCGGCGATGCACTGCGACACCTCGCGCAGCTGCACGCCGAGCGGCGAGTAGATGTGCGCGATCCGCTCGTCGGCGTCGTGGTCGGGGTGGCCGCGCTCGGCCATGCCGTGGCCGGACACGTGCACCGTCGTCTCCGGGCGCAGCGTGCCGGAGAACACCCGGACCAGCGACACCCGGCCGACGTGCCGGTCGACCGTCGTCTTGACCACCTCGGCGACCAGCGGGCCGTCGGGGTCGCAGGTCAGCGGCGGGCGCGGCGAGCCGTCCACCCCGGTGACCGTGGGTAGGTCGTGCTCCAGCGGCGAGGGCGCGCCGGAGACCAGGCCGTCGAGCAGCGCGTCCAGGCCGACGCCGGTCTCCGCGCAGACCGGGATGACCGGGTAGAAGTGGCCCCGGGCGACCGCCTTCTCCAGGTCCGGGACCAGCACGTCCGGCCCGACCGCCTCGCCGCCGAGGTAGCGGTCCATCAGCGTCTCGTCCTCGCTCTCCGCGATGATCCCCTCGATCAGCTGGTTCCGGTCCTCCTCGACCGGCGCCAGGTGCTCCGGATCGGCCTCACGGACCTGCGGCGGATACCCCTCGGAATAGTCCAGGACGCGCAGCGTGACCAGGCCGAGCAGGCCGGCGACCGTCTTGCCGTCGTCGGCCAGCATCGGCTGGTAGATCGGCATCACGTTGTCGCCGAAGGCGGCCTGGCAGTCGGCCAGGGTCTGGTCGTAGTCGGCGCGCGGGTGGTCCAGCCGGGTGATCGCGACGGCGCGCGGCATGCCCACCGCGGCACACTCCTCCCACAGACTGACCGTGGCCGCGTCGATGCCTTCCGAGCCGTCGACCGCCGACACGACGAAGAGCGCGGCGTCCGCGGCCCGCAGGCCGGCGCGCAGCTCACCGACGAAGTCGGCGTAGCCGGGGGTGTCCAACAGGTTGATCTTGACGCCGTCGTGCAGCACCGGCGCGCAGGACAGCGCGACCGAGCGCTGCTGCCGGATCGCCGCCGGATCGTTGTCGGAGACCGTGGTGCCCTCGGTCACCGAACCTGCCCGGGAGATCGTCGCGGTGGCCGCCAGCAGCGCCTCCACCAGCGTCGTCTTCCCCGAACCGGAGTGGCCCACCAGCACCACGTTGCGAACCCTGCCGGGTTCGGTCACCACCGGCGCTGCGGCGCCGGCGACCCCCTTCTCCGAAGCCTTCTGCGCCATGGCGGGCGCACCTCCTTCTCCGGGAAACGACGCTGTCGTTAGATCCCACACCCGCCGGTGTCGGCGCCGCAACCCCCGGTGATGGGTAGCGGTGGGGTCGGTGACGCGCGGGCGGCACGCCGATAGGGTGGGACGGCCATGGCAAAGATCGTCAACAGCTCGGCTCGCGCCGTGTTCTCGTACGTGGTCAATCCGGCCGCGCGCTTCCTGCTGCGGATCGGGGTCAGCCCCAACGCGGTCACGGTGGCGGGCACCGTCGG
>Ga0307409_100001547_pt1 | contig 11413 bp, 10 predicted proteins | sample 322Ometagenome_2_FD_203888 | JGI IMG/M metagenome (GOLD analysis project Ga0307409, IMG submission 203888) | Maize rhizosphere microbial communities from greenhouse at UC Davis, California, United States - 322HYB-O-2 | ecosystem: Host-associated > Plants > Roots > Rhizosphere > Soil | place...
CGGAGCGAAGCACAAGGTCGAGTACGAGACGCCGGTGTCGGACGTCGACGCGATGGAAAAGATCATCGAGAGCCTCGGGTACAAGCTGACCGCCGTTTACGAAAAACGCAGGAAATATTGGCGTTTGGGCGACGTTGAGGTCGTGTTGGACGAACTTCCTTTCGGCCTTTATTTGGAGGTCGAGGGGACTATCGAGGCGATCGAAAAGGCTGAGGGTCTACTTGGATTGAAGGAGGCGGAACGGGAGCCGAGAGGATACCCGAGGCTAACCATCAAATACGGAAAGTCGGTTGACGGCGTAGCGGAAGCGAAGTTCGAACGCGGTTCCGCGGCTCAGGCCAAAATGTCCGACCCCACGAAATAAAGCTGCGCGTCGAACGGCTGAGAACCGTTCATTGAAACCTTCCTGTAAGCGCCGTCCGGCTTCAAAACTCTGGCGTTGACGTTGTCTCTGAGATATGAGGCAAGGATCTCTTCCTTGATGTGGTCGCGGATCTCGGCGTCTAGGATGGGAACAACCACCTCGACTCGTCGATCAAGGTTTCGCTGCATCCAGTCCGCACTGCCGATGTAGACCTCCTCCGCTTGCCCGCTATTCAAGAAATAGAAGATTCGGCTGTGCTCGAGAAAACGCCCGACAACCGAGCGGACGCGAATATTTTCCGAAAGTCCCGGAACGCCCGGCCGAAGGGCGCACACGCCCCGAATTATCAGATCGATCTCCACGCCCGCGCTCGACGCGGCGTAAAGCTCTTCGATCAGATGCGTGTCGGTCAGGCTGTTGGTTTTGATGATCATCCGGGCGTCTTTGCCGGCGAGTTTGTTTTCCGCTTCGCGCCGGACGAGATCTACAAGCCGCTCGCGAAGGTTCACCGGCGCGACAAGCAGCCGTGAATATTCGGTCTGCTGCGAATAGCCCGTCAGGAAATTGAAAAGGCTCGTGGCGTCGTCGCCGATCGCTTCGTCGGCGGTGAGCAATCCGATATCGGTGTACTGGCGGGCCGTCGTGGGGTTGTAGTTGCCGGTCGCGAGGTGAACGTATCGGGCAAGCCGGTCGCCCTCGCGGCGAATAACCAACAGCACCTTGGAATGCGTCTTTAGCGAGCTTATCCCGTAGACGACGTGGACGCCCTCGTTCTCCAGCCGCCTCGCCCATTCAATATTATTCTCCTCGTCGAATCGCGCCTTCAGCTCCACCAAGGCAGTTACCTGTTTCCCAAGCTGACTCGCCCTGATCAGCGAACGGACGATCGGCGAATCCTTCCCTGTTCGGTAAAGGCAAATCTTTATAGCCTGGACACGGAGGTCTTCGGCCGCCTGCGCGACAAAATCGGTAACGGCGGAAAACGACGTGTACGGGTGGTGGAGCAGAATGTCCTGCTTCTTGAGCGTTTCGAAAATGTTCTTCTTTTCGAGCAGTGCCGACGGGTGCACCGGAGCGATCGGCTTGTCTTTCAACTGCGGCTGCTCAAGCGCGTAAAGCTGCATCAGGTCAGGAATGTTTACGAAACCGTCGATCTTGTAAACGTCCTCATCGACCAGACCGATTCCCGTAACAAGCTGCTTGAGCATCTTGTCCGGCATGGCGGCGGAAACTTCCAGCCGCACTGGAAACCGGAATCGCCGACGCTGCAGTTCCGTTTCGAGGGTGCGCATCAGATCGCCGGCCTCGTCTTCGCGGATCTCGATATCGGCATCGCGGGTGACGCGGAACAGATGCCCCTCGCTGACCTTCATATTGGGGAAAAGGTGATGGGCGTTTGCCGCGATGACCTCTTCGAGAAGGGCGAAACGCTTTCCGTCGACGATCGGGATCAGCCTCGGGACCGTGGGCGGCAGCTTGATCCGGGCGAACCTTTTTTGGCGGAACAGGTGTTTCAGGTTCTTTTGCGTTACGCTGCGGTTCGGTTCGATGAACAGGCCAAGGTTCAGGCTCAGGTTCGAGATATAAGGGAACGGGTGGCTGGAATCGACCGATTGCGGCGTGAGGATCGGGAATACGTTGTCGCGAAAATATTTGTCGAGCTTTTTCTTTTCTTTGGCGCTCAAGAACTTGTACGACTCGACAGTGATACCCGCTTTTTCGAGCTCGGGGAAAACGGTATCGGCAAGATAATCGGCCTGCTTTCTCAGCATCGGCAACAGCCGCTGGCGGATCTGGCGGAGTTGCTCAGCCGGTGTCAGCCCGTCCGGGGAAAGCTCGCCAACGCCTTCCTCAACCTGTTCCTTGATGCCCGAGATGCGGATCATGAAGAACTCGTCGAGGTTGGACGAGAAGATTGATAGGAACTTCAGCCGCTCGAGAACGGGCAATTCCGCGTCCATCGCTTCCTCTAGCACGCGGCGGTCGAACTCGAGCCAGCTCACCTCGCGGTTGAAGAGTCGCGGTACCGGTTCGTTCGATTCTGGGCCTGTTTCTGTGGATTTTTGCTGCTTTCGCTTGGAAGGCATCGCGCCTGTCTGGACCATATCTGACGCCTTTTATTATAGATGAGAGCGGCGCCGACCCGGTGATAAATCTATGTTAAGGCATTATCGTCACTTTTGCACCGACGGGGATCGCTTCGAATAGTTCGGCCATCTCGGCGTTGTCGAGCGCGACGCAGCCGTCGGTCCAATCACTCTCGATACCGCCGCCGTGGATGTATATCTCGCCGCCGAGTTTCGTTTTCTGCAGAGGCATTCGTTTTTCGGCGATAGCAGCGGTGATTTCGTCATATTCGGCTTGGGAGATGAGGTTTTGTTTCAACCCGCGTTCGGCGTCTTCCAGACCGGGATAACTGAGGCCGAGCGAGAGATGAAATTTGCTTTCGGGATTCTTTGTAAATACGTAGAAATCGCCTTCCGGAGTGCGTCCGTCGCCTTCGATTTGTTTATCGCCATGCGGATCGACGCCCAATACGATCCTATAGCTTTTTATCAGCTCTACACCATCGAACAGCCGCACCCTGCGAGCGCTCTTGAACACTTTGACGTTGGGGTCTTTGAGGCTTGTCACTCGTATTCTTACTTGAGGCCGGAATTCTTTTCTCCGGAATAACTGAAAATTAATAACTGATAGCTGAGAACTGAGAACGGCTTTTAGCTATCAGTTGTCAGCTGCTTCGAGTAATGGAATTCATCAATTGTAAATTGTCGCGGGCCTTCACCGTCGCCTTCGATACTCACATTAATGATACGTCCGGTGTGAGAGAATTTCTTTAGTTTCTCTGACCATTCGATAATGACGACGGCATTTCCGTGAGAAAGGATTTCATCGAGCCCGACGGCAGGGGCGACGTGGGAATTGTCGTCCAAGCGCCAAAGGTCGATGTGATATACGTCGAACTTTGGCGTTCGATAGAGATTCACGAGCGTGAAGCTGGGGCTAGTGACGTCGTCGATGTCAAAGTCGAGCGAATTGAGAATGCCCTTGGTCAGCAGGGTCTTCCCGGCGCCGAGGCCGCCGCTAAGCAGGAGAACATCGCCGGCATTGATTTCATTGCCAATCTTTTCTCCGAGGGCGAAGGTATCCTCAGGGGTTTCGCAGGTGTAGTTGCCGGTCATTCGATGGGCAGGCCGATCTGTGAGAACCATGAAAGCTTGTCCCAATAGCCGCGCTGGTAGATGATCTTGCCGTCGCGAAAGTTGAAGAAACCGCAGCCGCGGATCTCAAACGATTTACCGGTCGGTTGGTGACCGTAGAATTCGCCCCAAAAGGTACCGCCGCCGACCCATTCCCACGCGGCCCAGTCACCATCGCCCATTAGATTTTCGACCCGTGACCACGCGTCCGGGAAGCCTTTGAAGAATTCGGCCGTGTCGGTTCGGATCTGCCCGATGCCGATGGATGGCTCACCCGCAGCGACCTGGAAATTGACCGCATCGTCGGCGTAGCACTTGACGACCGCATCTACATTCCACCGCTGGAAAGCGTCGATCCAGGTTTGCAGTAGTTTCTTAGAGTCCATCGTTTTCACATTTTCGGAACGCCTCGGCAAGGCATTCGCGCGTGTCTGAGGCGGTCATTACGTGTTTGCCGAATTTATCGGCCGCTATGTCGCCCGCGAGCCCCGCGACGTAAACACCCGCGACAATGGTTTCGAACATATCGATATCCATCGCGGCCGCCTGTGCGGCGAAGCCCGTGAGGATCCCCAGCAGCGTGTCGCCGTTGCCGGCTTTGCCCAGGCCGGAATTTCCGGTCGGATTCACGACGACGCGACCGTCGGGGTGGCCGATCAGGACGCGCTCGCCCTTGAGCACTATAATGACGTTTTTCTCCTGTGCGAATTTTCGAACCGCGCCGACGCGGTCTTTGATCGCGCCTTTGTCGTCCTTGCCGAGAAGGCGCGTGAACTCGCCTTCGTGAGGGGTTAGGATGACGGGCGGATCCATTTGCGAGCTTTGGTCATCATCAGGTTCGATGGGTTGAGTTGAGCCCTTACTTATGTGCGGGCTACTGCCACGAGGGCTGCCGACTCGCTCGAACGGAGCGAGGAGCGTGAGGGCGTCCGCGTCAAGGATCGTGGGCATCGTGCGGTTTTCGACGAAGTGTTTCACGAATCTCCGAGTGGAATCGTCGTTCGCTGACAGGCCTGCGCCGATCGCTATGGCGTTGATGTTCTTTGAGAATTTCTCGATCTCTTCGATCGCTTCCTCGGAAACGGCCCCCGATTCGGTCTCAGCCAGCGGCCGCACCATCACCTCCGGCAGAACGCGGCTAGCGATCGAATCCTTACTCGACCGCGGAGTCCCGATCGTCACAAGCCCTACCCCCGACCGCATCGCCGCATTCCCGCATAGCACGGCCGCGCCGGAGTAATTGTCAGAACCGGCAATCAGAAGGGCATGGCCGCGTTTGTTTTTGTATGAATCATTTGAGAATTTGGATTTCCGAAGCCATTCATGTGTATCAATACTTTCAGCGAGAAATACGTTCGAGCTTTGCTCTTCAATGAGGTTCTGCGGGGAACCGATATTGACGATCACTAAATCGCCGTTGCAGCTTGCAGCAGGGCCGACGACATTCGCGATCTTCGGCGCGGAAAAGGTCACCGTGCAGTGGGCTTCGAAACTTGGCCCGGGAATTTGACCTGTATCGACAGATAGGCCTGATGGAATATCAACAGAAACAAATAGCGGTTTGTCCTGCTCCCGCTTCCACCCGCTCAAATTTTCTGCTTGAAGCGCATGAAAACCGACTAGTCCTCGGGAAAGTCCGGTTCCAAAAAGCGCGTCCACAACGACGTCAGAGAAATCAAAATTGGATTGACCGAGCCAATCAAAATAACCATTATCCTCAATAGAGGTACTCTCCTCCCGAAACCAAAGACTTCCCTCCCACGCTCCCTTGGATACTATGGACTGAAGAATTTCAAAGTTCGTTCGAGCATCACCTTTTGTCTCCGAAACGGCGCCAAACAGCTCGATTGTGACTAATGCACCAGCTTGCCACAAAAGGCGACCAATCGCCGCCCCATCCCCCCCATTATTCCCCTTCCCGCAAAGCACCAAGATCGACTTCCCTTTCACCGAACCGCCCAGCTTTTCCGTGATCACCCGCGCGACGGCGTGGGCGGCGTTTTCCATTAGGATGATGGAGGGGATGCCGTAGCGTTTGGTGGTTAGGCGGTCGACCTCGCGCATTTCGGCGGCTGTCAGGACTTTCTGCATCAGGATGATTGTACGACAGGCGGAAGTTACGCGATAAATCGCGCACTCTGAACGCAAGAAAAAACCGCGTTTCCAGCCAAAACGCGGTTCCCTCTCAACTTATACTAAGGAGTGCAAATGAACAGACCTCACCCGCTTCCAATGGCCTGAAGTTTGTCTGCCACTGTGTTTGGTCACCGATTATTTCCGTTCACTTAATAAAAAGGTTCATTAAAATGCGGATTCCACAAATTTGTTAAAGTGTTTGTAATGAGACGTTTACAGAGGCAAAGTTGCTCACTTGCCCGCCGCCCACCCGCCGTCGATCTCAAGCGCCGTGCCGGTGACGAAGGCGGCCTCGTCGCTCGCGAGGTAAAGGACGGCGGCGGCAACCTCTTCGGGGCGGCCCATGCGGCCGATCGCCTGGGTGGACGCCATCTCTTCGTAGGCTTTTTTAGGGTCGGGATATTCGGCAAGTCGACGTTTGACGAAATCGGTCTCGACGCGACCCGGGCACACAGCATTAGCACGGATGCCGTCTAGGGCGTGATCGAGGGCGATGCATTTGGTCATCCCGACGACGGCGAATTTGGTCGTGCAATAGGCGATACGGTCGCGGATGGCGACGATGCCGCCGATCGATGCGATGTTCGCGATCACGCCGCTTTTGCGTTCGATCATGCCGCCGATGAACGCTTTTGTGAGGTCGAACATCCCGCGGACGTTGACCGCGAAGAGCCGTTCGAGGTCTTCGGAGTTTGTTGTGAGAACCGTGCCAACGTGGCCGATACCGGCGTTATTGACTAGAATGTCGAGGCGACTGTGATTTGCTATGACGGTTTCTGCGGCGGCGGTGCAGACTTCGCGTTTTGAGACATCCAACAGTAGGAATTCTGCCTTTCCACCCTCGGCAATGATCGCGGCCGCGACCGCTTCGCCGGATTCCGCGTTTAAGTCAGCAACGTAGACGTGAGCACCGGCCCGGGCCAGCGTGCGAGCTATCGCTTCGCCGATGCCGGACGCGGCCCCGGTGACCAATGCTGTTTTTCCTGAAAGATCAAACATCCTTTACGACCGAGTTGATCAAAATTCCGAGGCCCTCGATCTCTACCTCGCAAACGTCGCCGTCTTTCAGAAAAATCGGCGGCTTTCGGGCGAAACCTACGCCCGGCGGCGTTCCGGTGGCGATTACGTCGCCCGGCTCAAGCGTGATTGAACGCGATAGGTACTCTACGAGTTCGGGTATCTTGAAGATGAGTTGATCCGTATTGGAATCCTGCATGGTCTCACCGTTCAGCCGAAATTGGATGCGCAGGCTGTGCGGATCGGGAATCTCGTCTTTTGTCGCGACGTATTCGCCGAACGGAGCGAAGGTGTCGCATGATTTGCCTCGCTGCCACTGGCCGTCGGCGAACTGCATATCGCGGGCGGAGACGTCGTTGAAGTTGGTGTAGCCGAAGACGTAGTTCATCGCGTCGTCGAGCTTGATGTTCTTTGCCCGCCGGCCGATCACAACGGCGAGTTCCGCTTCGAAATCGACCTGTTCGCTGCCGGTGGGCAACAAGATCGGCTGTTCCGAAGCGGTGACGCAAGTACTGAATTTTGAGAATATCAGCGGGGCTTTCGGAATCTCGGCTCCGCTTTCGGTGACGTGGTCGAGGTAGTTAAGGCCGATGCAGATGATCTTCGAGGGTCGCGGCGCCGGAGCTTCGAGTTTTACATCGTCACGGTTGATGATCGGCAATTGTCCGCTGTTGACGGCTTCCATCGCGGGGGTCACAAAATCGGTCGAAAGATCGAAACACCTCAAAACTTCGTCCGCGGTCAAACCCATCGGCAGAAGAGACGGCGTCAGGTCGGCTATCGTATCCTCGTCGATCAGTGCACCGACGTGATAGTTCATGTAGGGGCGATTTTGCGAGGACGGGTTCCTGAAAACTACAAACTTCATCGGTTCATCTATTTTAACCCCGCGATCGGCACATATATGAAACGGGGGCGGTACCCGTCGATGTAAATGCTGTCGCTGTTGTGGCTGCGATTAATATTATACGAGATCAGGATCTTACCATCCCGGGAAAACTGCGAATGTATGTGCGGGTTATAGACTACTAGATGTTCCTTTAATCTTTTGTCAGGCCCGAGGCCGGGCACCGTGAACGAATTCGCCTCCGGCATTGCGTAGACGACGTGTCTTCCCGTAAACGGACCCTGCGGCGAGCAGGAAGAGTAAAGCGTGATGTCCCGCCAGGAGCCCCACGGAACGGTCGTGTCTATGCCCGCGAAGACGTACGTCGGGCGACCGTCGACGGTAAACCGCACGATGTTGAACTCGTCGCTTACGGAATCGCTTGCGGGAATTATAGGGGCCGCGTTGCCTAAACCCTTGGTCCACGATTTCCCGTCCCAGACTGACCATGAAGACGACTTAACGAGACCGTCGATTGTGACGTCGGCCGCCGTCCGCGCTACGAACACCTGTTTCTTCCCGTCGCGTGCGCCCTTGCCGTAGATGTAAAGCTGGCCCCCTTCTTCGATCATCGCGGTGCCCCAGTGGATGTCGGGTCCGGGCAGATCGGTGATCTCGGAGAGCTTTTCGATCGCCAAAGTTTTCGAATCGAGCTGTGCGACCGCCGCACCGTGAAATTTAAGTTTCGGGTCGAATTTGTGCAGGAAGACGAAAAACCTCTGGTTCGACATTCCAATTTTTGGAAGCAGTATGGCGTCGCCCATCCAGTAATTGAGGCCCTCGGCGGGTTCCTTGAAATAGGAGGTCGAGAGGCCGTTCTTGCCTTTCGGGCCGACGAGCGTTCGCATCCGTTTGCGGTCGCGTCTAAGGATGGTGATGCTGTTCCGGGCGTTGAAGGTCGATGCCGGCGGATCGCAGACGGGCGGGAGGCAGTTCATCTCGGTCGTGCGCAGCCCACTTGCAGCCCGCGTGACGGTGCCGTCTCCTTTCGTTTTGGGCCATTCGCCGATGTAAGAATCGGAGAAGAAGAAAGCGGTGTCCCCGTTCGGCAGCAGCAGCGAATATGTACTGTCGCCGCCGGTCCAGCCGGGTGATCCTTCGGGTTCAAGCCGTTTGCCGGGTCCGTCCTGTGTGAAGATAGCGTCCCATTCCGTCGCCTTTATCCCCGCCGAGGGCTGGATGGAACATTGAGCTTCGATCCGCGTCGGGGAGCTAACGATCGCGGCGAGCAGAACAAAGCACAATGGAAAGAGGTGGTTTTCGGCTCCCGCCCGGAAAAACTTCATTGTTAAAAAGGTATCACCGGTCTGCGGCCGTCGTTGGGGTCGGCCCAGCGATTGTTGGGGACGGTCGGTGTCCAGCCCGGCCTGAGCGGGTCCTGGTCGTATGCGTACCCGCCGAGGCGTTTATAAAGCTCATTGTATTCGGCAAGCTTGTCGCGATCGAGCGTGACGCCGAGGCCGGGTCCATCGGGCACGCGGATCTTGCCGTCTACATACTTCATCAACCCGCCCTCAATTATGTCGTCGGTGAGGTGATGGTAATGAGCGTCCGCCGCGTAGGCGAGATTTGGAATGACGGCGCCGAGGTGGAGCATCGTCGCGAGCTGGATGCCGAGTTCGCCGGATGAGTGCACCGCAACGCCGAGCTGAAACGTTTCGCAAACCCCGGCCGCCTTCACGCACTGGCGAATGCCGCCCCAGAAGGTGGTGTCGAGAAGGATCACGTCGACTGCGGTGTCAAGTACGTTCGCGGCGAGCTGTTCGAAATTTACGACGACGGTGTTTGTCGCGAGGGGCATTCGAATCTTTTCACGAGTGCGCCGCATCCCGTGCAGGCCAAAGACGGGATCCTCGAGATAATCGTTGTTGATGTCTTCGATCTGTTGGCCGAACCAGATCGCCTGTTCGGTCGACCAGGCGGCATTTGGGTCGAAGCGAAAACTATCGCCTTCCATCGGGCCGCTTCCCAGTTCTTCAGCGACGGCCCGAAAGCACTTCAATTCGTAAACGGGATCGAACACGCCCCCCTTTAGCTTGTGCGAGGTGAACCCATGCTTCGCCTTCAGTTCTTTGGCGTGCGCGACGAGTTGATCGACCGTGCGAACCTCGCCGCTGCCGTCTTTGGGATTCGGATACCGGAAGAACAGGTAGGACGCGAATGGAACTTCGTCCTGCAGCTTTCCACCGAGGATGTCGTAAACCGGCACACCCCATTTCTGACCGATGATGTCGAGGCAAGCGAATTCGAGCGCGGCGAGGATCTGGGTGCGGTTGTTGTATAGCGAAGCGGTCGGGTTCGCGATCTTGAAGCGCATTTCCTCGAGCCGAGCGGGATCGTGGCCGACGAGATACGTCTTCATCGCCTTGAAAACCGCCTCGGCGGATTCGCCGCCGCCGCCCATTTCGCCGAGGCCGGTTATCCCTTCGTCGGTTTCCACCTCGACGATCGTTCGCACAAACCGGCCCCAATGGCATCCGGCCGCGTGTCGGAGCGGTGCTTCGAGCGGGACGGTGACGGTCGTCGCTTTTATGTCGGTGATCTTCATACTCAAGTGGAACGCCGCCACCTTGGCAGCTAACGCTGCGGACAATGGCGAGGTTTGTTTAGCGCAAGCCGGCTAGTAGCCGGCGTTCCGTTATTGAACTTTGTTGTCCTTTAAGAATTTCCAGATCTCATCGAAAGAACTAACGTAATCCGCTTGCGCGAACATCCCGTGTCCGCCGCCTTTAATGGTGACGAGCTTGTTGATGTTCCCGGTCTTGTTCAAAGCATCGTGCAAGCGGGTGGCGTGCGTGTAGGGCACGACATCATCCTTGTCGCCGTGGATCGTGATGACGGGCGGCAGCCCCGCACGGACGTAGGTGAGCGGCGAGACGCTTTTCGCCACCTCAGCGGCGTTCGGCATTGAGCCCATCCACATTACCGCGTAGTTCTTCAGGTTCGGGCCCTGGATCAGATCGTTCACGTCACTGATACCGTACCAGTTGACCACGGCCGCCACTTTTGTTTCTTCGTCGCCGTAGCAGCGGTTATCCAGCGGTGTCCCCTTCGGGAGCATTGCCGTTATAAGCGATAGATGCCCGCCTGCCGAATGACCCGTTAGAACGATCTTCGACGTATCAAAATTCCACTGCTTCGCGTTTCGGAAAACCCACTTCAGGGCGCAACGCGTGTCTTCGACCGATCCGGGCGCCAGCGAGTTCCCGGCCATCCGGTATTCGACATTAACGACACGCCAGCCGCGTTCTAGGAAAGGAAGAAGCTGGTAAACGGAACCTTCTTTGGAACCGAATATCCACCCGCCGCCGTGAATGTAAACCAGCGTGGGCGTCGGGTTCGGATTGTCACGCGGATACCAGATGTCCAGCTTAAGCGGCGTGTTGTTCGCACCGCCGTAAATAACGTCCGGCTGCATCCAGTAACGGTCGCCGATCTGGAGGAGCGAAGGGGTCGTCGTTTGCGCGAATACGGAAACGGCCGCAAGCGTTGCAACGAGTATGATTCTCACCAATGTGTTCATATGCTTTTGAACCGCCGAGAAATTTCATCCACAGTGAACACGGATAGACAGCTCCCATCAGTGTTTATCTGTGTGCATCCGTGGACATGATTCTTGGCTCTCCGCGTCTCGGCGGTTAGTTTCCCGCCGGACGCACGCCGTTCTTATCGGCGACGTGCATCTTGCCCTGATAGTTGATATTGCGAAGTTGCGCGTTCGGGTCGAATCTTCCAAATTGCGGCTTTGCGATGATCGAACCGAACAGCCCCGCGTTGATACCGAACAGCGAATCGACGATCGGCTCAAGG
>Ga0307409_100001548_pt1 | contig 11413 bp, 13 predicted proteins | sample 322Ometagenome_2_FD_203888 | JGI IMG/M metagenome (GOLD analysis project Ga0307409, IMG submission 203888) | Maize rhizosphere microbial communities from greenhouse at UC Davis, California, United States - 322HYB-O-2 | ecosystem: Host-associated > Plants > Roots > Rhizosphere > Soil | place...
TGTTCGTCGAGGTAGAGGTCGGCGAGCTCCTCGTAATTACCTGGCGCCGGATTCTCGAGCACCAGTGCTTCGAGGTGACGGATGCGCTTCTTGCGGCCGTACGAATCGAACGACTGCCGCAGCAGCGACACATCCGGCACCGCCTCCATCGCCAGATAAATCAGCGCTCCCGGCGGGCCGAAGAAGATGATGATCCACAACCAGAAGTTATCGGGACGGCGCCGGATGAAATGCACGAGCGCCATGCCCTGCAGGATGATGCCCCACGGAAAGAAGAAGCCAATGAGTCCCATCGCTCAATAGAGCCCGAGAGCGGCTTCGACGGGACCTTTGGCCAGCGGCACGCGGAACCATAAATCGAATATCAGGAAAAACGCGACGGCGATGGCAACGCCGTAGGCGGCGGACGGCAGCCAGCCGTATCCGCCGTGGCGGTGCATCATCCACGCGAGATACACGGCGGAGGGAACATAGCAGCCGAGCGGAATCATCGCAGCAACAAGGACAATCGTCGGCCACAGCACGCTGAGACTGCGGCCCAACTCCTCGCGAGTGACGAAGCTGACCGTCGTGGTGTCCGCCTTTCTTGTCCGCCGTAGCGCATCGCGCGAAAATGGAAGCCGGATTTGCAGCAGTCGAACGACCGCCACCGCTATCAGCAGTAATCCGATACGGAACGGAAAATAGCCCGATCCGGGGCCGGTCTCGTTCCAGCCGATGTCGTGCGTCAGGCTTTCAGAGATGGCGACGACGCCGATGAGAGCAGCAGCCGCAGCCGTCCAGATCTCGGCCGTGCGCCGCGCCACGTAGGGCGCCCTTTCAGGGGCGCCATTGCTGTTACTGAACGAGCCAGCCATCCTCGGCAAATTGTCCGCGTAGCCAGCGTTCGTCTGCGGCGATGTAGTCGGTCAGCTCGGTACCGCTCAGGAACGCATCGGTCAGCGACCCGCGCTGCAGCCACGCTTTCCATTCCTCCGTGTCGCGCACCTTTGCCAGCACGCTCCGGTAGAACTCGACCTGCTCGTCGGTCACACCCCTGGGCAGCCAGACCGTGCGCGGCATCTGGTAGCGTTCGATCGGCAGCCCCGATTCCTTGCAGGTCGGAATATCCGCGGCGTCGGCGTAATGCAACCGCGCCGCCGAGAAGACGCACAGCGGCCGGATGGTACCGGCGCGCCACTGTCCCATGTTTTCCTGCGGATTGTTGACGTTGGCGGCAACGTGGCCGCCTGCCAGCTGCACCGCGACCTCGCTGCCCGAACGAAACGGCACGTAGGCAAACGCCACGTGTCCCACTTTCTCGATCTGCCGCACCAGGACCTGGTCGGTGTCCTTCGACGCCGTTCCGGCGATCGCCAGGTGCTTGCCCGCGCGCCGCGCCGCGTCGAGGAACGCGGTCACATCCCGGTACGGCGCGGTCGAGTTCACCCACAGCATGAACTCGTCGAAGGCCACGGCGGCCACCGGCTGCAGGTCCGACCAGGCGTAGCCCACCGACGACCCAAGTGGCAGCAGCCAGACGTTGTTGGTGGCGAAGACCACCTTGTGTGGATTGCCGCTGGACCCTTTTGCGTAGACGAATGCTTCCGATCCGGAACCGCCGCCCTTGTTGGTGACGATCACCGAGCCGTCGATGAGCTTGTGTTTCTGGATGATCGACTGAACCGTCCGCGCCAGCAGGTCGCTGCCGCCGCCGGGACCCGCGGCGACGACGAACTCAATCGGGCGGCTCGGCGCCCACCCGGAACGGCTGACTGGAGCGGAACACCCCAGCGCGACAAGCAGCAACGGCAGCAACGACACCCCGAGGCACTGAGGCCGATGTCTCGGTGTCTCGGCGTGGCGGATCTGCGTGGTGTGGTTCAACGTCCCCCTTACGATCCGCCGGCGGCGTTGATTGTCGGGACTTCCGTGCCCGCGATAAAGACCGACCGAATCTTCCGCGTGTTCTTGATGTCCGTCAGCGGGTTCGCGTCGAGCACGACGAAGTCGGCCCACTTCGTCGGTTCGAGCGTGCCCAGATCCTCCGCGCCGAGGAACATTGCCGCGCGCCGCGTCGCCGCGTCGAGTGCCTGCGCCGGCGTGAGGCCAGCCTCGACCATCAGCTGCAGCTCCCAGTGCTGCGAATAACCCGGAAACCGGCCCGGCGGTCCGGCGTCCGTGCCCGCCGCAAACGGAATACCCGCATCGGCAAGACGCTTCAGGTTTGCCTTCGCGGTCTCGAAGAAGGCGGGGAACTTCTTGAAGTTGGGATTGCCGGCAATCGTCTTCTGACGTTCCGCGCTCTTGATCAGTTCGAGCGTCTTTGCCGACACGCCGCGGGTAAAGAACGCATCGGACGCGAACTCCGGCGTCGAGCCATACGCAAACATCGACGCCTCGCGCGACAGCGTCGATGCCACCTGCCAGGTGCCGTGCTTCTCCATGGCGTCTATAAGTGCCTGATCGATCGGCTGGTCGCGCACCATGTGCACGAACCCGTCGATACCCTGGTCCACCAGCCGCTTCGCGTCTTCGAGATAGAACACGTGGGCGAGCACGCGCGCGCCGCGCTTGTGCGCCGTGTCGATGATGGCCTGCGTGATGGGCGGCGGCATCGTCGGCATCGTGCCGAGCTCCGAATCGAGCCACAGCTTGACGAAGTCCGCGCCTTTGTCCAGCTGCGCGTTGACGTACGCCGCCGCTTCGTCCGGCGTCGCCACGGCGTCGTTCACGCCGGCAAGCCCGCCATACCCGCCCTCGAACATCAGCCCCTGACCGGCGGAGTACACGCGTGTCATCGACAGCCCCTGGCCGGCGGAGGCGGCTTTGCGCAGGTCGTTGCGCACCGGAAAGATCGTGTCCTGGTCCGTGCCCATGCTGACGATCGTGGTCACCCCGTACGAGGCATAGGTCTTCAGGTCCTTCTCGATGCTCTCCCGCGTGTGAAACTTCTTGTCCTGCACGAGATCGACCGTGTTGCCGACGTGCGCATGCATGTCGATCAGTCCGGGAATGACGAATGCCCCGTGCAGATCCGTGACCGGCGCGCCCTCTGGTGCCTCGAGGTTGGCCTGCGGCCCGACCCACGTCACGCGGCCCGCCTCGACGACCATCGCCGCCGGCGACAGAACCGCGTGGTCTCCACCGTCGATCAGCGTGAAGTTGCGCAACACGAGGGCGTCGCTCGCGGCCGGCGCTTCGAGCCGCATCGGCATGGAGCAGCTCCAGCTGCCACCGCCGGAACCGCTGCAGCTCAACGCCAGGATCGTGAGGATGAGCGCGCCGACTTTCGTGGTGTCCGCCTTCAGGCGGGCCCCGACGTTACGACACTTTGGTACGTGCATCTTCGAGAATGCGCCTCGCGCGCGATGGGTTGAAGACGCCGCAGGAGCAGAAGCGCGTCAGCGTCGCCGCGCATTGCTCCGGCGTGCGCCGGTTCTCCTTGACGAAGTCGATCATCTTCTTGGCCAGCGAGTGGCTGATCATGCCGTGTCCGCACATCGTCGACAGCATCATGACCTGTGCGTTCGGCATCTTGTCGGTCTTCCCTTCGAAGCCGAGCGAGTAGCCGACGCTGTGCCGCGGGATGCCCGCGTACTCGCAGCAATCCTCCGCGCCGGTGATCGACGTGGATACGTTGACGCTGAGACCGAGGTTTTCTTCCTTGATCCGCTTCACAAACTTCTCGGCCTTGTCGCGATCGTCGAAGACCGCCGCGCATGTCGTCACGTCGGTGAGGCCGTCGACCACCGTCTGAAAGTCGGGACTGTCGTCGCGCGACCAGTGCGCGAGCGGATTCATCTGCCGCGACGGGCGAATCGCGCCGCCGTGCCGCGCATCGCCGAGGTTCACCGGACCGTATTCGATGGCAATCTGCAGGAACCGCCGCAGCCCCCCTAACGCGTTCTCCTGCTTGAACGGTCCCTTGCACGCCATCGCAAACACGATGAAGTCGTCGTCAAAGCTTTCGGCGCTGCCGAATCGATGGAGCGTATTGGTCATGCGGTTATCCTGCTGCGGCGGCGACCTTATGGTCGGCCCCGACAGCAGCCGGCGTGCCGCGGCGGCCGAGTCCGATGTTCGTCTTCGCGCGGGCGAGGTCATAGCCAAGCCGCTCGAGGATCGGGGCCACAACCGTGTCGTCGCCATGGGCGTCGCAGCGCACGCCGGCGCCGATCGAAACGACGGTGTCGATCCGCTTCTCGACGTCCCACACCAGGCGGATGATCTCCTCCGCCCGCGCCACCGGCACTTTGATTTCGACGATGGCGGAGAGCACTTTCTCGTCGAGAATGTCCTCACGAATGGTCCCCGTGGCCACGTCGCTCATCAGCGAGGTGATCGGGTTCTTCTTCTCGAACGCCACGCCGGCTGCGGCCAGCGCGCGGCACATTTCCTGGATGTCGCGGAAGCGCACGCCGACACCGGGACGTCCGAGTTCGATCGTGAAGCCGACATCGCCCGGCCCGACGCGTCCGGTCACGTCGTTGGTCTTCACCTCTTCTGTGCCTCGCCCTTCGACGCCGGTCGACTCGTGCGGCACGCGTGGATCGGAAAAGGCGCGGCGAACAACGCGGGGCCACACCAGCTCGTCCGGCTCGAATGCGGCAGTCGGACAGACGTCCGGCTCAGGTTCGAAGCGGATGCGCATCGCGCCGAACACCTTCCGCACGGTGCGCACCAGGGTCGGATTCAGATGCTCCTGGCTGAGGCCGTTGAAGCAGGTGTAGCACTCGACGCATTCGTCGCGATCGATGGTCGCGCGCTTCAACACGGGGTCTATATAGATCGCACCCATCGGGCACACGTAGGTGCAATTGCCGCAGGCGACACATTTCTTCGGATTGATCTGCATGGGGCGGGGCCTATCATACCCACACAATGCCCCTGAATTCCCTGCTCACCGATGCGCTGAGGAGCCTGCTGACCGAGCTGGCCGTCGGTCCGTCCGGAAAGTCTGCGTACGTGCTGAACCCCGGGGACCGCGGGCTGCTCGAATCGCTGCGCGCGCTGTCCGCGGCCCAGGCGAGCGAGCGGCCGCAGGGCCGTTCGTCAATTGCGTCGCACGTCCATCACCTTCACTACGGCTTCACGCTGGCGAACCGCCGGGCACGTGGGGAAGATCCGTACGCGGATGCCAACTGGAGCGCGAGCTGGCGGCAGCAGGACGTTGACGAGGTGGAATGGCTCCGGCTGGTGACGGCGCTCGGCGACGAGATCAAGAAGTGGCGGGAGGCGATATCGCCGGGCGAGTGGGACCCCATCCTGCTGACCGGCACGATTGCCAGCATTGCGCATCTCGCGTATCACCTTGGCGCGATTCGCCAATTGAACGCGGCCACGGCGGGCCCGCGCGAAACCCAGTAGCCTGCCGGCATTCCTCGCGCCTCACCGGCGTCGGCTGACCGAGCAGGAGCGGCGAACGCTGCGCGCGAAGATTCGCAGCCTGGAGGGCCGCAGCAACCGGGCGCGTACGCGATGGATTCCAATCGCCGCCCTCGTCATCGTCGTGCTGTGGGTGTTGACGCTGCTCGCATCGGATGCCTCGCGGATACTCATCACGGCGTTCTGGCTGGCGGTTGGCGCGGCGATCGCGCTGTGGGTCGGCCGCGACATGCACGAGCATGCGTCGCAGTTCAGCGACATGGCTGCGTCACTGCTATCCGCGCTCACTGCAAACGCCGCAGATGTCTACGACGTGCACGCGCGGGCGTTCGTCGAATTCGAGGAAGAGGAAGACGAGGGTGCCTGTTATGCCTTCGAGATCAGCGGATCGCGGCTGGTGTTCGTCAGCGGCCAGGAGTTCTACTCCAGTGCGCGCTTCCCCAGCCTGGATTTCTCACTGGTCTACGTTCTCGATGAAGCCGGCAGGACCGTGGACATCCTGATCGACAAGCGCGGTGCACGAGCGAAGCCGGCGTTCACCATTCCCGCCAGCCAGAAGCGCGAGCGTCCTGAACACCTCGAAGTGAGAGCGGGTACGATCGATACGCTGAGGTAACGGAGCGGACGGAGACCAAGGTTGACGGATGGAACTCCGTTTGCGTTTCGATTTGCTGTGCTGATGATCAGAAACAGTCCCGGTCCCGTACCGGACGAGCCGATCCGCGATGAGCCCGACGAACCGGTCGAGCCGGACCATATTCCGGACACGCCGCCATCGGAGCCGCCGCCGATCCCGATCAAGGATCCGCGCCCGGACACCTCCCCGCCGGGTCCGCTAATCGCAACCCAGGCAACCGACGCCGCACCGCTACGCCAACCGGCCTAAGACGGTCGAGCTTCGAGGATCGTGATTTCCGCGACGATCAGGGCATTCGGCGGAATCGTTCCGGGAACTCCTTGCTCGCCGTACGCCATGTGCGGCGCAATTTCGAGCCGGCGTGTGCCGCCGACACGCATCCCGTCAACGCCATAGAAAAGCCCGTTCATTAACGACCCGCGGTTGATTCGCATCTCGGTCACCAGCGTTTCGCCATCGTCCTCGAGCCGTCCAACGCCGACCGGGCCGGAAGGGACCGCGTGGCGAACCGGCTCGCCGCGATGGAGCCACATCCGCAGACGCACCATGTAGTTGTGCTGTCGCCGCACCGGCTCACCCGTGCCGGAAATGTCCGCCAGCACATCCACGCCAGATCGCAGACGCTCGCGCCTCGGATGGCGGTCGAAGAGCGTGGTGATGTCGGACGCGGCTGGCCCCCAGATCATCTCCCTCGGCGTGCAGCAATCGTCGATTCGCGTGCGCAGCCCGGGATCCGCGCCGGCGTCGAGCAGGCGCATCACCGCAAGCGCGTTGCCCTCGGCGACCGCCATGTGCAGCGCGGTGTAATCGTTGATCCCGCGGATGTGAGGATCGGCGCCGAAGGACAGCAGCAGCCGGATGATCCCGTCGACGTCCGTCCGCTTTTTCGCGCCTTGGACGGTTCGTGAACAGCTCAGCGCCGCGATCAGCGGCGGAAACCCGTCGTCCACCGGCGCGTTCGGATCGGCGCCGATCTCGAGGAGGGCGCGAATGAACGCAATCGGGCTGTGATAGATGGCATAGACCAGGCACGAGCCGACGGTGATCGGCATCTGCCCGTTCGGAATCACACTCGGGTCGTCAACCGCAGCGCGCAGCGCTTCGAGGTCGCCGGCGACGAACGCGTCGTCGATGCGGCGGAGTTTCCGCTCCTCCGCACAGCGTTCTTCTTCTGTGGCCATCGGCCTTTGATCGTAAATCTATTGGAAACCGCGTTGCGGCAACGTCCGCAAGAGCGTTTATGGCGCGGCGACGAGCGGTCGTGGCGATGAAATACAAGCGATTCGCCTCGTCCTGTCGAGTCGGCGGCGTGTGGCGCGCGGGCCATTAGGACGGCAATATTCGTGCGGCGGAGTCGAGACGCATATAGAGTCAATGATGAGCATGATGAGATACATCACACGCTTAACAGTTGCCGGCGCGCTGCTGGCATCGCTGGTTCTGTCGCCACGCGAGGCGTCAGCGCAGAACCGTGATTCGCTGCTGAACGGGGCGGTGATTGGAGGCGCCATCGGCGCTGGCATCGGCATCGCGTTTACGCATGCGGTACGCGACTCGGACCTGACCGCCGGTCAGTACGCGTACGGCGGACTCGTCTTTGGCGCCATCGGCGCCGGCGCGGGTCTTGGTGTGGATGCACTGCTCAATCGATCACCGCGGCCGGCCGCCACCCGATCGGGCCTGTTCATCGCACCGGCGATCGGTCGCGTCAAAGGCGTCGCGGTAATGTGGCGGTGGAGATAGGCGTACCTCCTTTCCTCCTTTCTCCTATCTCCTTCCCAAGGCCACCCCCGCCTGCACCGCCAACAGGCCGATAACGACGTGCGCCATGACGTTCCAGAGCGCCGCAGAGATCGAGTGCGTTCGCACCAGCGTGATCGTGTCGAGCCCGAAGGTTGAAAACGTCGTAAACCCGCCGAGAATCCCGACGAACATAAATTCGCGCCAGTAGAAACGCAGAGTGAGGCGCTCCGACATGATCAGGCCGGCCAGCAGGCCGATGACCAGGCAGCCGGCGACGTTGACGACCAGCGTCGCGAACGGAAACTTCGCCATCGGCCAGCGGCCATGAATCAACACGTTTACGCCGTGGCGCGCCACGGAACCCAGGGCGCCGCCAACCGCAATCGCAAGCCAGGTCATTGCTGCCTATTGTGAAGGAGGTAAGAGCAAGGAGGTAGGAGAAAGCAGGTAGGAGGAGGGAGGAAGGAGGCTTGTCCGCAATAATAGCCACGACGTGACCATCGACATCTCGCGCTTCCGTGTCCTTGAGGGCCGCCGCGTCGATCTGAAGAAGTGGCCGACGCGGGTGAAACCGTTCTACGACTCGAAGGAACACTACCAGCTGCTCCTGGCGGATCACAAAGATCGGCTGGCGCAGCGCCAGAACCTGCTCTACGCGCACGATCGATATGCGCTGCTGCTCGTCTTTCAGGCGATGGATGCCGCCGGCAAGGACGGCGTCATCAAGCACGTCATGTCGGGGATCAACCCGCAGGGCTGCCAGGTCTTCAGCTTCAAGCATCCCAGCGCGACCGAGCTCGATCACGACTTCCTCTGGCGCACCTCGACCTGTCTTCCGGAGCGCGGCCGCATCGGCATCTTCAACCGCTCCTACTACGAGGAGGTCCTCATCGTCCGGGTCCATCCGGAGATCCTGCGGGCGAATCGTCTGCCTGATGAGGCGTTTGCCGATCGGAACATCTGGAAGCGGCGCTATGAATCGATCGTCGATCACGAGCACCACCTGCACCGCAATGGCACGCGCATCGTGAAATTCTTCCTGCATGTGTCGAAGGAGGAACAGCGCCAGCGGTTTCTGGCGCGCATCGACGATCCGAAGAAGAACTGGAAGTTCAGCACGTCCGACGTGGCCGAGCGCGCGCTGTGGAAGGACTACATGCGCGCCTACGAGGACTGTCTCGCGGCCACCAGCACCGATCGCGCACCGTGGTACGTCGTGCCGGCGGACGACAAACCCAATACCCGCCTGATCGTCTCCGCCATCGTGCTCGAAACGATGAAGGGGTTGAAGATGCGGTATCCGGCGCCGGATCCCGAACGACTCAAGGAGCTGCAGCGGATCCGGAAGACGCTGCTCAACGCCTGACCGACGACGCTCGACTAAGCCGCACGCTGAACGCGCACGCCTCGCTTCCAGATGGCGACGATGTTTCGGGTGTCGCGAATTTGCTTTGACGGATCGCCATCGACGAGGAGCAGATCGGCCCGCATGCCGGTTCGGATTCGTCCTCGATCGTTCATCCGAAACGCACGCGCGACGGCCGACGTTGCGGCCGTGAGCGCGGCGGCCGGCGTCAGCCCGGCGTTGACGAGGTGTTCCAGCTCGCGGTGCAGTGAGGCTCCGTAGGTCAGCCCCGGATACGGTGTGTCGGTTCCTGCAAGAACTGGCACTCCAGCCGCGACGAGTTGCCGGATCGTCTGTGGCAGCGCGTCGCACGACAACTTCGCTGGCGGTGAAGACATTTCGAGGAGACTGCGGAACTGCGGTTTCACGTGTTTCATCGCGTCCGCGTCCTGCAGGAGACCCGGACCATCCGGTTTTCCGCAGCCCGAATAGAGCGTCGAGAGCGTCGGGATCACGAACACGCCGTGCTTGGCGGCAAACTGACCGAAGTCCGGCGACACCGCGGCGCCCTCGAAAAGGTGCGCGAGACCGTCCACGCCGGATGCAATCGCGCCGCGGGCATGACGCTCCGTGCCGATGTGGGCGACGGCAATCCGCCCGCGCGCGTGCGCCGCCTTGACGAGCGCGGCAACGGTCGCCTCGTCGAGCATCGGCAGTGCCTTTCCGTAGCTCGCGATGTCGTCGTAGATGATCTTGATGAAGTCGGAGCCCTCGGTCAGCCGCGCGGCAACGAACGCGTCCGCCTCGCCGGGCGTGCTGAGCGTAGGAATGGACCCTGGTCTCGCGCCGCCCTCCATTTGCGCCGGATGCCCTCCCGGCACCGTGGCGACCGGGCCAGCGGTCAGTATCGAGGCCGCATCGAACGAATCGGCAGCTTCAATCTGTTTGACCTGGGACATTCCCTGCTGATTGGTCCCCATGACGATGGCCGTGGTGACGCCGAACGCGAGGTTTTGCTGCAGTGCGCCGGCCGCACCGAAGAGGGGCAGATGAACGTGCGCGTCCATCAAGCCCGGCAGCAGCGTGCGTCCTTCGCCCGCGATTTCCTGCGCGCCTGCCGGGATGGCGACCGCGGAGCCGACCGCGGCGATTTTTCCTTCGCTGATGACGACCGTCTGACGCTCGGCAACGGACTCGCCGTCGAACACGCGGACATTCCGAATGACGTAGGCGCCGTCACCGGATTGCGCTGGGAGCAGCGAGGTCGAAAAGGCGAACAGGAGAACGACGGCCATGGTTCGGACAACCATGGCCGTTAGACGGGACCGGTGGCTGGTTCGTTGGCAGACTACGAACTACCAACTACCAACTAGACAGGTCCGTAGCGCCGTGGAATCGGCTGATCGAGCGCGTCCCACCTGTATTCGCGCTGAATCAGCTGACGGATCTGGTTCATCAGCGCACCACCGTTGTCGCCGTTGGTCATGATCACCAGGCCGTAGCCTTTGACGCGATGTGCCACGAGGGTGCACTGGAAACCCCAGTTGCTCCCGCCGTGTGCGAAGTACCACCCTTCACCCTGCTTCGACACGTCGAAGCCGACGGCGTACGGGCCGACGCCGACGGGCGTGATCATCTCGCGCGCGGTCGCCGGCGAGAGCACCTTCTTCGATCGCCCGGCGGTCGCCAATTGCACTTCGATCGCGAACTTCGCCAGGTCGGTCGCTGTCGTCCACAGCCCGGCGGCTGCCTGCTCCGGATAGACGTGCCAGGGGTCGCCGCGCCGCATGCCCTTGCCATCATGCGCGCGTGCGGCCTGCCCATGCCGCGCCGCGGGCAGCGGCTGCTCGTAGGTGCTGTCGGTCATGCCGATCGGATCGAGCACCCACTCCTTCGCGATCTGCGCGAACGGCTTGCCGATGGCGTCCATCAGCGCGAGCTGCTGAATCATCACGCCGCCGCCCGAGTATTCGAATCCGGTGTACGGGGCCCGCTCGAGACGAACCGCACGCAGGTTCGACGGTTTCGTGCCGTCGAGAATCTGCGGAAGCGTCGGCAGCGCCGCGCTGGGGGCATAACCCGGGAACCCGAAGGCATCCCCAGTACCCGAGACGTGACTCATGAGCGAGCGCGGAGTGACAGGTCCGCCTTTCGTGAACTCCCCTTCAGGGAGCTTCCATGACTTCAGGATCGTGTTGATGTTCTGATCGAGCCCGAAGCGGCCATCTTGCACGGCCCTGAGCGACGCCATCGCCGCCACCGGCTTGCTGATCGACGCCGCCTGGAACATCGTGTTCGGCGTCACCTTCGCTCCGGTTTCA
>Ga0307409_100001549_pt1 | contig 11412 bp, 6 predicted proteins | sample 322Ometagenome_2_FD_203888 | JGI IMG/M metagenome (GOLD analysis project Ga0307409, IMG submission 203888) | Maize rhizosphere microbial communities from greenhouse at UC Davis, California, United States - 322HYB-O-2 | ecosystem: Host-associated > Plants > Roots > Rhizosphere > Soil | place...
CGGGCCGCAAAGCAGGTCCCGACTCCCGACTCCCGACTCCCGACTCCCGGCCGTTCAACTTGCCGCCGGCTGCGCGACGTGGCGGATCTGTTCCAGCACCGCGGGCACGTCGTCGATGAGGGAGACCACGAGGTCGTTGTCGCCGAGCAGCTGCAGGGCGCGGTCCATCGCCTCGCCCTCCTTGTAGATGACCTCGATCCGGTCGGCCGGGAGGCCGCCCTCGCGCAGCCCCTCGCTGATGAGGGTTGCGATCGCGCCCGGCGCGCGGCCGCGCCGGTGCTGGTCCTCCTTGACAATGACGTGATCGAGCCCCGCGCTCAAGCGCCCCACGGCCCGCAGGTCCTCGTCGCGCCGGTCGCCGGGCGCGGTGACGACGCCGATGCGGCGGCGGGCGTCGAGGTTGCGCACGAGGTCCATGAGGCCGGCGATCGCCGCGGCGTTGTGCGCGTAGTCGAGGATGACGCGCCCGTTCCCGACGCGCACGATGTTGAGGCGCCCCGGCGTGAGCGCGGCCGACGGGAAGAAGGAGAGGAGGCCGGCGCGAATGTCGTCGTACCGCATCCCCTGCACGTACGCGGCGAGCATCGCCGCGAGAATGTTCTGCATCTGGAAGCGCGCCGCCCCGCCGAGCATGAGGGGCACGTCGCGCACGGCGGCGATCGGGATGCGGAGCCGCCCGCGGCGGATGACGAACGTGTCGCGCCCGCCGTCCGACTCGACCCGTGCGGCGATGCCGTTGCGGGTCAGGTGGTCCTCGAACAGCTCGTTCTCCCCCTCGGGGGCCGCCGAGAACAGCACGACGTCGGCGGCGGTGCGGTGGCGCATGGCGGCGACGAGCGGGTCGTCGGCGTTGAGCACGGCGTGCCCCTCGCGCTTGACCACGGCGGCCACCACGCTCTTCACCTCCGCCAACTGCTCCACCGTGTTGATCCCGCCGAGGCCCAGGTGGTCGGCGCTCACGTTCAGCACCACGCCCACGTCGCACTCGTCGAAGCCGAGCCCCGCGCGCAGGATGCCGCCGCGCGCCGTCTCCAGCACCGCGACCTCGACCGACGGGTTGGAGAGGATGATGTTGGCCGAGAACGGGCCGGTCATGTCCCCCTCCATCACCATTCGGTTCTGCAGGTAGACGCCGTCGGTGGTGGTGAAGCCGACCGTGCGCCCGGTGTGGCGGAAGAGGTGCGCGGTGAGCCGCGTCGTCGTCGTCTTGCCGTTGGTGCCGGTGATGGCGATGACGGGAATGGTCGGGTCGGAGCCGGGCGGGTAAAGCATGTCGATCACCGGCGCCCCGACGTTGCGGGGCTTCCCCTGGCTGGGATGCGTGTGCATGCGCACCCCGGGCGCGGCGTTCACCTCGATGATCACGGCGCCGTTCTCGCGGAAGGGCACCGAGACGTCGGGCGTGAGCACGTCGATGCCGGCGATGTCGAGTCCGACGACGCCGGCCGCCATCTCGCACGCCGTCACGTTGTCGGGGTGCATCTCGTCGGTGCGGTCGATCGACGTGCCGCCCGTGGAGAGGTTGGCGGTGCCGCGCAGCAGCACCGCCTCGCCGGCCGGCGGCACGCTGTCGAGGGTGTAGCCGCGCCGGGCGAGGAACTCCTCGGTGAGGCGGTCGCAGGGGAGCCGCGTGAGGATCTTCGTGTGGCCGACGCCCCGCCGCGGGTCCCGGTTCGCCTCCACGACGAGCTCGCGCACGGTGCGCGCGCCGTCGCCGACCACGTGCGCCGGGACCCGCTCCGCGCAGGCGGCCACCTTGCCGTTGACGACGAGGACGCGGTGGTCGCGCCCCTCGGAGAAGCGCTCGACGACGACCCGCCGGTGGTGCTCGTGGGCGATCTCGTAGGCCGCGCGCACGCCGGCCTCGTCGTCGAGCCGCCCCGAGATGCCGCGCCCGTGGTTGGCGTTGAGCGGCTTGATGAGCACCGGGTAGCCCACCTCCTCGGCGATCGCCACGGCGTCGTCCGCCGACCGGGCGACGTCTCCCTGCGGCACCGGGAGGCCGATGGCCCCGAGCACGCGCTTCGTGTCGTCCTTGTCCTGCGCGATCTCCACGCCGATGGCGCTCGTGTAGTCGGTGAGGGTGGCCTGGATGCGGCGCAGGTGCTTGCCGAGGCCGAGCTGCACGAGGGAGCGCGAGTTGAGCCGCCGGACGGGGATCCCGCGTCGCCGCGCCTCCTCCACGATCGCGCTCGTCGACGGGCCGAGCCGCGTGTGCTCGTACAGCTCCTCGAGGTCGTCCACCAGGCGCCGAGCGTCCACCTCCGCGCCGGTCATGCAAGCGCGCACGAGCGTGACGGCGTCGCGCACGCTCTGCAGGCCGACGTCCTCCTCCTCGTACGCGACGATCACCCACCACACGCCCTCGTCACCGCTCGGCACGACGCGGCCGAAGCTGACGTCGCTCCCGGCGAGCGTCTGCAGCTCGAGGGCGACGTGCTCGAGGATGTGCGGGAAGTGCGTCCCCTCCTCCAGCCGCTCGACGAAGCCGCCCGCGGCGCCGCGCGAGCACGGGTGCTCGCGGAGCGTGGGCAGCGCGGCCACGAGCCGCTCGGTGAAGCCGTGGATCTCGGCCGACGTGACGTGCTCGAGCTGCCCGAGCCGTACGTCGCAGGCGATGACCGGGGCGAGGCGCCAGTAGTTAGGGCCCCGCAGGGCGCGCAGGCGCGTCACGCGCAGCTCGCTCGGGTCGATCGTGCTCGGCTCGATCGCACGCGGCTCGACCGTACGCGGGTGAATCGTACGCGGGTCGATCCTGCGCGGGACGACGGGGCTCGTGTCGGTCGTGCGCGAGGTGTCGGACGCGGGCGTGTGGGCCGGCGCTTCGGTGGTCGGCTGGGTCATACGCGGGCGGAGGAGGGATGCGGCGGGTGCCGCGACGTCGGAGATCGCCTTGCGAGGACGGTGAACGGGAAACGTCTGGAGCCCGCGATGCCGTCCATGCAAGGTCCTCGCCGGTGAACAGTAGCTGGTGGGGGCTCGTGCCGCCGGCAGCGCCGATCGTGCCGCGCCGATCGCGCCGGCGGTGGCACGGTCGCCGATTCGGGGACACATTAAGGCGCTCCAATGCGGGACGGGCATTCTACCGCCGAGGCCGGTAGAGAACGTCTCGTCCCACATCCTTCGCGAGACTCGCCCGTGCTCTTCTCCGACGCCCTGCGCAGCGATCAGGCGAACGCCGAGGTGCTGCTGTGGCAGAACCGCTACCGCATCGCCTTCCTGACTGCGGTCGGCGTCGGGGCAGTGGGGCTGCGCATGGCCGGCGTCCTCCGACCGACTCCGATCGCCGACGCCCTGGGCGGGGCGCGCGGGCACCTCGCCCTCGCCATGGTGGCGCTCGCCGCCTACATCACGGCGATCGCGCTGCTCGACTGGTGGGTGCGGCGGGCCGGCCGCGCGGGCCGGGGCGCCGTGACCGCCACGACGGCGGTGGACGTCCTCCTCGGCTTCACGGTCGTCTTTCTCGTCACCCCGCCGGCGTACTACGCGCGGGCCCTCATCCTCGCGTTCTTCAGCCTGCAGCTCACGCTCACCTACTTCGGGCGCGGCGCGGCGCTGCTGGCCCTCGGCACGATCGCCGCGTCGTACGTGACGCTGGTCGCGCTTGCCAAGGTTTCGGGAGCGGCTCTCGCCTGGCCCGAGGAGCTGTGGACGCTGACGCTGTTCACGGCCGGCGCAGCCGTGTTCGTGAACGTCCAGGGAAACCTCAACCACCGCCTCACGCGCCTGGCGCGGATGTTCGAGCGCGCCGAAGAGGGGGACTTCGGGATGGCGTACGACGTGTCCAGCGACGCGCGCCCCGACGGCATCACGCTGGTGGGGCACGCCTACAACCGGATGCGCACGCAGCTCGCGAGCATCGCCCTCAGCGACCCGCTCAGCGGCTGCCTGAACCGCCGCGGATTCGAGCAGCAACTTACGCGTGAGGCGGCGCGGGCGGCGCGCTCGGGCAGCGAGCTCGCCCTACTGGCGGTCGACGTCGACTACTTCAAGCGCGTCAACGACACCTTCGGCCACCTGGCGGGCGACGCGGTGATCCGCGAGATCGGCGAGCTACTGCGCGAGACGGCGCGCGCCGGCGACGTCGTGGCCCGGGTGGGCGGCGAGGAGTTCATGGTACTGGCGCCGGCCACGAACGTCGCCGGCGCGTACAACGTCGCCACGCGCATTCTCGAGGCGTTCCGCGGGCGGTCGTTCGGCGGCGTGCAGGGACGCCTGCCGATCACGGCCAGCATCGGCGTGGTGGCCGACCAAGTGCGCGACGAGCACATGGTCGAGGCGCTGCGGGCCCGCGCCGACGAGGCACTCTACGCGGCCAAGCGCGGCGGGCGAAACCGGGTGAGCGTCTGGGTCGAGGGCAGCGAGAAAGTCCCGGTATCCCGATATGCCAGCGGAGAGTGGCGGGTGGGGACTGGCGAGTGACGAGTGAGAAGTGGCGAGTGGCGAGAGTTCGCAGCACTCGCCACTCGCCACTCGCCACTTCTCACTCGTCACTCGCCTCTCAGCGCCACCATCGGATCGGTCCTGCTCGCGCGGTGGGCCGGAAGGGCGCAGGCGACGAGGCCGACCGACACCAGGAACAGGGCGGCGAGCGCGAAGGTGGCCGGATCCACCGGGCTCACCTCGAAGAGCACGCCCGTGATCAGGCGCGTCAGGAGCAGCGCGAGCCCGACGCCGAGCGCTACGCCCGCGGCGGCCAGGCGCATCCCGTGTCCGATCATCATGCGCACGATGTCGCCGCGCGGGGCACCGAGGGCGAGCCGCACGCCCGTCTCGCGGCGCCGCTGGTTCACGGTGTAGGTCATCACGCCGTAGATCCCGGCGCTCGCGAGCAGCAGGGCGACGAGGCCGAAGCCCGAGAGGAGCGCGGCGCGGAACCGCGGCTGCGCGACCGACTCCACGAGGAGCTGGTCCATGGTCAGCACGTCCCGCAGCGGCACCTGCGGGTCGGCGGCCGACACGGCGGCGCGCACGGCGGGAAGCTGGGCGAGTGGGTCCCCCGCCGCCCGGACCACCAGGTACATCGAGCGCCACCAGCGGTTCTGCTTGTAGGCGACGTAGATCGTGGGCTCCGGCGGGGCGTCGAGGCCGGCGTACTTCACGTCCGGCACGACGCCGACGATCGTGAGCTTGGTGGCGTCCGGGTCGGGGTCGCCCGTCTGGAGCCACCGGCCCACCGCGTCCCGCCCCGGGAAGAAGCGGCGCGCCAGTGTCTCGTTCACGATGGCCACCGGCGGGGCGCCCTCGCGGTCGGCGTCGGTGAAGGCGCGGCCGCGCCGCACCGGAATGCCGAACGCCGCGAAGTAGCTCGGTCCCACGAGCAGCTCCTCGGCCAGCGGAGCCGACTCGCCGGAGGCGTAGACCTTTCCTTCCGGGGTGAACGGGTTGGTCATGACCAGCCGGTTCGGCGGGAGCGCCATGGTGACGCTCGCCGCCTGCACGCCCGGCTGCGCGGTGACGCGGCGCAGCACCTCGTCGTAGAACGCCTCTGCCTGCTCGGGTTGGGGGTACCGAGCCTCCGGGATCGTCAGGCGGACGGCGAGTATGCGCGCGGCGCCCACGCCGGGCCCGGGGTCCACGCGCTGCAGGTGCAGCAGGCTGTTGACGGCCAGCCCGGCGCCGATGAGCACCGTCACGGCGATCGCGAACTCGGCGACGACGAGCGCCGCCCGGAGCCGCCGGCGCTCAGCGCTCACCGCGCCGCTGCGGCCGCCCTCGCGCAGTTGAGTGTCCAGGTTGTGGTGCGGCACCTGGAGCGCCGGCGCGACGCCGATCAGGAGGCCGGTCGCCAGGGCGGTGCCGGCGGTGAACAGCAGCACCGTGCCGTCGAGCGACACCTCGTGCAGGCGCGGTAGGTTGACCGAGGTGAGCGCCCCGAGCAGGCGCACGCCCCACACGGCCAGCACGAGGCCGAGCGCGCCGCCGACGAGCGCGACGAGCACGCTCTCGGTCACGAGCTGCTGGGCGAGGCGCGCCCGCCCGGCGCCGAGGGCGGTGCGCACCGCCAGCTCCGGGCCGCGGCTGCTCGCCCTCGCGAGAAAGAGGTTGGCGACGTTGGCGGCGGCCATGAGGAGGATGAGCGCCACCGCGCCGTACAGCACGAGCACCGTCGTGCGGGCGTCGCGCACGAGCAACGACTTGAGGTCGGTGACCGTGTAGGACCACTGCGGCGGCGAGTCGGGGTACTGCGCCTTCACCGACTTCGCGACGCCGGCCAGCTCGGCGCGTGCCCGCTCGACCGACACGCCGGGCGCGAGCCTGGCGACCGTCCCCAGCCAGTACGGGGCGCGGTACGTGGGCGGGTCGAGCTGGAGTACGGGCCACACGTCGTCGTCGGGGAGGTTGGGCAGGGCGAAGCCAGGCGGCATGACCCCGACGATCGTGAACTGCTGGCCGTCGAGAACGATCGGCTGCCCGAGCGCGCTCGGGGAGGCGCCGTAGCGGTCGCGCCAGAACGAGTGGCTCAACACCACCACCCGATCCCCGCCCGCTCGATCTTCGGCGGGCAGCGGCGTGCGTCCGAGCAGGGGCGCGACACCGAGCGCGCGGAGGACGCCCGCCGTGACACGCGTGCCGTCGATCTGCTCCGCCTCGCCGCGCGTGGTGAGCGCGATCCCGGCCCTCTCGTGCCAGTACGCCCCGAAGGCGGCATAGCTCCGCGCCCGCTCCTCGAGCGCCCGGACGTCGGCGACCGAGAGGACGTCTCCGCGATCGTCGACGTCGCGCTTGACCTCCACGGCCACGAGCCGCTCGGCCCCGGGGTAGGGGAGCGGGCGGAGGAGGACGGCGTTGACGACGCTGAACACGGCCGTGTTGGCGCCGATGCCGAGGGCCAGCGACGTCACGGCCACGGCGGTGAACGCCGGCGCGTTGCGCAGCATGCGCAGCCCGTAGCGCAGGTCCTGCCGCAGATCGTCGAGGGTGCGGCTCCGCTGCTCGTCGCGCGCCTCCTCCTTGAAGCGCTCCGTGCCGCCGAAGCTCAGGAGCGCGGCGCGCCGCGCCTCGTCGGCCGGCATGCCGAGGCGGACGTTCTTCTCGGTCTGCATATCGATGTGGAAGCGGACCTCCTCGTCTAGCGCGCGCTCGTCCACGTCCTTGCGGAACAAGCCGGCCACCCGCTGCCACCGATCACGTAGCGTTGCCATTACGTTGGGCTCCTCGTTGTGTCGGGCCGCGGATAAGAGCCAAACCGGCCGCGGCCCCTTAGGCAGTAGTCGTTCGCAGCACGAGGTTGACGGCCTGGGAGAGCCGCTCCCAGCTCCGCTGCTCCTCGGCGAGCTGCGCGCGCCCGGCGGGGGTGAGCGTGTAGTAGCGGGCGCGCCGATTGTTCTCGGTGGTCTCCCACCGCGACGCCACCCAGCCGCGCCGCTGCAGCCGGTAGAGCGCCGGGTACAGGGAGCCCTGGTTGATCTGCAGCACGTGCTGCGACCATTGCTGGATGCGCTCGGTGATCCCCCACCCGTGCATGGGCCCGAGCTGGAGGGCCTTGAGCACGAGCATGTCGAGCGTCCCCTGCAGCAGGTCGCCCTTCTCCTTGTCCCCCACCCGCCCTCCTTTCGACAGTCGAGAGGAAGCTGCGGCCGCTCCTCTAGATTGTCAAGAGGAGCAGGGACGCGAGGGCGTGGCGAAGTCGCCTAGGCGCTTCGATCAAGCCCGTGAGGCCCGCGAAGCTTGTGAGACCGGTGAAACCGGCCAGTTGCCGGCTCCGTATGGGGACCCCATAGGACGGCACCTGGCGGCGCAGTCGGCCCCGCCAGCGTGCGGAGTCCGCCTCCCCACCGAAGCTATCCGCGATGCGCCTGCGTCTCGTTCTTCTGCCGCTCGGCGTCGCCGCGCCCAGCATCCCCGCCCAGAATACCAGCCGCGGCGTGCAGCTCTTCGAGTCCCACGAGCGAGCGGCAGCGAAGGCGAAGCTCTCCGCCGCCGTCCAGCTGAACGATCGCGATGCCCGCGCGCACTACTACGTCGGCCGGCTGGCGCTGATCGAGAACGATCCCGCCGCCGTGGAGCGAGAGATGGATGCGGCGATCGCGGCGGCACCGGACAGCCTGCGCGCCTATTCCGCGCTCGCCAACTGGTACGCGAGAGTGGCGAAGTGGCCGCAAGCCTTCGCGACGGTGGACCGGTACATCGCGCGGCGCCCCGACGATCCATACGGGCCGAATGCCATCGGCCGGATCGCCGCGCTGTGCGGCCAGCAGCTCGCACGAGGGGAGCAGGGAATCAGGGCGTTCCTGGCGAAGCCGCCGAAGGATGCAGCTCCGCCAGTGCTCGCGCGCGCATACCTGCGGCTCGGACAGGTGCTGGAGCATCAGGGGAAGCGCGCGGAGGCGCGCAGCGCCATCGAGCAGGCGGTCGCCCTCGATCCGCGAAACCAGGAAGCGAAGAAGGCGGTGAAGTCATGAGGCCGGCCATGGACTTCCTCCGCCACGACCTCCGCTACGCCGCGCGCCTGCTGCGCAGGAATCCGGCGCTCACCCTCATCGCCGGCATCGCGCTCACGCTCGGGATCGGCCTGACGACGACGATCTTCAGCCTCGTGTACGGCGTGATCCTGCGCGGCCTCCCCTTCGAGGAGCCGCAAGAGATCATGCACCTGTCACGCAGCAACCTGAAGCGTGACGTCAAGCGGATGGAGGTCACCATCCACGACTTCCACGACTGGCGCGCGCAGCAGAAGGCGTTCGGCGACCTGGCGGCGTTCTACACCGGCACGGTGAACGTCAGCGGCACCGAGAAGCCGGAGCGCTTCTCCGGCGGGTACATGTCGGCCAACGCGTTCCGCGTGCTGCGCGTCCGGCCGGTCCTCGGCCGCACCTTCCGCGACGGGGAGGACCGGCCGGGCGCGGAGCCGGTGATCGTGCTCGGGTACAGCGTCTGGCGGGACCGCTTCGGCGCGGACCCGAACATCGTGGGGCGGATGATCCGCGCCAACGGCGAGCCGGTCACGGTGATCGGGGTGATGCCGGACCGCTTCGCCTTCCCGTTCATGCAGCAGGTCTGGCTCCCGCTGCGGCTGGACCCGGTCGCCATTCCGCGCGGCGAGGGGCAGACGATGCACGTGTTCGGACGGCTCCGGCCGGGCGTGTCCATTGGTGAGGCGGCGGCGCAGCTGAGCGCCATCGCCCGGCGACTCGAGCTCGAGCACCCCGCGACCAACGAGGGGATCGGTGCGGTGGTGGGGCCGTTCGTGAAGGAAGTGCTCGTCGACGAGGGGGTCGAGATCCTCTACGTGATGCTGGGCGCCGTCTTCCTGGTGCTCCTCGTGGCCTGCGCCAACGTGGCCAACCTGCTGCTCAGCCGCGGGGCGGCGCGCAGCAAGGAGGTGGCGATCCGCACGGCCCTCGGCGCGAGCCGCTTCCGCGTCGCGGCCCAGTTCCTCAGCGAGGCGCTCGCGCTCGCGGTCGTCGGCGGCGTGCTCGGCACCGGCGTGGCGTGGGTGGGCGTGCGCCTCCTCGACGACGCCATGACGCGCGAGGGGATCCCCTTCTTCGTCGACATCAGGCTGGACGGCGTCGCGCTGCTCTTCGTGCTGGCGACGACCCTCGTGGCCACCCTCGCCGCCGGTCTGCTGCCGGCGCTCCAGGCCTCGCGCGCGGGCGTGGGTGAGGTGCTCAAGGACGACGCGCGCGGCAGCTCCAGCTTCCGCCTCGGCCGGGTCAGCAAGGCGATCGTGGTGCTGGAGATCGCCCTCTCCTGCGGCCTCCTGGTGGGCGCCGGGCTCATGATCAAGAGCGTGACGAAGCTGCGCACCGTCGACTTCGGCTTCGAGATGACGAGCGTGTTCACGGCGCGCATCGGGCTGCCGGAGGGCAAGTACGCGGACAGCGCGAGCCAGCTCCGCTTCTACGAGGAGCTGCAGTCGCGGCTCGCCGCGCTCCCCGGCGTGGAGGCCGCATCGCTCGGCTCCGCCCTCCCGGCCGCGGCCAGCCTGCGGCGTGACCGCCTGGCGCTTGACGGGCGCGCCTACGCGACGGAGCGCGACTACCCGCTCACCGGCGCGGGCGTGGTGGCGCCCGGCTACTTCGCCGCCTTCGGGGTGGCGCCGCGGCGGGGCCGGGACTTCTCGTCAGGCGACCGCGAGGGCACGCTCCCGGTGGCGATCGTGAACGAGAGCTTCGCCCGCCGCTTCTTCCCGGACCGCGACCCCGTCGGCCAGCGCATCCGCATGGGCGGCCCCGGGACGAAGGAGCCGTGGCGCACGATCGTTGGCGTGGCGCCGGACCTCTACGTGAGCGGCCCGGACAACAACGAGCCGGACGGCATCTACATCCCCATGGCGCAGTCGCCGCAGCGCTTCCTCAGCGTGGCCCTACGCACCGGGTGCCCGCACGCGCCCAGAGGGCACCCAGCGGGCGGGTGCGACCCAATGGCGCTGACCGCCACCGTCCGGGAGACTGTCACTGCCATCGACGCCGACCTGCCCATCTACAACGTGAAGTCGCTGCCGGAAGCCATCCACGACCAGACTTGGTTCTACGACGTATTCGGCGTCGTCTTCATGATCTTCGGCTTCGTGGCCCTCTTCCTGGCGTCCGTGGGGCTCTACGGCGTCATGGCGTTCTCGGTGAGCCGCCGCACTCGCGAGGTGGGGATCCGCATGGCCCTCGGCGCGCAGGGGCGCGATGTGCTCGGGCTCATCCTGCGCCAAGGGTTCATCCAGATCGCCGTCGGCCTATTCCTCGGCCTCTCGCTCGCGGCCGGCCTCTCGCGCTTGCTGGCCCTCCTCCTCTTCCAGGTCGACCCGCGCGATCCCTCGGTCTTCGGCGGCGTCATCCTCACGCTCTTCCTGACCGGTGTGGCCGCCTGCCTGATCCCGGCGCGGCGGGCCACGCGGGTGGACCCGATGGTGGCGCTCCGGAGCGAGTAGGGGGACGGATCCCCGCATCACCGCTGTTGGCGGGAAGAGTCGCGAGCAGCTCTACGCGTACATTCTCCCCTCGCTCACCAGCACGCTCCGGCCGCCGACGCGGACGGCGGTGATTGTGCCGGCGGCTTTGTCCGCCTCGACGTGCAGCGCGCTCGGCCGACCCATCTCCACCCCCTGCTCGACGATCCACCGCAGCGTCGCGTCGTTGCGTGGGGTGCGGGCGGCGAGATAGCCGCCGAGCGCCGCACACGCGGAGCCCGTCGCGGGATCCTCCGGGACGTTGAGGCCGGGCACGAAGACGCGCGCCCGCACGTCGGCTCCGGGGCCCTCGGCGTCGAGTGCGAACACCATGACCTCTGCTCCGTCGGTGCCTCGGAGCACGCGCTCCCAGGCGTCGAGGCGCACGCGTGCCCGGCGCACGGCGTCGCGCGTGCGCAACGGGACGAGGAGGAAGGCGAGGCCGGCCGACACTACCTGCGGTGCGTAGTCGCCGCCGACGAAGTCGCCGGCCTCGAGCGACAGGACGGGGGCGAGCGCATCGA
>Ga0307409_100001552_pt1 | contig 11405 bp, 11 predicted proteins | sample 322Ometagenome_2_FD_203888 | JGI IMG/M metagenome (GOLD analysis project Ga0307409, IMG submission 203888) | Maize rhizosphere microbial communities from greenhouse at UC Davis, California, United States - 322HYB-O-2 | ecosystem: Host-associated > Plants > Roots > Rhizosphere > Soil | place...
TCTCGCGTCAGCAGCGGAATCGAAGCGACCCTCCGGAATTTGTCGCGCGGATAAGGCTGTTTGTTCTGAATCCGCCGCGTGACTTGCTTTACGAAAAGATCAACCACCGGACCGAACAGCATTTTGAGAACGGGCTGGTGGAGGAAGTGAAACAATTGATCGCTGCTGGCGTAAACCAGACAGGCAAAGCACTTGGGGCCCATGGCTACAGGCGAGTTTGCGAATACCTTCGCGGCGAACGTTCACTTGAATCTGCGATCGAAAAGTCTAAACAGGACGTTCGGAATTACGCAAAGCGTCAGTTGACCTGGTTTCGCCGAGAAGCCGATGCAGTTTGGCTCAATGGCTTCGGCAATGAGGCCGGAATTGTCGAGCAGATTCTAGCGGAAACTGTATCAATTTAGTTCGCTTTTCAGAATTTACTTGTTTGAGGGTTAATTTAGTTATATACTTCGTGAAATTGTAACTGCTAGAAAATAAACGAGAAAATGTTATGGAAAAACCGGCGGCCCAGAACATTCAGGATGCCTTTTTAAATTCGGCGAGGCGTGAAAAAATTAACGTTGTTATTCATCTGCTACAGGGTTCTACTCTATCCGGTAGGATAAAGAGCTTCGACAAGTTCTCGGTGCTGCTCGACGTCGGCGGACAGGACGTTCTCATCTTCAAGCACTCGATCTCCACAATATCGCAGGAGCGAAAGTCGGATTAGTTCACATTGACGGGAAAATTCATTAGTTTTGAAGGGATAGACGGCAGCGGAAAATCCACCCAGCTCCGAATGCTGGCGGGTGATCTGCGCTTGAAAGGTGCGGACATTCTGGCCACTCACGAACCCGGAGGAACACCTTTGGGGCGAAGGCTGCGTGAGGCGTTTCTCGAAACGGAGGAAACGGTCGCACCGATGGCGGAGCTGCTGCTTTTCGCCGCCGACCGGGCCCAGCATGTCGAACTTTTGATCAAGCCGGCGTTGGAACATGGCCGCATCGTCATCTCGGACCGTTACGCCGACGCCACTTTCGCTTATCAGGGCGCGGGGCGCGGATTTGAAGAGTCGACTGTTACTCGGGTGATCGAGTTAGCGACCGGTGGGCTCAAACCGGATCTGACCTTGTTTTTCGATATTGCGGTCGATAAGGCGATCTTGCGGATGCACGCTAGTGAAGGAACGGAACGTGTGCAGAACCGAATGGATCGTGAAACTACAGAGTTTTATGAGCGAGTGCGTGCGTCGTATTTGGGGATCGCGAAGCGCGAATCGCAGCGGTTTATGGTGATCGATGCGAGCGGGTCGGTGGACGAGATCCATAGGCGCGTCGTGAAGATCGTGGATGTTTTTCTAGGGGCCTAGTCTGGTTAGGCCTCAGACGGATCCGCCCTTCCAAACGGTCACGGGTTGTGTTGGTTGGGCCCGAGTTCGCCAGTCGAATCGGCAAGTCTTAGGCCGGAAGGCGGGATTGCCCGGGTTTTCTGCAATAGTCGCTAATGTTCTCAAATTTGATCGGCAACGAAAATGTTAAGGATTCGCTTAGGCGACTGGTTTTGGCCGGCCGGGTCCCGGGGGCGATGCTGTTTGCGGGGCCGGAGGGTGTCGGGAAGAGGGCTTTCGCGTTCGAAATGGCACGTATGCTGATCTGCCCCGTGGCCGGATGCGGAGAATGTTCGGTTTGCACACGCATCGGTGTTTTCGATATTCCTAAATTCGAAAAGGGAGAGGAAACCGACAAGGTGTTCCTTAGCGGCCACCCTGACGTCGGGATGGTCTTGCCCTACAAACGAAACTTGCGCGTGGGGGCGATTCGGGCGCTGGAAAGCGAGTCTTACTTTCGCCCCTTCGAGGGTGGACGGCGTGTGTTCGTGATCGAGGACGCGGAAAAGATGAACGATTCCTCGTCTAACGCTTTGCTAAAAACACTGGAGGAGCCGCCCCCGACCACCCACCTCATTCTGATCTCGTCCCGACCAGATTCGCTGCTGCAGACCATAAGGTCGCGGTGCCAGACGATCCGATTTTCACCTATAACCTCGAACGAAATCGAAGGATTTCTTAAAGACAAAGGTAAGTTAAACGGAGAAGATGCCGCTCTTGCCGCACGAGCGAGCAGGGGCAGCATAGGGGCGGCCCTCGACCTGGATATAGATTGGTTTCGGGCCGCGAGGGCTCAGATGCTCGAATTGCTGAGATCCGCGATCATTTCGGGGAACATTTTCTCGATGCTGCAGGCCAGCGAACAGATCAATGACGCGAAGAACAAGGATCGCTTCGAAGAATCAATCACGATCCTTCAGACGCTGATTCGAGATGTATTCGTGATCAGCAAGGGAGCGGGGCCTGAAGAGATCACAAACTACGATATGTTCCAGTCGTTGAAGGAGTTTTCGGAACAAGTCTCCACATTCCGAATCGATAAATGGGCCCTCCAGATCGAAGATCTGCTGCTCGGCCTGAACGTGAACATAAATCGGAAGGTCGCGACCGATTCGCTTTTTGTGAAAATGGCGGCTTAATTTCCGGGAACAATTTCATTTTCGTGGCGTCAAAGGTTCTGGTATACCAATACAAATAAGGAGAACTCCGCCATGAGGAAACTTTTTTTAGCGTTCGCATTCGTCTTACTCCCGCTCGTTACCAACCACGCCCAATCCGAACCGAAACAGTTAAACGGCGGCATCCTCAACGGGAAGGCCGTTAGCTTGCCGAAGCCCGAGTATCCCGAAGCCGCGAAAGCCGCCGGTCACGAGGGCGTCGTCTATGTGAAGGTTACGATCGACGAGGCGGGTAACGTGGTGTCCGCGGCGGCCGACGATCAGGTTAGAAAGGTCTATAAGGCTACCAAAGAAGGCGAAAGCGTTGAAGCGGAGCAGCCAGTGGCCGACATCCTGTTGCGCGACGCGGCGGAGCGGGCCGCGTGGAACGCTAAATTTGCACCTACCCGCCTGAGCGGGATCGGGGTACGAGTGACGGGGACGATCATATACAATTTCGTCACCGCGAAGACCGATAATGCAGTTTCCGAGAATGCCGTTTCTACGTCGGGACCGGAACCAATTACCGGAGGAGTTCTCAACAGCATAGCGACTTCGCTGCCTAAACCGCAATACCCTGCCGCCGCCAAAGCCGTTCGCGCCGAGGGTGCGGTAAGTGTTCAAGTGACGGTAGATGAGGCCGGGAACGTTATATCTGCGACGGCCGTCTCGGGTCACCCGCTGCTTCGCGCGGCGTCGGTGAATGCGGCAAAAGAGGCAAAGTTCTCCCCCACAATGTTGAGCGGGCAGCCGGTTCGTTTCACGGGCGTGGTGGTTTATAATTTCGTAGCGCCGTCAGTGGAGAATTAAGAAGATCTGGAAGCCGTAATTGAAGATAATACAGGAACCTCAAATTCGTCGGAACGCCTATTCGCAGCGGCCGGTGTAGTCGCCGTAACAGCCGGGGCCGCGGCGGTTTGGTATTTTGATCCAACTAAAGCTGGGTTCTTTCCGGCCTGCCCGCTGTATGCCATAACCGGCTATGCGTGCCCGGGGTGCGGGATGACGCGGGGTTTTCATGCTTTATTTCACGGCGATATTCTTGCGGCTCTCGATTACAACGCCCTGATCCCGCTGATGCTGATCTTTTTCGGCTACTGGTTTATGTCGATGCTGCTGACGGCGGTTCGCGGGCGAGGATTCGGCTTCGGGAACATGAGCCTGGGATTGGTGATGGGGACCTTTATCCTGCTGCTCGTCTTCGGCGTGCTCAGAAATATTCCCGCGTATCCATTCACGGTACTCTTTCCATAGATTTTTTCACCACAGAGAACACAGAGATTTTTAGAAAGAATTTCTCGGTGAACTTTGTGTTCTCTGTGGTGAAATCTCTTAGGTGATCTGGACCAGGTTCTTGTTGTCTAGGAGCGACTTGGCGGCGGAGCCTTCCTTTCTTAGGATCTCGACTTCTTTCACGAATTCTTCAACGATATCTTCACCGCCGACGCGGCGCATCGGGACGCCGTCTTTGAAGATCATTCCGACGTTGCGGCCGAAGGTGATACCGAGCTGCGAATCGTGAGCCTCGCCGGGGCCGTTGACGGCGCAGCCCATGATCGAGAGATGTAAAGGTTCTTCGACGTGGGCGAGGCGGCGTTCGACCTCTGTGACGATCTCTACAAAGTTGTCGATGTCGAGCCGCCCGCAAGTAGGACAGGCGACGACGGTCACCCCGCGTTTGCGAAGTTCTAATGATTTTAAAATTTCCCAACCGACACGCACTTCTTCGTGGGGCTCGGCGGCGAGCGAAACGCGAATCGTGTCGCCGATGCCTTCGTGCAGAAGAACACCAAGTCCGATCGCGGATTTGATCGTTCCTCCGAAGGGCGTACCGGCTTCGGTCACGCCGAGGTGCAGCGGATAATCGACCTTCGCGGCCATCAGTCTATAGGCCTCGACCATACGGTTAACGTCCGAAGCCTTGAGCGAAATTATGATGTCGCCGAAGCCGAGGTCTTCGAGAATGCGGATGTGCCGCATACCGCTCTCCACCATCGCTTCGGGCGTGGCAGTGCCGTATTTTTTGAGCAGGTCTTTCTCGAGCGAACCCCCGTTTACGCCGATGCGGATCGGCACTTTTTGGGCTTCGGCCGCACGGACCACTTCGCGGACGCGGTCGATCGAGCCGATATTACCGGGGTTGATGCGGAGCTTATCGATGCCGGCATCGAGAGCCTTTAGAGCCAGTTTGTAATGGAAATGGATATCCGCGACGATCGGCACATCCGTACGCTTGCGGATCTCGTACATCGCCGCCGCCGCGTCGTCGTCGGGCACGGCGATGCGGACGATCTCGCAGCCGGCCTTGACCATCTCGTCGATCTGGCGGAGCGTTCCGTCGACGTCGGTGGTGTCCGTCTTCGTCATCGACTGAACGGCCACCGGGGCGCCGCCGCCGATCTGAATATCGCGCACCTTAACCGCTCTAGAATTTCGTTTCATACCGGATTTTTACCGCAAAGTGTACAGAGAACACTGAGTTATAAAATGCTTTTCTCTGTGTTCTCTGTGCACTCTGTGGTGAATTCATTCTAAAAGAATCTGGAAATATCCAGGAACAGCGTGAAAACCATCAGCAGGAGGATGATCCCGAGACCGGCGAATTGTATCTTTTCCCTGATCGCCATCGAGAGCGTTGCGCCGAACCAGGAAAAAACCTTTTCGATCCCGAGGACCATGATCTGGCCGCCGTCGAGCAGCGGGATCGGCAGAAGATTGAAAACGCCTAAACTTAGGCTGATCGCCGTCAACAACGAGAACAGATTAAGCCATACACGATCACCCTCGACGGCGCTTGCGATCGTCCTGACGATCCCGACCGGCCCGGATAGTCCCGCATCCTTCACCGAACGCTCGCCGGAAAACATCTGGCCGAAGACCTTCCCCGTAAGCCGCAACACACGCATGTTCGTTTCGTACGCAAAAGCGGCCGCTCCGCCGATAGTGGCGGGCACATATGTGTCCACGGTGCCCGCACCAAAGCCAACCCCGACGCGGTATACACCGCCTTCGTCTGCTCTGGCGGCGATCGGCACGTCCATGCGCTGGCCGGTTCGCTCGATGGTGAGGTTTGCCGGGGCGTCTTTGTGCTCGCGAATGAGCAAGGTCAATTCCTGCGAATTTCTGACCGCTTTGCCGTTGTACGAGAGGACTTTGTCGCCGGGTTTCAGTCCGGCTTCCTCGGCCGCGCTGCCCGGCATCACCGTGCCGACCTCTACCGGTTCAACACCCGCGTCAGGTGCCATTCCGAGTTCGCCGATCGGGTTGCCGCTAACGACCACCTTTTTAGGCTGCACCGTCAGAGGGATCCGCTGCCCATCCCTTTCGACAGTAATGCTCAGGTCACGCTCCGGCGAGATCAACCCGTTATCCCGGACGTTCTCCCATGTCGGATTTTCAATCCCGTCCACACCGACAATACGGTCGCCCGGCTTAACGCCGGCTAGATCCGCAGCCCCGCCGGTACTGACCATCCCGACGATCGGTGCCGGCATCGACGGAAGCCCGAGCGAGAGAGCAACACAGAAAGGGATAGACAAGGCCAACACGACGTTCATGAACGGCCCGCCGAGCATGACGAGGAACTTCTGCCAGCGGGGACGAAGTTCGTAGAGCTCATCGGTTGGGACCGGTTCGCCTTCCGATTCGCCTCCTTCGAGAGCTGCGGTCGCCTCATCGCCGTATAGTTTCACATAAGCGCCGAGCGGGATCGCGGAGATCCGGTAATCGGTATGGCCGACTTTAAAGCCCCAGATCCGCGGCCCGAGGCCGAAGAATGAGTAAGCCTCCACGCGCATCCCAAACAGCTTCGCGACGATGAAATGGCCAAATTCGTGGATATTTATGGCGATGCCGAGGACGAATATGACTGCTAGAATTACTAATAAAATATCGGGCATAATCTTAAATAATACGCACCAAACCGCGGTTTGTTATCGATTAGAACCGTTTACCTCAGGGTAAGTTGTAATTAATTCGCAACGGCGGAGCGTTCGATCCTCATTATAGCGCGCGACCGTGCCCAACCGTCGGCTGCGAGGATCGATTCGAGAGAGTCAGCGGGCGACGATTCGTGCTCGGTCATCACGCTCTCGTTTACGGCGGCAATGTCGCTTAGGCGTATTTTTCCATCCAGAAACTCCTGTACAGCAACCTCGTTCGCCGCGTTGAGTACGGCGGGCATCGTTCCGCCAGAACGCAGCGCGGAATATGCGAGACCCAGACAAGGGAAGCGGTCAACGTCCGGTTCTTCGAAGGTTAACTGGCTGAGTTTGCTTATATTTAGTGGTTCCAGGCACCCTATCTGGCGGTTCGGGTATGTAAGAGCATATTGGATGGCATGCTTCATATCCGTGACGCCGAGTTGGGCCATAACCGAGCCGTCGACGAATTCCACCATGGAATGAACCACCGATTGCGGATGAACGGTGACGGAAATTTGATCGGCGTCGAAACCGAACAACCATCGAGCCTCGATCACTTCAAACCCTTTGTTCATAAGGGTTGCGGAATCAATGGTGATCTTTTCGCCCATCGACCAGTTAGGATGATTCAGGGCCTGTTCACGCGTCGCCGATTCGATATCATCTCTTGATTTCTCCCGGAACGGTCCGCCCGAGGCCGTCAGGATAAGGCTCTTCACCTCGCTCCTGTTTTCCCCGCGCAAACATTGATGGATAGCGTTGTGTTCGCTGTCCACCGGCAATATCTCCGCTCCGCTCTTTTCGGCCGCGGAGGTCATCAGTTCGCCCGCCATTACGAGCGTTTCCTTATTTGCGAGGGCGATCCGCTTGCCCGCCTCAATGGCGCGAAGCGTCGGGACGAAACCGACGGCCCCTACGGTTGCGGACACCACGGTTTCCGCTTGTGGGTGCGTAGCAACGGAAATGAGGCCGCCTGAATTCAGCTCGATCTTTGGGATTGTCGTCCCGTAATTATGAAGTTCGCGTTCCAGCGTTTCAGCGCACGTTTCGTCGTCGCAGGAAACAAGGTCCGGCTTGAACCGGGCGATCTGCTCTGCGAACTTTTCCATATTGCGCCCGGCGGCCATCGCCACAACGCGGAAATCGCCTAAATGCTCGATCACTTTGAGTGTGTTGCAGCCGATCGAGCCGGTTGAGCCGAGAATGGAAATGCCCTTCATACGAGAAAACGAACACCTAGATTATCATAGCGATCCGCGGATTTCGGCACGATGATTGCCTATTTCTAGGATTCTCTCCAAGTGAAAGTATGAAAACGTTACGTTTACGTACATACCATTCGAAAAGGCGATATTGACGGATTCTAAAAGGGAAAGAAGAAGTCACGATATCGTGTTTCAACCGAACAAAGCATCAAGGAGGTTAATGATGAAAAAGCTATTTATTTTTGCGTTGATGATAGGGTCGATCGCTATCGTGGCGCCATCGGTCGAGGCGAGGAGCTCTGCGGCGACCGTTGCCGCCACGTCGGAAGCGTCACAGATGTACCGTCAGAGGCGGCGTGCACGTCGGACCGTTACTACGACCCGTGTCCGGCGGGTGGGCAGGTATCGTTACCGTGAAACCATTCGCGTGACGTATCTTCCTAACGGAAGAACACGAACACAGGTGATCAGACGAGTCCGGCTTGTAGGGCGCCGCAACTGGTAACCAAGCCGATCAGCAAAACCAACTAATCATAGAAGACGGGCGCTTTATCGCTCGTCTTCTATTTTAATTTCCGCAAACTCCATTCCCGCTTCGAGGCCTTTTTTATTTCTGTCGCCTCTAGCCTGTTTTTCTGTCAGGTGTTTATTGAATTCTCCAGACCGGTTACGCGGCACGCTGAGAGTTTTCCAATCGGAGGATCTGAAATGCTTCGCCAGCAGAACGATCTGCCCGATATGGTAGCTGTAATGCGTCAATTGCCGGTTGACCGCCTCGACAACCGAATGCGGCTCTCCGCGGATCGTGATCGTCCGTGCGAAATCCTGGTCAGTAAGTGGTTCGAGATTGTCGAACAAAACCTGCCAGCCGGATTCCCAAAACTTTAACAGCGATTCGCGGTTGTCACCATCGGCAATGAATTCCGTGTCGCGATCTCGATCCGGTTTCTCCCCATCGGTCGTCAGAAAATCCCGCCACCGCGAATGAAGATTTCCAGCGATGTGTTTCAATAATACCGCGATCGAATTTGCCTCCCCGTCGATCGCCGCGAAAAACTCTTCATCACTGACTTGCTCGACTGCCCGTTCTGCGAGCATCTTATAGTTTCGGAACGAAGTTAGCGCGTCGCTTTTATAATTGGAAATAAAGGATTCAGACATAACTGGAACGGGTTTTCGGCCAATTTCGCTGGGGCCGTTCACTCAACCTCCCTTTTTTGTTTTTCGGCGGTTCTCGCGATATGTATTTTCGCCACCTCGAGCGCCGCGAAAATGTCTTCGACGAAATTCTCTCCACCGACCAGTCCGATGAATTCGGATTCACGCATTACGTCGCGGACCGGGCGCGAAACTGCCGAGAAAACGACCGATGTGCCGCTCTTGTGCGATTCCTTCACCAGCTCTTCGAGGATGTGAATGCCGCTCGCGTCAATGTGAGAGACCTCGCGCATCCGTAAGATGACCACCCTGGGGCGGTTCGCGACGACACGAATCGATTCCTTGAATTGGCTGACCGCCCCGAAGAACAGGGACCCATAAACTTCGAAAACCTCAACGCCTTTCGGAATGTCGACCGTGGACATATCACGGCTCTTAAACTCCTCGTCGTCGCGCAGGTTTTCAGTGATGACGTCCACCTTAGCTTCCTTCGACATTTTCTGTAGAAAGAGGAACGCCGCGAGCAAGATCCCAACTTGTATTGCTACCGTAAGTTCGATGAAAACGGTGAGCAGGAAGGTCGCAAGCAGCACGGCGATATCTCCGCGAGGGCTTTTCAGCAAATGCTTGAACTCGCGCCATTCGCTCATGTTGTAGGCGACGACGATGAGCACGGCGGCAAGCGTTGCCATCGGAATCATTGCGGCCCACTTGCCGATGAAGAGCAGCACGAGCAGGAGGAATACGGCGTGGATGATAGCTGCGACGGGCGTCTTGCCGCCGCTCTTGATATTGGTGGCGGTGCGGGCGATCGCCCCGGTCGCGGGAATTCCGCCGAAGAGGGCGGACGCGACGTTCCCGGCTCCCTGAGCAATCAGTTCCATGTTGGAGCGATGCCGAGTGCCCGTCATCCCGTCGGCGACCACCGACGATAGAAGCGATTCCAATGCGGCGAGGATGGCGATGGTGATCGCTGGGGAGAAAAGCTCCTTGAACATCGCCCACGCAATCGCGGGGAATTGAGGTGAGGGGAGCCCATGCGGCATCCCGCCGAAGCGGGTTTGGATCGTGTCGACGGGGATCTGGAAATATTGGACAGCGACCGTAACGGCCAGTATCGCGATGAGCTGCCCGGGCACGCGGTGCGTCACCCGCGGCCAAAGTACGATGATGAAAAGGGAAGCGAGCCCGATGCCCAGAGTGTATGGCTCAACCCGAGTGATGTGGCGGGCGTATTCGATCCACTTCTCGACGAAATCTGCCGGGACGTTGTCAATGCGAAGGCCGAGGAAGTCGTTAACCTGAGAGGAGAAAATTATCAACGCAATGCCGGAAGTGAACCCAACGATCACCGGATAAGGAATGAACTTCAGCAGCGCGCCCATCCGAGCGAGACCCATGATCACCAGCAGCACGCCCGCGATCAGAGTTGCCACAACGAGCCCGTCGTAGCCGTACTTCTGAACGATACCGTAAACGATGACGACGAACGCACCGGTCGGCCCGCTAATCTGCACGCGCGAGCCGCCGAGTATGGCGATCACGAACCCCGCCACGATAGCCGTGTAGAGCCCCTGCTCCGGCTTTACTCCCGAAGCAATGGCCAAGGCGATCGCCAACGGCAAAGCGACCACACCGACGGTCAGGCCGCCCATCAGGTCACCCTGAAACTGCTTGAACGTGTAGCCTTCTTTGAAGACGGTGAGCAGTTTCGGTTCCAATTTTCGGTGCATTGTTACTTGGCGATGGAGGACGCAGCTTCCGCTCTCGCGACGGTCGCTTGTTCGCCTGATCTCATGTTCTTTATCGTGACTTTGCCTTCGGCAAGTTCGCTATCACCGAAAACGCACACGTAAGGGACTTTGATGGAATCGGCGTACTTGATCTGTTTGCCGAGTTTGTCGGGTTCAGGGTATACGGTGACGCGCAGGCCCGAAGTACGGAGTTCGGCTGCGAGCCTTAGAGATTCGGCGACTGTCTCTTCGCTCCAGACGGTGACCATCACGTCCGCCGGCGTCGACTCGGCTATCTCCGGCGGGAACATTCCGCGCTCGTCCATCACGACCAGGATGCGTTCAAGCCCGAGCGAGAAACCGCATGCTGGTATCTGCTCTTTACCGAACATCCCGATCAAACCGTCATAACGACCTCCACCGCCGAGGCTGCCGGCGAGATCGGGCACATTGATCTCCATTATTGCACCGGTGTAATAGGAAAGGCCTCGGGCGAGCGACGGGTCAAGCTGAACGGGGCACCTGTCGGTGTATTGCAGGATCTTGCCGATATCGGACAGCACCTCGTTGCTAACGATATTGATCAGGTTGCTGACGATGGTGCGGTTTACGTTCTTGCCTTCACCGATGATTTTTTGAGTTTGCTCGAAGATGTCGAGAAGCATCGACGACGCAGTTTCAGGAATACCCTTTTTTTCGAGTTCGGCCGCCACGCCCTCGGTTCCAATCTTATCGAGTTTGTCTATCGCGACGAGAGCATCGGTGTGCGATTCGGGAGGTACCCCTGCAGTGTCGAGAATATCCGTCAACACTTCGCGATGATTTAGCCTTATGGTGAAGTCGTCAAAACCGAGACGCCG
>Ga0307409_100001555_pt1 | contig 11400 bp, 8 predicted proteins | sample 322Ometagenome_2_FD_203888 | JGI IMG/M metagenome (GOLD analysis project Ga0307409, IMG submission 203888) | Maize rhizosphere microbial communities from greenhouse at UC Davis, California, United States - 322HYB-O-2 | ecosystem: Host-associated > Plants > Roots > Rhizosphere > Soil | place...
CCGCACGCACCGAGGATCGAAAATAGTGAACTCTCCCGAGACCGTGACTCCCCCATCGTCCTGGCTTTTCATCAAGAACAATCAGTCGATCTGGGTCGAGCGGCCGCACGGCCGCCTGCTGGTCGTCGCCGGCCCCGGCTCGGCGCACGAGGAGCGCGACTTCATCAGCGACGAGGCGCTCGATCAGTTCCAGATCGCGCTCGCCGAGAAGCTGGCCGACGAAGGCTGGTTCCTGTGGGGCGTGAACCGCGAGCGGCGCCACGCCGATCGACGCGGCACGTCGCGCAACACGCCCGATCGCCGCGCGTCGCGGCGCTGAGGCGCCGGCGGGCACGTGGAGGAATGAACGTGCGGATCAGAACAATTGTCGGCATGCTGCTGGTCTGTGCATGGAGCAGCGCGGCGGCCGCGCAGTCTGCACCCGCTGTCTGTGACCGCGAATGCCTCCGCAGCACGGTGACGCAGGTGCTCCACGCGCTGGTGAAGCACGACGTCAGCGGCCTGCCGGTGGTCCCGACGCTGCGCGTGACCGAGGATGCGGTGGAGAAGCCGCTCAAGGCGGTCGGCCTCCTGCGCACCGTGACGCGACTCCGCGGCTTCCGCCAGGACATCATCGACGAGCGCGCCGGCGTGGCGGGCGCCCACGTCATCGTCGAGGAGACCGGGGCGCCGGTGCTGCTGGTCGTCCGCCTGAAGGTCGTCGCCGACAGCATCTCCGAACTCGAGCTGGTCGCCACGCGGAGCCGGGCCGAAGGGCTGATCTTCAACATCGACGGCCTGAACGCCCCCAGTGCGATGATGAACTACGCACCGCGGCCCGCGCAGCTCGTCACGCGCGATGCGGCGATCCAGGCGGCGCTGAAATACCCCGAAGGCCTCAATGCCGCAACGACGTTCGCGGCCGTCAACGCACCGTTCGCGCCCAACGCATATCGGCATGAGAACGGACAAGTGATGGCCGGCCCGGACTGCACGTTCGCCGCCGGGTGCCAGAACATCTCCACGCAGTCGCTCGCGATCTTCGAGCGTCTCGGCGACGTCCAGACACGCGTCATTGCCGTGGACGAGCGGATGGGCATCGTCTGGCTCCGCATGGCCTGGGGCGTACAGAAAGAAGGCGGCGATCAGCTGACGGTGTGGGAAGCCTTCAAGATCTATGACGGCCAGATCCACGCCGTGGAAGCGTTCATGAAGATCCTCCCGCTGGCGCAGCGCAACGGAGGGTGGCAGTAACGCTGGGGTGGAGGCGCGTCGCGTATCCGCAATTTGTGGCGGGAAGATGGTCGGAGACGGGACCGGCGACGTCAGCGGCGAAGTCATCGCTCCGCGCGAATTGTTCGACCGGCCGACACAGCAGAGAGATACTTGCCGGTACAAATTGTCGGGTCCGCGGTGAGTACAGGCGCCACGTCGAAATTACTCAGTGCGGCCTGGGGGCGTCATCGACTGCAGCAGTTGATCGAACACCGTCACGATATGGTTTCGCGAGAACGGTTGCGCTTGGCCGGCCATCTTGGCGAGCAACCGATCACGAATCATTCCCTCTGCCGCGCCCATCAGTGCCGACGCCAGCGCGGGCGTCGAAATTCGGGGATTAATTAATCCAGCATGCTGCGCGTCGCGAATCAACCGATGCAGCATCGCGAGAAACTGCTGGAAGCCGTCCGACAGTTGGATCTTCAAACCGGCTTCGCGCACGCGACGGCCTTCAAACAACAGCAGAAACGCCAGATCCTCGTCGCGATGCAGCGCCTCGATGACCGCGGTCAGCACCGCGTGAATCGCCGCGACGGGATCGGATGTCTTGCCACGCCGCTTCTCGATCTGGGGATTCAGTACTGACCAGCCACGATCGAAGATCGCGTTGAGCAGCCCGCGCTTTCCGCCGAAGTGGCGTACCAGCTGGGACTCCGACGTCCCGGCGCGGCGCGCAATCGCCGCGGTCGAGGTCTGTTCATAGCCGTTGCGCGCAAACAGCTCCTTGGCCGCAAGCAGCAACCGATCCGGGGGCGATTCAGGCAAGGCTGGCTCAGAGGGGAGTGTAGCGCGCATTGACGCCGGATCGTGGTGGTAGTGTTACTACCGCCGCGGCACCTCGCTTGCACTGCTGCCGTTCGTCACTTCAAGGAGGAACGATGCACAAGCGATTCGGCGTACGGCTGCTGCTCACGCTCGGCGTCGGCGTCATGACGTTGGTCTTCTCCACCGCGTCGTCGGCTCAGCTCAGTCTTCCGACGATCCCGAGCTGGGCTGGACAGTTCATCAGTCAGATGAACGGAGACGTGCTGACCGTCAACAGCCAGACCCTGCTGACCAATTCCGCCAGCACGAGGGAAGAATTGCCCGGCTTGGGGCACAAGTTCGAACTGCTCGGGGCCATGATCACCGACAGCGATCCGGAAAACACGGTCGGCGGCCCCGGCGGCAGCGGCGGCGGCGTCGGCGGGAACGAAGTCATCTCCGCGACGATGACACCAACCGACGTTGCGCTTGCCTTTCGCAGTCTGCCCCAGGGGATCACCATCAGGGGGCTCACGAATCAACTGGGCCTCAAATATTTCTTCGAAGCACCGAGAACATGCGGCGGCGGCTCCCCGCGCATCACGCTCCTGATTGACAGCGACGGCGACGCCGACATCGATTTCGCTGCTCACGGACACGTCAATCCTCCTGCGTACACCGCGTGCATCACCGACGAGTGGCAATACGAAGACCTGACGGATGCGAAACCGCGATGGGAAATCACGCCCGGCGGCGCGGTTCCCGGCATTCCGGTATTCCCGTTTACGCCGTGGGACGCATTCGCCGCGACGGTGACGACGGCGTTTCCCAATCACCGCGTTTACGCCGGTTTTCTCGTCGACGATTCCTGCAGCTTCCTCCTGGCGGCGTGTGGCAAGGCCTATTACGACCTCGTCACCGTGGAAAACCGCACGCTTGAAATCTGGCAGGACACCGTGAAGAACTGAAACGCCATGGTCCACAGCTGTGTCGACCGCAGTCGAGGCAGCTGTGGACGTGAACGAGTCAGATGGAACATCCACAGCACGAACGTCGAGACCCGGGTGCCCTGGAATGTCCACAATGCGGGACGCGAGGTTTCGTGCGCACCGAGAACGTCGTTCACGGCAGCATTGCGGAACGGCATTTCTTCTGCTGGAGGTGCGATTACAGCTGGAGCATCGCCGATCGGCGCGTTGCTTCCCGAGACCACGAACCGCGATGACCTGACCTTCAGGACACGAGGTCCGGCTGAAGCCGGACACGACGGCGGATCCGGCGGCGGGCGAGGCGCTCGCGCAGCGTCTCGATGTACACGTAATACACCGGCGTGATGTAGAGCGTCAGCAGCTGCGACACCAGCAGGCCGCCAACCACCGCCAGGCCGAGCGGACGGCGCGACTCCGCGCCCGCGCCGAGTGCCAGCGCGATCGGCAGCGTTCCGACCAGCGCCGCCATCGTCGTCATCATGATCGGACGGAACCGGACGAGGCAGGCTTCGTGGATCGCTTCGACCGCCGTCTTCCCCTGGCGCTGCGCGTCGACGGCGAAGTCCACCATCATGATTCCGTTCTTCTTGACCAGGCCAACCAGCATGATCACGCCGACGAACGAGTAGAGGTTCAAGTCGACGTCGAAGATGAGCAGCGTCAGCAGGGCGCCGAGGCCGGCGGCCGGGAGGCCGGAGAGGATCGTCAGCGGGTGCGTGAAGCTCTCATAGAGCACGCCCAGCACGATGTAGATCACGACGATGGCCATCAGCAGCACGAGGCCAAGCCCGCGCAGCGACTCCTGAAATGCCTGCGCCGCGCCCTGGAACGTCAGCGTGACGGTGGCAGGAATCGTCTGCGCCGCGGCCGCCTGAATCTGCGTGACCGCGTCGCCAAGCGCTACGCCGGGTGCCAGGTTGAACGAGATGTTCACCGCCGGCAGCTGGCCGAAGTGGTTGACCTGGAACGGTCCGACCGTCGTCTCCAGGCGCGCGACCGATTCGAGCGGAATCAGCCGCCCGCTGTTCGCCCGCACGTACAGCAGCGACATCGCCGAGGGGTCGCTCTGGAACTGCGGCGCCACGCGCAGAACGACCGGGTACTGGTTGCTCGCCGCGAAGATCTGCGTCACCTGCCGCTGGGCGTAGGCGTTGCGGAGCGCGTCCTCGACCTGGTTGGCGGTGAGACCGAGCGCCGACACTTTGTCGCGGTCCATTTCAACCGAGACCTGCGGCGTGTTGAGCCGCAGATCGCTGTTGACGTCGAGCAGGCCGGGAATGGTGCGGATGCGGTCCTCGAGCACCGGTGCCCAGCGATAGAGCTCCGCGGTGTCGGCATCCTGCAGCGTGAACTGGTAGATCGGACGGTTGCCGCCACCGCCGAGATTGATCGTTGGTGGGTTGACCGGGAACGCCCGGATACCGGGAACCTGGGCCAGCTTCGGCCGCAGCGACGCGATCACCTCGTCCACCGAGCGGTCGCGCTGTTCACGCGGCTCCATTTCGACGAACAGACGGCCGGTGTTCACGCCGCCTGCCGGGTTGTTGCCGACGAGACCGACGTTGTGCGACACGGACGCGATACCGGGCTCAGCCATGGTGATCTCGGCGATCTGCAGCTGGTGCCGGACCATGTCGTCGAAGCTGATGCCTTCGGCCGCTTCGGTGTTGACGACGAAGCGTCCCTGATCCTCGTTCGGCAGGAAGCCCTTCGGCACGATCGTGAAGAGATAGACCGTCACGCCGAGCAGCACGATCGACAGCGCCATGGTCGCAGCCCGGAATCGCAGGCACACGCCCAGGGTCGTGCCATACGCGCCCCGACACGCGTCGAACACGCGTTCGAACGCGTTGTAGAGCGAGCCGTGCCGCGTACTGTGCGGTGGCCGCAGGAAGCGGCTGGCCAGCATCGGCGTCAGGCTGATCGACACGAAGCCGGAAATCAGAATGGCCGCGCCGATGGTGATCGCGAATTCGTGGAGCAGCCGTCCGACGACGCCGCTCATGAAGAAGACGGGGATGAACACCGCGACGAGCGAGGCGGTCATCGACACGATGGTGAAGCCGATCTCCTTCGACCCGTCGAGCGCCGCCTGCATCGGCGGCTTCCCCATTTCCATGTGCCGCACGATGTTCTCGAGCATCACGATCGCATCGTCGACGACAAAGCCAACCGAGAGCGTCAGCGCCATCAGCGACAGGTTGTCGAGGCTGAAGCCGAGCACGTACATGATCGCGAACGTGCCGACGATCGAACCGGGCAGCGCCAGGCTCGGAATCAGCGTCGCCGACAGGTTGCGCAGGAAGATGAAGATCACCAGCACGACCAGCACGACGGTCACCACCAGCGTCAGCTTGACGTCGTGTACCGAGTCGCGGATGGTCACGGAGCGATCACTGCGCACGTCGAGCTTCACCGACGCAGGCAGCTGGGCCTGGATGCCGGGCAGCAGCTCCTTGATGGCATCGACGATCTGCACCACGTTGGTGCCGGGCTGCTTCTGGACCGCGAGGTAGATGCAGCGATCGTAGTTCTGCCAGCTCGCGGTGCGATCGTTCTCGACGCCGTCGTAGACGCGCGCCACTTCATCCAGCCGCACCGGATAGCCGTTGCGATACGCGATGATCGACGGACCGTACGCCGACGCGCGCATCAGCTGACCGTTGGTGGTGACAACGAACGTCCGCTCGCCGAAGATGGTTCCGGTCGGCATGTTGACGTTGGCGTTCTGGACGGAGTTGGCGAGCTCGTCGATGCCCAGACCGCGCGCGGCGAGTTGTCGCGGATCGACGTCGATACGAACCGCGTATTTCTGCGAGCCGAAGATGTTCACCTGCGCGACGCCGCTGACCGTCGAGATGCGCTGGGCCACGTTCGTCTGCGCGAGCTCGTCCAGGGCCGACAGGCTGAGCGTGCTCGCCCGCATCACGATGAAGAAGATCGACTGATCGGCCGGATTGACCTTCTGGTACGACGGCGGCGCCGGCATCTCGCCCGGCAGCTGACGCGAGGCCCGGCCGATCATCGACTGCACGTCCTGCGCGGCGGCGTCGATGTCGCGATCGAGGTCGAACTGCAGCGTGATCTCGGTGCCGCCCTGCGTGCTCGTCGAGTTCATGCTCGTCAAGCCGGCAATCGCCGTGAACTGCTTCTCCAGCGGCAGCGCCACCGACGAGGCCATCGTTTCCGGACTGGCGCCGGGCAGCCCGGCCTGCACGCGGATGGTCGGGAAGTCAACGCTTGGCAGATCAGCGACGGGCAGCTGCTGATAGGCAAGGCCGCCGAAAACCAGAATCCCCGCAATCAGGAGCGTGGTCGCGACGGGGCGGCGAATGAAAATGGACGAGAGATTCATGGCTTGCCCTGTGAGGACCCGCCCCGAGCCGCGTCGAGGGGCTGCTTCACGCTGATGCGGCCTCCCGGCACAAGGCGAAGGTGGCCGTCGGTGACCACCGTTTCTCCCGGCCGCACGCCGCTGGCGATGACGCTCTCGGCGCCGCGAACGCGGGCAACGGTGATCGGACGCATCTCCACCGACTGATCGGGCTTCACCGCGAAGACGTACGTACCCTCCTGGCCCGCCTGCACGGCAGCCGAGGGGACCACGATCGCTGTCGGGTCGGTGGACAGCGTGACGACGACGGTGACGAACTGCCCCGGCCACAGCCGCCCGTCGCTGTTCGGGAAGGTTCCCTTGATGCGAATGGTGCCGGTATTCTGATCGACCGCGTTGTCGATGAAGGTGATCCGCCCGCTTGCGGGCGTGTCGTTGCCCTGCGGCGTCGCCGTCACCACAAGGGAGCCGCGCGCCATGTAGCGGCGAAGATCGGCCAGCCGAGCCTCGGGTATGGTGAACGCGACCGAAATCGGCGCGACCTCGTTGATGACGACGAGCGGCGTCTGATCGTTGGCGCGCACGAGGTTGCCCTGGTGAACCATGAGCGCTCCGGTCCGGCCGGATATCGGTGCCGCGATCGTCGCGTACTGGAGCTGAATCTTCGTGTTCTCGAGCGCCGCGCGGTCCGCCTCAACCGTGGCGTTCAGCGCGGCAACCGAGGTCCGGGCCGTGTCGCCCTGCTCACGCGGAGCGATCCCCCGATCCACCAGCTGCTGAAATCGCGTTGCCTGCACTTCCGCGTTGGCGGCCTGCGCCATGTCGCGCGTCAGGTTCGCCTGCGCCTGCCCGAGCGCCGCCTCGAGTGGACGGCGATCGAGCTCGAACAGCACCTGACCGCGCTGAACGATCTCGCCTTCGCGGAAATTGACAGACAGCAGCTGCCCGGTAATCTGCGAGCGGATCGCGACCGACGAATACGGCTCCACCGAGCCGATCACCTGAATTTCAATCGGCATCGGCTTCTGGACAACGGCAGCCGTGGTCACCGGGACGGCTGGCGGGCCGCCACCGTTCCTTCCCGTGCCGTCTTCGGCTGAGGTGTCCCCGCTGCAGGCAATACCGGTGGCGAGAATAATTGCGACGATGAACATCTGGACCAGTGGCATGAAGGGTCTGATCTTAATCGTAGTAGGGGCCTCACCACCCGCCGGGGGGAACGTAGCGGAAGCGAATCAGGAAGGCCTTGCGGCCTTGCCCGTGCTGGGCGATTTCGAGGAGTTCCTTGACGGTATCGAACCCGGACTCGCGGGCCAGTTCACGCGTAATGTCCGCCCGCCGGATGGTTTCAACCGATTCGACGAGGATGTGGCCCTCCTCCATCGGGTAGCGGCCGCCGACCTTGACATGGGCCTTCGTCCAGATGCGAATGCTGCAGCGGATGCGCCCGCGCCGGACGCCCTCGCGGAGGCGCTTGGTGAAGACCACATGGCGAGCATAGATCGAGGGGCGCGCTTTGTCAGGCGCGCCTCGCGGACCCGACAGGGTCCGCGCACGATCGGAATCATTTCGGCGCGGCCTGCAGGACCGTGAGGATCGCGGTCATGTCCCTGTTGGCGCGATTCTTCGCGAGCGTTAGCGGAGTCTGCCCGCGCTTGTTCTGAACGTCCAGCCGGGCGCCTCGCGCCAGGAGAACCCGGATGATCTCCGGCGAGGCGCGGCCCGAGACGGCTGCATGCAATGCGGTGTCGCCGTTGTTGTTCGTCGTGTTGACGTCCAGTCCGCGGGCCAGCAGCAATTCGATCGTCGCCACGGCCTCCTCGGGCGGTCCCTGATCGTAAGACGGAGCGGCCGGGCTGCCGTCGCGCCAGCCGAGGCCGGATGCGAAGGTCAGCGCCGTGTTCCCGTTCGCCAATGCGGCCTTCGGATCCGCTCCCGCGTCGAGCAACAGGCGGACGATCGCGACATCGCCCGACTTCGCCGCCCGCATCAGCGGCGTGGCGCCCGCGGCCAGCGTCGCGTCGCCGATGGTGTGCTGACGCTGCATGATCGCGGCCTTCAGCGTCGCGTTCGGATCCGCCCTTTTCTCCAGTAACCGTCTGGTGAGCTCGACGGCGTCGAGCGCGCCGGAGGGTTTCGGATTCGGTCGCCCGTGGCCGACGGCCAGACGATGCATGTCGGCGGTGGCATACAGCGCGGCCATGCCCGAGTCGTTCTCGGCAATGTTCGGATCCGCGCCGGCCTCGAGGAGCATCGCCGCGAAATCATAGTTGGCGTTGATGATGGCAATGACGAGGGCGGTCGCGCCGTCGGGATCGACCAGATCGAGCTTGGCGCCACGCATAGTCAGCGCGCGGCCGGCCTCGATGGCGTTCCCGCGCGCAGCGTACATCAGCGGGGTCCAGCGGCCGAGCGGCAGAATCGACTGGCCGCTCCGGCGGCGGTACGTCTGCGTCGCGGAGCGCACATCCACGTCGGCGCCTCGCGACGCCAGCAGCCGGACGGCATCGCCATGGTTCTCGGCCGCCGCCCAATGCAGTGCGGTCTCACCGTGCCATTTCTCGATGACGTCGAGCCTCGCGCCGGCGTCCACCAGGATTTCAAGCGCCTGGGCCCGGCCGGTCCGTGCAGCCGTCATCAGGATCGTCTCGCCTTCCGGCAGCACGGCATTGACGTCGGCACCCGCCTCGACGAGGAGCTTGACGACCGGTGCGCTGCCATTCACCGCAGCGAGCTGCAGCGGGGTCACACCGTAACGATTGGCGAGCTTGGCATTTGCGCCCGCGCGCAGAAGCGTCCGCACCATTTCCACATCGTCCGCGCGGGATGCCCAGTGCAGCGCCGTGGTCCCGTCGGCCTCGGCCGAGTTCACGTTGATGCGTTGCTTGATCAGCGATTGGACGACAGCCATGTCGTTGGCTTTGACGGCGGCGATCAGCGGAGGGGCGGAGTCCGCGAGGACCGCCCAGTGGCCAAGTACCAGCGCCGTTGCAAGGAAGAAAGATCGTGGGGCGGACGTGACAACGGCCGCGCCACGATCGGCGAACAGCAACATCACAACTGCAGCCGGCCCGTGCTCTCGCCGAACTTCTCGAGCGGCGTGCCGAACATATCGGCCACCGAGAGCCAGACGTTGGCGATCGACGTCCACTCGGGCGCGACGATGAAGCGGTTGCCCGTGAGGCGGCCGCCGCCACCGCCAACCAACGAGAACGGCAGCGGATAGGCATTGTGCGCCTGGCCGTCGCTCATCCCGGTGCCGAAGGCAATCAGCGAGTGGTCGAGCACGCTGCCGTCGCCCTCGGGCGCCGCCTTGAGCCGGTCGACGAACTTGGCGAAGAGCGCCGTGAAATGCGTGGTGATCGTCGCGTGCTGCGCCATCTTGGCCGCGGTGTTGCCGTGGTGCGAGATGTCGTGGTGTGCTTCGCTGATGCCGAGCGCAGGGAACGTCCGCATGCTCGCCTCGCGCGCCGTCATGTAGGTGAAGACGCGCGTCAGATCCGCCTGCCAGGCGACCGCGAGCAGGTCGAACATCAGCGCCGCGTGGTCGTCGAATGCTTCCGGAATCCCGACCGGTGTCGCCACCGCCGTGACGCTCGCCGCGTTCCGCGACTCGGTCAGCTGAATCCGCCGTTCGATCTCGCGCACGTCGTCGAGGTAATCGTCCAGCCGGGCGCGGTCCTGCGCGCCGACGCGCTGCTGCAGCCGGCGCGTTTCCTCGGCGATGGAGTCGAGGATGCTGCGGTTCTCCTGCATGCGGCGCAGACGGCTGGCCGCGTCGCCAGCGCGGCCGAACATCCGCTCGAAGGCCACGCGCGGGTTGATCTCCATCGGCAGCGGCGAGGTCTCGCCGGCCCAGGAGATCGTGTTCATGTAGGTGCAGCTGTAGCCGGGGACGCAGCCGCCGATGTAGCCGGAGAAATCCTCGGTCGCGAACTCGAGCGACGGAAACGGCGATTCCTGGCCGATCTGCTTCGCCAGCACCTGGTCGATGGTGATGCCGAGGCTAATGTCCTGCGCCTCTGTCTGCTTGGCAACCACGCCGCTCAACCAGCCGGCGGAGCTGACCGCGTGATCGGTGGCGTTCTTGCCGCCGGCGCGAGACAGGTTGCCGATGACCGTGACGTAGTCGCGATGCGGCGCCAGCGGCGTCAGGATCGGGGTGATCTCGAGCTCGCCTGCTGCCTTCGGCATCCAACTGGTCGTCGGCGAGTTGCCTATCGGGGCGCCGTTCGGGACGTAGACGGCGCCGAACCGAAGCGGTGCAGCGGCGCGCTGCTGGCCGCCGCGCGCAAACGCCGGCGTCATGGCGTCCAGGAACGGCAGCGCCAGCGCGGTGCCGAGCCCGCGTAGGACCTTGCGGCGCGACAACGCGGTCTTCGTTACGAACATCGATACTCCCTAGCCAACCTTCTTCCTCATCTGGAACGGCACGCTCTTGACGAGGCCCGCGAACAGCGCCGAGAACCGGTAGTCCTGCCGGCTGGCATCACGGACGATTTGCCGGACAACAGGCATATCGTACGACTCCAGCCCCCGACCGAGCGCGTAAATCATCAACTTCTCGGTCAGCGTGAAAACGAATGCATCCTGGTGCCTGAGCAGGGCCTGCCGCAGCTCGATGACGCCGTTTATCGCCGTCCCGTCCGGGGCCAGACCTGTCGCGTCGATCGGCGCGCCGGCCTCGCGGATCCGCCAGGCACCCACGGCGTCGAAATTTTCCAGCACGAACCCGAGTGGATCGGTCACCCGGTGACAGCCGGCGCACGCCGGACTCTCCCGATGAATCGCCATCCGCTCGCGCATGGTCTTGGCGACGCGTCCCGGCGTCGGCTCCAGCGCCGGCACATCGGCCGGCGGCGGGGGCGGCGGCGTACCGAGCAGGTTTTCAAGGATCCATTTGCCGCGCAGCACCGGCGCGGTGCGATCGGCGTGTGATGTGGCGAGCAGGATGCTGCCCTTGCCGAGGAGGCCACGACGCGCCTCCTCTGTCAGCGACACGCGACGGAATTGACTGCCATAGATGTACGGAACGCCGTAGTGCTTCGCCAGCCGCTCGTTGACGAAGGTGTAGTC
>Ga0307409_100001556_pt1 | contig 11399 bp, 13 predicted proteins | sample 322Ometagenome_2_FD_203888 | JGI IMG/M metagenome (GOLD analysis project Ga0307409, IMG submission 203888) | Maize rhizosphere microbial communities from greenhouse at UC Davis, California, United States - 322HYB-O-2 | ecosystem: Host-associated > Plants > Roots > Rhizosphere > Soil | place...
CCCAGGAGCCAGGCCCGACGTTGCTCGCTGTCCCACCGGCGCAGCGCCGTGACCGACCCGGAGAGCGGCTCCACCTGTCCGAGGGTCTCGAGGGCGATGGCGACCTGGGCGGGGCTGAGGCCGCGGGCGAGGGTCGCGTGCGGGGTCCAGCGACCCGGCACGAGGTACTGCGGCACACCCGGGCACTCCTGCAGGGCGGCGGCTGTCCCGGCGTGGAGCGTGAGCAGACCCGACTGGGCGACGACGAGGCGTGCCAGCGCCAGCCGCCGGCTGCCGAACACCACCAGGGCGCCGAGCTCCACGGGCAGCGGGAGTGCCCCGGCCAGCACAGCCACCGCCTGCTCCACCGGCTCGGGGATGGCCCGGGCGACGGCGAGCGTGATGTGCGGGGCGTTGGTGCTTCCGGTGTGCAGGGCCTGGCTCGGCAGCCCGGCGTCGGCGAGCCGCTGCCACTCGCCCCGCACGGCCTGGTCGGTGAGGTCGTCGAGAAGCAGCTCGACTGTCTGCACGCGCGCTCCTCTCCGATGGTCCCTAGCCTTCCCAGCATGACGGGCTCGGACGCTGGACTCGTGGCACTGGTGGCGCTCGCGGTGGCGAGCGCCCTGCACCTGGGGTTCCAGCTGACGGTGACCATGGTCGTCTACCCGGCGTTGGCGCGGGTGGACGACGCGGGATGGCAGGTCGCCCACACCGGGCACAGCCGTGCCATCACGCCCCTCGTGGGAGTGACCTACGGCGCCCTGGTGCTCTCCGTCGCCTGGGCGCTGGTGGCGACGCGGAATGAGCGCGGCGTGGCCTGGGTGGTCCTCTCTGCGGTCGGCGCCGCAGTCGCGGTGCTGACCACCGCAGTCGCGGCCGCTCCCCTGCACGGGCGCCTGTCACGGGGACGGGACGAGGCGCTGGTGGGCCGGCTGCTGAAGGCGGACCGGCTGCGCGCGCTCGGCGCGGTGGTCTCGTTCGTCGGCGCGGCACTGGCGGTGGGCACGGCGCTCGTCTGACCGGCATACGGCTCGGCAGTTTCGGCGCTGCAGACCGGCCCGGGCCGCTGGACATGACGCAGCAGGAGCAGCGACGGGCGGAGGCCGAGAGGCAGGCACTGGACGTCTCGGCGTCGTGCCCGCCGTCAGTCGGTGTCGAGCGTCAGGCGGATGGTCACGTCGTCGCCGATGTCGAGGTTCTCGGCCCTGCGCACCACGACCTTGAGCGGCACGAGGAAACGCCCGTCCTTGGGGATCAGGGACGTCTGGAAGTCGGTGCGCCCGACGCGGCCGCGGACAGGGAGACAGCCCCACCCGTAGCTGAGGTGGCTGAGCTCCTTGAGCAGCTCCGACTCCTCATCCGGCACCGTGACGAAGTGGTGGGGCGCCGGGCCACGCCAGTGGAAGACCGGGCCCGAGAACTCCAGCTCCATCACGCCACCTCCCCTGTCGCGACCGGTGCCGCTGCGGCCGATTCCGGTCCTCCCCCACACACGGTATGCCGCGGGCGCCCTTCTCGCTGAGGGTGCCCGTCACCTGAGGGCAGCGCTCCGCGAGTGGGACGTTCGGGACGCCCGCATGGCGACGCGGCTGGCGACGGCTCCGATGACCGCGCCGACCACCCACCCGGCGAGGACGTCGGTCGACCAGTGCGCGCCGAGGTAGACCATGCACACTCCGACCAGGACGGTTCCTCCCACCAGGACGGTCGCTCCGAGGCGGCGCGCTGCTGCCGAGCGGCTCCAGCCGCGACGGATGCAGGGCGCCACGCGCGCAGGGCGACGACGGCCACGGAAGCCACCATGGCTCCCACCGCAAGCGCGGCCGGCGTGGTGCCTGCCCACATCACCCCCTCCGCGAGCGCCGTGGCCCAGTCGGTGCGGTGCTCGACCACGAACCGCATCGTGCCGGTGTCGACGGGATTGCCCCAGGCGTGCGGGTTCATCACGTACGGCGGGCAGCGGCCCGGCGGCCGACGATGAGACCGGCGACCCCACCGATGACCTTCCCCCAGAGTGCCCGCACCAGGCCTCCCCCCTTGATCTCACCTTCTCGATCAGACGTTCTCGCCGAAAGGCGTGCGTTGATCTTCCCAGAGCGCGCCGCTGGCTGATGCCCTGCGCGGGTGGTCCGGCTTCACTTGGGAGCACCGGGCGTTGCCCATGGCGATGGGTGGCAGGGGTCCCGGCGCCTGGACCAGCATGGGCGGTGACAAGAGGAGAGGGGACGGCCGTGACCCCGACGTGGTGGGCTCTCGTGGCGCTGGTCGCGCTCGGCATCCTGCTGACTGTCGCGGCGATCGCCCTGGTGCCCTGGCGGGCGCCCAGCCCCACCCGCGCCGACCAAGCGGCGGCCCTGGGCGACGTGCCGGCTGGCGTGGTCACCAGGGGTCGGGCGCTGCACGCCGCGCTGCGCCCCAGCTCGTACGGCTCTCTCCTGGTAGGACTCGTGGTTCCCCTGCTGCTCGGGTTCACCCCGGCGGGTGCCCGGATCGTCGCCTGGGCGGGCCAGCCGTTCGGCGGCCACTGGCTGGCGGAGGCTCTGGTGGGCGGCCTGGCCATCCTGCTGATGCTGTGGTTGTCGGCACTGCCGTTCAGCGCGTGGCGCCACACCGTGCTGCGCGACTACGGGCTGTCCACCCAGGGCTGGAGCGGCTGGGCGGCGGACCTGTTGAAGGGTTGCGCGGTCGGGGCGGTGATCGGCGCGGTGGTGCTCGGCGGGTTCTACACGCTGACCCACTTCGCGCCCGGCTGGTGGTGGGCGTTCGGTGCAGTGAGTGCCGCCGCCTTGGTGGTCCTGCTCTCGTTCGTCTTCCCGGTCGTGGTCGAGCCGGTGTTCAACAGGTTCACACCGATGCCGGCGGGACCGCTGCGTGACGAGCTGCTCACGATGGCGGCCCTGGACGGCCTGCCAGTGCGGGATGTGCTGGTCGCGGACGCGTCGCGGCGTACGACCGGGCTCAACGCGTACGTGTCTGGCCTGGGACGCACCCGGCGGATCGTGGTCTACGACACGCTGCTGCGCGAAGCGCGTCCAGGCGAGGTGCGCAGTGTCGTCGCGCACGAGCTGGGCCATGCCAAGGACCGTGACCCCGAGCTGGCCGCGATGCTCGGGGCGATCGGGGCCGCGGCGGCGGTCGTGGCGCTCTATCTGCTGGGTGAGTGGGGTGCCCTGCTGCGTCGAGCCGGGGTGCACTCCATCGGCTCACCGGAAGCGATGGGGTTGGTGCTCGCCGCGATGGCGCTCGCAGGTCTCGTCACCGGCCCGGTGCAGAACCTCATCTCGCGTCGGGTCGAGGCCCGTGCCGACCAGCATGCCTTGAGGCTGACCGGTGACTCCGCCGAGTTCGCCGCCATGCAGCTGCGCCTGGCCGAGCTCAACATCACTGATGTCCACCCACCCCGGATCGAGTACCTGCTGTTCGCCACCCACCCCGACACCGTGCAACGCCTGGCGGCGGCGCGTGAGCCTTCGGGTCATCCCTGACCCGCTCCGCGTTCGGCGTTCTGCGTCATGCCGTCCCAGCCTCGAACCGACGAGATCGCTGTCGGAGGATGGATCACATGACCCACATCAAACGTTTCGACCACACCGGGATCACCGTCGAGGACCTGGACTCGGCAACGGCGTTCTTCCTCGGCCTGGGTCTCGAGCTGGAGGGCACCGGATCCGTGGAGGGTGAGTTCGTGGAGGCCGTCTGCGGCATCCCGGGCGCGCACTGTCAGATCGCGATGCTGAAGTCGCCCGACGGCGCCCGGCTGGAGCTCTCGAGCTTCGTGACACCCGGTCACACCCCGGGGTCCCCCGAGGCGATGGCCAACGAGGTGGGTCTGCGCAATGTGTCCTTCGAGGTCGGCGACCTCCAAGCGGCGCTCGACGCGGTGGCTGCGGACGGGTACGGCCTCGTTGGTGGGATCGGCGAGTACGAGGGCAGCGTGCGTATGGCCTACGTCCGTGGGCCTGAGGGAATAGTCGTGTCGCTGTTCGAGCAACTCGCCTGACGCGCGTGGTTCCGCGGTGAACCAGGCGTCACCAGGCCCCCCTTCGTGTTGATGTGTGAACGTAGAACCGACGGGAGAGCGCAACTGACGACCGAGGAGAGCGCCGATGTCACTCACACGGATCCACAACTTCTCCATCTCCCTCGACGGGTTCGCCACCGGTGAACCGCAGTCCGCCGAGGCACCGTTCGGTCATGCGGGTGAGCGACTGCACGAGTGGATGATGGCCACCCGGTTCTGGGACGCGGGCGGAACCGACGGGGTCGACAACGCCTTCGCGGAGCGCCACAGCCATGGCATCGGGGCCGAGATCATGGGCGCGAACAAGTTCGGCCCGCCCGGGTGGCGGGACGACCCGGACTGGAAGGGCTGGTGGGGCCCGAACCCGCCGTTCCACACACCGGTCTTCGTGCTCACCCACCATCCGCGGTCCTCGATGGAGATGGACGGGGGCACCACGTTTCACTTCCTCGACGCCGCCCCTGCGGAGGCGCTGGAGACGGCTCGCGAAGCAGCCGGTGGGCAGGATGTCCGGATCGGCGGTGGCCCCACCGTTGTGCGCGACTTTGTCGTGGCCGGGCTCGTCGACCACATGCATATCGTCCAGGTCCCGATCGTGCTCGGTCGCGGCGTCCGTGTCTGGGACGGTCTGGACTCCCTCGAGGACGCCTACGACATCGAGGCGGTCACAGCGCCCAGCGGCGTCACCCACTTCACGTTCACACGCAAGGTCGCCTCGTGAACGTCAACGCCGGAGGGCACGTCAGCTGAGCAGGCGTGCCGATCTGGCAGGTTCATTCGCGGTGTCATTCCGCCGCCGATGCGTCGGCCGGGATCAGCCGAAGTCGTTGGCCATGTTGGCGAAGCGGCTGTAGTGGCCCTGGAAGGCCAGGACGATGTCCTTGGTGGGGCCGTTACGGTGCTTGGCCACGATCACGTCCGCCTCGCCCTCACGGGACGGGTCGGACTTGTCGCGGTGCAGCAGGATGACCATGTCGGCGTCCTGTTCGATGGACCCCGATTCGCGAAGGTCGGACATCTGCGGACGCTTGTCGGTGCGCTGCTCCGGACCACGGTTCAGCTGCGAGATCGCGATGACCGGCACCTCGAGCTCCTTGGCCAGCAGCTTCAGCGCCCGGGAGAACTCCGAGACCTCCTGCTGACGTGACTCGACCTTCTTGCCTGAGCTCATCAGCTGCAGGTAGTCGATGACGACCAGCTTGAGGTTGTGCTGCTGCTTCAGGCGTCGGCACTTGGCCCGGATCTCCATCAGCGACATGTTGGGCGAGTCGTCGATGAAGAGGGGCGACTCGGAGATCTGGCCCATGATGCGCGCCAGCTTCTGCCAGCCGGCGTCGCCCAAGGTGCCCTTGCGGAGGTCCTGCAGCTGGATCTGGGCCTCGGCCGAGAGGACGCGCATGGTGATCTCGGTGCGGCTCATCTCGAGCGAGAAGATCGCCGTGGCCTGCTTGTGCCGGATCGCGGCAGCCCGGGCGATGTCCAGTCCGATCGTGCTCTTGCCGACGGCTGGTCTCGCCGCGATGACGATCATCTGGCCGGGGTGCAGGCCGTGGGTCAGCTCGTCGAGCTCGATGAAGCCGGTCGGCACGCCGATCATCTCGTCGGTGCGGCCGGAGGCGACCTCGATCTCGTTGAGCGTCTCCTCGAGGACGTCGCCCAGGACGTTGTAGTCCTCGCCACCGCGCTTGTCGGCGACCGCGTAGACCTCGGCCTGGGCCGCGTTGACGATCTCCTCGACGTCGCCCCCGCCCTGCTGGTAGCCCAGCTGCACGATGCGGGTCCCGGCCTCGACGAGGCGGCGCAGCACGGCACGCTCGGCCACGATCTGGGCGTAGTACCCGGCGTTGGCGGCCGTCGGGACGGCCTGGATGAGCTGGTGCAGGTAGGCCTGGCCGCCGATCCGCTGCAGGTCGCCACGCTTGCTGAGCTCGTCGGAGACGGTGATGGCGTCAGCCGGCTCGCCGCGGCCGTAGAGGTCGAGGATCGCGTCGTAGATCAGCTCGTGGGCCGGACGGTAGAAGTCGCCGCCCTTGAGCGTCTCGACGCAGTCGGCGATGGCGTCCTTCGACAGCAGCATGCCGCCGAGCACGGACTGCTCGGCGTGCACGTCCTGCGGCGGCACCCGCTCGTCGGGCCGGCTCTCAGGGGCCGAGCCGAAAGCACTCGTGCTCAACTCCGCGATGGACACTGGCGAACCCCTGACAAAACGGCCGGATGTTGACGTGAGAAACAGTGAACCACCGGCCTACGACAGCGGTCGGCGCGGCCCCAGCGGGAGTCCTGGGCGGCTGCCCAGGCGCTTCCGGCGGAGACCGACGCGACATGTTCGGCGCCCGTGATCGCGTCACCGTACGGCCCGTTCGACGGCTGGCTCAAACGCGTCCTGTGGACAGCCGGTGGACAACCTGTGCACCACGCCGACCCCCCTTGTGCACAGCCTCGGGAAAGTCCTGTGGATTTCCGGGTAACAGATCGCGGTCACCACCTCTGACCTGCGCGAACGCCGTCCACCGGGTGTGGAGGAAAAGAAAGTCGACGTCCGTGGGAGGCCGGTTGTCCACAAGTCTCGATCTGCGTCAAGGTTTGGCAGATCTACGTCTTTTGCAGGAGGTCGATCGGTTAGCATCCACAGTTCGCCAGCAGCCTGTTGACAACCGGACGCTCGACGGCCGCGACGCTCGGCCCACCGGCGTAGCCTGACGCCATGTGCCGCAACATCCGCCAGCTCCACAACTTCGAGCCGCCGGCGACGTCAGACGAGGTGAGGGCTGCGGCCCTGCAGTACGTGCGCAAGGTCAGCGGCAGCACCAAGCCGTCGCTGGCCAACCAAGCGGCCTTCGACGAGGCCGTGGAGGCCGTCGCCCACGCGACCCAGCACCTCCTTGAGCACCTCACGACCGCGGCCCCGCCCAAGAACCGTGAGGACGAGGCCGCCAAGGCGCGCGCCCGAGCCCGGGAGCGCTACGGCGTGGCCTGACCCCCCTTGGCACAGGCCCGCCGGGCACCGAGGGTCAGGCGCGGGCACCGCCCTGCCGGCCACGCGGCATACCGGTCACGCCGCGCAGGCGGCGACGCACGCGCTTGCCCACCGCCTCGGCGGCGATGCTCACGCGGGTGCGGCCGGGCTGCGCGTTGGGCAGCGACAGCACCACGACCTGCTTCCACGCCGAGGCGACCTGGTGCGGCAGCGAGCCGGTGGTGTAGGTGAGGCCGTAGCGGTCGCAGATCTCGCGGATCTTCGGCGCCACCTCGGCGTACCGGTTGCTCGGCAGGTCGGGGAACAGGTGGTGCTCGATCTGGTGCGAGAGGTTGCCGGTCATGAAGTGCATGGCCTTCGAGCCGCTGATGTTGGCCGAGCCGAGCATCTGGCGCAGGTACCACTCGCCGCGGGTCTCGCCCTCGATGGAGGCCTTGGCGAAGGTCTCGACGCCCTCGGGGAAGTGGCCGCACATGATCACCGAGTGCGTCCACACGTTGCGCACGACGTTGGCCACCGCGTTGGCGGCCATGGTGTGCAGGAACGACGGACCCGACAGCAGCGGGTGGATGACGTAGTCGCGCCGCGCCTGGCGGCCGATCTTGCGCACCACCTTCATGGCGTCGCGGCGGAACGTCTCCTTGTCCTTGCCACGGCCCTTGACGTAGGCGCCGAGCTCGAGGTCGTAGGCGGCGATGCCGTACTCGAACACGAGCATGTTCAGGAAGTTGTAGAACGGCTGGCCGAGGTAGGACGGCACCCAGCGCTGGTCCTCGTCGACGCGCATGATCCCGTAGCCGAGGTCGTTGTCGCGGCCGATGACGTTCGTGTAGGTGTGGTGCAGCTGGTTGTGGCTGTGCTTCCAGAACTCCGACGGGGAGGCGTTGTCCCACTCCCACGTCGTCGAGTGGATCTTCGGGTCACGCATCCAGTCCCACTGGCCGTGCATGACGTTGTGCCCGATCTCCATGTTCTCGATGATCTTGGCGACCGACAGGCCGGCGGTGCCGACGAGCCAGGCCGGCGGGAAGATCGAGAACAGGAGCACCCCGCGGCTGCCCATCTCGAGCCAGCGCTGGGCCTTGATGACCTTGCGGATGTAGGCCGCGTCGCTGGCGCCGCGCGATCCGAGGACCTCCTGGCGCAGGGCGTCGAGCTCGCGACCGAGCTCCTCGATGTCCTCAGCGGTCAGGTGCGCGACCGGGTCCGGCTTGCCGGAGGGCTTGGGCACGTGGCGGCGCTCGGTGGTGACCACCGACAGGCGGCTGTTGGGCGTGCGCTTCGTGCGGGCAGTGCGGGCCTCAGTGGTGGCTTCGGCGGTGGCTTCGGCCGCGGGCGCCTGGGGCGTCCCGGCTCCGGAGCCGTCGATGGTGAGGTCGAACTTCTCAGCGGTGGCGGTCATGTCTCTCCTCAGAGCTCGATCTCGCAGGCGCCGGCCGCGGCCGACACGCAGGTCTGGATGGGGACAGGGTTCTCGGGGGTGGCGGTGGTGAGCTCGCCGTCGCGCAGGTCGCGGACCGCGCCGTCGCGCAGGGGCACGACGCAGCCGAAGCAGATGCCCATGCGGCAGCCCGACGGCATGAGCACGCCGGCTTCCTCACCCGCGTCGAGGATCGGCGTGGCGCCGTCGGCCTCGACGACCTGGCCCTGCTGGGCGAAGGTGACGGTGCCACCCTCGCCGGCGGTGACCACGGTGGGGCGGAACCGCTCGGTGTGCAGCCGGTCGCCGATGCCGGCGGCGGCCCAGTGCTCCTCGGCGGCGTCCAGCAGCCCCGTGGGCCCACAGGCCCAGGTATGCCGTTCGGCCCAGTCGGGCACGTGGCTCGCCAGCTGCTCCAGGGACAGCAGGCCGGCCGTCTCGGTGTGCTGCTCGATCAGGGTGATGTGGCCCTGCCGGGCGAGCTCGCGCAGCTCGGCGCCGAAGACGACGTCGTGCTCCGTGGGCGCCGAGTGCAGGACGACGACGTCGGCGAGCTCGTCGAGGTGGTTGCGCAGCATGCCCATGACGGGGGTGATGCCGCTGCCGGCGGTGAGGAACAGCACCCGCTCGGGCCGCTGCTCCGGGAGGACGAAGTCGCCGGTCGCCTGGTCGAGCATGATGGTGGTACCGGGCCGGGCGTGGCGCACCAGGTGGGTGCTGACCTTGCCGTCGGGGATCGCCTTGACCGTGACCGTGACGGAGCCGCCCGGCGCCGAGAGCGGCGAGGTCAGGGAGTAGGCGCGCCACTGGCGCACCCCGTCGACGTCGACGCCGATGCGGATGTACTGGCCGGGGACGTGCCCCCGCCAGCCGCGACCGGGCTTGATCACGAGCGTCACGGCGTCGGCCGTCTCGCGGCGGATGTCGACGATGCGGCCGCGCAGGTCGGCGCCGGCGCGCAGCGGGTCGATGAGGTCGAGGTAGTCGGCGGGCAGCAGCGGGGTCGTCACCATCTCGGCGACGCGCAGGGCCCGAGTGACGAGGGTCGCTCGTCGAAGGGCTGCGGTGGGAGTACTCACCCCACCTACTATCCGCGCATCCAGCGCTAGAATCCTGACCAGCGGATGTGAATTCGCCGGTCCTTTTTGTTCGTGAGGTGTGAAATGGACGAGCCCGCTGGGCGGGTGGTGGGGCGAGCCCCCCTGCTCGACCTCGACGAGGCCACCCAGCTGCGGCTGACGGAGGCGGTGCCCGCGGCCGCCGACGAGGCGGTGGAGACCATCATGGTCGAGGTACCCGGCTACACCGGCGCCCTCACCGGGAAGATGGGCCAGACGATCCGCCGGGCCGTGCAGCTCGCGCTGGCCAACTTCCTCAGCATGGCGGCCCGGGGCGACGTGACCGACCCCGCGGTGCCGATCGCCAAGAGCGCGGCCGCTGCCTACGACCTGGGGCGGGGCGAAGCCCGAAGCGGCCGCTCCGTCGACGCCCTGCTGGCCGCCTACCGGATCGGCGCCCGGGTCTCGTGGCGGCACTTCTCCGAGGTCGCCGTGGCCTGCGACGTGCCGGCGGCGACCCTGGGCCGCTTCGCCGAGCTGGTCTTCGCCTACATCGACGAGCTCTCGGCGGCGAGCGTCGCCGGGCACGGCGACGAGACCGCGACCACCGGCCGGGTCCGCGAGCGCTACCTCGAGCGGCTGGGCGCGCTGCTCCTGCAGGGCGAGGACCAGGCCGCGCTCGAGGCCGCCGCCGGGCAGGCGGCCTGGCAGCCTCCCGAGTCGCTCACCGCGGTGCTGCTGCCCCAGCGCCACGCCGCCGCGGTCCTCAGCCACCTCGGCCCGCACACCCTGCACGTCTCGGCCGACCTGCCGGGAGTCGAGGAGGACGACCTCAGCGTGCTCCTCGTGCCGGCCGGCTCGGGGCCCGACAGGGTCCGCCTCACCCGACTGCTCGACCAGCGGCAGGCCGTGCTGGGGCCGGCGCGGCCGTGGATACACGCGCGGCTGTCCTACGAACGGGCCGTCCACGCGCGGCAGCTGCACCGCGGCGCCGACGTGCTCGACACCGAGGACCACCTGTCCGAGCTCGTGCTCACCGCCGACCCGCAGGCGCTGGCCGACCTGAAGGCCGCCGCGCTCCGCCCGCTCGACGACTTGAAGCCGGGCCCCCGCGAGCGCCTCGAGGAGACGCTGCGCTCGTGGCTCCTGCACCACGGCCGCCGCGACCAGGTCGCGGCCGACCTGCACGTCCACCCGCAGACGGTCCGCTACCGGATGGGACAGGTCCGAGAGGCGTTCGGCGACGCCCTCGACGACCCGGCCACCGTCCTCGACCTGACGATCGCCCTGGCCCTCGAGCCGACGCCCGGCTCGACGACATCGTCCGGCTGACGGCGCGACCGCGGTCGGTCACCGCTCTCGAGCGGTCGGCGATCCACCACCGAGCCGTTCTACTGCTGCAGACCCTCGCGGCAGGCGCTCATGTCGCCCTGCCCCGCGAAGACGTCGTCGACGTCCACGCCCTGCTTCTGCGCCATCGCGCCGAGGAGCCGACACAGGTCGCGCACGTCGTTGCTGCTGGCCGGGTCGCCGTAGACGGGACGGGCGGAGTCGTCGGGGTTCGCGGCGCTGCACGACGCGAAGAGCAGCAGGACCAGCACGACATTGACCCACGTGGGGAGCCGCACGATCGGGCCCGGCGGCCGTGACGGGCCGAACACCCGCTCGGTGATCGGCACCGACCCTCCCGCGCCCCCGCTCACCGGTTCAGCCATGTCCGTCCCCCTCCTGCCCGGCCCGCCCTGCGCGGACCCGGGGGCCAGTGTGGCCGACGGCGACCGCTGCGCCATGCTGTTCGGGTGGTCCGACACGACCTTGTCTCCGCGATCCGCGAAGCCCTCGCGGCCGCCGGCGATCCCGAGCGGGCGAGGGCGCAACAGGCCTACATGAAGTCGGCCCTGCCCTTCCACGGCATCGGCTCCCCCGCGCTGAAGGCGCTGCTGC
>Ga0307409_100001558_pt1 | contig 11395 bp, 9 predicted proteins | sample 322Ometagenome_2_FD_203888 | JGI IMG/M metagenome (GOLD analysis project Ga0307409, IMG submission 203888) | Maize rhizosphere microbial communities from greenhouse at UC Davis, California, United States - 322HYB-O-2 | ecosystem: Host-associated > Plants > Roots > Rhizosphere > Soil | place...
ACTGCCGAAGCCTTCGACCGGCTGGCCGGTTTTTGCATCGAGCGCATGCAGGAAGAATCCCGGCGTCGTCACGTAAACAATGCCGCGTCCGTTGACGCGCGCGTAGGCGACGCCCTTGCCGTGATTCGATCGCATCGAGTACGCGTGGCGTGGTGTCTCGGGTTCCTGGAACGTCCACAACGTCTTGCCGCTCACCGGATCGAGCGACACGACGGTGCGGCGCGGGCCGCTGGTGGTGAGCAGCATGCCGTCGACGAAGATCGGCAGCGACCGCGCGTTGATGTCGCCGATCTCGACGCCCGGCGGCGCCTCGCCGAGCCATTGCCAGGCGACCTTCAGGTCCTTGAAGTTGGACGCGTTGATCTGGTCCAGCGGAGAATAACGCGTCGACGAATAGCCGCCGGTGATGTGGGTCCAGTCGGCGCCCTGCTGGGCGCCGGTCGTCAGGCTGGCGACGACGAGACCGACGATGACCGCCGTGATTCCGAGAATCGCGTGTCGTTTCATAAGCGCGCTAAGAATGGATGCCTCGCGCATAATTGTCAACGGCTATGACCGTACTTCCGCTGGTCTTTACCTTCGCGATGCTCGCCCTGACGGCGATGCCGCGGCTGCAGACGACACCGGTCCTGACCTGGTCGTTCTGGTCCGCCGGCGCAGTGCTGATGCTCTGGAATTTGCTGCTGTTCTGGCGGTTTTCCGGCAGGGCCCGCCGCCCGCGGATCGCCGGCGTGGCGCCGCGCCCGCAGCATTACATCCAGACCTTCTGCCATAGCTGCGTCTACGCCTACTGGGGGTATTACTGGCCCCCGGTTTACGACTTCTTCCCGCTGCTCGCCGGCCAGCTGCTGTTTGCGTATGGCTTCGACATCCTGCTGGCGTGGTCGCGAGGCGAGGACTATCAGCTTGGCTGGGGACCGTTCCCCATCGTCTTCAGCACCAACCTGTTTCTGTGGTTCAAGGACGAGTTTTTCTATTGGCAGTTCGTGTTGATCGCGCTCGGGTTTGCCGGCAAGGCGTTCGTGCGCTGGCACCGCGACGGCAAGCGGGTCCACATCTTCAATCCGTCCGCGTTCACGCTCGCGATCTTCTCGGTGGTGCTGCTGGTCACCGGGACCACCTCGCTGACGTGGGGGCAGGAGATCGCCACGACGTTCAGCCTGGGGCCGCGGATTTATACGGCGCTCTTTCTCATCGGCCTGATCGTGATGTATTTCTTTGCCATCACCACCGTGACGGCGTCGGCGGCGATGACGCTGGTCTTGCTGAGCATCGCGTACTACGCCGTGACCGGCGTACCGTATTTCGTCGACTCCGACATTCCGTCGGCGGTGTTCCTGGGCATGCTGCTGCTCGTCACCGATCCCTCCACGTCGCCGCGCACGCCACTGGGCCGAATGATGTTTGGCGTGGGCTATGCGTTTGGCGTGTTCGGTCTCTACTCGCTGCTGGGAGCGATGGGGATGCCGACCTTCTACGACAAGCTGCTGTCCGTCCCGATCCTGAACCTGCTGGTTCCGGCGATCGACCGCCTGGTGAAATCGATCGGTCCCCGTGCGCTGCTGCATCGTCTGGCTCTCGACGGCCCGCTCGGACGCGGCAACTTGATGCATATGGCGGTGTGGGCGGGCATCTTTGTGGTGATGATGTCCACCGGTTCCGCCGACGGCATGCACCGCGGCGATTCGCTGCCGTTCTGGCAGCAGGCGTGCGCCGAGAATCGTCCGCACGCGTGCGAGCGGCTGCTGCGGATCGAGTCGTCGTATTGCGGCGATAACGCCGGATGGGCGTGCAACGAGCTGGGCAGTCAATACCTCGAGGGAAAAATCGTCGGTGCCGATCCGGATCGCGCGTTCGCCTATTTCGCGCGGGCGTGCGAGGGGCGCGTCCAGGCCGGCTGCCTCAACATGCTCGACGCGTCGCAGCCGAGCCGGATCAATCCGCGCGCATTCGATCTGCGATTGCTGCTTCGCGAAGGCGGCCCGAATTTGCTGGAGATGCCCGAGCCGGAGCTCTATGCGCGCGCGTGCCGCCACGGGTGGCGCTTCGCCTGCGAAAGAACGACGGCGCAGCGATGAAAGGGGCTTGGGACTTGGGGCTTGGGACTTGGGGAAGAAAACTGGTGTTTGTTGTCTCGATAATGACTAGCGGCATGCTTGCTTTTGCCCAAGCCCCAAGCCCCAGGCCCCAAGCCCCTTCGGGCTTCATCGAGATTCCTGGCGGCCCGTTCACGATCGGAACGTCGCGCACGACTGATCCCAATGCGTTCGACAACGAAGCGCCGGTCACGGCCATTGACGTGCCGACGTTCTTCATCGCCGAACGCGAGGTGACCGTCGCTGAATTCACGAAGTTCGCGCAGGCGGGCACGTGGCGCGTCGATCCGCGGGCGCTGGCGGCGCCGCCCGATCATCCCGTTGCGCACGTGTCGTGGCCCGATGCCGTCGCGTATTGCCGCTGGCTCGAATCGACGATGAAATCACTGTTGCCGCCTGGGTGGCATGTCACGCTGCCCACCGAGGCGCAGTGGGAAAAGGCTGCGCGTGGCACCGACGCGAGGCGTTTCCCGTGGGGCAACGAGCCACGCCGCGACCGCGCAAACTTTGCCTCGCAGGGGACGGTGCCGGCGGGCAGCCTTGCCTGCCCGGAATGCGCCTTCGGTCTGCGAGACATGGCCGGCAACGTGTGGGAGTGGACGCGAAGCCCCAATCAACCGTATCCATACAATCCGTCCGACGATCGTGCCGGCCTCGACGCGGACGCGTTATGGGTGATGCGCGGCGGCGGTTTCGCCGACGGCCCGCAACTCGTCCGCGCCACGACGCGCGGCGCCGCGGAACCGGGCGCGCGCCGGCCGTTCATCGGCTTCAGAGTCGTGATTTCGCAGTAGGACTTGTGGCACCCGGCTTTCGCCGGATTGTTCGGTTTGTGACAGAATCTCAGCCGCCATGAAGAAACTGCTCCTTCTCGCTGTCATCACGCTGTCGGCTTGCGCGGCCCAGACCGCCACCCAGCCCGCCAATCCGCAACTCGATGCCTGGAAGGCGCGCGCCGGCAGCATCACCATCATCCGCGACGACTGGGGCGTGCCGCATATCTACGGCAAGACCGACGCCGACGTGGTGTTCGGCCTGATGTATGCGCAGGCCGAGGACGACTTCAATCGTGTCGAGACCAACTTCATCAACTCGCAGGGCCGCCTCGCCGAAGCGGAAGGCGAAAAGGAGATCTGGCGCGATCTGCGCATGAAGCTGTTCATCGATCCGGCGGACATGAAGGCGCAGTACGCCGCCAGCCCGCCGGCGATGAAGGCGCTGATGGATGGCTGGGCGGATGGCCTCAACTTCTACCTGGCTACACATCCGGATGTGACGCCGCGCGTCATCACGAAATTCGAGCCGTGGATGGCGTTGAGCTTCAGCGAAGGCAGCATCGGCGGCGACATCGAGCGCGTCAACCTGACGCAGCTCGAGGCGTTCTATGGTTCGCCGGCGGAGGTAACGAAAGCCGCTCGTGTCGAGCCCATCGGGGTGCAGCCGATCGCCGAGCCGACCGGTTCGAACGGCATTGCCGTCGCCGGCGCGAACACCGCGTCGGGCAAGGCGATGCTGCTGATCAATCCGCACACCTCGTTCTTCTTCCGCGAAGAAGCGCACATGGTCAGCGAGGAAGGCCTCAACGCCTACGGCGCGCTGACCTGGGGCCAGTTCTTCATCTACCAGGGCTTCAACGACAACGCCGGCTGGATGCACACCTCGAGCAGCGTCGACAACATCGACGAGTATCTCGAGACGATCACGAAGAAAGCCGACGGCAGCTATACCTATAAGGTCGGCAGCGAAGAGAAGCCGCTGGTGGCCAAGAAAATCGTCGTGCCGTACAAGAATGGCGCCGGCATGGCGCAGCGCGAGTTCACGACCTATCGCACGCACCGCGGGCCGATCGTGCGGCAGGCCGACGGCAAGTGGGTCAGCGTGCGCCTGATGGAAGAGCCGATGAAGGCGCTGATTCAATCGTTCTCGCGCACCAAGGCGCGCAATCTTGCGGAGTACAAGAAGGTCATGGAGGCGCACACCAACTCCTCCAACAACACGCTCTACGCCGACGCCGACGGCAACATCGCCTATCTGCATTCGAATTTCATCCCGAAACGGGACGACAAGTTCGACTGGACCAAACCGGTCGACGGCAGCAATGCCGCCACCGAGTGGAACGGCGTCCTCTCCTTCGACGAGACACCGAATGTCGTCAACCCGAAGAACGGGTGGGTCTACAACACCAACAACTATCCGTTCTCGGCCGCCGGCCCCGGCAACAGCCCGAAGCAGGGCGCGTTTCCGAAATATGTCGACGCCGGCAGCGAGAACCCGCGCGGCGTGCACGCCATCAAGGTGCTGACGAACAGGAAAGATTTGACGATCGACACGATGATCACGGATGTCGCCTACGACAGCTACCAGCCGGAGTTCGAGATCCAGATTCCGCTGCTGCTCAAGGCGCACGCCGCGGCGCCGGCCTCGAATCCGCTCAAGGCGAAGACCGCGGATGCGATCGCGGTGCTGAAGGACTGGGACTATCGGTGGTCGGTGACCTCGGTGCCGCAGTCGGTCGCGACGTTCTACGGCGATGAGTTGTGGACGCGCGTGCAGCCCGACGCGCGCAAGGCCGGCCTGTCGAACTACGAATACATGCGGACCAGGGCCACGCCGCAGCAGCGCCTCGAGTCGCTCGCCGCCGCGATCGACAAGCTGACCGCCGACTTCGGCAAGTGGCAGACGCCGTGGGGCGACATCAATCGCTTCCAGCGCAACGACGGCGCCATCGTCCAGAAGTTCGACGACAGCAAGCCCAGCACGCCGGTGATGTTCTCGTCGGCGCGCTACGGCTCGCTCGCGTCGTTCGGCGCGCGCGCCTATCCGGGCACCAAGAAGTGGTACGGCACCAGCGGCAACAGCTTCGTGGCTGTTGTCGAGTTCGGCGATCGCGTGAAGGCCAGGGCGGTGACCGCCGGCGGTTTGAACAGCGTACCCGGCTCGAAGCACTTCAACGATCAGGCCGAGCGTTACGCAACCGGAAACCTGCGCGATGTGTATTTTTATCGCGAGGATTTGAAGGGCCATACCGAGCGCGAGTACAAGCCGGGTCAGTAGGGTCTGTAGAGGCGGGTCTTTAGACCCGCCTGCGCCTTCCGATAAACTGATCGTCTGCAGATTTACGTCGCGACTCCCGAGGACGCCGAAGCGGTCGCCGCCGTCAGGGTCGCCGCCGCCGATCGGCTGACGGACGTCTTCGGCGACGGCCACTGGTCCTCGCACACCAACGAGGCGGCCGTGCTGCGCGACATGAAGGCGTCACGCGTGGTCGTGGCGCAGGATCGCGGCCACGTCGTCGGCACGCTGACGTTGCAGAAGAAGAAACCCTGGTCGATTGACGTGTCGTTCTTCACGCCCTGCAAAAGGCCTCTCTACTTAATCAACATGGCAGTCCGGCCGGACCGGCAGCGTACGGGTGTGGGCAAGTTGTTATTGGCAGAGGCGCTGACGATGGCGCGGTCGTTACCGGCCGACGCCATCCGGCTCGACGCCTACGACGCGCCGGCAGGCGCGGGTGAGTTTTATCGCAAGTGCGGGTATCGGCAGGTTGGCGGCAGGACGTTTCGCGGGACGCCGCTGGTGTATTTCGAGCGGGGGATCAGGGGTGACGTTCCAGCCTGAGTTCGAGGTGCCGTTTCACGTCGGCCCATTCTTCTTTCAGAATGCTGTACATCACCGAGTCGCGAACCGTGCCGTCGCGCCTGGCCTGGTGACGGCGCAGGACGCCGTCCTTTTTCGCGCCGAGCGCTTCGATGGCACGCTGCGATCGGAAGTTGAAGTTATCGGTCCGCAAGCCGACCACTGCGCATCCAAGCGCATCGAACGCGTGCGCGAGCAGCAACAGCTTGCAGGTGGTGTTGACGTTGGTGCGCTGGCATCGCTTGGCGTACCAGGTGTAGCCAATCTCCACGCGATCGATGGCCCGAACGATGTCGTGATAGCGCGTGCTGCCGACGACAGTGTGGGTGGCAAGATCGCGAACGGCCCAGGCCAGCATGTGTCCCTCGGCCTGGCCTTTTGCCGCGTCGCCGATGTAACCGGCCACGCCGCCCGGTTCCGGCACCGACGTGAACCACAATTTCCAGAGCTCACCGTCCGCCGCCGCCGCACGCAAGCCGTCGTGATGTTCCGGGGAAAGCGGCTCCAGCCGGATGCCGTCACGTTCGAGAGTAACCGGCTGAAGATCAATCACTGATTGCTGATTGCTGATTGCTAATCAGCGTTGGGGTCTTCCAGATACGTGTATCCCATCAACGCTTCTTCATAAAACCGCAGCAGCCGTCCGGCCTGCGTATCCTGCATGCGTCCTGCGTTGATCGCCGCTTCAACATCGCGGCGCAGCTTGCCCATCAGGTCCTCGGCGTCGAACTCCACGTACTCGAGCACCTGCTTGACGCTGTCGCCCTTGATGATGTGCTCGACGCGCGCGCCCTCGGTGTGATCGATGCCGTTCTCGCCGAGCGAGATGTGCACCGCATGCGTATCGCCGAACAGGTTGTGCAGGTCGCCGAGAATTTCCTGGTAGGCGCCGACCAGGAAGACGCCGAGGTAATACGGCTCGCCGTTGAACTTGTGCAACATGATGGTCTTCTTCACGTCGCGGCGATCGATGAACTGATCGAGCTTGCCGTCGGAGTCGCAGGTGATGTCGCTCAGCACCGCGTGATTGACCGGCTTCTCGTTGAGGCGGTGAATCGGCATCACCGGGAACAGCTGCTTGATCGCCCAGCTGTCCGGGATCGACTGGAACAGGGAGAAATTGCAGAAATAGGTGTCCGACAGCAGCTCTTCGAGCGCCTGCAGATCCTCGGGCACGTCCGACATCCCCTGGCACAGCTTGTAGATTTTTTCGCAGATCGCGAAATACAGGTTCTCGGCGTGCGAGCGCTGCTCGAGGGACAGGTAGCCGCCGCTGAACAGGTTCATTGCCATGTCGAGCGCCTGCTGCGCGTCGTGATAGGTCTCGAGCGCGTTGCGCTGCGTGACGTTCTTGTAGGCTTCGATCAGGTCGACGAGCGGCTGCTCGAAGTCGTCTTTGACTTCGGTCGGGATCTTCTCCTCGCCGAAGTCGAGCGTGCCGAGCACGTTGAAGACCAGCATGCTGTGATACGCCGAAATCGCGCGCCCGCTCTCCGACACGATCGTCGGGTGCTTGACGCCGACTTCATCGCACACCGTCTGGATGTGATAGACGACGTCGTTGGCGTATTCCTGCAGCGTGTAGTTCATCGACGATTCGAAGTTGGTCTGCGAACCGTCGTAGTCGACGCCGAGACCGCCGCCGACGTCCATGAACTCCAGGCCTGCGCCCTGCTTGGCCAGCTCGCAGTAAACGCGGGCCGCTTCGTTCAGCGCGCCCTTGATGATGCGGATGTGCGTGATCTGGCTGCCGAGATGGAAGTGGAGGAGCTTGAGGCAATCCTCCATGCCGCGCTTCTTCAGCTCCTCGAAGCCGCGCAGGATTTCCGTGACCGTCAAACCAAACTTCGATCGGAAACCGCCCGACGACTGCCAGCGGCCCGAGCCCTTCGCGGCAAGCTTGACGCGCATCCCGATGTTCGGGCGCACGCCGACTTTCTCGGCGTACTCCAGCACCAGGTCCAGCTCGCTGTATTTTTCGACGACCGGGATGATCTGGCGGCCCATCTTCTGGGCGAGCATCGCCATCTCGATGAATTCAAAATCCTTGAAGCCGTTGCAGATGATCGGCGTGTCGTTGTTGGCCATCGCCGACACGGCGAGCAGCTCGGGCTTGCTGCCCGCCTCGAGGCCGAAGCCATACTGCGCGCCGAAATTCAGCACCTCTTCGACGACCTGGCGCTGCTGGTTGACCTTGATCGGGTAGACGCAGACGTACTTGCCCTGGAACTGGTTCTGGTTGATGGCGTTCTGGAACGCGCCGTGGATTTCGCCGAGCCGGTGCTTGAGGATGTCGGTGAAGCGAATCAGGATCGGCACCGCCAGGCCGCGCAGCTGCAGGCGATCGACCAGCCGCTTCAGATCGACGCTGCGCGCCGTCTCCTTGGTGGGGTGGACCTGCAGGTGGCCCTGCTCGTTGACGGAGAAGTAGCCTTGTCCCCAGCGAGGCACGTCATACAACTCGGCGGCGTCGGTCGGTGACCAGGGTGACTTGCCGGGACTTGCTCCGGTCATCAGGCGTCCGCCTGTCAGTGTGCTCATCTCTTGTTAGAAAGAATACAAGGTTCCCGTTCATTTTTTTCGGATCAATAGAGAAAAAATGTAGCCTGTGTCGATGTCGAGCCGGGTGCCCGCGATCAAGGTCTTGCTGCTGCCGAAAGACACCAACGCGCTCGGCACGATCTTCGGCGGCGTCATCCTCTCGCACATCGACCTGGCGTCGGCCGTCGAGGCGCGCAAGACGGCGCCGCACCGCTACGTCACCAAGGCCATGAACGGCGTGGAGTTTCACGCGCCGGTTTTCGTGGGCGATCTGGTCAATTTCTTCACGGAGACGATGCGGGTGGGCCGAACCTCGATCACCGTCAAGGTCATCGTCGAAGCGGAGCGATGGGGCGTAGTCCCCTTCGACTCGGCTCCCGCGACCAGCGCCGGCAGCCTCGCTCAGGGCAAGCAGGTGCGCGTTACAGAAGCCGAAGTCGTGCTTGTCGCTCTCGGCCCCGATGGCACTCCTATCCCGATTCGCCCCGAATGATCGCCGTCTACGCGCCCGGCTCCGTTTCCAACGTCGCCTGCGGCTTCGACATCATGGGGTTCGCGCTCGAAGAGCCCGGCGATGTTGTGGTTGCTGCTCCTCAGGACGAGCCAGGCGTATCGATCGCCGCGATTCTCGGTGATGACGGGCGATTGACGATGGAGGCGCGCCGGAACACCGCGTCGGCGGCGGTGCTGGCGCTGCTCAATCGTCTCGAAACCACCCGCGGGATTTCACTGACGATACACAAGGGGCTGCCGCTGGCGAGCGGCGTTGGCAGCAGTGGCGCGAGCGCGGTGGCGGCAGTCGTTGCCGCCAACGAGCTGCTCGGCCGTCCGGCGCCGATGCCGATGCTGCTCGAGTGCGCGATGGCCGGCGAGCAAGCCGGGTGCGGCGCGGTGCATCCCGACAACGTGACGCCGTCGCTCTATGGCGGCTTCATTCTCGCGCGCAGCGCGCAGCCGCCCGACATTGTACGGTTGCCGGTCCCTGCCGGGCTTGCGTGCGCAGTTTTGCACCCGCACATGGAAGTGGAGACCGGCGCGGCACGCAGGCTGATCGGTGATCACGTGGCGTTGAAGGACGCGACCAGGCAGTGGGCCAACGTCGGCGGCCTCGTAGCCGCGCTGTATACATCGGATTTAGACCTGCTGTCCCGATCACTCGTCGATTCGATTGCGGAGCCGAAACGCGCGTCGCTCGTGCCCGGATTCGCGGACGTGAAAGCGGCCGCGATTGCCGCCGGGGCCCTCGGCGCGAGCCTCTCCGGCTCGGGCCCGTCGATCTTCGCGCTCACGCCGTCCCTTGAGATTGCGAAAGCGGCGGGCGAGGCGATGCAGGCTGCGTTCTCCCGCGCGGGCAGCGTCGGCGCCGACCTGTGGGTCTGTCCGGTGGGCCGCAGCGGCGCGCGCGTGATCAGTGCCCACGCATTACCCGGATAACACGGATTGCGAGCTCGCCCCGCAGGCGGCCGAAGGCCGCCTATCGAGCGAACGACCGCAAGATCAAGAGAGCAATCCAGCAGCCGAGCTCTCTTGATCTTGCCGTCGTCCGCTCAATGCGTGCGCCGGTCTCCGACCGGCGCTGCGGGGCGAGCGCGTCTTTCACGCGCGCGCATTTCATCCGTGTGATCCGTGTAATCTGTGGGCCATGATTTGCGTCAGCACGCGCGGTAAGGCGCCGGCGGCCTCGTTGAAGGATGCGGTGCTCGCGGGGCTCGCGCCGGACGGCGGCCTCTACGTCCCGCAGACCATCCCGCGCAAGCCGGAGGCGTGGTGGGCGGCGCTGCGCGGCAAGTCGTTTCATGACATCGCCATCGCCATCGCGCTCGAGCTGGCCGGCGACGAATTCGATCACGCCACGATCACGAATCTCGTTCGCGACGCCGTGAATTTCCCCGTGCGCATCGTCGAGCTCGAAAAGGGGCTTGGCGTGCTCGAGCTCTTTCACGGCCCGACCTTCGCATTCAAGGATTTCGGCGCGCGCACGCTCGCGTGCGTGATGGCAAAGCTCAAGGATCCCGCGGCTCAGTTCACCGTTCTCGTGGCCACGTCCGGCGATACCGGCAGCGCCGTCGCCAATGCGTTTCTCGGCGCCGACGGCATCCGGGTCGTCGTGCTGTACCCGGAGGGCAAGATCAGCGACGTGCAGGAGGCGCAGTTCGCCACGCTCGGTGGCAATATCACCGCCGTCGCCGTGTCGGGAACCTTCGATGATTGCCAGCGTCTCGCGAAGGAGGCATTCGCCGATGCGTCCTTGCAGTCCCGCGTGCGGCTGACGTCCGCCAATTCGATCAGCCTTGGCCGTCTGCTGCCGCAGATTTTTTATTACGCCTATGCGGCGGTGCAGTCCTCGGCCGCGAAGCAGCTCACGGTGTCGGTGCCGTCAGGCAACTTCGGCAACCTCGTGGCCGGCGTGATTGCCTGGAAGATGGGCGCGCCGATTCATTGTTTCCGCGCCCCCACGACGATTAACGACACCGTGCCACGATATTTTGCGACCGGCCGCGTTGAGCCGAAGCCCTCGGTGCAAACGCTCGCGAACGCCATGGACGTCGGCAACCCGAGCAATCTCGAGCGGCTGCAGTGGCTGTTCAATGGCGATCTCGCCGCGATGAAGGCCGTCATCACCACGAGCGCGCACACCGACGACGAGGTGCGCTCCGCGATTGCGACGCTGTTCCAGAAGTACAGCTACGTTGCCGATCCCCACACCGCCATCGGCTACCTCGGCGTGCCGCGGAAGCGGACCGGGCAGTCGCTGTTTCTGGCGACCGCACACCCCGCGAAGTTCCGCGAAGTCGTGCAGCCGGTCATCCGGAAGGATGTGCCGTTACCTGATGCGCTCGCGGCAATGCTTGCGCGCAAGAAAGCTGTGCAACGCATCCGGCCTGAGCTTGCCGAGCTGGTGAAGTTGTTATGATCGTGGCATGACATCGCCCGCCGCGCCCGCGGCATCGTTAGTGCCGGCTCGTAACTCGATCGATCAGAAATATACGTGGGATCTCACCTCGATCTTCTCCAGTTGGGACGCATGGGAGCAGGCGTTCACCGAGCTCGACCGGGGCATCGAGGCCTACAAGAAATACGAAGGCACGCTCGCACAGGGTGCCGGCCAGCTGCTGCAGGCA
>Ga0307409_100001559_pt1 | contig 11393 bp, 5 predicted proteins | sample 322Ometagenome_2_FD_203888 | JGI IMG/M metagenome (GOLD analysis project Ga0307409, IMG submission 203888) | Maize rhizosphere microbial communities from greenhouse at UC Davis, California, United States - 322HYB-O-2 | ecosystem: Host-associated > Plants > Roots > Rhizosphere > Soil | place...
CCAGTGCGTCTGCCGCCGCTCGTCGTCGAGCAGTCGCCCGGCATAGTGGCCGGTCCGGGTTGTTCCGCGAGCGCTGGTACGGCGGCGTTGTCGATCCCTCACGTACGCGATTCACTCCCAGACTCGGAGGACGAAGGCCGATGAACCGGCTGACCAGATTTCTGCTCGCGTTGCCTGCGCTCGCCATCCTCGGCTGCCAGGACGACCCCACACCCACGGCCCCGGGCGGTGCGGTCCCCGCCGTCGACATCGCGCACGGCGATGACGGCCCGAACGCTGCCTTCACCTTCCTCCCGCCGCTGGTCAACGCGCCCGCGCTGAGTGGCGCCTTCGACGGGTCGAAGAACCCGACCGTGCTCATCTGCGAGAAGAGCGGCGACGACTGCGGGCTGTATGTCGCCGGATTCCTGCGCACGATCGGCACGAACCGCATCCAAGTCGACCAGAGCGAGGAGATGTACTGGGTCGACTGGAACACGCGGAACTTCAAGCTCAGCGCCGACAAGACGTACCGACTGAAGGTCCTGGCCGACCGCCGCGAGGCGGGCCACATCGACCTCGACGTCGTGGCGACCGCGGGCGAGGCGGCGGGCGTCGACCGCAGCCAGTTCGCTCCGGTCGTCCTCGGGAGCACGCTGGCCATCCGCTTCCGCTTCGTCACCGGCGCCGAGCCGCCGGCGGAGGGCACCGTTCGCGGACGCGTCATCGACGCGGTCACCGAGGCGCCGCTCGCCGGCGCCACCGTGCGCTTCGGCGCGCGCGAGGCCACCTCGGGCGAGGACGGCACCTTCACCACGACGCTGCCGGCCGGTGAGTGGAGCGTGGTCGCGTCGCGCGAGGGCTACCTGACGAAGACCCTGGACGACATCGATCTGGACGAGGGCGAGACGATCGACCTCGGCGACATCCCGCTCCAGCCGGTCGAGGGCGGGGCCGCGATCACGCTGAACGACGTGCGCGTGGGCAGTGGGCTCATGGTGGCGACGTCCGGCGCGCTGGGCACCGCCGCGGCGGGCGACCTCACCCTCACCATCACCAGCTCCGACCCGAGCAAGATCCTGCTCTCCCGCAACCCCGAGACCGAGGGCTCGGCCTCCATCGAGCTGCCACTCGCGGGTGGCGCGACCGACTTCACCTACTGGGTGCACGCCATCGGCGGGCAGACCGGGGAGGCGACGCTCACGGCCACGGCGAGCGGCTACAGCGACGGCACGGCGACGGCGACGATCGCCCAGCCGGTGCTGAGCATCCTCGCGCTCCCGGCCGAGGTGAGCGCGACGGGCTCGAACGTCGCCTTCCGCGTGCAGGTGGGCGCCTCGGGCACCTCCACCGACCAGCTCGTGCGGCGCGGCGGCGGGAGCTACGCCGTTTCGGTGGCGAGCAGCAACGCCGCCGCCGGCAAGGTGCTGACGAGCGACGACGACGAGGGCGCGGTCGCGGTGCAGATCGCCGAGGGCGAGAACGCGAGCGCGGCCAACGTGGAGGCCGGCGGCGTGGCCTTCGACCCGATCGCGCAGGGCACCACCAACGTGACGGCGTCGGCAGAGGGCGCCGAGGGCGCGACGCGGCAGGTCACGGTCACCGGCGGCGGCTTGCTCACCGTGCGCGACACGACCGTGGGCGGCGGCCTGCAGTACCAGACGCGGGTGATCTTCTCGACCGAGGAGCACGGGGCCCTGACACTGCGCCTGGAGAGCTCCGACCCAGACAAGCTGCTGCTCTCGCGCTTCGGCAACACCGCCGGCACGGCGGTGCTGGAGATCCCGGTCGGGAGCGGCGCGCCGCAGGCGACCTTCGTGGTGCAGGCAATGGAGGGCGAGACGGGCGAGGTGACCGTCACCGCGTCGGCAACCGGCTTCGGGTCGGCCGAGGGGACGATTACCATCGTGCGGCCGGCGCTCAGCATCGTGAACATGCAGGAGAGCATCGCCGCCAACGGCGCGAACCAGGTCTTCCGGGTGCGCGCGGGCCTGCCGAACTCCGACATCTTCCAGGCGGCGCGCTTCGGCGGCGGCGGCTTCCCAATCACGCTCACGAGCAGCAACGCCACGGCGGCGCACATCGCCGTCGGTGGCGGGAGCACGGGCGCCTCGGTCGACGCGCGGATCCCCGAGGAGCAGAGCCACACGCCGTTCGCCGGCGCGAACGCCCTGTTCGTCGACCCGCGGGCGCCCGGCTCGACGACGATCACGGTCTCGAGTGAGCTTGCGACCGGCGACAGCGAGCAGACCCAGATCGTGGGCGGCGCGGTCGTCATCAACGCCGACACGGTGGGTGGCGGGCTCGAGGAAGAGAGCCGGGTGACGCTGCCGACCGCCGCGCACGGCGGTGTCACGGTCACGGTGACGAGCTCGGACCCGAGCAGGGTGCTGCTCCGCCGGATCGATGGCACCGCGGGCGCAGCGTCCATCGAGATCACGGTGAACGACGGGTCGCCCAACGCCTTCTTCTGGGTGCAGGGCGTGCGGGGCGCGACGGGGACCGCGACGGTCACGGCCACCGCAACGGGCTTCGCGGAGGACGACGCGACCATCCGCGTGGTGCAGCCGGCCGTGCGGCTCCTGGGCCTCTTCGACGGCCAGAATGTTAGCATTCAGGGCGACAACTGGCCCCTGAGGGTGCAGGTGGGAATCCCGGCCACCTCGGGCGGCGGGCTCGAGGTCGCCCAGGAAGTGGCGGTCGGCACCTCGCCGCTGACGGCGACGATCACCAACAGCAACACGACGGCCGGGCGCCTGACGGGTGGCGGCGCGTCGCCGGGCTCGGCGACACTGCAGATCCCGGCCGGCCAGTCCCTGTCGGCCGCCGGCGTGGAGTTCGAGCCGCTGGCCAACGGCACGACGACCGTGGAAGCCAATGTCGAGGACTTCATCCAGACGGAGCAGGCCTCGCCCACGGTCAACGTGGTGGACAACACCTGGCTGACGACCGCCACGCCGTTCCGCCCCGACCCGATCGGAACGCGGCACACCTACGTCTGCCCGGCGAACCCGCCGGAGAACCAGCGGAACGCTAGCGTCTGGGGCACCGACATCTACACCAGCGACTCGTCGGTGTGCAGGGCGGCGGTGCACGCGGGCCTGATCACCTTCGCGAACGGCGGCACGGTGACGTTCGAGATGCTGGGCGAGCGGAACAACTTCGTCGGGTCGACGCGCAACGGCGTCACGACGCTGAGCTATTCGCCGACCTGGGGAGCATTCCGCTTCCCTGACGACGCGAACGGCAACGCGCGCTCGCTCGTCATCTCGTCGGGGCCGCGCGGCCGCTGAGGCGCGCGGCGAAGTAACAGGGGGTTCAACGAACGGGGCGGGTGCGCAGTAATGCGTGCCCGCCCCGTTGCTCGCACGCGTGTCTGTGCGTTCTTCCGGGTGGGCACCAGCGCGCGACCGCGGGGTAGGTAGCGGGTCGGCAGCCGGTGCCTGGCGGTGCCGCCTTTGGCCGCGCGGCCCTTGGCGCGCGGCGCCTGCCGCGCCAGAATTCAGGCGTCCCGCCTGCCTCGCCACCCCCCACTCGTCACTCCCCACTCGCCTTCATGGCCGTCCCCGCTCAGAAGCGCTCCCCAAAGTCGGGCGCCCCTAGGAACGTCGTCGCCGCCGCCCGCGGGAAGGGGAAGGCCGGCCGCTCCAGCACGCGGCACGCCTGGGAGGGCTTCAAGTCGCTCGCCGGCGCGCTGGCCATCTTCCTCTTCATGCGCGCCTTCCTCGTCGAGGCGTTCCGGATCCCGTCGGGGAGCATGACGCCGACCCTGCTGGTGGGCGACTGGCTGTTCGTGAACAAGCTGGTGTACGGGCCCCACATCCCGTTCACGAGTGCCAACCTTCCGGGCTACGCGGAGCCCAAGCGCGGCGAGGTGGTGGTGTTCGAGTCGCCCTACCAGGCCGACGAGGCGGCGATCGGCAACGAGGCGACGCCCACCCTCGTCAAGCGCCTCATGGGCGTCCCGGGCGACACGCTGTACATGCGCCAGGGCGTGCTGTACGTGAACGGCGCCGCGCATCGCCAGGGGTACGCGGCGGCGAGCAACCCAATGGGGGACCCGAACGAGGTGAGCCCGCTGTTCGACTGGCAGCGCCAGTATGCGCTCGCGCAGTCCCGCTTCGGGTCGGCGCCAGCGCAGCCGACGCACGACAGCTGGGGTCCGCTCGTCGTCCCGGCGGCGCACTTCTTCATGCTCGGCGACAACCGCTACAACTCCAAGGACAGCCGCTACTGGGGGCTGGTGCCGCGCGACAACATCCGCGGCCGGCCGCTCTTCGTGTACTACTCGTACGACACCGAGGCGGGGCTCGACTACTTCCGCGCCTTGACCGAGATCCGGTGGTCCCGGCTCGGCCACCGGATCAGGTGAGGCGAGTGGCGAGTAGCCCTCTCGCTTTTTGCCGCCACCGCAGACATATACGCGGAGTGACCGTACCCGACCCCCGAGGACCGCTGTTGCCGTCACGCCGTCTCCCTGCCGCATTGCTCGCGCTGGCGCTCCCACTGCTCGTCCGCCCCCCAGCCGCGACCGCTCAACGCTCACCCCTCGACGCTCCACGCTCAACGCTCCGGTCGCGCAGCGCCCTGCTCGACTCGGCCAAGGCGCGCCTCGCCCAGCTCGACGGGACCATACGAGTACCGGGCCTCGACAGTGCCGTGGAGGTTCGGCGTGACCGGTGGGGCGTGCCGCACATCTACGCGAAGACCCAGCACGACCTGTTCTTCGCGCAAGGCTTCGTGGCGGCGCAGGACCGGCTCTGGCAGATGGACATGTGGCGGCGCATCGGCGAGGGGCGGGTCGCCGAGGTGGTGGGGGCCAAGGCCGTCGCGCGCGACCGCTTCGCCCGGCTGCTCAAGTACCGCGGCCCGATGGACGCGGAGTGGGCGAGCTACGCGCCCGACGCCCGCCAGATCGTCACCGCCTTCGTGGACGGCGTGAACGCGTACGTCGCCCAGGTGCGCGCCCGCCCGCCGATCGAGTTCACCATGCTCGGCGTCACGCCCGAGCCCTGGTCCTACGACGTGCCGCTCCAACGCATGGCGGCGCTGGCGATGACGGGCAACGCCTTGAGCGAGGTGGCGCGGGCGCGGCTCGTGACGCTCGTCGGCAAGGAGAAGGCGGCGGCGCTCTGGCCCGCGGACCCCGCGCGCGCGCTCGACCCGCCACCGGGCCTCGACCTCGCGGGGGTCGACGAGCGCGCGCTCGGCGCGGCGCTCGAAGCGTACGGGCCGGTCGCCTACGCGCGGCTCGAGGGCTCCAACAACTGGGTGGTGAGCGGCGCCAAGACGGCGACGGGCAAGCCGCTCCTCGCCAACGACCCCCACCGCACCATCGCGCTGCCGTCGCTCCGCTACCTCACGCACCTGGTCGGTCCCGGATGGAACGTCATCGGCGCGGGCGAGCCCGCACTGCCGGGCGTGGCCGCCGGCCACAACGAGCGCGTCGGGTTCGGCTTCACGATCGTCGGCATCGATCAGCAGGACGTGTACGTCGAAAAGATAGGGACGTGTGAGGGTCGAGGGCCGAGGGTCGCGCGCTGCTACTACGCCGGCGGCGAGTGGAAGCCGATTCGCGTCATCATCGACACCATCCACGTCAAGAACGACGCGCCCTGGGTCGTCAGGCTGGAGTTCACCGAGCACGGGCCGATCGTGGGCGAGGACTCGGCGCGCGGCCGGGCGTTCGTGCTGCGCTTCGTGGGGAGCGAGCCCGGGACCGCGGGGTACCTCGCGTCACTGTCGCTGAACCGCGCGCGCGACTGGGCGAGCTTTCAGGAGGCGGCCGCGCGGTGGAAGCTCCCCACCGAGAACCTCGTCTATGCCGACGTGGACGGGAACATCGGTTGGGTGGCCGCGGGACTGGCGCCGGTGCGCCACTGGTCGGGCATGCTCCCCGTACCTGGCGACGGACGCTACGAATGGCGGGGCTTCCTCCCCTTCGCCGAGCTGCCGCAGGCGCACAACCCGGCCGGGGGCGTCATCGTCACGGCGAACAACAACATCCTCCCGCCTGGGTACCCGCACGCGCTGAACTACGAGTGGGCCTCGCCCTACCGTGCCGCGCGCATCAAGCAGGTGCTCGATTCCGGTGCCAAGTTCACCGCCGCCGACTTCATGCGGCTGCAGCACGACGAGCTGTCGGTTCCGGCTTCGCGGCTCGTGCCGGTGCTCGCGCCGGTACTGGCACGGGCGGCGCGGAGCGGGCCCGCTGTGCGGGCGCTCGCCGGTTGGGACTACGTGATGCGGCGCGACTCGCTGGCCCCGCTGGTGTACGAGGCGTGGGTGGACGCGCTCGCGCGCCGCGTCTTCGAGCCGCGCGCCGGCGCCGGTTGGGAGGTGCTCGACAGTGAGTGGGACCTTCAAACCCTTGTACGCCTCGTCACCACGCCCGACGCGGCGTTCGGCCCGGACCCCGCCCTGGGGCGCGACCGGGTCGTGCTCCTCGCCTTCGACGACGCCCTCGGCGCCCTCCAGCGCCGCTTCGGTCCCGACCAGGCGGCCTGGCGGTGGGGCGCCGCGCATCGCGCCCGGTTCCGCCACCCGCTCGCCGCCGCGTTCGACCTCGAGGACGCGCCGCGCGGCGGCGACGGGAACACCGTCAACGCCACCGGCGGGCGCGACCTGCTGCAGACGCACGGCGCGTCCTTCCGCGAGATCCTCGACCTCGCCGACTGGGACAACTCCGTGGCCACGAGCACGCCGGGGCAGAGCGGTCAGCCGGGCAGTCCGCACTACGGCGACCTCCTTCCGCTGTGGCGCGACGGGCGGTACTTCCCCCTGGTGTACTCTCGGCCGGCGGTGGAGCGGGCGACGGCGCACCTGCTGACGTTGGAGCCCGCGCCCGCCACGCGGCCGTGACACCGCCTGACGCGGAGACTGAGAACGGGCGCGCGGGCGTGACGTCTTCCGAGCATGGAGAGCGCCCACCACGACATCCCTCTGGAGAGTTCATGCTTCGATTCCTGACTGTGACCGCGCTGGCGATCGCCCTCACCACGTCCGTCGGCTGCAAGGGTGAGGCAGGCGCGGACGCCGACACCGCCGCCGAGCCGGGCGCCGCCGACACGGCGTCCGCCGCGCCGGGCGCGTCGGGCTCCTCGGCCTCCTCCGGGTCCTCCGCCGCGGAGCCGAGCACGCCCTCCGACGCGCCGATCACCGCCGCCGACATCGACGCCTACGAGCGCGGGCTCGCCGCGGAAGTCGCCGAGGTGCGCAAGGTGGCCGACCAGATGCGCGCCGCGAAGAACTCGGCCGACAGTACGGCAGCCATGTTCGGCTCGCTCGACACGCAGACGCAGCCCGCCGGGGCGAAAGCGGCCGGGATCCCGCTCGAGCGCTACAAGCACGTGAGCATCCTCCTCGGCAGCGCGATCAGCGCCCGCAAGATGAACCCGGCGATGGCGAAGATGGGCGAAGACACCTCGATGATCGCCCAACTGCCGGCCGACCGGCGGGAGGAAGCCCGGAAGAATCTAGCGCAGATGCGCGCACAGAACTCGGACTCGGTCGTCTACCGCGACATCCCGCCCGAGCTGCGAGAGCAGTTCAAGCAGCGCGCCGCCACGCGCCTCGACACGCTCTGGTCGGAGTTGTTCGCGCTGCGAGCGCGCGTGGCGGGGCTGGCGAGGTGAGTCTAGGGACGAGGGATGAGGGACGGGGGACGAGGGCCGCAGACGCTCGTCCCCCGTCCCTCGTCCCTCGTCCCTCGTTCGTCCGCGGCCTCACGCTCCTCGGGGCCGTCGCGCTGTGCGTCGGTAACATGGTGGGGACGTCGATCTACACGCTCCCCGCCTCGCTCGCCGCCACCGCGGGGCCGCTCGGGCTCGCGGCGTGGGGGCTCACCGCCACCGGCTACCTGTTCGTCGCGCTCGTCTACGCGAGCCTCGGCACGCGGTACCCGCGCACTGGCGGCCCGTACGTGTTCGCGCGCGAGGCGTTCGGCGACTTCGCCGGCTTCCAGACCGTGTGGGCGTACTGGTTCAGCGCGGTGATCGGCAACGCCGGCATCGTGACCGGCGTCGTCGGCTACGCGGTGGGATTCTCGCCGTCGCTCGCGGCCAGCCCGGGACTGCAGTTCGCGCTCGCGCAGGTGCTGCTCTGGGGGCTCTGCGGGCTGAACGTGCTCGGCGTGCGGGCGAGCGCGCGGCTGCAGATCGCCGTCATGGTGACCACCATCGTCCCGCTCCTCACGCTCTCCGCGCTGACGCTGCGGCAGTTCGACGCGTCGAACCTCGTGCCGTTCGCGCCGAACGGGTGGGGCGCCCTCGCCGCCGGTGCCGCGCTCGTGGTGTGGGCGTACTCCGGCGTCGAGTCGGCCACGGTGCCCGCCGAGGAGGTGCGCGACGCCGATCGAACGATCCGTCGAGGGACGATGATCGGTTACGCCGTCGCGACGGTCGTCTTTCTCATCACCGCGACGGCCGTCGCCGGGGTGCTGCCCAATGCCGTGGTCGCGTCGAGCGCCCGCCCGATCGCGCTCGCGGCCGAGCGGGGCGTGGGCGGGTGGGCCGGCACGGTGATTGGCGTCGCGGCCATCGTCGCCGGCCTCGGCACGCTGAACGGGTGGATCCTGATGGCCGGCCGCATCCCCGTCGCGGCGGCGGAGGACGGGGTGTTCTTCCGTCCTCTGGCGCGCGTGCACCCGCGCTTCGGCACGCCGCACGTCGCTCTCCTGGTCGGGACGGCGGTCGCGAGCGCGATGCTCCTCCTCTACTTCAACCGCTCGCTGCTCGGCGTCTTCAATTTCATCGTCCTGCTCGCCGTCCTGACGACGCTCCTTCCGCACCTCTACGCGGCCGCAGCGGAGCTGCTCCTCGCCCGGCGCGATGCCAGCCGCTACACTCCGGCCGAGCGCCGGCGCGCACACGTCGTCGCCCCGATCGCGTTCGTCTTCGTGCTCTACACGATCTATGGCGTCGGCCCGCAGGTCGCCCTGTGGGGCTTCCTCGTCGTACTCGCCGGCATGCCGCTGTACGTCTGGTTCGCCACGCGCGGAGCGCAGAAGAGCTGATCGCTGCTTTTCGGTCTGTCTCCGGTGCCGCTGCGAGGCCGGCGAGCGCAAATTGTCATGCGCGTGCTTCCCGACCGTGTAACCGGTTCCGGTCGGGTCCGTTGCAAGGCACCCGCTGGCTCTCGACCTTCTTACTGCACCGCCCCTGAGTTCTTCGTCCGCTCACGTCACCACGCGCGTGGTGACGCTCGCGCAGCTTGCGTGCGCGGCCGCGCTCGCTGTCGTCGCTCTTCAACCGTTCGGCTTCCGACTGCCCACCCCACTCGTGGCCGCGGTGGCGGCGATCGGCGCGCTCCTGCTCGTCGCCGCCGGACGTGCCACCCGCGCGCTCTCCCGGCAGCGCCGGGTTGCGCGGCGCCTCGCGGGGCAAGTCGCGGCAGAGCGTGCGCTGTCCACCACTCTCGAGCAGTGCGTGAACGAGCGCACCACCGAGCTCGCCGAGGCAGAACGCGTGCTGCGGCGCATGTGGACGCTCGGGCAGGAAGTCGCGCAGGAGCTGCACCCCTCGCGCGTGCTCGAGCGATTCGTGGAGGCGGTGGTCGACGTCGCGCAGGTGGACGGGGGCGCCCTCGGGCTGCTCGCCGGCGGTGAGCCGGGTGCAGGGCCGACCGGCGCGTCGGGCGACCGCGTGCGGATCGCCGCGGCAACGGGGCTCGGGTCGCACGGCGCCGGCCAGATGCTCCCCCTGGCCGGCTCGGCGATGGGACGGGTCGTGAGGAGTGGCCGCCCGTGGCGCGAGGCCGACCTCATGCGCAACCCGGGCGCGGTCTACGGGCCGGTGTGGCGGGCCGCCCCCGACGGACCAGCCCGCGGCATCGCCGTCGTCCCGGTGCAGCGCGGCGGCGAGACGATCGGCGCCCTCGAGCTCGTGTCGCGCGCGCCGCGCGACTTCACCGACGAGGAGCTCGCGCGCGTCGGGATGATGACCGACATGCTGTCGGTGGCGCTCGCGAACGCCGAGCTGGTCGAGAGCCTGCGGCAGGCGGAGTGGCGCTTCCGCACGCTCTTCCGCACCGCGCCCGACGTCGTCCTCACCGTCGGCCCGGGCGGGCGGGTGCGCGAGGCGAACGACCTGGTGCACGATGTCACGGGTCTCGCACCCGCCGACGTGGCGGGGCGGCGACTCTCCGACCTCGTGGCGCCGGAGGATCGCGCCGCGCTGGACGACGCGCTCGCGCGCGTGGTGGCCGGCGCGCCGCTGCGGCTGGAGGTGCGCGTCGTGCGCGCCGACGGCGACGCGCGCGTCGTGGAGCTCGCGGCCAGTCGACTCCCCGAGGCCGACCCGCCGCTCGTGCTCCTCATCGGCCGCGACACGACCGCCGAGCGCGAGATGCGCGCACGGCTCGTCGAGACCGAGCGCCTCGCCGCCATTGGCGAGCTGGTCGCCGGCGTCGCGCACGAGGTCAACAACCCGCTGGCGAGCATCAGCGCCTACGCTCAGCTCCTCCTGCGCGACGGCGCGATGGATCCCGCGCTCCGCGACTCGGTGGAAGTGATCAAGAGCGAGACGATGCGGGCCAGCCAGGTCGTGAAAGACCTGCTCTCCTTCGCCCGCCGGAGCACGCCGCAGCGCGAGCCCGTGTGGCTCAACCAGCTCGTGGAGCGCACGCTGCGGCTCCGCAACTACGAGCTCGCCGCCAGTGGCATCGCCACGGAGCTGGAGCTCGCCCCCGACCTGCCGGCCGTCCTCGGCGACGCGCGCCAGCTCCAGCAAGTGGTGCTCAACCTGATCACGAACTCGATCCAGGCGATGATGCCGCTCCGCGGCGGAACCCTCCGGGTGGTCACGCGCGCCGCCGACGGCAACGTCACGCTCGAGGTATCCGACACCGGGCGCGGCATTCCCGCCGACGTGCGGGCCCGCGTCTTCGAGCCCTTCTTCACCACGAAGGGCGAGGGGGAGGGAACCGGGCTCGGACTGAGCGTGAGCTACGGCATCATCGCGGCGCACGGCGGCTCCATCGTGCTCGGCCGCACGTCCGCGAGCGGCACCACGTTCCTCGTGACGCTCCCCGCGGCCGCGGCGATCCCGGAGCGGACCACTGCCGTGCCCGCCTTGGTCGGGGCGCCCCGCTCGGCGATCGCCGGCACGCGAGTCCTGTTCGTGGACGACGAGCCGTCGCTCCGCAACGGGGTGGAGGCGTTCGGTCGGATGCGCGGCTTCGCCGTCGCCACGGCGCAGGACGGCGAGAGCGCCCTCGCGGCGCTGCAGGAGCGGAGCTTCGACGCCGTCGTCTGCGACCTGCGAATGCCGGGCATGGACGGCGTCGCCTTCCACCGCGCCCTCAGCCGCGAGAGCCCGGGCCTCGCCCGCCGTACGATCTTCATCACCGGCGACGTGGTGTCCGCCGGCCGGCGCCCCACCGAGGCCGCGCGCCAGCCCACGCTCATCAAGCCGTTC
>Ga0307409_100001561_pt1 | contig 11391 bp, 9 predicted proteins | sample 322Ometagenome_2_FD_203888 | JGI IMG/M metagenome (GOLD analysis project Ga0307409, IMG submission 203888) | Maize rhizosphere microbial communities from greenhouse at UC Davis, California, United States - 322HYB-O-2 | ecosystem: Host-associated > Plants > Roots > Rhizosphere > Soil | place...
AACAACAAAGGTTTGAAAACCTGGGGCGGTCCGCAAGGACCGCCCTTTTTTTTGGCGCCCGGGTTTTCAGTTGCCGCGGCCGCGCTCTACCGCCACCGCCGGTGCTTTGCAGCGCGCACCGGTTGGCGGAGCGCAGGCGGCCGTGGAGCTCGGCCCCGCCTCGGTGCGTCGCGTTTGCAGCCAGGTCAGTTGAGGACCCGCAGCACGACGCGGCGGTTCTGCAGCCTTCCTTCGTCGGTGTCGTTGCTGGCGATGGGTTCGCGCTCGCCGTAGCCGCGCGACGTGAGCGTGTTGGTCACGCCGCCGTTCTTCAGGTACTCGAGCACGCTGGCGGCGCGCCGCGCCGAGAGCTGCTCGTTGTACGCATCGGCGCCGCGGCTGTCGGTATGTCCGGCGACCTCGACGTTCACCTCGGGGTAGCGCTTGAGCGTCGCGATCGCCCGATCGAGCACCGGGATGCTTTCAGGCAGCAGGTCGGCACTGTTGGTCGCGAACTTCACGCCCTGCAGCAGCAGCTCCTTGTTGAAGGGGCAGCCGGTGGCATCGACGCGCTCACCCTTCGGCGTATCCGGGCACTTGTCCTGGCTGTCGAGGATGCCGTCACCGTCACCGTCACCGTCGAGCTCGCAGCCCTTCGCGTCGACCTTCGTGCCGGGCGGCGTGTTGGGGCACTTGTCGGCGTCATTGGTCACGCCATCGCCGTCGTCATCCAGTGGGCAGCCGTTGGAATCCACCGGCGTGCCGGACGGAGTGCCGGGGCAACGGTCGAGATCGTCGGTGACTCCATCGCCGTCGCTGTCGACGACCTTGCGTGGCACGGCCCCGCCCCAGGAGTACTGGAAGCCGATGGCGCCCACATAGTCGATGGGATCCTGAACCGGGTCGGAGCCGCTGGAGAATGCGTGGCGCGCACCGAGGTCGCCACGCAGCTGGAACAGCGAGCCGCTGTCGCGCACCGGGCCGAGGTCGATGAGGATGCCGAGGCCGTACAACCCGGCCGGATCGGCGCGATCCTCGCCGGGCTTGAGGATGGTGCGCTGGCGTGCGACGCCGAGATTGATGAACGGGCTGACACGGCCTTCGCGGTAGAACACCCACTTCACGGCGAGCGAGAAGCCCTGCAGCTCGGTCTGACCGTCGGCGCGATCGTGTTCGGAACCGTAGTAGCCCAGCTCCACGTCCCAGCTGTGGTTGAGCACGCGGCCGACGGCCAGCGATCCGCCGGCGTCGTCATCGGCATTACGCGCATCGTCCAGCCACACGGCGTGTACCTGCGGCGCGACGTACCAGCTGCCTTCGGGGGCGCCGGCCGATGCGAGCGAGGCAAATGCCGCAATGCACGCGCCGGAGACCAGGGTTCCGATTCTTTTCATGGGGCATTCTCCCTAGCAAGTTGCCGGGATCATAGCCGAGGCCCCGCGAGGCCGTTAATCGGTCAATGGCCTATTGATGTGCGCCGGGCAATGCCGGGTGGCTCACGCGCTGGCCGGCATGCAGGCCGAGACGCCTGGCCTCGCCACCGGCGATTTCCAGCACCGCGAGTGCCGGCTCGTCGCTGCGGATCAGATCGAGCGAGTGCGGGGTAGTTTGCTCGACGATCTGCTGGATGCGCCCGCGCGCATCGATGAACAGCATGTCGAGCGGGATGTAGGTGTTCTTCATCCACATGCTGATGGCCTTGGGCTGCCCGTACACGAACAACATGCCGCGCAGGTCCGGCAGCGCGCGTACGAACATCAGGCCCTGCGCCTGGCGCTGCGGCGTGTCGGCGAGCCACACGCGGAACACGTGGCTGGACTTCTTGTCGCTGATCTTCAGCTCGCCGCTGGGAAACGCGGCGAGATCCTCGAGCGGCGCGATCTGGCCGTGCGCCAGGCCGAGCCAGGTGAATGCCAGCAATCCCCACAGTGCGCGCCTAGTTTGGTGCATGGCGATCATCGTCGCTGAATTCCACGCGCCCTGCAAAATCGAAACTGGTGATGACCAGGCGTTCCTCGCGCGACAGGCTGGTGGCCGGCCCGATGCAGAAGCCGCGCGCCTCGACGCGGTACACGGCCACGTTCGGGCCCATGGTTTCCACGCGCTCCTGCGTGAGCGAATCCACCGTGCACTTGTCGTCGCCCTGGGTCGCGAACACGCGGTTTTCACCCTCGAACAGCAGGGTCACGTTGGTGCGCAGCGCTCGTCCGCCGGCGCCTTCACCGACGCCGGCGATGCCGAATACCAGGCGGATGCGGTTGGCGCCGTCGCGCAGCGGTCCACCGATGCTGACGCGCACACCATTGCCGGACGGGCGCGGCCCGCCCGCGCACTGCATGTCGGCGTTCTTCCAGTTGAGGTCGAGGTCCAGCGTGCCGCGCAAGCGCGCGCGCAGGTAGCCGCCGCCGACGGCGAAACAGCCTGCCGCCGGATCGGCCACTGGTTTTGTAGGCCCTTCGGCCATGACGACGTGCGTGAATGACAACATCACGGCGCAGCAGGCCGCGATGTACGCGCGATGGAGCATGCCACTACGGTAGCACGCGCCCTATACTGCAAAAAAAAGAGGATCCCAATGGCCAAGCGTCCAGCACGAGCAACTTCCGGTCGTTACGTCAGCCGGCTGACCAGTGGAACCCTGGCGGTCATCATGGCGGGTGGCCGCGGCGAACGTCTCAAGGGACTCACCGAGCATCGCGCGAAACCCGCCACGCCGTTCGGCGGCAAGTTCCGCATCGTCGACTTCGTGCTGTCGAACTGCGTGAACTCGGGCATCCGCCAGATCACGGTGCTCACGCAGTACAAGGCGCAGTCGCTGATCCAGCACATCCATCGCGGCTGGGGATACATGCGCGGCGAGTTCGGCGAATTCGTCGAGGTCATTCCCGCGCAGCAGAAGATCGGCAACCACTGGTATCGCGGTACCGCCGATGCGGTGTACCAGAACATCGACATGATGCACACGCACCGGCCGAAACACGTGCTGGTGCTGGCCGGCGACCATATCTACAAGATGGACTATGGCCCGATGATCGCCTACCACGTGGAGAAGGGCGCCGACATCACCGTGGGCGTGGTGGAAGTACCCATCGACGAGGCGAAAGAGTTCGGCGTGCTCACGGTCACCGAGTGGAATCGCGTCACGCGTTTCGTCGAGAAGTCACCGACGCCGGACCACATGCCGGGCCGGCCCGACGCCGCACTGGCCTCGATGGGCATCTACGTTTTCAATCCCGAGCTGCTCGAAAGGCTGCTGATCGAAGATGCCGCCAACGAGACTTCCAAGCACGATTTCGGCAAGAACATCGTGCCCGATGCCATCGAGAAGCTGCAGGTGTTTGCCTATCCTTTTCGGGACGTTAAGACCCGCGCGCAGTCGTATTGGCGCGATGTTGGAACAATTGACGCGTTTTACGAGGCCAATATCGAGATGGTGTGGGTCAATCCCGAGCTCAACATCTACGACGAAGACTGGCCCATCTGGACCTACCAGGCGCAGACGCCGCCGGCCAAGTTCGTGCTCGACGAGGACGGCCGGCGCGGTGTCGCGATCAATTCGCTGGTCTCGGGCGGCACCATCATCTCCGGCGCCACGGTGCGCGAATCGCTGCTGTTCTCGGGCGTCAGGGTCGAGGAACGCTCGAACGTCGAGCGGTCGGTGATCCTGCCCGACGTACGCATCGGACCCGACTGCCAGATCCGCAACGCCATCGTCGACGAGCACTGCGTGCTGGCCCCCGGCACGCGCATCGGCTTCGACCGGGCCGAGGACGCGAAGAAATTCCTGGTCACCGAAAAAGGCGTGGTCCTGGTCACGCCGGACATGTTGGCGCATGGCCATCCGTGACGGCCTGCGCGCCGCCGCCGGCGCGGCCTCGTTGATGCTGCTCGCGGGCTGCGCCTCGGCGCTCAAGCTCGAGGCGCCGAAACTCTCCGTGGTCTCGATGAAGGTCCAGAGCGCGGACATTTTTTCGCAGCGCATGCAGATCCGCATGCTCGTGCAGAACCCGAACGACCGCGAGCTGCCCATCAAGGGCATCACCTATCGCATCGAGGTCAACGACGCCGAGCTGGGCCAGGGCCAGACCGACGCGGCGTTCGTGGTGCCGGCGCTGGGCGAGGCCGAGTTCGACATGCAGTTCACGGCCAACCTCGCGACCGCGCTGTCCAGGCTGCTCGGGCGCAAGGGTGCGGACACCATCGACTACCGCCTGCGCGGCGAGGTCGCCTTATCGAGCGGCTTTCTTCGCCACATTCCCTTCGATGAGCGTGGCAGCGTCAAGCTGAAGTAGTTCGGCGAAGAGTTTCAGGTACTCGTTGGCCTGCGCCTCCCAGGAAAAGTCCTGGCGCATGGCGTTCTGCACCAGCCGGTCCCAGATGGTGGCGTCGGCGAACCACTGCATCGCCGTGTCCAGCGCCCAAGTCATCGCGGGCGCGTCGAAGTCGTTGAACACGATGCCGGTGCCCGTGCCCGTCGCCGGATCGTAGTGCGCCACCGAGTCCGCCAGGCCGCCGGTGCGCCGCACGATGGGAATCGTGCCGTAGCGCAGGCTGTACATCTGGTTCAGACCGCAGGGCTCGTACTGCGAAGGCATGAGGAAGATGTCGCTGGCACCCTCGATCCAGTGCGCCAGCGCCTCGTCGTAGCCGGCGAAGAACATCACGCGGCTGCGGTGGCGCTCGGCGAGGCCGCCGAAGAACTGTTCGTAGCGCTTGTCGCCGTTGCCGACCGCGGCCAGCCGGATGTCGTGGTTCTGCAGCAGCCGCGGCAAGGTGTCGATCAGCAGGTCGAAGCCCTTCTGCGGCGTCAGGCGGCTGACGATGCCGAACAGCGGCACGCGCCCGTGGATGGGCTTGAGGTTCTGGCGCAGCAGGAAATTGCGCTTGAGCTCGGCCTTCTTGACGATGTCCTGTGGCGTGAAGTGGATCGGCAGGTAGCGATCACGGCGCGGATCCCATTCCTCGTAGTCGACGCCGTTGAGGATGCCGCGCACGGCCCCGCCGCGCGCCGCCAGTGCCTGCTCCAGGCCCATGCCGTAACGCGGCGTGGTGATCTCGCGCGCATAGGTGGGGCTGACCGTGGTGACGCTGTCGGCGTGCAGGATGCCGTGCTTGAGCGCGTTGATGTGGCCGGCGCGCAGGTCGTCCTGGTGTAGTAGATAGGCGTCCGGCCCGAGGTCCAGGTCGGCCACGTCGGCGGCGGGAAACGTACCCTGGTAGCCGATGTTGTGGATGGTCATGACCGAGCGGGTGGCGGCGAACACCGGGTCGGCCCGGTAATTCGAGCGCAGCCAGAGCGGCGCGAAGGCCGCGTGCCAGTCGTGCGAATGCACGATGTGCGGCCGGAAGTTCATGCGCCGGCAGCTCTCGAGCGCGGCGCGGGTCAGCACCAGGAAGCGGCGATGCTCGTCCGGGTCGCTGGTGTACAGCGTCGGGCGGGCGAACAGGCCGTCGGATTCGACCAGGTACACCGGCGTACTGGAGCCGGGCAGGGGCGCGCGCCAGATGTTCACCAGGTATTCGTGGCGGCCGATGACGACCGGCATGCCCTGCAATGCCTCGACGCGCGCGGCATCCAGCTGCTCGCGCCTGACCTGCGCGTACAGCGGCATGAACAGCCGGACGTCGTGCCCGCGCGCCGTCAGCTGGCGCGACAGCGCATTGGCCACGTCCGCCAGCCCGCCGGTCTTGGCGAGCGGCACGACCTCGGAGGCGATGGCGCAGATGTTGAGTTTCACGGGGCGGCCATTCTAGCCACCTCGGCCCGCTGGTAGCATTGCAGCAGGTCTCCATCCGCATGCGTCGTTTACTCACAATCCTGGCGGCTGTCGCGCTGTCGGTGGCTTCTCTCGCCGTCGGCCTGTTGACCGCCGACCTGCCCTTCTGGCAGCGCGCCCTGCAGTTGCCACTGGAGCAGGACGAGGTCCAACTACCGGTGGCCGTGGTGGGCGGCGATACGCCGTCCGGGCCGCTGCCGCTGGCGGCCGATGCGCCTGCTTCCGAGGTGCTGGAACTGGCCGCGGGGCGCGCCCGTGACGCCGGCTCGCGCGCCTTGTTAGTCATGCGCGGCGACCGGCTGGTCCTGTCGCGTTACTTCGGGGCCGACGACGAGCACACGCTGATGCCCGCGGGTTTCATCGCGCGGCCCGTGGCCGCGATGGCGGCGGGGCTGGCGCTGGCCGATGGCGCGGTCACCTCGCTGGACACGCCGGTCGCGCAGTTCCTCGGCGAATGGCAGGACGAGCCGCGCGGACGCATCACGCTGCGCCAACTGCTCGAGGAAACCAGCGGTCTCGAGGACGGCGGCGACGTCGACCGGCTGCTGCATCGTTCGCCCTGGACGGATTGGCATGCATTGCCGCGTTTCGCCACGTCCCGCGGCGTGCGCATGTTGTTAGGCAACGATTTCGCCAACAGCGCCCTGCGTTTCAGGCTCAGGCACGAGCCGGGCGGCTTCCATCACCCGTCGCCGGCCAACGCGCAGCTGGCCGCGGTGCTGCTCGAGCGCGCCACGCAGCAATCCTACGAGCATTTCGTCACGGAGCGCCTGTGGCGCCCGGTCGGCGCGGGCCGCGCCGAGCTGCCCATGGACCGGCGTGCCGGCATGCCCGCCGCCCATTGCTGCTGGCGAGCCACCGCGCCGGACATGGTCCGCGTTCTCGGGCTGCTGGCCAGCGACGGCATGCATGGCGGCCAACGGGTCCTCCCCGAGGGCTGGGTGCAGGAGATGGCACGGGCCTCGCGCGTGAGCGCCGACAGCGGCCTGCTCGTCCTGCGCGCCAACGCGGGTGGCTGGTTTTCCCTCACCGGTGGGGCCGACGGCAGCAAGTTCTGGGTGGTCCCGCAGCTCGGGCTCACCATCGTCAATGTCGTCACGGTGGAGGGCGATACGCCCGCCGAGCTGGCGGCGCTGCTGATGCGGGTCTACGGTCAGAGCAAGTAACGGGTCGCGCGTGGCCGCCGCGGTTCGCACAATGCGGGTATGACGGATTTCGTCGACAGCCGGGAATTCACGCGCATGACGCGTGCCATCGAATTCATCGAGCGCGAATACGAGCGCCAGCCGCGGCTGGCGGAGATCGCGCGGCACGTGGGGCTGTCCGAGTTCCACTTCAACCGGTTGTTCCGGCGCTGGACCGGGCTCACGCCCAAGCAGTACCTCGCCGAGGTCACCAGCCGCGCCGCGACGCCGGCGCTGCGTTCGGAGCCTTCGGTCATGGACGCCGCCCTCTCTGTCGGACTGTCGGGAGGCGGTCGGTTGCATGATCTGACGGTGACGCTCGAGGCCATGACGCCGGGCGAGATCCGCGCCGCGGGTGAAGGCGTGGTCATCCGTCACGGTGTCGCGCCGACGCCGTTCGGTTCCGCCTTCCTCGCCGAGACGCCGCGCGGCCTGTGCCGGCTGGCATTCGTCGAGCCCGGCGCCGAGCGGATCGAGCTGGCACAACTGCGTGAACAATTCGCGAAAGCGGATTTCGTGCGCGACGATGCGCGCGCCAATGAACTGGCCGATACCATCTGGGGACGCGGCAAGGCGCAAATTCCGTTAGCCGTGGTCGGCACAAATTTTCAGGTGCAAGTCTGGCGCGCTTTGCTCGAACTCGAGCCGCGCGCCACGGTCACATACGGCGCGCTGGCCCGGAAACTCGGTAAACCGGATGGCGCGCGCGCCGTGGGTAATGCGGTGGGCGCGAATCCGATCGCCTGGCTCATTCCCTGCCATCGCGTACTGCAGGCGGGAGGCAAGCTCGGTGGTTATCGCTGGGGAACGGCCCGCAAACAAATGATTCGCCGCTGGGAAGAAAGGCGCGCGGGGGTGTCATAACTTTTTGATTCCCCTCGTGTGTCGGACTGTTGGCGGTGCCATACTTGCCGCCCGTAAAAGACAGCCCACACACCGAATGGCCGAACCGCGCAGTCTCGTCACCCCGATCAGTATTGCCGTGGCCGTGATCTGCGCTGCCTGGGCGCTGTATGCCACCCAGCACCGCGGTGCGGATTCCGGTTCCCCGCCGGGGCAGGGTGGTGGTGCCAGGACGAATGCGCCCGCCTTCGTGAGCGTCGCGCCGGTGCGCAGTGAAACCGTGGCCCAGAAACTCGAGGCGCTCGGCAATGCGCGCGCCAACGAGTCGGTGGACATCAGCTCCAAGACTTCCAACGTGGTGACCGCCATCCGGTTCGGTGACGGTCAACGCGTGAATCGCGGCCAGGTGCTGGTGCAGCTCGACGATGCGCAGACGCGCGCCGACGTGGCCGCCGCCCAGGCGGCCGTGGCGGAGAGCGAACGCCTGTACAACCGCAGCCGCGAGCTGATGGCCACGGAGGCGCTGTCGAAGGCGCAGTTCGACCAGCTCGAGGCGACGCTCAAGGCGAATCGCGCACGACTGGCCGCCGCGCAGGCGCGGCTCGAGGACACGGTGATCCGCGCGCCGTTTTCAGGCCGCGTCGGCCTGCGTCGCGTCAGCGTGGGCACGCTGATCAGCCCGGGCGACGTGATCACCACGCTGGACGACACCAGCGTGATCAAGCTGGACTTCTCCGTTCCGGAAAATGTCCTGTCGACGTTGCGCGAGGGACTCGCGGTGCGCGCCACGGCGCCGGCGTTTCCCGGTCGCAGTTTCTCCGGTGTCGTTTCCAGCATCGATTCGCGCGTGGACGTCAGCACGCGATCGGTCACCGTGCGCGCGCTGCTCTCCAACGAAGACGGCGCGCTCAGGCCCGGCATGTTCCTCAATGTCTCCCTTGCCAACGATGAGCGCCAGGCGCTGGTCATTCCGGAGCAGGCCCTCACACCGGAAGCCGAGCGCCAGTACGTGTACGTGGTCGACGGTGGCAAGGCCGAGCGGCGTGAAGTGCGCATCGGCATGCGGCGGCCCGGCTTCGTGGAGATCGCCACCGGCCTGAAGGCCGGCGAACACGTCGTGGTCGAAGGAACGCAGAAGGTCCGTGACGGCGGCGCGGTGAGCATCGCCGATACGGAAATCGCCCAGGCCAGCGACGAGGCGCACGCGGCCAGCGCCTCGAAGCCCTCCAGCGTTCGCCAATGATCATTTCGGAAATGTCGGTACGACGTCCGGTGCTCGCCACCGTGTTGTCGCTGCTGCTGTTGATCCTCGGGCTGGCCGCGGCGTTTGGACTGTCGCTGCGCGAGTACCCCGACATCGACCGGCCGGTGGTCAGCATCGAGACGCGTTATCGCGGCGCGTCCTCGGATGTGGTCGAGACGCGCATCACGCAGCTCATCGAGAACGAGATCTCGGGCATCGAGGGCGTCGAGCGCCTGAATTCATCGAGCCGCGACGAGCGCTCGCAGATCAACGTCGAGTTCTCGCTCGACCGCAACCTGGACGCCGCCGCCAACGACGTGCGCGAACGCCTGTCGCGCGTCGCCCGACGGCTGCCGGAGGAGGCCGAGCCCTCGGAAATCACCAAGGTGGACAGCGGTACGGATCCGATCATGTGGATCAACGTGTCCAGCACCCAGCGCAACATCCTCGAGTTGACCGACTACCTCAACCGCTACCTGGTCGACCAGTTCTCGACGCTGGACGGCGTGGCCTCGGTGCGCGTGAACGGCGCGCGGCGTTACGCGATGCGCGTCTGGCTGCTGCGCGAGAATCTCGCGGCCCGGCAGCTCACGGTGGCCGACGTCGAGAGCGCGCTGCAGCGCGAGAATGTCGAGCTGCCCGCCGGCAGGCTCGAATCCGCGCAACGCGAATTCTCGCTGCGCACCGACACCAACCTGCGCAACGAGGAGGACTTCAGGGATCTCGTGGTGGGCCGCGGGCCCGATGGCTACCTGGTGAGGCTGGGCGAGGTGGCCGAGGTGCGCCTGGCGTCGGAAGACGATCGCAGCATCTCGCGCACCAACGGCCAGTCGGGCACGTCCATGGCCATCATTCCGCAATCCAAGGCCAACGTGCTGGCGACTTCGGCGCTGGTGAAGCAAAAGCTCGCGGAAGTGCAGGGCACGCTGCCCAAGGATCTCAAGGCCGAGATCAACATCGACAATGGCGTATTCATCGCGGCGTCGCTGAAGAACGTGGTGATGGCGCTGTCCGAAACGCTGATCCTGGTGCTGATCGTCATCTTCCTGTTCCTCGGCACCCTGCGCGCCACGCTGATTCCGGCGGTCACCATTCCGGTGTCGATCATCGCGGCGGCGATGGTCATGCTGGCATTGGGCTATTCCATCAACACGCTGACCTTGCTGGCGGCGGTGTTGGCCATCGGCCTCGTAGTCGACGACGCCATCGTCGTGCTGGAAAACATCGTGCGGCGCATCGAGGCCGGCGAGCCCGCGTTGCTGGCGGCCATCAATGGATCGCGCGAGATCGGCTTCGCGGTGATCGCCACGACCCTGGTCCTGATGGCGGTGTTCGTGCCGATCTCGTTCATGAGCGGCGACGTCGGCCGCCTGTTCGGCGAATTCGGTGTGACGGTGGCGGCGGCCGTGGGTTTCTCGGCATTCGTCGCACTGACCATGACGCCGATGCTGACCTCGAAGCTGTTCGCCAACGGCATGCCGAAGTCGCGCGTGGCGGGTGGCGTGGACCGGATGTTCCACAACCTCGACGACAGGTACGCCGAAGGCCTGCGCCGCGCGCTGCGCGGACGCCGGCCGCTGTGGATGGTGGGCGGGTCGCTGGCGCTGTTCGCCGCGCTGGTGTTGTTGCTCATCGAGGGGATTCCCTTCGCCGGACTGAAAATCGCCAGCGAGCTGGCGCCGCAGGAAGACCGGGCGTTCGTGCGCATCTTCGTCACCGCCCCCGAGGGCGCCAGCCTCGCGTACATGGACCGCCAGCTGCGCACCGTCGAAGCCATCGCGATGGAGGAAGTCGCGAACGGCAATGCGAAGCGGGTGTCCACGCGTTCGGGCGGCTTCGGCAGGTCCGCCGATTTCACCACCGGTTTCGTCATGCTGCCGCTCAACCTGTGGGACGAGCGCGAGGAGAGCGCCGGCCAAATCGCCGAGCGGCTGCGGCAACGCACGGAGCACATCCCGGGCGCGCGCGTGAACGTCAACCAGGCGGGCAGCGCACTGACGCGTGGCAGCACGCGTCCGCTGGCCATCGCCATGGGCGGAGGCGATTACGCAGAGATCGTGAAGTGGCGCGACAAGGTCATGCAACGCGTCGCCGCCGAGAATCCGAACATCCGCAATCTCGAATCCGACTACCTCGAGCGCCAGCCGCGCGTCATCGTGCAGATCGCGCGCAACAAGGCCGCGGACCTGGGCGTGTCCCTGCAGACCGTGGGAAGGACACTCGAGACCATGCTGGGGTCACGCATCGTCACCACGTTCGAGCGCGCCGGCGAGGAATACGACGTCATCCTGCAGGCGCAGGACGAGCAGCGCGCCTCGGTGGGCGACCTGGACAACCTCTACGTCCGCTCGGACAAGGACGGAGC
>Ga0307409_100001564_pt1 | contig 11387 bp, 12 predicted proteins | sample 322Ometagenome_2_FD_203888 | JGI IMG/M metagenome (GOLD analysis project Ga0307409, IMG submission 203888) | Maize rhizosphere microbial communities from greenhouse at UC Davis, California, United States - 322HYB-O-2 | ecosystem: Host-associated > Plants > Roots > Rhizosphere > Soil | place...
AAAATTAATCGGGTTTTTTTGTGCATCAAAATCAATAATACCACAATCTTGATGAATCTTATGAAATATATCACGCAATAAAACAATATCGTGCGCTATGATTGTCCCTGCATCTTGCCTACTACGATACCAAAGGTTTATAAAGCTCAAAACTACTATTAATCCGACAGCGCTTACTCCAATAATGCCATAATAGTACCTTTTATGTTTCATGACACTCCTTATTGTACATAGTCTAACTTCATTACCGCTTTTACTTCTTTCATTGTCTCAGAGGCCACTTCACGCACTAGACGTGAACCTGCAAGTGCTACCTCAAGAACAGCCTGTGTATCCTGTGCCAATAATGCACGTTGTATGCGAATGGGTTCAAGAAGTGTATTTAAAACAGTTATTAATCTTCGCTTAAGAGCAACATCACCTAAGCCACCTCGGCGATAATGCGCTTTTAGCTCTTCTACTTCACCTTTTTCAGGATCAAAAATATCAAGATAAGAAAACACAACGTTGCCTTCTACCTTTCCTGGATCAGTAACATGAATATGATCTGGATCGGTATACATTTTCATAACTTTTTCTGCAACACCATCTGCTGAATCAGATAAAAATATCGCATTTCCTAATGACTTGCTCATCTTTGCAGTGCCGTCAATTCCTGGTAAACGCCCGACATGAGAAATTTTACCTGTTATTTCAGGAAACACGGAACAATTATAGAGCCGATTAAATGAATGAATAATCTCATTGGCCTGTTCAATATGAGGAAGTTGATCTTCGCCAACAGGTACTATCGTTCCTTTGACAATGGTAATATCTGCCGCCTGAGAGACAGGGTACATAAAAAACCCTGCTGGTAGACGTTCTTCAAAACCTTTTTGCGTAATCTCGTTTTTAACAGTTGGATTACGACGTAACCTGCTGACAGAGACAAGATTTAAAAAATAGATGGTCAACTCTGCTATCTCAGGAATTAAGGACTGAATAAAAATTGTTGACTTGTGCGGATCGATTCCAACCGCTAAATAGTCCAAGCAGACTTGTAATACATTGGCCCTCACCATCTCAGGACGATCAAAATAGTCAGTTAATGCTTGCGTATCGGCAATCATAATATATTGTTTGTATATATCTTGTAATGCAACTCTCTGCTGTAATGACCCCACATAATGACCAAGATGCAGAGGCCCTGTTGGCCTATCACCTGTTAAAACAATATCTTTGTGTCTCATAGTATATTCTTAATAATTGTATATGTTTAATATATGTAATGTATAGTACTGTTCTCTCATAATACAGATCAACATAAAAATTTCAAAAATATTACTATCATAGGTACATTCTTTTTATCCATACATTTTCTTGTAAATCATTATACTTCTACGGTACAACAATGATCAGGAGGATATGATATGTATTATATGATATATCTAAAAGATCTGAGCGAAATAGCATTTTATTCATTTATCATCTATTCATTGTGCATCTGGTTAAAAACTGATTCAACAAAAAACCTAATTCCCTATTTTTTTGGATACTGTTGTCTTCTTATCGGCTCATGGATAGCATACCTACCCACCCTCACAACATTTTTATGGAATTACGCACCAGTTACACTCATCATCGGCATCATTATTCATGAAAAAACATTACAAAGAAATCTTGTTACCTTGTGTTCACTTACTCCAACGCAACAACCGCAGGAAGATTGGCTCGACACAATATTCAATGCTACCTTTCTTCTTATGAATAACAATAAATCCATTACTATTATTATTGAAAACAGAGATGCTTTAGAGCATTTTCTTACTACTCCGTTTCTTATCAATGCACATTTAAGTAAAGATTTACTCCATATACTTTTAACAACACATTTCTATGACCATCATAAAATGATGTGGGTGACAATGCATGGAATCTTGCGCGCAATAAATAGTACATGGTTTACTGCTACCGAAGATACCCCCTCCCAGGCAATATTCAATAAGAATGATGCGCTTTTTTATACCTTACAATGCGATGCGCTAGTGCTTCATGCACATCCAATCAAAAGACTCTTCACGCTGATACACCAAGGAAAAGAGTATGACGCAATCGCTCCTCATGATATCCAAGCCCTTCTTAAAAAATTACTCCATACTACCACATTACCCTCAACAAAAAGGTACACTCATGAGACTACTACCCCTGAAAATCATACTGTTTCATAATGCACCGCTTAAAATAATGAGTATCATTATTGGATATAGCCTCTGGTATATTGCAACGTATAATCAGACTATCGAAGAGACATTTATCATTCCTTTATGCTTTTCCTCTCATCAGAGAATAGAGGCCCCCGAAGCAATCTCAGTAACATTGGCATGCAAACGCGCAGATATGTATACTCTCGATACTGACTCTCTCGCTGCACACATTACAACACACAAGCTTTTACCGGGAAAATATGGTATTCTACTTACCGAACGGCAGCTTTTTTTGCCTGATACAATTAAACTTGCACGTTACTCACCATCAAATCTGAGTTTTACTATAAAGGAACATGATGTCACGTAAGAAAAATATTTTTTATCGAATGGTTCATGAAATACAATCACTTTTTCTCAGTGGTCTCTTTGCATTACTTCCTATGACGTTAACAGTCGCTGTCTTTACGCTGACATTTCGCCTTATTAGAGGATGGCTTGAACCGTTAAAACAGATTCATCTGCCATGGCTTGGTGTAGCAGAACCCTATTCCGAATTTATTCTGGCAATGATTATTATTTTTGTAGCAGGCGCACTCTATAATGCATTTATCTTACGGCCCATTATTCATGCAATAGAGAATGTAGTGTCGCGAGTCCCACTTGTCAGACCAGTATATGCGGGTATTAAAAAATTAGTTGATGCTTTTAGCCTTCAAGATAAAACATCGTTTTCTAATGTGGTGCTTGTTGAGTTTCCGCGTACAGGAATGTATAGCATTGGATTTTTAGCAGGTGAATTTGACAAAACACTTTCACCCCATGACAAAGAAACCTTCTGCAGCATTTTTATTCCCACAACACCTAACCCAACAACCGGATTTTTAATTATTGTCCCACAAAAAGAGGTAATAACATTAGACATTTCACGTCAAGAAGCCATGGCGATGATTATTTCTGGAGGGATTATTCAACCAGATAGTTCAAAAGAATAAAAAAACTTTTCTTTTATATAGAAGGATGTTAGAAATATAATGTTTCACTCATCTGATATAAAAAGGAGTTTTTCATGTTCTATTACATTATGTTATGCCTTTTGGCAATTTCATCCCTCACAGCAATGGACATAACGCCACAAAGAAAGCAAGAGTATGCACGGGAAAACTTTGTGCAAGAAGCAGCCGCACTCAAACTTATTAAGGAATCAGGCATATCATTTACAAATAAAAATGTTCTTGATATTGGATGCGGAACAGGAAACATTTCAAACAAATTAATAGAGAAATTTGGAACACAACACGTACATGGTTTTGATGCAAGTAAAAATATGATTGAGTATGCGCAAAAAACATATACAAATTCAACAGAACAACTCTCATTTGAGTATTCTTTTGCTGAAGGTTTCACTACAAACAAGCACTCTTAACTTGCAACAGCATTTTTTTGCCTTCAATGGATAGAGAATAAACTTTAAAGTTTTTATACCCAGAATAATGATAAAAGATGCATATTGTCATAATTTCACTAAAACTCAGGATAGGGATTGTTGCCGCGCGTTGTTTTTGTTTTGTTATTGCATTTTCATTCAATGTTGCTTCAAATATTTTGCAAAATTCATCAACATGGTAAAATATTGTTACGAGCATATACTTTCTCCTTTTTTATGCTTAAAAAAAGATTAGTATATTGCTCGTTTTTTTTAGTTATTTAGGATCGAACTCGCGTTAATATATCATGAATAACCTTTTTATTAAGCCCGGAATAATAATTCCTGAAAATGAATTAACAATAACCGCTAGCCGCTCTGGAGGCGCTGGCGGTCAGCATGTTAATAAAACGGATACACGTATTACCGTTCGTTGGAATATAAAAAATACATTTTCATTAACAGAAGAACAGAAAGCATTACTTTTACAGAAACTGTCTAGCCGTATATCAACCGATGGTGATCTTATTATTCACAATAGCACCTCACGCAGCCAACAACAGAACAAGAAAAATGCACTTTTAGTTCTTGCTCAGATTCTTCGTGATGCACTGTACATCCCTAAAAAACGTATTGCCACAAAAGTTCCAAAAACAATAAAAGATGCACGTCTTAAACAAAAATCTCAACGTAGTACTCTTAAAAAAATGCGTACTAAGCGAATTGATCTTGATTGACAATGTGTCTATATCACTTATAATAAAAATATATTTATTTTTTAATATAAGGTGTATAATGTCAAAAACATTACTAACTTTGAGCTTTTTTTTAGTTACCCACTTGCATTCCGGATATTTTTCATCTAAAAATGCCGATCCTATCTATTATGCTTCACATCCACACTCGCTGATACTACTAAAATATGGCGCCGATTCATTTATAGATCTTGTACAGGATGACTCTGCTAAGTCTTTTATGGTTATATTATATGATATCCAAAAGAATGCTTCTGTTAATGGAATTGATGCAGAAGCAATACTTACATCTATATCAGCAGAGTTAACTCAGCGTATTGATCGTATAAAAAGGATAGCTCATAAAGGTGTTGACACTACAATGATTGGGTATGGAATTAGTGCTTCAAGTATAGGTGCTACAATAGCATATCTATTCAAGAGAGTACATGCACATTATAAAGACAACGGTACACTATTGCAGGCATTACAAAAAAGTATAACTGATAAAGGTATCAACATCACATATACATCAGGTTACCTATCCCTGATCAACCCAAAAAATATACAAATTCCAAATGATGCTTATACATGTATAGAAGCATACAGAGAAAGAACAAATCTTCGCCAAAATCTAGTCTATGCTGGGATACTGTCACTTATGTGTCTTGGTTGCGGCATATACATGATATATCAAGGAATGAATCCACATTATGATGACAAGTACCTTGAGAAATATGAAGAACTATTATCTATAACTAACACCGTATCAACGAAATGTGCCATTGAAGAATAACCCATAGAATAATTCAAGCGCAACAGGCGAAGCGCCATTCTTTAACTTAAAGTCCATGGTCGCTACAAACTGGTGCGCTTTTTCTAATTCTGATAAGTGTAATGAGTTCCAGTCACGATTAACTAGTGAAAATGGTAATTTGTATTGAGCCTTTTTAGCTTCTGTAAACTTTTTCTGTCTCATCAGGTCACAATATATATAAGCTCGCCATAATTGGTCCTCCCAATACATTGCCCAAAACGTAGGCATATAGTGCTCATGACAATAAGACCATTGCTTAAAAAAATACTTTGATTTTTTACTAAAAAAATACTGACTTAATAAGAATAAGGAATGATTAGGTTTTAATAGATAGGGTACCCACTCATCAAAAAACGTAGCAATATTTGCGCCTAATAGCGGTTCGTAAAGTGCCAGTAAGCTTGCCTCGTCTAAAGATAACGTAGGAGCTACAAAACTCATCTGCTGTATAAATAAGGGTGAAACCTCAGGTAAAGTTTTTGTGACTGGATGTGTAAGAAAACGGATCATCGGATAATCATGGGCCGCTATAGTTTCAGGAACAGTTACCATCAACCATGTCTTTGTATCACCATTATATTCATTTCTATGTTCAAGCGCTAGATGTAGCAAAAGAGTATGCGGTCCTTTATACCCTCGTAGATATTCTAACCATTCTTGCTGCTTTTTGATCGGTAAATTATGTACACCATGTAGCCAGTATAGCTTTTTCCCTGAAAAACTATGTGTTGAGACTAAGGCTTGCACCGCCGAAGCATCTGTCAGCATAATGTCAATACGCTCACTATTTCTCTGGTTCTGTAAAAAAGAGATCATATGTGTAAAAAAAAGACTCGAATAGACGGGACTAAAAAAACAGATCACCGAATAGTCAATTACATCCACCTGCTTTAAATAGCCAAGAAATTGTACTAACGTCATAGAGTAGATCTAACTGCTATTGATTATAATGATGTATTCTGTCGATTTTTAAGGCTGAAAAGAGGAATTCGTTCTTCTCTTTCTCCAGAAGATGATGTTGATTGCTGTACAGGTATTTTTTTTTCTCGTACGGACATACCGCAAAGTGTAAATAGATTCGCAACACCATCACAAGCCATGCGACGGATCTCTTCAAACTGTTCCCATGAAATGGGAGCACTTTCTGCGCCACCCTGCATTTCAATGACTTTTCCCGATTCTGTTAATACAAAATTAAAGTCCGCACTTGCAATACTATCTTCTTCATAATTCAGATCAAGAAGCGCTCTATCATTCACAATACCAACAGACAATGCTGCAATCGTTTCTGTAATAAAAGGCTTATCTATAATACGAGCTTTTAACCATTTATCTTGCGCTTTAGCAAGCGCTAAATAGGCTGCTGTAATTGATGCGGTACGCGTTCCACCATCTGCCTGTAAAACATCACAATCTATGGTAATAGTACGCTCTCCAAGAATAGATAAATCCGCTATAGTGCGAAAACATCGACCAATAAACCGAGCAATTTCGATAGATCGACCATCTTTTTTTCCGGTTGATGATTCTCGTTGTGTACGAGTAGTGGTAGACATAGGTAATAATGCATATTCTGCAGTAAGCCACCCAGCACCTTTACCCCTTAAAAATTGAGGAACACCATTTTGTAATGAAACAGCACAAATAATTTTCGTTTTACCCATCTCAAACAGAATAGATCCTGCTGCAGATTCATAAATACCATAAGAAAGAGACACCTGCCTCAATTGATTCGGTGTCCTGCCATCTTTTCTTTTGTATGTGAATGTTGTATTCATATCAGTTCACTACTGTAATAATTTCAGACTAATGCGTCCCGTAGATTCATCGTGATCAAGAACTTCAACCTTCACGGTATCATTAACTTTTATTGACTGTTGATAGGTTTTTTGTTGATCTCGTGGGATAGTAGAAATATGTACTAATCCATCTAAGCCTGGTACTAATTCAACAAATAGACCAAATTCTACAAGGCGACGAACTTTACCTTCAAAAATCGCACCTTTGTCAATCTGTCCTGCTAATGTTTTTACCCATTTAACAGCAAGATTAACATCAGCCTCGGGCCCGCCAAATATTTTAATTAATCCATCAGGCTCAATATCTATTGATGTTTTAGTGGTTTCAGTAATTTCACGGATTGTTTTACCACCCGATCCAATAATTGCACCAATTTTGTCAGTAATAATCTGTAAAGTAACTACTTTAGGTACTAAATCTGATAATGTCGTACGTGGAGCATTCATAATTTTTTGCATCTCATGGAGAATATGTAAACGACCAATGCGAGCTTGTTCTAACGCACTTTCAAATACTTCACGCGGAAGCCCACCTTTATATTTGACATCCATTTGAATAGCAGTAATGCCTGTGTCAGTACCAATGACTTTAAAATCCATAAGCCCAAATGCATCTTCAAAGCCAGAAATATCTGTTAAAGTTATAAAGCCACCTTCTGGTTTTTCGAGAAGGCCCATAGCTGTTCCTGCAACCATTTTCTTAATAGGAACACCTGCATGCATAAGTCCCATAGTGGTTGCACACGCAGTTGCCATAGAAGATGAACCATCAGATTCCAAAATATCAGCCACTACTCGAATAACATAGGGAAACTCTTGAGGTGTTGGTCTTAAAAATCTAAATGCCGAACGTGCAAGATACCCATGGCCTGTCTCTCGTCTACTTGTCCCACGCATTGGTTTCACTTCTCCTGTAGCAAATGGAGGAAAATTATAATGAAGCATAAATGCCCCACCATCTGGTTCTTCTTCCATAAGTGTATCAATGCGTTGCTCATCTTGGCCGCTCCCTAATGTCACAGTCGCGAGTGCTTGTGTGTGACCACGCGTAAAGAGCGCTGAACCATGTGTAAATGGCAATAATCCTACCTCTACACTGATAGGACGTACGGTATCAAAGCTACGCCCATCTACTCTTTTTTGCAAAGAACAGATAAGGTGGCTTAATTTATTTTGTAATTCTACATTTAAAATATAATCTATTACAGAGACGGGGACCTGATCAGCCGTTATTTTTTCAGCATGCACAGCAGTAAATTCTGCTTTCATTGCATCAAGACAAGCAACACGTGCATATTTATCTTCAAGATACATACTCTGAACTCTATCCGATGTTAGATAGCTGCTCACTAAATCTGTCCAGTCTTGCCAATGATAGATATCGTTTACTGGTTCTTTTTGAACACCGAGTTCTTTCTGGATTTCCAATTGCCATACAATAAGACGCTTAATTTTTTCATGTGCTTGAAACATGATATCAACAAACATCTTTTCAGAAAGCTCATTGGTTGAGCCCTCAACCATAACAACACCTTCTTCTGTTCCCGCAATAACCAGACGCATATCGGATTGCAATTGTTCTGGATGAGTTGGGTTAAACACCCATTCTCCATGTACACGTCCAACTTCTATAACACCAACCGGACCCATAAAAGGAATGGCTGAAACGGTTAACGCTAACGATGCGGCAAGAAGAGAAATCGTATTTGGCGCATGCTCTTTATCAACAGAATATACGGTCGTAAGTAATTGTAATTGATCAAAATAGTTATAAGGAAATAATGGTCGAATCGCTCTATCAATAAGACGGCTTGTTAAGATTTCTCGATCAGAAAGCTTACCCTCTCTTTTATAGTAACCGCCAGGAATCTTACCAGCAGCTGCATATTGTTCACGATACTCTATCGTTAACGGTAAAAAGCCAGGAAATTCTTTTGATGGAGCAGTTGTAACGGTTGCTAAAATTACTGTACCACCCTGTTTCAGTATTACAGCACCATCAGCTTGGCGAGCAACTTTACCAATTTCTACTTCAAAACCAAATTCTTCATTGCGAAACGTTCGTACCATTTAAAAGACCTATACCTAAAAATTGTATTCTATTATGATTGATCTACATAACGTATATACTATACTTTATTTACGTAAACCAAGTTTTGCAACTAGCTCTTTATATTGAGTATTATTTGTACGTTGCAAGTATTGTAATAAACTCTTTCTGGTACTTACCATATTCAACAAACCACGACGGGTACTGAAATCTTTTGGATTTTTTTGGCAATGGCCAGTCAATTGGTTAATTTTTTTTGTTAAAAGAGCAGCTTGAACCTGAGAAGAACCAGTATCTTGTGGCCCCTTGCCAAATTCTGCACAAATCGCCTGTTTTTCTTCACGAGTTAATGACATTAACAACTCCTAAAATCGTTGTGATTATATATTTCTCTTTTTAGTATGCCATACTATTATCATTATGACTATATGGTAGGCGCGAGCGGAATTGAACCGCTGACCCTTGCTACGTCAAAGCAATGCTCTGCCCCTGAGCTACGCGCCTTTTCAAATGCTTATCTATCTGCTAAGGATTCCATCATTTCACGACGTTCTCCATCTTGAGCTTGACGCTCAAAATCAGATAGATCATCTCCTAAATATTTTTCTCTAAATGACTTAATACCTGTTCCCGCTGGAATTAATTTTCCAACAATCACATTCTCTTTAAGACCATACAGGTTGTCTATCTGCCCACACATTGCAGCTTCTGTTAAAATACGTGTTGTTTCTTGGAAGGATGCTGCTGACACAAAACTCTCTGTACCCAATGAGGCTTGCGTAAGACCCATAAGAATAGGTTTTCCTATTGCTGGGCGTTTCTGTTGTTCCTGCAATGCTGTATTTACCAATTGGAAATGGATTGCATCAACGCGATCTCCGATAAGGAAATCACTATCCCCTCTATCAATAACGCGTACCTTACGTAACATTTGACGCACAATTAATTCAATATGACGATCATTAATATCTTGACCTTGTAATCGATAAATCTCTTGAATTTCATCCACAAGATATCGTTGTACCTTATCTGAACCTAATATACGTAAAACATCATGCAATACCGGTAGCCCTGAAGTCAAAGGATCACCTGCATGTACAAATTCACCATCAACAACATTCAATTGCTTACCTCGTGGAACAAGATATTCATAACGATCTTGCCCTGCAACAACACTTACTTTTCTAAATCCTCTATGTAGCCCTCCAATAACCACTTCACCATCAATATCTGATAGTATTGCGGCATCTTTTGGAATGCGGGCTTCAAAAAGCTCTGCTATACGTGGTAAGCCACCCGTTGTAATATCTTTTGATTTAGTAGCTTCACGTGGCAATTTAACAAGAATATCACCAATAGATACGTGTTGGTTCTCTGCAACGTTTACATAGGAACCTTCTGGTAGAAAATATTGTATTAATTCTTCACCACGCTCATCAACAATACTCATTGCTGGCTGATATTGCTCACTGCGAGTACCCATGATAATGCTACGCGATTTCCCTGTAGCTTCATCAAAGCGTTCATGGAGAGTGATATTTTTTATGAGATCAATATAGACAACTTTTCCAGCTTTTTCAGTCATCAATACTTTGTTATGAGGATCCCATTCAATAAGCTTAACGCCCTCTTTAACTTCTTGTTGATCTTTTACGTAGAGTATTGATCCATATTCAATAACTTGTTGTTGTAATTCTCTACCATCCAACGCAACAATTACGAGACGTGACTTACGGCTGATAACAACCATTTCTCCCTGAAGATTAGTAACGACACGAATTCCATGCCATTGCACAACACCATCATACTTTGAAACAGCAAACGGTTGATCTGATAGACCACTGGCTAAACCACCTATATGGAAAGTTCTCATGGTCAACTGTGTTCCTGGTTCACCAATAGACTGTGCTGCTATAATACCAACAGCTGTTCCTTCATCGACTAATTCAGCTTTTGATAGATCATAACCATAACATAGTGCACATACACCACGTTTTGCCTGACATGATAATACGGAACGGACCAGAACTTTATACACGGCAGAACTGTCAAGTTTAGCCATAACTTCTCGTGTTACCAATCCTCCACGGTCAATAATCAATTCACCAGTCACAGGATCTTTAACGCTTGCTGCAACAACACGCCCAAATACACGACGTCCCATTGGATATACAGTATCGCCCGACTCTTTAAGGTCTTCAATCTCAACATATCCCAGTGTTTTACAATCATACATGGTAACAACAACATCCTGTGCTACATCAACAAGACGTCGCGTCAAGTAGCCAGAGTTTGCTGTTTTTAATGCTGTATCAGATTGTCCCTTACGAGCACCATGAGTTGAAATAAAATATTCAAAGACACTCAAGCCTTGTTTA
>Ga0307409_100001567_pt1 | contig 11382 bp, 7 predicted proteins | sample 322Ometagenome_2_FD_203888 | JGI IMG/M metagenome (GOLD analysis project Ga0307409, IMG submission 203888) | Maize rhizosphere microbial communities from greenhouse at UC Davis, California, United States - 322HYB-O-2 | ecosystem: Host-associated > Plants > Roots > Rhizosphere > Soil | place...
GTAGGTGAAGCTCGGCACCGGGCCCGAGCCGGTGCGGCCGTTGCCGAAGTTCCACGAGTAGGTGAGGGTCGGCGCGTTCTCGTCGGTCGAGCCCCGGCCGTCGAAGCCGCAGACGTTCTGGGTGCACGACACCGTGAAGCTGGCCGTCGGGGCGACGTTGCCGGCCGGCGCCGTCACCGTCACGTGCGCCTCCCGCGGGGTCGCCTGGACCTGGCCGTAGGCGTCGACCGCCCGGGCCCGCACCGTGTAGGCCCCCGAGGGGATCACCGGCGTGGTGTAGGAGAAGTTCGACCCCGGCGTGCCCGGGCTGTTCAGGAAGGCCGTCCGCCAGCTCTCGGAGGTGCTGGAGAAGGTGCCGGACGAGCTCATGTACTGGCCCAGGCTGTTGACGATGGCCACCTGGACCGAGCCCATGGCGGTGTCGTCCTCGGCCCGGCCGCTGACGAAGATCCGGGCGTCGGTGAAGGCCGTGCCCTCGGTCGGCGAGAACAGGGTGTCGCTGATGGTCGGGTCGGCGTCACCGGGGTAGACCAGGTACCTGGCCGTGGCCCCCGAGGTCGAGGTGTCCTGCTGGCCGACGGTGTCGACCGCGAAGGCGGTCACCGCGTAGTCACCCTTGGTCGGCAGGTCGACCCCGAGCGTCCAGGTCGTGCTGGTCCCGCCGGGCGAGGCCAGGGTCGCGTTCAGGGTCGCGAACGCGGCCGCCATGGTCCCGTTGGGCTGCACGAAGCGGCCCGTGTCCTGGTCCTCGAGGGCGACCCGGACGCTCTGGACGCCCTTGTCGTCGGTGGCCGTGCCGGCCAGGTCCAGGTGCAGGACCTCGAGGGTGGCGTCGGTGCCGGTGAAGTTCAGCCGGCCGTCGGGGAAGGCGTCCCCGGCCACCTGGGCGTTGATGGTCAGGCGGCCCTGGTTGGTCGACGAGGTCGTCAGGCCGATCTCGTCGGTGGCCCGGACGCTGAACGAGTACTGGCCCGGGGCGAGGTTGAACGGGGTCTGGTAGCTCCAGTTGTAGCTGGTGTTGTTGATGTTGCCCGGCGGGGAGATGCGGTACCAGCCCTGGATCGCGTCGGTGCCCCAGGTGCCGTCGGAGGCGAGCTGCTCCCTGGTGGTGTTGTTGCGCAGCGAGATCTCGACGTTGGCGAGGTCGTCGGTGTCGTTGGCGGTGCCGCTGAAGGTGAGGCGGCCACCGGGGGTCACGGTGTAGGTGGGGGCCGAGGTGGGCGGCGTCATCGGCGCCGGCGCGTTGATCGCCACCGACGGGGCGACCCCGGTCGAGGTGATCAGCCAGTCCCGGGTGGCGCTGCGAAGGTCGGACTGGCCGGCGTTGTCGATCGCCGTTGCCGACATGCGCCAGGTCCCCTCGTGCGGCAGGGTCACCTCGTACTGCCAGGTGGCCGAGGTCGCCCCGACCACGTCCGGGGTGCCCCGGAAGGTGTTGAAGTTGGAGGAGACCGACCCGTCGTCCTGGAGGTACTGGTTGGCCTCGTCGCGGAACCAGTAGGTGAGGGCGTTGACGCCCTTGTCGTCGCTGGCCGTGCCCGTTGCGATGAAGTTGGTGCTGGTCAGCACGCTCCCGCCGGGCCCGTTGATGCTGGTCGTGGGGGTCTGGTCGTCGACCCCGAAGGACTCGATCTTCTTGATGGCCTTGGTGGCGTCGCTGGTGCCGGCGGTGGTGAAGGTCTTGGCCATCAGCTGCAGCTCGCGGTTGCCGGTGACGGTGACCGGCAGCGACCAGGCCGTCGAGGCCGCGTTGGTGCTGGCCAGGGACGCGTAGATGTTGTTGGAGCCGCCCCAGGAGACCCCGTCGTCCTGGAGGTACTGCTTGGTGTTGCGGTCCTGGATCTCGACCTGGACCCGGCGGACCCGGCTGGTGCCGGCGGTGGCCTGGCCCTGGATCACGAACTGGACGCCCGAGGCGACCACCCGGCCCTCGATCGGGCTGGTGATGGTGGTGTCGATCGCGGAGGGGGCCGGGTTGGAGTTGAGGTCGTAGAAGGCGACCCGGCCGGTGTTCTTGCCGCCCTGGTACATGCCGTCGCCGCCGACGAACAGGCCGCGGGCGGTGGCCTCCATGGCCTTGTTGCCCTCGAAGCTGTTGGAGCCGGGGTTCCACTCCAGGGCCTTGCCGTCGGCCGGGTTCAGGGCGCCGATGTGGTCGCGGCGGACCACGGCGTCGCCGAGGCCGTAGCCGGCCAGGCCCTGCCCGGTGCCGTAGCCGACGTTGTCAAGGCCCGGCCAGGGATCGGGGGCGGTCGGCGACTCCTCGAAGCTGAAGTGGCCGCCCACGTAGACCGCCCGCTCGGTGATGGCCACCGAGTAGACGCTGTCGAAGTGGCGCGAGACCCACAGCGGCTGGACGTTGTCGTTGCCGGCCACCGGGAAGGCGACGGCGGTGTCGTTGATCGGCGGCCGGTCGCCGCCCGAGCCGCTGGAGACCACGAAGTACTGGTCGTTGGGGGCGACGTCGCCGGCGTAGATGCGCTGGATGCCGCCGACGAACTGGAGGTTGTCGTCCCACAGCCGGGTCCGCCAGGGAAGCAGCTGGTTGGTCTGGGTGCTGATCAGGCCGACGCCGTAGCGGTCCTGGCTGGCGATCTTGCGGCCGGTGTGGACGACCAGGAGCCTGCTGTCGTCGTGGGTGAGCTTGAGCTGCTGGACGGTGAGCATGCCGTTGACGCCGATGCCGCCGGAGATGTCGTTGACGAACCCGGGCACGACCGCGCCGGTGGCGCCGTTCACCGCGACCAGGCCCACCCGGGCGGCGCCGTTCACGGTCTTGAAGTTGCCGCCCACGTACAGGGTGCTGTTGGTGGCGGCCAGGGCGGTGGCCTGGGCGCTGGCGTTGGCGGTGAACCCGGCCACCGGGGCGCCGGTGGTCGGGTTGAGGGAGGCGATCTTGCGCTTGGTGACGCCGTTGACGGTGTTGAAGGAGCCGGCCACGTACAGCTTGGTGCCGTCGGGCGAGGCCTCCACGGCGGTGACCCCGCCGCCGCCGAAGGTCGGCCGGAACGAGGTGTCGATCAGCCCCGTCTGGTAGTTGTAGGAGGCCAGGTACCGCTGGTTGACCACGGTGGTGGTGCCGGTGGTGTTCTGCAGCGAGGTGAAGGTGCCGGCGATGAAGACCCGCTGGCCGACGACCTCGATGTCCCAGATCTCGCCGGTGCTGATCCGGGGGGTGTTGGTCCGGGGCGTGCTCGGCACCAGGCCGGTGTGGCCGGGAGCCGGCTGCGCCGCCCGCGCCGGCGGCGCCGCCGCGAAGCCGAAGGCGAGGGTCGCGAGGACGATCGCGATCGCGGCGGCGACGGCGAGGGAACGGATGCTGCGGAGGCTGGCGCTTGGCACGTGGTCTCCCGGGGTGGACAGAAGGGTCTGCTGGTAGTCCACCGGATGCTAAGGAGGCCGGACCACGCCGGGACCATGCAAGCAACGTAGTCGCGCTCAGGCATCGGCGGGGAAGCCGCTTGCCCTGCCCGCTTATCTCCTCCTTATCCCGATGGTTACAGGCTCAACCACGTTTGTGCTGGATCTGGCCGATCGCGCCGAGCCGGGGAGGGCCAATGAGATCGACCCGCACCGCACGCCGTCTACTCGTCCTCCTGGTGATGGCCGGGATCGCCCTCGTCCCGGCCACGGCCGGGGCGGCCACCTTCCCCGACACCATCCGCCTGCCCGACGGCTGGCAGCCCGAGGGGATCGCGGCCGGCCGCGGCACCTCCCTGTACGTCGGGTCGATCCCGACCGGCGCCGTCTGGAAGGGCGACGCCCGGACCGGCCGGGGCGACGTGCTGGTTCCACCCCGGCCGGGCGAGCGCAGCGCCATCGGCATCAAGGTCGACCGGCGCAACCGCCTGTTCGTGGCCGGCGGGGCCACCGGCAAGGCGTTCGTCTACGACGCCCGCACCGGCGCCGACCTGGCCAGCTACCAGCTCGCGACCCCGGGGGCGGCGACCTTCGTCAACGACGTGGTCGTGACCGACACGGCGGCCTGGTTCACCGACTCGTCGGCCGCCCAGCTGTACGCCCTGCCGCTCGGCCGTCACGGCCGCCTGCCCGGCCAGGACAAGGTCCGCACCCTGCCCCTGACCGGTGACTTCCAGCTCGGGACGACGGGCCCGAACCTCAACGGGATCGTGGCCGCCCGGGGCGGCCGGACCCTGTTGTCGGTCCAGACCAGCACGGGCAAGCTGTTCCGGATCAACCCCCGCACCGGCGTGGCCCGCGAGGTCGACCTCGGCGGGGCCACCCTCGAGAACGGCGACGGCATGCTGCTGGCCGGGCGGGTGCTGTTCGTGGTCCAGAACCGCAGCAACCAGATCGCCGTGGTCGTGCTGTCGAGGTCGCTGGACCGGGGCCGGGTGGCCGCCACCATCACCGACGACGACTTCGACGTCCCGACCACCATCGCCTTCCAGGCCGGGCACCTGTACGCGGTCAACGCCCGCTTCGGCACCACCGACCCCCAGCCGGCCCGCTACGACGTCGTCCGCGTGGGCTGACACCGTTCGGTGGGAATCGGGGACGGTCCAGCTGGATTCTTTCGTCGGTGAGCAAGGAGCTCGGTCGGCGAAGGAGCGTAGGACGTGACCGTCACCAGGTTGGAGGTCCATCGCCCCCAGCAGGCACCGCGGGCCCGGGAGCCGCAGCGGCCGCGTGAGCCGCAGCGCCCACGCGAGCCCCAGCGCCCCCGCGGGTCCCAGCGGCCTCGGGAGGCGGTGGCGCCGGAGGCGCCGGGCCGGCCGATGAGCCGGACGGCCCGGCGGGCGGCCACCGAGGACGCCAAGCTGCTGGCCGCCATCCGGATGCTGCTCTCCAACCCGTCGGTGTTCCCGCGGGTCTTCTACCTGGCCTTCGGGTTCTTCGCCATCACCTCGCTGGGGGCGGCCCTGGCCGGGCTGGTGCCGCTGCCCTACCTGTTCCACTTCGCCGTGATCCCGGCCTACGCGATCATGGCCCTGATCGGCCTGCGCTACCCCGCCTGGGGCAAGCGGGCCCTGCTCGGCCTGCTGGCCGGCATGATCGCCACCGGCGTCTACGACATCCTGCGGATCGGCCTGATGTTCGCCGGGCTCTGGGGCGACCCCATCCCGAGCATCGGCCCCCTCGCCACCGGCGACCCCCACATCGCCTGGTACTGGGGCTATGTCTGGCGGTTCCTCGGCAACGGCGGCGGCATGGGCATCGCCTTCGCCATGCTGCCCTGGCGGGGGGTCAAGCTCGGCATCGCCTACGGCACCGCCGTCTGCCTCGGCCTGGTCGCCATCCTGTACTTCTTCCCCGTCGCCCAGCTGCACTTCTTCGCCCTGACCCCGCCGACCGCGGCCGGCGGCATGGCCGGCCACTGGGTGTACGGGGCCGTCCTGGGATGGCTGACCGCCCGCTGGCTGCCGCCGGTCGGCAGGCGCCGCCGCCGCCCGTCCCGGGAGCGCCGCGACCGCGACGAGCCCCGCGAGACCCACTCGGCGACCGTGCTGGTCGCCGTCCCCGACTCGGTCGCCGGGCACGGCGCAGTGGCCGCCGGTCCCGAGCTGTCCATGCCCGGCGGCCGGCTCTCCTCGGACGAGCTGTACGCCGTCCGCTGCGCCCTGGAACAGCCCCCGCGGGCCCACGGGTTCGCCTCCGACCAGTGGACCCTGCGGCGGGTCGCCCAGGTGGTCGAGCGGGCCACCGGCGTCCGCGGCTGGCAGCCCACCGAGCTCGCGGCCATGCTCGAGGCCTTGGACCTCAACCTGCGCCTCCGCGAGCAGCACCGGGACGCCCAGGACCAGCCCCGCCGGGGCGCCGCCCGGACGATGGTCTCCTAGCCTCCCCTGGCCTCGCCGACCCGGCGCCGCCGTAGGATGGCGCCATGGAGGCGCTGACCGCGGCCGGCCTGGCCACCCTCGCCGGCGTGACCGAGGCCGAGGTCGGCCGCATGACCGACCTCGGCATCCTGGTTCCGCGCGAGGGCCCGGCTCCCTTCCGGGTCGGCGACCTCCCGAAGATCCGCCTGGCCCTGGCCTGCGAGCGGGCCGGGCTGCCGATGGACGGGATCGCTGCCGCCATCCGGGCCGGCCGGCTGTCGTTCGCGTTCCTGGAGGATGTCCCCTACCACCGCTTCGGCATCCCCTCGGACCGCACCTACCGGCAGGTCAGCCAGGACACCGGGATCTCCCTGGAGGTGCTGCGGGAGTCCATGGAGGCGATGGGGTTCACCTGGACCTCGCCCGACGACCCGCTCCGCGACGACGAGCTGGAGGTGGTCCCCCTGGTCGACCAGGCCGTCTCCAGTGGCATCCTCGACCGGACCTGGATGACCCGGGTCGGCCGGGCCTACGCCGAGGGCCTGCGGCTGGCCGCCCGGGTCGAGAACGAGGCCTACCAGGCCCGCTTCGAGGAGCCGGTGCTGGCCGCCGGCCTCGGCCAGCGTCAGGCCATGGAGCAGGCGTCGGCCCTGGCCGCCCAGTTCACCGCCCTGGTCGACCGGGCCCTGCTGGCCATCTACCGCCGCCAGCAGGAGCTGGTCTGGATCGGCCACCAGGTGCTCAACATCGAGGCCGCCCTGGAGGCCGAGGGCGCCCTGGTCCGGCCCGGGCGGGTGCCGGCCATGTGCTTCCTCGACCTGGCCGGGTACACCCGCCTCACCGAGGAGCGCGGCGACCAGGCGGCGGCCGAGCTCGCCGGGACCGTGGCCGCCCTGGTCGAGCGGACGGCCAGGGCCCATGGAGGGACCGCCGTGAAATGGCTGGGCGACGGGGTCATGCTCCACTTCCCCGACCCGGCCAGGGCGGTGGCCGCGGCCCTTGAGGCGGTCGGGCGGCTGCCGGCGGCCGGGCTGCCCCCAGCCCACGTGGGCGTGGCCGCCGGCCCGGTGGTGGTCCAGGGGGGCGACTACTTCGGCCGCACGGTCAACCTCGCGGCCCGCCTCGCCGCCCGCGCCCAGGCCGGGCAGGTGCTGGTCACGGCCACGGTCGCCGAGGCCGCCGCCCCCGACGGGGTCGCCTGGACCGAGCTCGGCGACCTGCGGCTCAAGGGGTTCGCCGCCCCGGTCCGGGTCCTGGAGGCCCGCCCGGCCTGAGCGCGGCTAGGGACAGACCCGCCGGAGGTAGGGGTAGGGGTTGACCGGGGCGCCGCCGCCCGGGTGGACCTCGAAGTGGACGTGGGGGGCGGTGTAGCGGGCGTTGCCGGTCTGGCCGTTGTAGGCGACCAGCTGGCCGGCCCGCACCCTCGTGCCGGCGCCGACGGCGTAGCCGGACAGGTGGGCGTAGAAGTACTCGATGCCGTTGTCGCCCTGGAGGTAGAGCTGGATGCCGCCGTTGGTGCTGGACGACTCGCGGCTGACCACCCCGTTGACGATCGCGAACACCCGGGCCCCGTGGGGCGCCATCACGTCCGTGCCCTGGTGGCTGCGGCCGCCGGAGCGGGCCGCGCCCCAGGTGTCGACGTAGGAGTAGGGGCGGTCCAGGATGCACGACGACCCCGGGGCGCTCCCGCCCCCGGCGGGGGCGGCGGCCGGGGTCACCTTGGCCGCGGCCCGGCGGCGCTGCTCCAGGCGGACGAGCCGGGCCTCCACCGCCTGGGCCTCCTCCAGCCCGGCCTCCAGCTTGGAGACGGCCGCCCGGGCCTGGTCGCGCAGGGCCTTGGCACGCTCGTAGCCCCTTGTCACCCGGCCCAGGGCCGAGCGGTGGGCGTCCCCGGCGACCTGGGCGTCCTCGATCAGCTGGGCGTGGCGGGTCGCCAGCACGGTGGCCAGCTCGAGCCGGCCGGGGACCAGGGCCGGGTCCTGGTCCAGGAGGGCGTCGGCGATGGCCAGGCCGCCCGAGCGGTACATGGCCGCCGCCTGGCCGGCCAGGGCCGCCCTGGCCCCGCGTTGCCGGCGGTCGGCCGCCTGAAGCTGGCCCTGGTCGTAGGCGAGCTGGTCGGTGGCCTTGGCCAGGGCGGCCTCGGCGGCCTGGAGCTCGGCCGTGGCCGTCTGGAGGTCGGCCTTGAGGGCGCGCTGGCGGCGGCGGGCGTCCTCCAGCGGGGCCGCCTGGAGCGCCGGGATCCCGGCCAGCAGCAAGCCGAGCACGGCAAGGCCGAAGACGAGTCGGCGCATCGGGTGCAACGTCCTTCCGTTGGGGGGAACGGATGGCGGTCTGCGACGATATCGGGGGGAGCGACAGTTTATCGGCGGCCGCCGGCCGGTCCAAATCGGCCGGGTCAGCCGGTGTGGAAGGCGGCCAGGCGCTCGGCCTCGTCCTCCAGGGCGCGGCGGGCGGCCGGGGCCAGCGGCTCGAACGGCTCCAGCTCGATCTGACCGTCCTGGTGGCGCCAGGTCCCGGCCACGGCCCCGTCGACCAGGAAGGTCGGGAACGAGTGGGGGGCCCGCACGTGGAAGATGCGGCCGCGGTGGCGTTCGGGCAGAAGCTGGGTGCGGCGGGCGTGGACGAGCAGGTTGGCGTCCCAGGTGGACAGGAAGCGGGGCGGGGCCGGGGTGCCCGGGTCGGGCAGGGGGGCGTCCGGGAGGTCGAACAGCTCCCCGCCCTGGCCGTCCCGGAACCGGCGGGTCCCGACCCGCTCCAGCACCGGCCGCAGCGGGGTCAGGGGCATGCCGGCCCAGCTGCCGAGGTCGGCCAGGGAGGCGGGTCCGAACCCGGCCAGGTAGCGCCGGACCAGGTGCTCCAGGGCCTCGTCGGGGTCGGCCTTCCAGGGGCCGAGCCAGTCGGCGGCCAGGCCGTAGAGGTCGGCCCGGCGCCGCTCCCAGGTGCCCGAGGGCGGCACCCGGACCATGTCGACCCAGAGCCCGACCCCGGTCCAGATCGCCCGCGGGAACCCCTGGTCGGTGAGCAGCCGGATCAGCTCGGGCTGGCGGGCCGGGCCGGCGGCCAGCCGCTCGCGGACCAGGGCGGCGGCCGCCTCGGGGTCGGCGCCGCCGAGCTGGCCGCGGGCCGCCCGGGTCCACCACTCCCGGCGGGCGGCCCGGACGGCCTCGGTGAACAGCGGGTAGTCGGCGGCCGAGACGACGTGGATGGTGACCCGCAGCAGGGTCGCCTGGACGGCCCGGCGCTCCTCGAGGGCGGTGGTCAGCCGGTCGCGGCGGAAGTCGCGCAGCCGCGACCACAGCCCGACGTACGGCGAGGGCGCGTACTGGGCCTGGAGCCCGGCGACCTGCTCGAGGGCGGCCTCGAGGGGCAGCTCCGAGCGCTCCAGCAGGAGCTGACGGGCCAGCAGGGCCCGGTTGAGCTCGCGGGTCGAGAGCACGCGCCCGGTCACGGCCGGCGACCTATCCGCCGCCGTAGGTGTCGAAGCCCAGCCTGACGGCAAGGCCGAGGCCCAGCACGGCGATGGCCACCCGCAGGCGGGCGCCGGGCAGACGCCGGACCAGGCCGGGGCCGATGCTCCCGCCGACCAGGAACCCGGCGGCCAGGGGGGCCGCCGCCGCCCAGCGCACGGGCCCGAACAGGGCGAAGCCGACCGCGGCCACGGCGTTGGCCAGCCCGAGGGAGACGTTGCGGGCGGCCACCAGCCGGGCCAGCGGCTCGGCTACCGACACCGTCAGCAGGGCCAGCAGCACCACCCCGGCCGCGGCCCCGAAGTAGCCGCCGTAGACGCCGACGGCGAAGACCCCGGCGAGCAGGGCCGGGCTGCGCTCGGACACCATCCCGCCGGTGAGCCGGGTGATGCCCGGCTGGAGCAGCAGGACCAGCGACGCCCCGCCGATCAGCAGCGGCACCAGCTGCTCGAACACCGGGGCCGGGGTCGACAGCAGCAGCGCCGCCCCGGCGACCCCGCCCAGCGCCGTGGTCATGGCCAGGCGCCGCAGCCGCCCCGCCTGGCCGGCCAGCTCGGTCCGGGAGAAGCTGGCCGCGCTCAGCGTGTAGCAGACCAGGGCCACGGTGTTGGTGACGTTGGCGGTCAGCGCCGGCAGCCCCACGGCCAGCAGCGCCGGGTACGACACCAGCGACGCCAGCCCGGCCACCGACCCGGCGACGCCGGCGACGACCCCGGCGATCGCCAGGAGGACCACGTCCGCGCCGTGCACCGGGCGGATTCTACGGCGTCGCCGTCTCCACGGTCGTGCGGGCGTCGGCGTGGACGCGGTCGCGGCCGGCGTCCTTGGCGGCGTACAGGGCGCGGTCGGCCCGGGCGACCAGGGCGGCCACGTCCTCGCGGCCGTCCCACTGGGCGACCCCGAGCGAGCAGGTCCCCTCGGGCTGGGCGGTGCGGAGGCGCCCGGCGATCTCCATGGCGTCCTCCAGCCCGCAGTCGGGGAGCAGGACGGCGAACTCCTCGCCGCCGTAGCGCGCCACCAGGTCGGTCTTGCGGACCACGGCCTGCCAGGCGGCGGCCGCCTCCTTGAGGAACCGGTCCCCGGCCTGGTGGCCGCGGCGGTCGTTGTACTGCTTGAAGTGGTCCAGGTCGAGCATGGCCACGCACACCGGCTGCCCGGACCGGGCCGCCCTGGCCAGCTCCCGGGGCAGCTCCTCGTCCCAGGCCCGCCGGTTCGGCACCCCGGTGAGGCTGTCGGTCCTGGCCAGCCGCCCGACCTCCCGGTACAGGGCCCCGACCTGGGCCAGCAGCCACAGCATGGCCCCGAACAGCACGCTCAGGGCGACCCCGACGACCAGCACCACCGGCGCCGGCATGGTCCGATCGGTCAGGACCGGGCTGCCCGGCAGCGGCGCGAAGCGGAGGGCGAAGGTGCGGCCGCCGAAGCTGAACCGCTCCCGCTGCACGTTGGGCCCCCGCGCCTGGAACCCCGTCGGCCAGCTGGCCAGCGGGCCGCCGTCCGGGACCGCCTCGTCGTACAGCTCCACCCCCATGAACGGCTGCTCCGCCCACGGCTTCATGGCCGCGTTCAGGAAGTCGCCGGTCCGGAACTGCCCGGTCGCCCAGCCGGCGAAGTAGCGGCGTCGGTCGGCGACCGGGGCGTCCGGCCGCAGCTCGTGCTCGTACACGGGCACGAACAGCTCGAAGGCCACCGGCCGGTCCCCTGCCGGCAGGTCGACGTCGCCGGCGAGCCTGGTCTGGTTGCTCATGGTGGTCTTCCCGCTGTCCCGGGCCTGGTCGAGGGTGGCCAGGACGCTGGGGACGGCGCGGGCGTCCGCCCCCAGGGTCGAGCTGGAGGGGATCCGCGGGTAGCTGTAGAGGTGACGTAGTAGACCGGCCGCCGGCCGGCCGGCCGGATGGTGAACCCGGGCTCGTCGGCCCGGGCCTTGGCCAGAACGCGGGCCGGTGGGCGTCGGTGACGAGCGAGCGCCAGCCGATGCCCTGGAGCCCGGGATAGCGCTCCGGCAGGTCGAGGCTGCGGGCGAAGTTGTTGAACTCGTTGCGGCTCACCGAGTCCGAGGCCACCCAGAGCGAGCGGGCGGCCTGGAGGGCGTTCTCGTAGTTGGCCATCACGCCCTCGATCGTCGCCGTCCGCGA
>Ga0307409_100001569_pt1 | contig 11379 bp, 8 predicted proteins | sample 322Ometagenome_2_FD_203888 | JGI IMG/M metagenome (GOLD analysis project Ga0307409, IMG submission 203888) | Maize rhizosphere microbial communities from greenhouse at UC Davis, California, United States - 322HYB-O-2 | ecosystem: Host-associated > Plants > Roots > Rhizosphere > Soil | place...
GAGAGGCCGCCGGTGACCCCACCCAGCTGCGGACGCAGCAGGTCGGTGTCGATGACCATGCCCAGCAGCGTGTTGATCATCGTCAGCCCGTCGGCACCGGCCTTCACCGCCGCCTGGGCGATGGTCACGATGTCGGTGACGTCCGGGGTCAGCTTGGCGAAGATCGGGATGTCGCGCGGGAGCTGCTCGCGCACGAGCGCCACGACCTTCGCCGAGGCGTGCGGGTCGCAGGCGAAGACGAGGCCCCGGTTGGCGACGTTGGGGCACGAGATGTTGACCTCGACCCCGACGACCGCGTCGAAGGCGTCGCTGGCCCGCAGCGTGGCGGCCACGTCGGCGAACTCGCCGCTGGTCGAGCCGGCGATCGACACCATCGCGCGGGCGCCGGCCTTCTTCAGCCAGGGCAGGTCGTTCTCGACGAAGGCACGGATGCCGGGCCCCTGCAGGCCGATGGAGTTGAGCATGCCCGAGGACGTCTCGGCCATGCGGGGCGTGCCACGGCCCGACCGCGGCTGCGCCATCACCGACTTGGTGACGAACGCACCGAGCTCGGTGACGTCGAAGAACCGGTGCAGCTCCTTGCCGTTCGCCGCGCACCCCGAGGCCGTCATCATCGGGCTGGGGAGCACCGCGCCGGCCAGGTCGACCGACATGTCGACCGCGGGTGCCGGCTCGGCGCCCCGCGCGGCTGCGTCGTCGGCGGCGTCCGAGACCGAGTGGCCGTGGTGCGCGGTCTCCGGCTGGGTCTTCGTACCGATCCCCGGCAGCCGGGTGCTTCCGAAGACGCCCATCAGTGACCACCCTCCTTCGGCGCGCCGAGGGCGTCGGCCGGGACCGTGCAGTACCCGTTCTCGAACGACTCCCAGCGCACCCGGTCGCCCCGGAACACGGGGCCCTCGACGCACGAGCGCACCATGCGGGTCACGCCGTCGTTGCCGCGCACCGGCATCACGCAGGTCATGCACACGCCGACACCACAGGCCATCGACTCCTCGACCGCCACCTGGGCGACCGCCCCCTCGGCCGTGGCGACCTCGGTGATGGAGCGCAGCATGCCCATGGGCCCGCAGCCGTAGACGACGCCGGCCCCGGTGCTGCGGATCAGCTCGGGCAGCACGTCGGACACCCAGCCGCGGTGGCCCAGGGAGCCGTCGTCGGTGGTGATGGTGACGCCGTCGGCGCAGCGGCGGGCCTCGACGATCCCGAACAGCCGCGACTCGGTGGCCGCCCCGAGCACCATCTCGACCCGGCAGCCGCGCTCGCGAAGGGCCTCCGCGAGCCAGAACAGCGGGGCGCTGCCGTAGCCGCCGCCGACGAGGATCGTGGGCACCGGCTCCTTGGGCAGCGGGAACGGCCGGCCGAGCGGCCCGACGATGTCGACCTCGTCGTGGGCGCGCAGCCCCGTCAGCCACTCGGTGCCCGGCCCGTGCGCCGCCACGACGACGTCCACCGTGCCGCCGTAGGTGCCCGACGGGCTGACCCGGTGGATCGAGAAGCAGCGGCGCAGCAGGTTGGCCGAGGTGGGGCCACCGACGGCGACGGCGACGAACTGCCCCGGCCGGGCGTGCTCGGCCAGGCCGGGAGCCACGAACGTCAGGTGGTGGTAGGCACCGACCCGACGGGTGGCGATCAGCTCCCCCGTCACCTGCACGACCCCGGCGCCGGGGCGGGCGGCGGTCGTGCTCACGCGCGCACCCCCTGCCCGAAGAGGTCGAGGTCCCGCGCGTGCTCCTGCAGGGGCTTGACCCGCAGCTCGCCGTGCATCTGGGCCTCGATGCCCTGCACCGCGGCAGCGAGCTCCTGCACGGTGGTGATGATCGGCTTGTCCATCGAGGTCGTCGCGGCCCGGATGGCGTAGCCGTCGGCCCGGGCGTTGGGGCCCGAGGGCGTGTTGACCACCATGGCCACCTCGCCGCCGATGATGAGGTCGACGATGGTGGGCTCGTGCGCAGCGCCGTCCTTGGGGGTGGTCGCCGCCGCTCCACCGCGCTGGCTGACCTTGCGGACCACCTGGGCGGTGATCCCGTTGCGGCGCAGCACCTCTGCCGTGCCGGCGGTGGCGATGAGCTTGAAGCCGAGGTCGGCGAGGCGCTTCACCGGGAAGATCATCGCGCGCTTGTCGCGGTTGGCCACCGACACGAAGACCGTCCCGCTCGTGGGCAGGCCGCCGAACGAGCCGAGCTGGCTCTTGGCGAAGGCCGACCCGAAGTCCTCGTCGATGCCCATCACCTCGCCGGTGGAGCGCATCTCCGGGCCGAGCAGGCTGTCGACGACGAGTCCCTCCTTCGTGAGGAACCGCTTGAAGGGCAGCACCGCCTCCTTGACGGCCACCGGCGCGTGGCTCGGCATGTGGCCACCGTCCCCGTGCGGAGGCAGCAGGCCCTCCTCCCGCAGCTCACGGACCGTCGCGCCGAGCATGACGCGGGCCGCGGCCTTGGCGATCGCCACGCCGGTCGCCTTCGCCACGAACGGCACGGTGCGCGACGCGCGAGGGTTGGCCTCGAGCACGTACAGCACGTCCTGCGCGAGGGCGAACTGCACGTTCATCAGGCCCCGGACGCCGATGCCCTGGGCCAGCTTGAGGGTGGCCTCGCGCACGCGCTCGAGCTCCTCGTCGCCGAGGGTCACCGGCGGCAGGGTGCACGCCGAGTCGCCGGAGTGGATGCCGGCCTCCTCGATGTGCTCCATGATCCCGCCGAGGTACATCTCCTCGCCGTCGTAGAGGGCGTCGACGTCGATCTCGATCGCGTCGTCGAGGAAGCGGTCGACCAGCACCGGGTGCTCCGGTGAGGCGACCGTGGCCCGGGTGACGTAGGCCGACAGCGTCTCGTCGTCGTAGACGATCTCCATGCCGCGGCCGCCGAGCACGTAGGACGGTCGCACCAGCACGGGGTAGCCGATGTCGCGGGCGACCTCGACGGCCTCCTCCGCGCTGTAGGCGGTGCCGTGCTTCGGCGCCGGCAGCTTCGCCTCGTGCAGCACCCGGCCGAAGGCGCCGCGGTCCTCGGCGAGGTCGATCGCCTCGGGCGAGGTGCCCACGATCGGCACCCCCTCGTCCTTGAGTGCCTGGGCGAGGCCGAGCGGGGTCTGCCCGCCGAGCTGGACCACCACTCCGGCGATCGGGCCGGCCTGCTTCTCCGCGTGGTAGACCTCGAGCACGTCCTCCAGCGTCAGCGGCTCGAAGTAGAGGCGCGAGCTGGTGTCGTAGTCGGTGGAGACCGTCTCGGGGTTGCAGTTGACCATCACGGTGTCGTAGCCGGCCTCGCGGAGCGCGAACGAGGCGTGCACGCACGAGTAGTCGAACTCGACGCCCTGGCCGATCCGGTTGGGGCCGGAGCCGAGGATCAGCACGGCAGGTCTCTCCCGCGGCTCGACCTCGGTCTCCTCGTCGTAGGACGAGTAGTGGTACGGCGTCTGGGCGGCGAACTCCGCAGCGCAGGTGTCGACGGTCTTGAAGATCGGCCGCACCCCGAGGGCGTGCCGCACCCCGCGGACGACGCTCTCCGGCATCTGCCGGAGCTGGGCGACCTGCTGGTCGGAGAAGCCGTGCCGCTTCGCCAGCCGCAGCAGCTCGGGGGTGAGCTGGGGCGCGGCGGCGAGCCGCTCGGCGAGCTCGTTGACCAGGGCCATCTGGTCGAGGAACCACGGGTCGATGCCGGTGGCCTCGTGCACCTCCTCGACGGACAGCCCACCGCGCAGCGCCTGCTGCACGGTGACGATGCGCCCGTCGGTGGGCGTGCGGGCGAGGTCGAGCAGCGCGCGGGCCTCCTCGGTGGTGGGGGTCTCGCCGTCCCAGTGGAAGCTCGCACCCTTGCGCTCGACCGAGCGCAGCGCCTTCTGCAGCGCCTCGGTGAAGTTGCGGCCGATGGCCATCGCCTCGCCGACCGACTTCATCGTCGTGGTCAGCGTCGGGTCGGCCGCCGGGAACTTCTCGAAGGCGAAGCGGGGCACCTTCACCACGACGTAGTCGAGTGTCGGCTCGAACGAGGCGGGTGTCTCGCGGGTGATGTCGTTGGGCACCTCGTCGAGGGTGTAGCCGATGGCCATCTTCGCGGCGATCTTGGCGATCGGGAAGCCGGTCGCCTTCGACGCCAGGGCGGAGCTCCGCGAGACCCGCGGGTTCATCTCGATGACGATGATCCGGCCGTCCTGCGGGTTGACCGCGAACTGGATGTTGCAGCCGCCGGTGTCGACGCCGACCTCGCGGATGACCGCGATGCCGATGTCCCGCAGCCGCTGGTACTCGCGGTCGGTCAGCGTCAGCGCAGGGGCCACCGTGATCGAGTCGCCGGTGTGCACGCCCATCGGGTCGAGGTTCTCGATGGAGCAGACGACGACCACGTTGTCGGCGTGGTCGCGCATGACCTCGAGCTCGTACTCCTTCCAGCCGAGGATCGACTCCTCGAGGAGCACCTCACTCGTGGGGCTCGCCTGCAGGCCGGCACCGGCGATGCGGCGCAGCTCCGCCTCGTCGTGCGCGAAGCCGGAGCCGAGCCCACCCATGGTGAACGAGGGGCGCACCACCATGGGGTAGCCGAGCTCCTCAGCGGCGGCGAGGCACTCGTCCATCGTGTGGGCGATGATCGAGCGTGCGCTCTCGGCGCCGCAGCGCTCCACGACGCCCTTGAACGCCTGACGGTCCTCACCGAGCTCGATGGCCTCGACGTTGGCGCCGATGAGGTGGCAGCCGTACTTCTCGAGGACACCGTTCTCGTGCAACGCGATCGCGGTGTTGAGTGCCGTCTGCCCACCGAGGGTGGCGAGCACGGCGTCGGGCCGCTCGCGGGCGATGATCGCCTCCACGACGTCGGGCGTGATGGGCTCGACGTAGGTCGCGTCCGCGAACTCGGGGTCGGTCATGATCGTCGCCGGGTTGGAGTTCACCAGGACGACCCGGATGCCCTCCTCCTTCAGCACACGGCAGGCCTGGGTGCCGGAGTAGTCGAACTCGCAGGCCTGGCCGATGACGATCGGACCGGAGCCGATGACGAGGACCGACTCGATGTCGGGGCGGCGGGGCATCAGGCGCGACCTTCCTTGTCGTCCATGAGGGTGGTGAAGCGGTCGAAGAGGTAGGCCGCGTCGTGCGGACCGGCGGCGGCCTCGGGGTGGTACTGGACCGAGTAGGCAGGGAGGTCAAGGCATTCCAGCCCCTCGACCACGTCGTCGTTGAGGCACACGTGCGAGACCCGCACGCGCCCGTATGCCGTGCCGCTGGCGGCGTCGCTCGGCGCGGGCACCGGCCCGTCGAGGGGCGCGTCCACGGCGAAGCCGTGGTTGTGCGCGGTGACCTCGACCTTGCCGGTCGCCTTGTCCATGACCGGCTGGTTGATCCCGCGGTGGCCGTACTTCAGCTTGTAGGTGCCGAACCCGAGGGCGCGGCCGAGCAGCTGGTTGCCGAAGCAGATGCCGAAGAACGGGATCCGGGCGGCGAGCACCTCTCGCAGGACCCCGATCTCGTGCTCGGTGGCGGCCGGGTCGCCGGGGCCGTTGGAGAAGAAGACGCCGTCGGGGTGCACGGCCTCGATGTCGGCGAAGGTGGCGGTGCAGGGCAGCACGTGGACCTCGATGCCGCGCTGGGCCATGAGCTGCGGCGTCATCGCCTTGATGCCGAGGTCGAGGGCGGCCACGGTGAAGCGCTTCTCCCCCACCGCGGGCACGACGTAGGGCTCGGTCGTCGTCACCTCCGCGGCGAGCGCAGCGCCGCTCATCAGTGGCGCCTGCTGCACCGTGGTGAGCAGCTCGGCGTCGGGCCGCCCGGCCCGCTCCCCTGAGAAGATGCCGACCCGCATGGCGCCGCGCTCGCGCAGGTGGCGGGTCAGGGCCCGCGTGTCGACGCCGCAGATGCCCACGACGTCCTGCTCGCGCAGCTCGTCCTCGAGCGTGCGGCGCGACCGCCAGTTGGACGGCCGCAGGGCGGGGTCGCGCACGACGTAGCCGGCGACCCAGATGCGTCGCGACTCGTCGTCCTCGTCGTTGACGCCGGTGTTGCCCACGTGCGGCGCGGTCATCACCACGACCTGCCGGTGGTAGCTGGGGTCGGTGAGGGTCTCCTGGTAGCCGGTCATCCCCGTCGAGAAGACCGCCTCCCCGACCGTCTCACCGAGGGCGCCGTAGGACTCACCGCGGAAGACGCGGCCGTCCTCGAGGACGAGCACCGCGGGCTCGCGCAGGAGGGTGGTCGTGGGTGCTGTGGTGGCGGTGGTGCCTGCCGTGGTGCTGGGGGTGGTGCTGGTGGTGGTGCTGGCTGCCGTGGTCACGTGAGGGGGTCCCCTTCTCGGGTCTCGACGTCGTGGGGTGCGGTGGGCTCTTCCGCGGTGATGCTGCTGCCGCCCTGGTGCCACCACAGGGCCGACTCGAGACGCTCGAGGTCGGCGCGGTAGCGGGGCAGGAAGCCGGTCTCGTAGATGGCGTCGTCGTCGGCCTTCCAGCGCACGACGAGCAGGCGGTTGGAGCCGACGAACTTGCCGGCCATCCCCCGGTCGCGGCGCACGTCGACCAGTCGCTCCTTCGGGACCACGACGTCGGACTCGCCCTGCCGCTCGAAGCGGACCAGCTCCTCGGGGACTCCGCGACGCACCACCATGGTGGCCCGGGACCGGTTGCCCAGGCCCACGACCGCCACCCGCTCGAGCCGGGAGGCGGCGGTGGTGGTGCTGACGTAGGTGCCTTCCGCGCGCACGGCGGTGCCAGGCGCCTCGTCGCGCCCCTCCGCCTCGCTGCCGTTCGTGCCGGCGACGGCCACCGAGGCGGAGGTGTGCCGCCGGCGCTTGCGCAGCCACGCGGCATACAGGAGGGCGTAGATGAGGCCGAGCGCGATGAGCATCACGCCGACGGCCTGCGGACGGCTCATGCCAGCGCTCCCTTCTGGGCGGTGACCCGGCCGCGCAGCACGGTGGCCTGGACGGCGCCCTGGAGCGTGCGGCCGTGCCACGGGTTGTTGCGCGACAGGGACAGCGACGCCGACCGGTCGACGGTGACCCGGGCGGTGGGGTCGACCAGCGTGATGTTGGCCGGCGACCCGACGGCCAGCGGCTGTCCATGGTCCCCGAGGCCGGCGATGCGCGCCGGGTTGGCCGACATCACCCGCGCCACGCCGGCCCAGTCCAGCCGGCCGGTGCGCACCATCGTGTCGCTCACGACGGACAACGCCGTCTCGAGGCCGAGCATGCCGAACGCCGCGTCGACGAAGGCGTGCTCCTTGTCGTGGCGCGCGTGGGGGGCGTGGTCGGTGGCCACGGCGTCGATGGTGCCGTCGGCCAGGGCCGCGCGCAGGGCGTCGACGTCCTCCTGGGGCCGCAGCGGCGGGTTCACCTTGAAGGTCGGGTCGTAGCCGGCGAGCAGGTCGGTGGTGAGGACGAGGTGGTGCGGGGTCACCTCGGCGGTGACGTCGATGCCCTGGGCCTTGGCCCAGCGCACCACCTCGACCGAGCCGGCCGTCGAGACGTGGGCGACGTGCACCCGGCTGCCGGTGTGGCGGGCCAGCATCACGTCGCGCGCGACGATGGTCTCCTCGGCGATGCCCGGCCAGCCCGGCAGGCCCAGGCGGCCCGAGAGCTCGCCCTCGTGGCAGCACGCGCTCGAGCCGGCCAGGTGCGGGTCCTGCGCGTGCTGGGAGACCACGCCGCCGAAGGCGCGCACGTACTCCAGGGCCCGGCGCATGACGCGGGCGTCGCTGACGCACCTGCCGTCGTCGGAGAAGACCCGGACGCCGGCGCGGCTGCGGTGCATCAGGCCCAGCTCGGCGAGCTCCTCGCCGGCGAGGCCCTTGGTCACCGCACCCACGGGCTGCACGTCGACGAGGCCCGCTGCCCGCCCGAGGTCGAAGACGCGCTCGGCGGCCTCGGCCGTGTCGGTCACGGGGTTGGTGTTCGCCATGGCCAGCACCGCGGTGTAGCCGCCGACAGCGGCCGCGGCCGACCCGGACGCGATCGTCTCGGCGTCCTCCCGGCCGGGCTCGCGCAGGTGGGTGTGCAGGTCGACCAGGCCGGGCAGGGCGACCAGGCCGTCGGCGTCGAGGACGTCCCAGTGGCGCTGGCCCTTCGCACCACCCAGGCTTCCGACCTCGGTGATGACGCCGTCCTCGACGAGCAGGTCCTGGGCGCCGGAGCCGGCGAGGTCGGCTCCCGTGATCAGCAGGGCGCTCACTGGGCGCTCCCTTCCTCTCCGGAGAGCAGGTGGTACAGCACGGACATGCGGACGGCGACGCCCGCGGAGACCTGGTCGAGGATGAGCGACTGCGCCCCGTCGGCCGCGTCGGCGGCGATCTCGAGCCCGCGGTTCATCGGGCCCGGGTGGCAGATGACGGCATCGGGGTTGGCGGCCACGAGGGCGTTCAGCCGGTCTCGGGTGAGGCCGTAGCCGACGGTGTACTCGCGTGGCGTCGGGAAGAAGCCGCCGCTCATCCGCTCGCGCTGCACGCGCAGCATCATCACCGCGTCGACCGTGGGCAGCACGGCGTCGAGGTCGTTCGACAGGTCGAAGCCGTCGGCTGCGGCCCAGCTGGCGATGCCGGCCGGCATCAGGGTCGGCGGGGCCACCAGGGTGATCCGGGCGCCGAGCCTGCGCAGGCACAGCAGGTTCGAGCGGACGACCCGTGAGTGGGTCAGGTCGCCGACGATCGCGACGTGGCGGCCCTCGAGGGAGCCGAGCCGCCGCTCCATCGTGTAGGCGTCGAGCAGGGCCTGCGTGGGGTGCTCGTGCGTGCCGTCACCGGCGTTGATGACGTGGGCGTCGACCCACTGGCTGACCTGCTGAGCGGCGCCGGACGCGCCGTGGCGGATCACCAGGGCGTCGACACCCATCGCCGCGACGGTCAGCACGGTGTCGCGCAGGGACTCACCCTTGGAGGTCGACGAGCCCTTCCCGGAGATGTTGATGACGTCGGCCGAGAGCCACTTGCCGGCGAGCTCGAAGGAGCTGCGGGTGCGGGTCGAGTCCTCGAAGAAGAGGTTGACGACCGTGCGGCCCCGCAGCGTCGGCAGCTTCTTGACCTCGCGCTGCTGCACGCCGTGCATCTCGGCGGCGGTGTCGAGGAGCGTGCGGATCTGCGCGGTGTCGAGGTCGGCGATGGACAGCAGGTGACGTCGGCCGCCCGTCGCGGCCGAGGCGGCCGGGGTGTTGAGCATGGTGGTCATCGGTGCTCCCCTCCGGCGATGCGGACCTCGTCGTCGACGCCGTCGTGCTCGCTCAGGCGCACCTGCACCCGCTCCGAGCTCGACGTGGGCAGGTTCTTGCCGACGTGGTCGGCGCGGATCGGCAGGTCGCGGTGCCCACGGTCGACCAGCACCGCCAGGCGCACCGCGCGCGGGCGACCGAGGTCGGACAGCGCGTCGAGCGCCGCACGGACGGTGCGCCCCGAGTAGAGGACGTCGTCGACGAGCACGACGACCTTGTCGTCGATCCCGCTCGGCGGGATGTCGGTGTGCATCGGCGACCTCGTGGGCTGCCGCCGCAGGTCGTCGCGGTGCATGGTGACGTCGAGCGCGCCGACCGGGACGGGACGGCCCTCGACCTCCTCCATGACGGCGACGAGGCGCTTGGCCAGGGCCACGCCACGCGTCGGGATGCCGAGCACCACGAGGTCGTCGGCGCCCTTGTTGCGCTCGAGGATCTCGTGGGCGATGCGTCGCAGGGCCCGGGAGACGTCACCGGGACTCATCACTGCGCGGGCGGGGGCGCCGAGGGGGCTGGTCACCGCGGAGCCAGTGGCCGCGGTCCGGACCTCTGCCGGGACGCCGTCGGGTGCACCAGAGTCAGGACGCATACGCGTCAGGACCTCCTTCCCTGCCTCACGGGACAGGTCGTTAAAGGATGTCGAACGGTCGACACTGTAGCCGCTGACCGCCGGTGTCGGCACACCGCCCCACCGCGTGAGACGTGTCGCGGCCGGTGTCGCTGGCAGGGGCCGCGTGCCGCCGTCTGGGGCCGGCGCGGGTGCTGCCCGGCGACAGTGCCCTCAGGGACTCGCTCCGCGCTGCGCGCCATGGCCTGCAGGAGTAGGAAGGAGGGGCCCGACGTCGGAACTCCGCAGCCCGCCCCGAGGAGGCAGCATGACCAGCAGCACCGGGAGCCCCACCAGCACGGCCGGCGCCACGTCATGGCGCGAACAGCCGCCCTTCCGCGCCGACCACGTCGGCAGCCTGCTGCGGCCGAAGGAGCTGCTGCGGGCTCGCGCCGAGCACGCGGAAGGACGCCTCGACGACGAGGCGCTCGAGGCGGAGGAGGACACCGCGGTCGACCACGCCGTCGCGCTCCAGCAGGAGGTCGGGCTGCAGACGGCCACCGACGGTGAGTACCGCCGGACGTCGTGGCACATGGACTTCATCTACCAGCTCGACGGGGTCGCCCCCACCGACGAGAAGCTGCACGTGCACTTCCACAACGCGCAGGGTGACCTCGACTTCGAGTCGGCTGCCCTCGCGGTGCACGACCGGGTCGCCCTCGGGCCGACCATCTTCGGCGACGCCTTCACGTACCTGCGTGACCGGGTCCGGGCCAGCGCTCCCGAGCTGACGCCCAAGCTGACCATCCCCTCCCCCAACATGGTCCACTACCGCGGCGGCCGGGCCGCCATCGACCAACGCGTCTACCCCGACCTCGAGGAGTTCTGGGCCGACCTGACGGCCGCCTACGCCGAGGAGGTGCGGCGGCTGGCCGACCTCGGCTGCACGTACCTCCAGCTCGACGACACCAGCCTCGCGTACCTCAACGACCCAGCCCAGCGTGAGCTGGTGGCCGCCCAGGGCGGCGACCCGGAGCACCAGCACGAGCAGTACATCCGCAACATCAACGCCGCCATCGCCGACCGGCCCGCGGGGATGCGCGTGACGACCCACCTGTGCCGGGGCAACTTCCGCTCGTCGTGGGCGGCCGAGGGCGGCTACGACTTCGTCGCCGAGCGGCTGTTCTCGGACCTCGCGGTCGACGGCTTCTTCCTCGAGTTCGACGACGAGCGGTCCGGCACGTTCGAGCCCCTGCGGTTCGTGCCGCCGGGCAAGCAGGTCGTGCTGGGCCTCGTCACCACCAAGCGCCCACAGCTGGAGGACAAGGACGTCCTCAAGCGACGGATCGACGAGGCCAGCCGCTACGTGCCAATCGACCAGCTCTGCCTCTCACCGCAGTGCGGGTTCTCGTCCACCGTCGAGGGCAACGAGCTGACCGAGGGGGACGAGGTCGCCAAGCTCCGCCTCGTCACCGAGGTCGCCCACGAGGTGTGGGGCTGAGGGCCGACACGTCGACGACGTCGAGCGTGCGGTGCCGGGCACCGGGACCATGGGCTCGGGGATGGCCCGCAGCCTGCGCCGGGCCGGCCTGGTCATGACCGACCTGCTGCTGGACGCGCCGGAGGTGGCCCGAAGCGCGGTGTGGCTCCTGACG
>Ga0307409_100001570_pt1 | contig 11379 bp, 11 predicted proteins | sample 322Ometagenome_2_FD_203888 | JGI IMG/M metagenome (GOLD analysis project Ga0307409, IMG submission 203888) | Maize rhizosphere microbial communities from greenhouse at UC Davis, California, United States - 322HYB-O-2 | ecosystem: Host-associated > Plants > Roots > Rhizosphere > Soil | place...
GCAATCTTCCGGGCAATGGAAGGATACCCGGTGACCATTCGCCTTCTCGACCCTCCGCTTCACGAATTTCTTCCCAAGGACCCGGCCGAGATCGAAGCGCTGGCCCGGGAGCTCGGGATGGAACCGGCGGGCCTCAGGCTGATCGTCGACGGCCTCCACGAGGTGAATCCGATGCTCGGCTTGCGAGGCTGCCGGCTCGGCATCATCTACCCGGAGATCACCGCCATGCAGGTACGGGCCATCTTCGAGGCGGCTTGCACGGTGGCGGCCCGGAAGGGCCGCGTCATGCCCGAGGTGATGGTGCCGTTGACGGCAACCGTCGTCGAGTTCCGCAAGCAGGCTCTGATTGTCCGGCAGGTGGCAGAGGAAGTCTTTCAGGAGCGGCAGATTACGGTGCCGTACCTGCTGGGCACCATGATCGAGCTTCCGCGTGCGGCCCTGACGGCCGATGAGCTGGCCCGGGAAGCCCAGTTCTTCTCTTTCGGCACCAATGATCTGACCCAGACTACCTGGGGCCTCTCCCGCGACGATGCCGGCCGCTTCCTTCCTTACTACCTGGAGCATGGTGTCATAGAAGATGACCCCTTCCAGGTACTGGACCTGGCGGGCGTAGGCAAGCTGATCTCAATGGCGTGCGATCTGGGAAGAAAGACGCGGCCCGATCTCAAGCTGGGCGTTTGCGGCGAGCACGGCGGCGATCCGTCAGCGGTGGCATTCTGCGATCGGCTGGGAATGAACTACGTATCGTGCTCTCCCTTCCGGGTGCCGATCGCCCGCCTGGCAGCGGCCCAGGCAGCACTGGCCACCCGGGGCACCATGGACCGGACCCGCGCCACCGTCTGAGCTATACCGCCCCTACGCGCGTGCAAAAATCTCCAGCATCGAGTGCCCGTACGGATTGAAGTCGGCCGGCGGACCGGCAAACATTCGATCGGTGACGTCTACATCGCCGATGGCAGTGGTGATGAAGGCGCGCCATCCCGGTACATCGCCGCTCCGGCTGAAGCCTGCTGTCTGATAACCGAGCAGAATAGGTTCTCCGGCCTCATGCAGGCCCAACAGGTAGGGCTCAACCGTACGGCGGTATCCGTCATAGGCAAATTCTACGACACGGTGGTCGAGGATTGCCCGGACCAGTCGCTCGCCGTTGGTCAGGTCCTGAAGCGCACCCCCCGTCGGCGTGCTGTGTTGCTCCTGCATTATCCACCTCTCAGCGACACACTCTTCAAGGTAGCCGGATCTCCGGCCGTCTTGCCATGAGGATGGCGCCGACTCTTATTCCTCCCTCGCAGAGGTGAGCCTGGCGGCATCCGCTTTCGGGAGGACGCAATGACGCAGCCCCTGGTGGGCATCGTGATGGGCAGCGATTCCGATTGGGACGTCATGCAGCACGCGGCCCGCAGACTCAACGAGCTGCAGGTTGCGCATGAAGCCAGAGTCGTCTCGGCTCACCGGACTCCCGATCTCCTGTACCGCTACGCAGAAGACGCACCAGGGCGGGGCTTGCGATGCATTATCGCCGGCGCGGGCGGTGCGGCACACCTGCCTGGAATGCTGGCCGCAAAGACGACACTCCCGGTGCTCGGTGTCCCGGTTCCGAGCAAACATCTTCAGGGGCTCGACTCGTTGCTGTCCATCGTACAGATGCCGGCGGGCATACCGGTCGCCACCTTCGCGATCGGTATGGCGGGAGCATCGAATGCAGGCCTCTATGCCGCAGCCATTCTCGCACTGCAGGATCCCGAGCTGGCCGAGCGGCTCGAGGAGTTTCGCCGTTCGCAGGAACGTCGCGCACTCGACATGAGACTGCCGGAGCTTCCGTGATCCTGCCTGGCGCTACGGTTGGCGTCCTGGGTGGAGGACAGTTGGGACGGATGTTTACCCTGCGGGCCCGCACCATGGGGTACCGGGTGATCGTGCTCGACCCGGATCCTCAGAGCCCCGCCGGAGCAGTTGCCGACCGGCAGATCCGCGCAGCCTACGACGATTCCGCCGCATTGGCCGAGTTGGCACGGGCCTGCGCCGCGGTCACAACGGAGTTCGAGAACGTTCCTGCTGCCGCCCTCGACCAGCTGGCTGGAACATCACTGGTCCGCCCCCCGGTCCAGGCGGTGGCCACGGCTCAAGACCGCATTGCCGAAAAGACCTTCTTCCAGAGTCAGGGCTTTGCCACTGCTGCGTTCTGTCCGGTCCGGGACCCGCAGGAGCTGGATGCTGCCTTGCGGCAGGTTGCGTTACCCGCTCTTCTGAAGACGAGCCGTTTCGGCTATGACGGGAAGGGGCAGGCGCTGGTGAGAAGCGAGAGCGAGGCCCGTGCAGCCTTCGACCGCTTCCGTCGGGCGGCCTGTATCTTGGAGGAGCGTGTCGAGCTCGACTGCGAGCTGTCGGTAATTTTGGCGAGGGGAGCAGACGGTGTTCAAGCCGTGTTCCCCGTCGCCGAAAACCAGCACCGGGACGGGATCCTCGACACGTCGGTGGTGCCCGCACGGATATCCGAGCCCATGGCGTGTCAGGCTCGAACGGTGGCATCGGCGATTGCGACGGCGCTGGAGTACGTGGGCGTTCTGGCAATCGAGCTGTTCGTGGCTCGAGGTGGTGAACTGCTGGTCAACGAGATGGCGCCGCGTCCGCACAACAGCGGGCACTACACACTGGACGCGTGCTCGATCGACCAGTTCGAGCTGCAGCTTCGAACCCTCTGCGGTCTGCCGCTGGTTCAGCCCTGGCTGCTCTCGCCAGTCGCCATGATCAACTTGTTGGGCGATCTTTGGGCAGAGGGGCAGCCGAGGTGGGAAGAGGCCCTGCGCCGGCCGGGGGTCCGGCTACATCTTTATGGCAAGGCGGAAGCGCGGCCGGGCCGGAAAATGGGCCACCTGAACTGCCTCGCAGGAAGTGCCGATCTGGCTCTGACACTTGCGCTGGACAGCAGAGACGCGCTCCAGATCAAACGATAAACTCAGGAGAAGCCGATGTTGTTTCTACCCGCACTGGTCTTCGCTGCCGGCCTCGCCACGGCTCCGAGCCTACCGCTTGCAGCTCACCCGGATACCACGTGCCCCCACCGGAATGTTCCGCTGGACGGCCGCAAGAGTCCCCTGGATTCGCTTACCTTTTCGATTTCCGGAAAGCAGGTGAAGGTGTGCTATGGCCGTCCGAGCTCGCGGGGGCGGGTGATGCTGGGAGGAGCCGATATTCCCTACGGCAAATTGTGGCGGACCGGAGCCAACGAGCCGACCATCTTCTATGCCCCGGTGCCACTGAGCGTGGCCGGCATTCGGGTTCAACCCGGCGTGTACTCCCTGTACACCGTCCCCGGGAAGAACGAATGGGAAGTAATCGTCAACCGGTCCATCTCGCAGTGGGGAAAGGAAGATCAGTACACGGATGAGGTGAAGGCGCAGGAGATCGGACGGGCCAAGGTAAAGAGCGAATCGCCAGGGAAGCCGGTGGAGACCTTTACCATTCGGGCGGAGCCCGGCAGCGGCAAGTCAGCGGTACTGGTGCTGGAGTGGGAAAAATCCCGAGTGAGGGTGCCGGTTACAGCGAGTTGACGTCACTGCGCGGGCAGCCCCGACAACTCGCGTACAGCGTCGATCAACCGGTCCACCTCTTCGGCGGTCGTGTAGCAGGCGCACCCGGCCCGGACCAGACCAGTGGAGACACCGAGCCGCTCTACCACTGTGGTTGCATAGAAGTCGCCACAGGAGACGAAGACTCCCCGTCTGGCCAGAGATCGGGCGACCATCTCCGACGTGTGGTTGGCAACAGTGAAGGCCACAGTGGGTGTCCGGCGCGACCCCGGGCCCGGCCCGAGGAGCCTTACGCCTTCGAGGGCATCGAGTCCCGTCCGCAGGCGCTGGAGCAACGCTTCACCGCGGGCCCGCAGCTCGGCGAAGGTAGTAGCGAGTCTGGCACGCCGCGCCTCTCCTGCGCTGAGTGCGGCAAGGTAGTTCACCGCTGCTGCGGCCCCTACGATGCCCTCGTGATTCAAAGTACCGGTCTCGATGCGCTCGGGGACTGAGTCGGGAGCGGGAAGAAGCTTGGGCACGTCGAGGCTGGCGAGAACGTCCTGTCTGGCGTACAAAATACCAACGTGCGGACCATAGAACTTGTACGCCGAACAGGCGAGAAAATCGCAGCCGAGCTTCCCAACGTCGATCGGTTCGTGAGGGGCGAGATGCACCGCGTCGATGAACGTCATGGTGCCGGCGGCTCGGGCCAGCGCCACTGCCCGGGTGAGATCATTGATCGTTCCCAGTGCATTGCTGGCGCCTCCTATGGCCAACAGTCGGGGTCGCTCCGAGACCAGCGCCTCCAGCCGCTCCCAGTCGAGCTGTCCGGTCTCCGGCAGCATCGGGACGGCTTTAACCGTCACTCCCCGATCGCGCTCCAGCGCGCGCCAGGGAGCCACATTCGCATGATGATCCAGCTCGGTGACTACGACCGTATCGCCCGCGTCCCAGCCCCAGCCGAGAGCCCTGGCGAGGTGGAAGGTGAGCGTGGTCATGTTGGCGCCGAAGGCGATCTCGACGGCCGTAGCCCCGAGAAAGTCCGCAATCGTTCGGCGGGCGGCCAGGATCAGCTCGTCGGTCTCCACGCTAGTCGGGTAGGGCCAATGCGTGTTGGCATTATGATGATAGAGGTAGGCCTCCATTGCATTCACGACCGAGCGGGGCACCTGGGTTCCTCCGGGTCCGTCGAAGTAGGCCACCGGGTGCCCCTGGTGCCGGCGCTCCAGTGCGGGGAAGGCGGCCCGGATTTCAGTTACGGACTGCGTGACCGATGGGTGACTTGCTACCGCGCTCATGACGCATCCTGGATTCGATCGTGGACTGATGTGGCTGACTGCGCCATACGCTCAACGCTATCTCGGTGATCCTGCCGATGATCTTCTTTTCTCGAATTTCGGCCTGGAGTCCAGAATGAGGTCGCTTCACCCGCCAGTGTACGCCTGGAGCGCGGGGAGCTTCTGCGCCCTGATCCTACTCGCAGCCTGCGGCGGCGGGGGAACTGAGCCCAGGATTCCTTCGAGCATAACCATCGATCCCACATCGCTCTCGTTTACGGCTATCGGACAGACCCGGCAACTTTCGCCCACGGTCATCGACCAGCAAGGTAATCCGTTGCCTTTCGCTGCGGTCACCTGGACCAGCAGCGACGTTGGAGTCGCCACGGTTTCCTCGACGGGCCTGGTTACCGCTCACGGCGGCGGGTCCGCCGAGATCACGGCCAAAGCCGGAGCCGCCACAGCTCTGGCGGAAGTGCAGGTCGTTTCCTTCGATATCGTCGTCAGGTTTCTCAGTAGCTCGACACCCAGTCAGCGCCAGGCTTTTGCCGATGCTCAGTCCCGCTGGGAAAGTCTGGTCACGGGAGATCTGGAGGATCTCCAGCTGACCGCTCCCGCGCAGACGTGCGGCTCAAACTCGCCGTCGATCAATGAGACGGTCGACGACCTCCTGATCCTGGTGACTTTGGACTCCATCGATGGTCCGGGCAATGTGCTGGGATCCGCTGGTCCCTGCTACATCCGGGACTCAGACAACCTGAGCGTGCTCGGGGCCATGACCTTCGATACGGTAGATTTGGCGGATATCGAAGACGCAGGCCTGCTGGAGCCTTTGATCCTGCATGAGATGGGTCACGTATTGGGCTTCGGTAGTCTCTGGCCGACGCAGGGGCTGCTGGCGGACCCGTCCCTGCCGCCCGATCCGTCCCAGCCCCCTAACCCCGGCGCCGATCCCCATTTCACCGGTCTCCAGGCGATTGCCGCATTCAACGACGTGGGCGGCGGCGGGTACAGTGGGGCTAAAGTCCCGGTCGAAGACACCGGAGGCGAAGGGACGGCTGATGGTCACTGGCGTGAGTCGGTCTTCGTGAACGAGTTGATGACTGGCTTTGTGGATCCCGGTCAGAACCCGCTGAGCGTCGTCACGGTAGCCTCGTTGGGCGATCAAGGGTACACGGTGAATCTCGCCGGCGCCGACCCGTACTCGCTGCCGCCCGGCGTAACGGCGTTCCGCGCCAGGCCTCGATTTAAATTGGGGAACGACGTGCTCCGGCTTCCGATCAAGAAGGTGGATCGGGCTGGTCGAGTGAGGGAAGTATTGCAGCGCTGATCAAGCCATCCGGGAAAACACCGAGGGGACTCTCGAGCGAGAGTCCCCTCGGTGCTGATGGAGGCGCAGGGAATCGAACCCTGGTCCGAGTAAGCTTCCAGAACCACGTCTACGTGTGTAGGCTCGACTTCTTGCCGTCACCTCGGAGCGCTGTCGAGCCGACCTCTCCGAGGCCTATCTCCTGAAATCTCGCCGGACGCGTCGGAGCGACGCGGCCAGCCAGCCCGGATTTGCGATTCGGCGCGCGGCGCCCCAGGCGGGCTCCATCGGCCGAAGGAGCATAAGCGAGCTTAGCTCAGCTTACGCAGCCAATGCCAGTTCAGTGTTGGCAGTTGAATCATTCCAGACAGTTTTACCAGGAACCTGGACCTGGACACGCTGCGATTCCTTCATCAAACCCGTCGAAGCCAGTCGCCCCCGGGTGTCTAATTATAGGCGGACAGGCGGATTGGCGGTAGGGCGGACCGTCACCTGGGGAGCTCCGGTGATACTACAGTAGTAGACCCCTATCTTCTTTCGGGGCAACCCGTTGAACAGCATCGCTCAGGTATATTGTGAGCCGAGCCCGCATCGCCCGCCCGTCCGACCGGCTAGCCGAGCGCCCTACCGCCCGACCCGCTCCACCCGATTCCGCCCGTTCCGCTTAGCCACATACAGAGCGGAGTCTGCCTGGGCCGGGAGGTTCCCCACACTGGTGCTGGTTTCGGGACATCCAGCGACACCGAATGAGGCGCTCAAGGGCCAGGGACGTCCCTGCCAATTCCAGGCGGTGGTCTCCAGCTTGAGCCTTATTCGTTCCGCAATCCGTACACCCAGCTCGAGGCGCGTCTTCGGCAGCCACACAGCGAACTCCTCGCCTCCGATCCGGGCCGCCACATCCCCGGTGCGGATCTGCTGCTGGATGATGCGGGCAAAGTGCAGCAGAGCGGCATCACCGGCGGGATGGCCCAGGGTGTCGTTGAGGGTCTTGAACCGGTCTACGTCGGCATAAATGAGCGCACCCTCCTTCGGGGCCCGACCGAGAGCTTCGTCCTTGGTCAGCAGCTTGAAGGTCTCATCGAAACCTCGACGGTTGGGCAACCCAGTTAGCGGGTCGATCGTGGCCCTCGACTGGTGAAGATCTGCCTCCCGGGCCTTTACGATGCGGGGGCCGGCACTTGTGATCGCCTCCATGAGCTCGGTCCGCAGTGACCCCGCTGGCTCTCGGCCCGCTTCCAGCCAGATGGCTACCGCACCTACTGCGTGGTGCTCGCTTTTTATCGGGAGGAGCAGCACCGAGCCTGCCCGGTTCCGGCGGTCGGCCACCGCACCGCCCAGCGGATCGGCTTTGGATACATGTGAGGCCAGAGTCCCTCGAGCAACCTGGGCCAACTCGCTGCTGTCGGGCAGGAGACTATCCAGCAAGCGGCGATCGGCGCGCCCGGAGACTCCGATCACGCGCACACTCGGCTCATCGACCGCCGCTACCACAACCTGACTGTCCAGCGTTCGTTCCAGCTGGTAGGCCAGGCGCAGGCCGACACTGCCCACGGATTCCAACGATGCTTCCTGAGAGTGCGCCTGAGATAAGGCGACAAGCTGGGGCCGGCGCCGCACCCCGTCCAGCAGCCGGCGAAGGTCGTCTTCGACACCGTCGAGAGCGGCGGGCTCGAACTTGTCCGGCAAGAGCAAACCCACGGCCGCCCCGGACTGCGCATGAAACACCAGCATGCCTCCTTCCATCCGTTCTGCCCCGCTCTGCTCCTGATCTCGCGCCCGCTCGAGCCGCCGATCGACCGCTATGATCTGGGCTACCGACAGCCGCTCCGGCTCGATGATCCGCTCGGCCCGCGGGCCTTCCTCCTGAGGGTCCAGCTCGGAGACCCAGACTCCGATGGCTCGATGGGCCCGGCGCAGCCACTCCAGGGCGGGATCGGGCAGCAGATGGGGCGCCACACCGCTCTTCAGAGCACCCGGCGCCCGCTTCCGCCCCAGCAGCCAGCCCAGCACTCCGGAGCCGACCGCCAGCAGAAGCAACCCGAGCGGCTCCATCATCCCTTCAGCCAGCCTCGGCGGCGGAACCAGAGATAGATGACCAGTGTTACCAGCCCCATACCGACCAGAACCGCCGGGTAGCCCCAGCGCTCACGCAGCTCGGGCATGTAGTGAAAGTTCATCCCGTACACCCCAACGATGAATGTCAGGGGAAGGAAGAACACCGAGAAGACCGTCAGCACCCGGACCACCTCGTTGGTCCGATGGGATGCGAGTGCCAGCTGGATGCTCAGGAGATTGTTCACGTCCTCGACCAGCTCGTCGGCATAGAAGTGCATGCTCTCGGCATTTTCCCGCAGATCCTGATATAAGGGAGCAGTCGGCTCGGAGGCAGGGACGAGCTTCTGCACCGCGTCCCGCGTATGCAACAGCATGCGTCGCATCAGAGTGACTCGGCGCTTCTCCAGGTAAATCCGGCGCAGCAGCTGGGTAAACTCGTGTTCGCCGAAGACGGTGGCCTCGAACGCGTCAATGGCCGTCTCCGCGAGGGCCAGGGGCTTGTCGTAGGTGCCGATCGCCCCATTGATCAAATCGATCAGCAGCCGAGGCAAGTAGCCCTTCCGCCGTTCCTGAGCACCGGCCGGGAGAGAGGCGGTCCGGTATTCGTCGATGATGGCAGTCAGAAACGGCTGCTCGCTCCGATGAATCGTGATGAGGAACTCGGGGCCATAGAAGATCGCCACCTTCCGTGTCATCTCGTGAACCGATGAGCAGTCCTGAGTGGCCGCCGTGTCCATCGCACGGACGATGATGAAGGTGGTGCTCCCGATCCGCTCATATTTGGGGAGGTGCTCGGGCTCGAGGGAGTCTTCAACCGACGTGGGGTGCAACCCATACTGCTTGGCAACTTCCCCCAGCTCCCCCGCTGAGGGCTGCACCACGTCCACCCAGATGAAGCGGGGCTCGTCACTGGAAACGATGGTCCGTACGGTCATGAGCGACAGATCCGGCTGGCGGCTACGGCGGCTCCGAATCCATTGTCGATGTTGACCACCGTTAGCCCCGCAGCACATGAGTTGAGCATTCCCAGCAGGGCAGCGAGACCGCCAAACGCGGCGCCATACCCGACGCTCGTCGGTACCGCGATGACCGGAGCCGCCACCATGCCGCCAACGACACTGGGGAGTGCGCCCTCCATTCCAGCCACAACGATGAGCACCCGGGCCCGCTGCAGCTGCTCACTCGCCGCAAGCAGCCGATGCAACCCGGCTACTCCGACATCGACGAGCCGCTCCACCGAGTGGCCATACACTTCGGCCACAACCGCAGCCTCCTCCGCCACGGGGAGATCACTCGTGCCGGCGGAGATGACCAGAATTGTGCCCGGGTTGACTCCGCGCACCGGGGCCTTCGCTGTCGGAAGGTGCACCGTGCGGGCGAGCGCATTCCAGATCGTGCCGGGAAATCGGCTTTGGAGTTTCAGCGCCATGGCTTCGCTGGCGCGGGTTCCCAGGAAGGAGCCGGAAGCAGCCGCAAGGCGTTCACAGATGGCCACGACCTGGTCCGCGGTTTTCCCTTCACAAAAGACTACCTCGGGATAGCCCTGGCGCAGCTCGCGGTGATGATCGATTCGGGCGAAGGGGAGATCTTCGAAGGGAAGGTGCCGCAGTTTCTCCAGCGCGGCATGGGGGGCAACCCGGCCCGCAGCAACGTCGGCGAGCAGCGCTTCGATCTGCTCGGCGGTCACGCCACCTGAGCGACAGGCTCGAGATATTCGAGGAAGATTGCTTCGGCTTCCCCGATCGACTCGATCTGAAAGAGGCGCTGTCTGAGGGCACTGGATCCGTGCAGTCCCCTGGTGTACCAGCCCAGATGCTTGCGGAATTCCATGACAGTGCGGCGGGTGTCGCCCTGGAGGCGAATGGCCAATCGAGCATGCTCCAGCGCAATCGTGAAGCGCTCGGCAGCGGAAGGAGGCAGGGGAGCGGGCCCGCCGGCGAGCAATGCCTGACCATCGCGGAAGAGCCAGGGGTTGCCGAAGGCGCCTCGCCCGACCATTACACCGGCACAACCGGTGTGCTCTCGCATCCGCAGAATATCGCCACCGGACTCGAGATCGCCGTTCCCGATCACGGGAATGTCCAGCGCCTCGACCACGCGCGCGATCTCGTCCCAGTCAGCCTTGCCGGAGAACATCTGGGTGCGAGTCCGCGCGTGCAGTGTGAACGCTCGGGCTCCCGCGTCCTGCATCCGGAGGGCGATCGAGACAGGATCGCGCGCTTGATCGCTCCATCCACTCCGGGTCTTGACCGTAACCGGGAGATGCGTCGCCCCAATGACCGAACGGATGATGCGGGCCACCAGGTCCATGTCCCGAAGGCAACCGGACCCACCGTTTCGCTGCACCACCTTCTTCACCGGGCAGCCGAAGTTGATGTCGATGAACTCGGGCTGGTAGTGCTCGGTGATCAACGCCGCGGCTTCGGCCATCGCATTGGGGTCGGAGCCATAAATCTGGATACCGATGGGCCGCTCGATCTCCTCGAACTCAGCGCCCTCGAGCGTGCTCCGGATCCGGCGGCGAATCGCTTCGGAGGAGAGAAATTCGGACAGGACGACATCCGCCCCCATTCGCCGGCAGATCTGGCGGAAAGGGGCTTCGGAGATTCCGGCCATCGGCGCCAGAATCAAAGGAAATGGATGCGCGGAGGGATAGGGCAACTGCATGGCGATAAAATACTTGGCAGCGAACGACTTTGACACCCCCCGAGTCTCGGATTAGGTTGCCCGGGGCATGTACCTCAAGGACTTCTTCACCCCCGACGCAATCAAGCTTCAGCTCCGTGGGGGGTCCAAGGACGACATCCTGGCGGAGCTGGTCGGGTTGCTCCACATGGATGAGCGCTCCTCCGGGACCCTCCTCCGGATCATCCAACGCCGGGAGAATCTCGGGTCCACCGGCATCGGTCGAGGCATCGCAATTCCGCACTGCCGGTCACTGGTGGTGAACCGGCTGCGTCTGGCCTTTGGCCATCGGCAAGAAGGCATCGAATATCAGGCGATCGACGGCAAGCCGGTGTGCAATTTCTTCTTGATCGTGGCCCCCCCTTTGGAGATATCCAACCAGTACCTACCGGTACTCGGCAAGATTGCGCAGTTTGCTAAGGAGCCCGATGTTCCGGATCGGCTTGGCTCCCTGCGTTCCAGCGATGACTTCCTTCGGCTGCTGGCGGAAAAAGGGGTGTGAAGCGGTACGGCGGTAAGAGGAACAGTAAATGGAAGCACGCAG
>Ga0307409_100001571_pt1 | contig 11371 bp, 13 predicted proteins | sample 322Ometagenome_2_FD_203888 | JGI IMG/M metagenome (GOLD analysis project Ga0307409, IMG submission 203888) | Maize rhizosphere microbial communities from greenhouse at UC Davis, California, United States - 322HYB-O-2 | ecosystem: Host-associated > Plants > Roots > Rhizosphere > Soil | place...
GCGGCACGGCTTATCTCTGGATCGCGACCAATCCGCTTACTGCCCTGCTCACAGCAGCAACCTGTGCCGTCTACCTGCTCGCATACACTCCGCTCAAAACAGTTCACCCGATCTGCACTTTCATCGGCGCATTCCCGGGCGCAATGCCTCCCGTTCTCGGATGGACAGCCGTTCGCGGTCGTCTTGATATTGAAGCGATCGTTCTCTTCCTCATACTTTTCCTGTGGCAGTTCCCGCACTTTCATTCCATCGCGTGGCTCTATCGAGAAGATTACGAGCGCGCCAGCATCCGCATGTTGCCCGTGGTCGAAAGCGATGGCCGCTCCACGGTACGTGCGATCGTCGGATACTCACTCGCACTTATCCCCGCCACACTCGCGCCGACCTTCCTGCACATGGCCGGATGGATCTACTTCATCGGCGCGGCTGTACTCGGCACTGGGTTGTTGTGGGTAGGCCTGCGCATGTGGCATGCGAAACTCGCTCCCGTGGCGCGTGGCTCCAAGCCTCTCGCGCGACATTTGCTTCAGGCGACGGTGCTCTACCTGCCACTGCTGTTCGCACTGATGATGCTCGATCGCGCAGCGTAGAATTGAGCGTGGCCTCTTTTGTGACTGACTCCCCCGCAGCGCCCGCCGGCATCGGACGCGCAACGTCTTCCGCCATCGTGATTGAAAACCTGCGTCACGAATATGGTGACCGCGCGGCCTTGTCCGGCGTGTCGTTCGACGTTCGTCCGGCGGAAATCTTCGGTTTGCTCGGTCCTAACGGCAGCGGCAAGACCACAATGTTTCGTATCCTCTCCACCCTGATGACGCCTACCTCCGGTCGCGCCGGCATCGCAGGGTTTGACGTCGCCGCATCTCCCGCGAATGTTCGCCGCCAGATCGGAGTCGTATTCCAGGCACAGAGCATCGACGTAAAACTCTCGGCCTACGAAAATCTCTGGCACATCGGGCATCTCTACGGAATGCGCGGATCGGCTTTGAAAGCTCGTGTCAATGAAATGCTCGAGCGCGTGGCACTAGCCGATCGCGCGAACGAGAAGGCCGAAACGTTTTCCGGAGGCATGCAGCGGCGACTGGAACTCGCCAAGGGCCTACTCCATCGTCCGTCAGTACTTCTGCTTGACGAACCAACTACTGGACTCGACCCCGGCGCTCGCATCGATCTGTGGCAATACCTCAAAGTTCTGCGCAATCAGGAGGGTGTGACTGTTCTCGTGACGACTCACCTGATGGAGGAAGCCGAACGCTGCGACCGCCTGGCGATTTTGAGTGAAGGCCGCCTGGTCGCACTTGGCACTCCTGCAGAGTTGAAGAGCGAAATTGGCGGAGACGTAATCCTGCTTGAATCGAGTAACCCGGAAGCTCTCGCGGAGAAAATGCGGGCTCACTTCAACGTTGCTCCTCAAGTTCTTGACGGCCGCGTTCGCCTGGAACGCGAAGCTGGCCACAAGTTCATCACTGAAGTCGTCGAAGCGTTTCCCGGCGAGATTCATTCCGTTTCCGTCAGCAAGCCTACGCTTGAAGACGTCTTCATCGACCGCACCGGTCACCGCTTCTGGATGGAAGAGCAGACAGAGAGCGACCAATAATGACACCCCAATCAACCACTTTGCCCGCGCAACGCACAACCGCTACCACTACCGGGATATTGCTTCCCGCGATCTCTTTGTGGTGGCGTGAAGTTGTCCGCTTCTACCGCCAGAAAGCGCGTGTTGTCGGCGTGATCGCGTCGCCAATCGTTTTTTGGGTCGTCATCGGCTCCGGCTTCGGCACATCGTTCCGCAGCGCCAACGCTGCCGGAGGCCAGCACTATCTGGAATTCTTCTTCCCCGGCGCACTGACCATGATCGTGCTTTTCACTTCCATCTTCACCATGATGTCGGTAATTGAAGACCGCAATGAAGGTTTCCTGCTCTCTGTGCTGGTCGCGCCTGTACATTGCAGTTCGATCGTTCTCGGCAAAGTTCTTGGAGGCGCAACGCTCGCGACGCTGCAAGGCCTGATCTTCCTCGCATTCGCTCCGCTTCTCGGAGTTCGCATCGGCCTCGTGGCGTTCTTGTTAATCGTGGCTACGATCTTTTTGATTTCCTTCGCGCTGACCGCGCTTGGCTTCATCGTCGCGTGGCCCATGGATTCAACCGCCGCCTTCCACGGCATCATTAACCTGTTCCTGATTCCGCTGTGGCTCCTCTCGGGTTCGCTTTTCCCAATCGCCGGAGCCTCGGCCTGGATCCGCGCACTGATGCACGCGAACCCTCTCACTTACGGGACGGAAGCGCTACGCACACAGCTCTTCCCTGATGCTCAAGGCACCATGTCATTCGTCCTGTCGTTCACAGTGCTTGCAGCGTTTGGGCTGGTCATGTTCGGATTGGCGTTTGTAGTGGCGAATCGCAGGAGCACGAAACCCGCGGCATGATCGATCTCTCCGTTTTTCCGGTCATCAACGCATGCCTGAACGCGACCAGCGCCGTTCTTCTCGGGACTGGCTATTACCTGGTCAAGCAGCGACGATTGCAGGCGCACAAACGATTCATGATTGCCGCGCTCGTCACGTCGGCACTGTTCCTGGTTTCGTATCTCACATACCACTGGGAACTCACGCAGACTGGCCGCACGATCACCCGCTTCCAGGGACAGGGTATCTGGCGTTCGATCTACTTCGCTATCCTTGGGACCCACACCGTACTCGCAGCGGTGATCGTGCCACTGGTGCTAGTCACGGTCACGCGCGCACTGCGCGGCAAATTCGACCTGCATCGCGCCGTTGCCCGCTGGACATTTCCGCTCTGGATGTACGTCTCCGTGACCGGTGTGGTCATCTACCTCATGCTCTATCAAATCTTCGCGCCCTAAAGGCGAATTCACCACGTTAAGAATGAACTCTCACCTTAGTCGCACAATCTACAGTAGCGCCGGCGTCTCGCCGGCATGTGTTCGTTAGCATATTCATTGCCACTAGCACCTAAAGAACGCTTTCACTGCTATCCTGTGATCAAACTTCCAGAGCATAGGATCCAGCGTGGAAACTGCCAGAAAACTTGTACCTCAAGTCAGCCTCGCCGAAATCCAGAAGACCCTCGGCCAGATCCGCGACTCGATCTACATCTCACCTTGCCCCGAATCACACGCCCTGTCGGAACTCACCGGAGCAAAGGTCCACCTAAAGCTGGAGAACGTCCAGCGCACCGGATCGTTCAAAGAACGTGGCGCGCTTTCCAAGCTCATGTCACTCTCGCCTGCCGAGCGCCAGCACGGGCTGATCGCAGTCTCCGCCGGCAATCACGCACAGGGCGTCGCTTACCATGCGTCTCGTGTAGGTGTGCGCTCCGAAATTTGGATGCCACTGACCACACCGGGAACAAAAGTGGTGGCCACTTCCAAGTGGGGCGCCGAGGTAAAACTGGTCGGCACCAACGTCGATGAAATCTTCGAGGCGGCACATCAGCACGCGCGCGATACAGGCGCGGCCTTCATCCACCCTTTTGACGACGAGCGCGTCATCATCGGCCAGGGAACGCTTGGCCTCGAACTCCTCGAGCAGCTTTCAAAAGTCGATGCTGTGCTGGTTCCAGTCGGAGGCGGTGGCCTGATTTCTGGCATTGCCACGGCTATCAAGGAAACCAATCCCGCAATTTCTGTCATTGGAATTCAAACTGCGAATCTGCCGTCGATGGCCGAAGCGCTCAACCAGCACCGCCCTGCCAGGCTTGATGCGAAGCGAACGATCGCTGAAGGAATCGCAGTCCGTACCGCGGGCACGAAGACCCTGCCGATTGTCGAACGCTATGTCGACGACCTCATCCTGGTCGATGAAGATGAAATTGCCGCCGCCGTTCTGTTCCTTCTGGAAGAGGAGAAGACGCTGGCCGAAGGCGCGGGAGCTGTCGGTGTTGCCGCCCTGCTCCACAAGAAGCTTTCGCTTTCGGGCAAGACTGTGGCGGTTATCATCTCCGGCGGCAACGTCGATGTGAGTTTGTTATCGCGGATCATCGAGCGAGGCCTGGTAAAAGACGGTCGCCTGATTCGTCTTCGCATTGCACTGCCTGACTATCCGGGAACGCTGCTTCACTTGACTGAAGTGATCGCCAACCACAACATCAATATCGTGGAGACCAGCTACAATCGTGCATTCCACGGCGCTCGGCTAGGCCACACTGTCATTGACCTGACGCTGGAAACCCGCGGCAACGAACATTGGCAGCACCTGACTGCGGCGCTCGAAAAAGCCGGGTACGATTTCGAGCGGATTCTGTAATACGGAGCGCTATGCACCCTCGCCTGCCGACTTCGGTTGGGGCAATGGATCACACGAAGGATCAAGTTCGGGAAGGGCACGACTTCAGTCGTGCCGATTACAGTGCACAATCTGAGGGCTTCAGCCCCTGAGGCAATTCGCGGCGCGCTATAGCCCCTTGCTTTCCCGAAAACTCCGCACCACATCCACAACGTCGCGCTTCTCTCCATCAACTGCGTAATTCATGCGTCGCACGTCATTGGTCGAAATCCGCCCGGCAAGCGCGTCAAACACCGCCTGCATTCCTGCGGCCTCACGCAACGCCTCCGGCCTGACGATCGGAACCGCATCGTAGGGCGGAAAATAATGCCGATCATCTTCGAGAACTACAAGTCCTAACGCCGCGATCAATCCGTCCGTATTCGAACCAACAACGATGTCCACCTGTTTCGCTTGCAGCGCACGGTAGATCAGGCCCAGGTCCATCACCGTGGGCGAGGCGGCAAATTGCAATCCGTAAATCCGAGCCAGGCCTTGAAATCCGTCTTCGCGCTCCAGGAACTCGTAGCCTACGCCAATGCGCATGGTAGGGGCGTGCGCGGCAAGCTGTGACAGTTTCGTGAGGCCCTTCTCGTGCGCATCCTCGCCACGCATCGCGAGAGCAAATGAATTGTTGAATCCAAGTGAAGGCAATACCACAAGTTGAAATCGCCTCTCATATTCGCGCCGCACAATCTCAAATACTTCGCTCGGATCCGAGCGCACAGGCTCCTTCAGGATCGCCGCCAACGCTGTTCCCGTGTACTCGATATACGTATCAATACGTCCAGCAAGGATCGCCTGGTGGCAAATGTAACTTCCTGCCAGGTAGAAGCGGCGCTCTACTGGCAGATGAACACGCGGCTCGGTGATCTGCGCCAGCAGTTCTCCCAATACGAGTTGTTCGGTAAAGTTTTTTGTGCCAACCGATACGCGGCTCTCGCGGCGGCTGCACGCCGCGGTCAACAACAATCCCACCGAACCAAGAAATCGCCGACGATTCATCATCGTGGCCGTTGAATCATCCGCTGAACGATTCCGATTGCACCATCCGCGATAAGCGCCATCAGTGCCGCGGGAATCGCCCCAGCGAGAATCACGTTGTTGTCCACCATGGCGAGCCCGCGAAAAATGAACTCGCCCAGTCCACCCGCACCGATAGCGGCTGCAATGGTCGCAACCCCAATCGTGATCACCGCCGCCACGCGCACGCCTCCGAGAATCACCGGAGCAGCCAGCGGAAGCTCCACGTGCCACAGCATCTCGCGTTGCGTCAGTCCCATCCCTTTCGCAACCTCCAGCACCGCCGGATCAACTCCACTCACTCCCGTATATGTATTCCGCACGATTGGCAGCAGCGCATAAAGTGCAAGCGCCGTGACCGTCAGCCGATCTGCCCTCGCACCGAGCCACGCCACTGGCAACAGCAGTCCGAACAACGCCAGGCTTGGGATCGTCTGCACCACGTTATTCGTCCCGAGAACGATTCCCCTGACCTTCGGATGTCTCGTCAGATACACCCCCAGCGGGATGCCGATCAGCATCGCAATTCCCATGGACCACGCCACAAGAGTCAAGTGCTCGAGCGACAAAGTCAGAATTTCCGCGCGATGTTTGCTGACAAACTCGAGAAAGTTCATGGCGTTCAGTGCTCGAGTGACCTGGAGTTCAACCGATAAATATCAAGATACGCACGCACCCGCTGGTCTGAGGGTCCAAGGAACTCCTCACGAGAGAACACTCCCGCACATTTTCCATCTTCCATAAGCGCGATTCGATCCCCCAACAACAGCGCCTCTGAGACGTCATGTGTCACGAAAACGACTGTCTTCACCAGCCGCTTTCTCAGCAGGCTGAACTCACGCTGCAACTCGGCACGGGTCAGCGGGTCGAGCGCTCCAAACGGCTCATCCATCAGTAAAATCGGAGGATCCGCCGCCAGCGCTCGCGCCAGTCCTACTCGCTGCCGCTGCCCGCCAGAAAGCTGGTGCGGATAGCGCTTCGCAAACTCGCCATGCGGCATGCCCACCAGCGCAAGCGTCTCTTCTACGCGATCGGCGACCCTTTGCTTCCCCCATCGTTCCGCCTTCGGGATCAGCGCGACATTTTCTTCCACGGTGTAGTGTGGAAACAGCCCGACCTCCTGCACGGCATAACCAATGCTCCGCCGCAATCGGATCGCGTCCCACTGCTGCGTGCTCACATTCTCCACGCGCACCTCGCCGCGCGTGGGGTCCAGGAGACGATTGATGAGTTTGAGGGTAGTTGTCTTGCCGGAACCGCTTCGGCCAAGCAGGATCAGTACTTCACCACGGTGGATCGACAGGTTCAGGTCAGCGAGCAGCGACCGTTTGTCGTCGACGACGTAATCGACGTGGGCGAACTCGATCGCGATGTCGGACTGGCCGTTCATGCGCTTTCACCAGGTCTCGCGAGTAACTCAGCCTATCAGACACCGCAGTCTGTGGCTTAGCACTTTGCGCGTCCGCTCGCCACTTAACCAGGTTATAGCCGAAAATTGCCAGGCAGAAGATGTTCGCGGGAATGAACCCAATCTGCGCCGTCTTCAGGCCGATAAAGCAGATGATGATGCTGTTCGCGCCGGCCACGATCCATCCATACCATGCGCGCCGCCCGATCAGGACCGTAGAAACAATCGTCAGCACGCACGAGATGTAATCGAGCCGAATCACCACTATCAACTACATACCTGAAAGTCGAGCGCCGCGATATGCGCAAGAAACCGTATGCACCGAAACAGATAAGAAATCATTGGTAAGGTCTTCGTCTGACGCAACCGTTCCTGTATCGAAGGTGCAACCTTCACCCGCTCGTCAGCCCGCGAGTTTTCAAACGCCTCCCCTCGCGCCGCTCTGTTACACTTGCGCAGACCCTCTTCAGCCTCTCGCAGACGCGCCGCAGGCAATTTGATTCAGGAGCGATTTCATGGCGAAAAGCGTTAACAAAGTCATCCTTATTGGCAATCTTGGAAAAGATCCGGACGTGAAGTACACGCCGCAGGGCACCGCGGTGGCAAAGTTCAGCCTGGCGACCGCCGAGCGTTACAAAGACAAAAACGGTGAGTGGCAGGAGCGCACCGAGTGGCACAACATCACCGCGTGGGCTCGCACCGCCGAGATCGCCGGCGAATACCTGAAGAAGGGATCCAAGGTTTACATCGAAGGCCGCCTGCAAACCGATTCGTGGGACGACAAGCAGACCGGCCAGAAGAAATACATGACCAACATCGTTGTCAGCGACCTCGTCCTGCTCAGCGGCGGTGGCGGTGGCGCTCGCGCAGAAGGTGGGCAGGGCGGAGAACGCTCGCGCCCCGCAAGCAACGACTTCGACCAGTCCGGCCCCAGCTACGAGTCAGCCCCCAGCGGTGCCAGCACCATTACAGACGAAGACATCCCGTTCTAGCTCAAGTTACCAATTGTGACAAACGCCCGCTGAGTGCGGGCGTTTCTTTCTCCCCGGGGAGGTCGAGCCAGAAGCTCACTTCGGCATCTAGCACTTAAGTGTGTCGGAGTCTTTCTCCATGCACTCTCAGGGTATTTCCCTTACGACCCCTAGGGTTTCCGCCTATCTTCTGTAAGTAGATGCTCAAGTAACTTAGTCTCTGAAATGATGATGCAAAAGGGACTTCCTTCATATCCTTCTAACTTCTCCAGCCGGCATACGAAAGCCGTAGTGTCCACGTTCAAACTCATGCTGGCGCTGTTTGCCTTCGTTGCCATCTCGACTCAAGCCAACGCTGGTTCGGCCACCATCACCAGCATCGAGCAGATGTCAGGCTGGAAGGCCTGCACTGCTTGCGCTGGAGGCGGCGAGCAGGCGATCTACTGGAAGAAGACCGGCCAGACTTCTCCCTCGCTCGACGGCAAGAGCACTCAGTATTTCGTCGGAGGCAGCGTCCCCTTCTCTCATGGTTTGTGGTGGCGCTGGATGTCGGGCGACGGAGCGGCCAGCCGTTTCACCCTCAAAATGAGCTACTACATCAAAAATCCGGCGGCCTCGCAGGGTTTGGAGTTCGCTGCCAACCAGTCCACCGGCGGCAAGTGGTACAAGTTTTCCACCCAGTGCTCGTTTGCCAGCAAAATCTGGCGCGTATGGGACAGCGCCAACAGCCGTTGGACGAATACCGGAATCGCGTGCACCCGTCCCGCCGCTTACTCGTGGACCAACGTCGTCTTCGAATACGCACGCCAGGACGGCCGCGCCAAGTTCCTCTCTATCACCATCAACGGCAAAAAATACTACGTCAACAAGAGCTTCGGTCCGGAACTGAAGAAGTTCGATCCATCCATCGGCATTCACTTCCAGCTCAACGGCAACCAGTACCAGAGCGACTACTCGGTTTGGGCCGACAAATTCTCCCTCAGCTACTACTAGCCAGTCGCGAGGTAGTGCACGAACGCCCGCCTAAAGCGGGCGTTTCTCATTACGACTCCGCACGAAACGTCTCGTCGAGATAGCCCACAACAGCTCCGCGAATGGCCGCAATCACTTCGCCGCCGTCTGCCTCCGTCTCGTCTCGCTCGGACGCCTTCCAATAAGATTGTTCGCGCAACGCAGCGTAAATACGCGACGCCAGAACGGCGGTGTTGATATCAACGTCCATCGTTTTCCCCTTGCCATCTTAGTCTGCCCATATAGGGCGTTTTTAGTTGTCCCGACAGTCCATGAAACGTAGCATGAACTTCAAGTCGAGAGGCACGATCAAGAAATGCGCATTTTTCTCATATTTTTGACCAGTTGCTTACTTGTTCCCGCAAGCGTTGCCCAAACCATTTTCCTGGGCGCATTAGAGGACGTGACAACGAACACAAGTCCTCGCAGACATTTTTTTGGTGTTCGAGTTCTATTCCAAAAACAAGGCGATCAGGGGCAAGCGCTTCCGAACGACTGTAGCAACGAATCTTGTTTGAAAGACTCTCCTTCTAAATACCCAGCAGAGATGCGTTGGAACGTAGGTTTCGATGGTCGACCCTTGGGCACTGTCACGGGACGTACACCGAAGGAATTTCTTCTGTACGCCCATGTCGGATTGCAGGATATTCCCAACACCCAACGCGTTCCAACCATTGGCAAAAGTTCCATGCAGTTTGGGGGCTTCGCTGAAGAAGCTCTATTTCGCCCCTTGGTTGCGAACTCAAAACCATTCCTGCAGGATCCCGACGCATGGAAACCACTCCATCCTGGTAAAGATCTCGTAACCTTGGTTCGTGGCAGCTTTAGTCGAAAGTACCCAAAACTTTGTAAGCAAACCGCCGATGAGACCGACCTCGAGCCCCTGCCCTACAAGAACCAAGGAATCCAAATTGTAAAAGCCTACGTGTCCAATAAACGCTGGCGAATAGCCCAAGTGCACCTAGAAGGCGCGATTGACTGCGACGACACTGAGGCCGGCTTTGCCATGGACGATCCTCTGTTCGTCATAACTCCGGATAACATTGTCCGATATCTCACAAGCGAAGTCTGGCTCGTTGATGCGGGAGACTGGGATAACGACGGTACATCAGAGCTCCTCTTTTCGATCAATCGATATAACCGGGGCGGATACCAACTGTTTTACGATCACTTCCAGAAACAGGTCTCATTTGAGTTCAGTTATCACTAGAAAGCGTCTGTCCAACGCCTCAGCCGCTTTTCTCATCCAAAATAGCTGATTCATAACCAGGGCCTATTGAATGAGTAAGTCTCTCTTTCGCAATCTCGCACTCCTTCCCTGCGCAATCGTGCTCACGTTCGCGCTCGGCTGCACCAAGGCCGACCTGCACAAATCCTTGCGCGCCAGTGCCCAAACTTCTTCAGGTTCCGAGTCGCCCATGATGGTCGCCGCGCACCAGCCTTGGTTCGGCCAGCCCGGACACATTGACGTTGGCTACTCGTCTGTCGATCGCACCGTTGCCGCCCGCCAGATTGAAGAAGCAAAGGCGCTCGGCATCGAGGCATTCATCGTGAATTGGTACGGTGCGCGCAAAGAGTTTGAAGACCGCGCCTATTCCCTTCTGCAGGAAGAAGCGGCCAAGAACGACTTCAAGGTCGCCATCATGTACGACGAGGACGACAGCAACCCCGGCGACCATACCGATGCCGTGCAGGTCGATCTGCAATACGCTTACGACCGTTACATCTCGCCGCACGCGCGCATCGATCGGTCGTCATACCTCCGCTACAACGGACGCCCCGTGATCTTCATCTTCCCCAAGGGAGGCAAGACCGACTGGGCGCGCATTCGCCAGCTTGTCGATTCATGGGAAGAAAAACCGCTGCTCATCTACAAGGACATCAACGAGCGCTGGGCCAGCCAGTTCGACGGATTCTACGCCTGGGTGCAACCCGGCCAGCGAGGATGGCAGCCCGACGGCAGCAACTGGGGCGAAGAATATCTCCGCGACTTCTACCAGCAGATGCGCACGAAATATCCCGACAAGCTCGCCGTGGGCGCTGCCTGGCCCGGCTTCAACGACTCGCAGGCCTCTTGGACGCGCAACCGCAAAATGGACGCACGCTGCGGCAAAACCTTCGACGAGACGCTACGCCTCTATCGCCAGTTCTACGAAGGTGCGCGCAACCTCCCGTTCATGATGGTCGTCACCTGGAACGACTACGAAGAAGGCACAGCGATCGAGCGCGGCTACGCCAACTGCTCGGGCAACGACAAAGCCGCAGTCAAAAGTGCCAAGGCACAGCCGTAACTTTGCGGCATTCCCGCTCCGAATACTATTTTTCCAATTGGTACACCCATAGGTCTCCCCCCACCCCCGCAATATTGTTTTCAAAGACTTACAAGATATTGGCTTGCAGAAATTTGAAAATGCGGTACTTACACGTTGCGTATAACAAAACAAAGGCCTTAAAAGCGGTCTTACAATGAACGATGGTTGGCGGGAGAACTGTCTACGACGCGTTGAAATGATGATGAAAATCGATTCAAGCACGGCGCCGCAGATCACAAAAGCGGCACTCGATGAGTGCCGCTTTTTCCATGCGAAACTATTCTGAAAGCTATGCGGCGCTCTGTTGCGCCAATTCGCGAAGTGATCTGAAGCCCACGCGCACTTCTTCTGAGAAAAGTTGT
>Ga0307409_100001572_pt1 | contig 11370 bp, 12 predicted proteins | sample 322Ometagenome_2_FD_203888 | JGI IMG/M metagenome (GOLD analysis project Ga0307409, IMG submission 203888) | Maize rhizosphere microbial communities from greenhouse at UC Davis, California, United States - 322HYB-O-2 | ecosystem: Host-associated > Plants > Roots > Rhizosphere > Soil | place...
AGCCGCATGGTCGTCGCGGGCGCGACGCCGGCCACCCGCATCCCCACCTTGGCGAGCGGGGTCAGGACGACGAGCGGTCTTCCGCGCAGCACGCCGTCGACGATCTTCGCGGCGGCCCGCTCCGCGTCCATCGAGACCAGCGGTAGCGAGGCGCCCGCCGCGAACCAGGTGTACTCCGCGGCGTGGTCGCCCGTGAACGTCGCACGCAGGTGCGACCCCGTGCGCATCAGCCCCGGGGCGACGGTCGTGACCGTGACCCCCGTGCCGGCGAGCTCCGCCCGCAGGCCCTGGGTGAAGCCGACGGCGCCGAACTTCGCGGTCGAGTACGGCAGCAGGTGGGGCACGCTGACGAAGCCACCGATCGAGGTGATGGTGGCGATCCGCCCGTGCCCGCGGTCGCGCATCCGTGGGGCCACCGCGAGCGCGCAGTTCACCGGCCCCCAGAGCATCGTGCCGACGGCCTGCTGGAAGTGCGACCGCTCCAGCGACTCCAGCGGCCCGACCTGGATGACCCCCGCCACCACGACGAGCACCTCGACCGGGCCGATCCGGGCCTCGACCCGGCTGACCATGGTGGTCACCGCGGCGTTGTCGGAGACGTCGCACACCTCGGTGTCGACCTGGGCCCCGCGGCTGCGCAGGTCGGTCGCCGCCACCTCGAGCTCGCCCGCGTCGCGGGCGCACACGACCAGCCGGTGTCCGCGGTCGGCCAGCTCACGGGCGATGAGGAGCCCGAGCCCGCGGCTTCCCCCCGCCACCAGCGCGATGGGCCGTGCCTCTGCCCGGTATGCCGTGGGGCCGGCTTCTCCGTCTGCTCCAGTGCTCACCCCGTCAGTCTGCGGTCGGGGCGCGCGGGCTGCATCCGGTGCAGGCCGTGCGCGGCCGCTTCGAGATGTCGGATCTGCCGGCCTCGCCTAGCGTGAACGGACCGACCAGCAAGCAGAGGCGAGGAGTTCACCCATGCGGGCACTGACGTGGCAGGGCAAGGAGAAGCTGAGCGTCGAGACGGTCCCGGACCCGGTCATCACCGAACCGACCGACGCGATCATCAAGGTGACCTCGACGGCCATCTGCGGCTCGGACCTGCACCTCTACTCCGTGCTGGGGCCCTACCTCCACCAGGGCGACATCCTCGGCCACGAGCCGATGGGCATCGTGGAGGAGGTCGGCGCCGACGTCACGCACATCAAGCCGGGCGACCGGGTCGTGGTGCCCTTCAACATCTCGTGCGGGTCGTGCTGGATGTGTTCGCGCGGGCTCTTCGCCCAGTGCGAGACCACCCAGAACCGCGCGCAGGGCAAGGGCGCCTCGCTGTTCGGCTACACCGAGCTCTACGGCTCGGTGCCGGGCGGCCAGGCGGAGTACCTCCGGGTGCCGCAGGCCCACTTCGGGCCCATCAAGGTCCCGGGCGACGCCCCCGACGAGCGATACCTCTACCTCTCGGACATCCTCCCCACCGCCTGGCAGGGTGTCGCCTACGCCGACGTGCCGGAGGAGGGCACCCTGGCCGTGTTCGGCCTGGGCCCCGTCGGCCAGCTGGCCGGCCGGATCGGCGTGCACCGGGGCCGGCGCGTCATCGGCGTCGACCGTGTGCCGGAGCGCCTGGCCCTCGCCCGCGAGTTCGGGATGGACACGATCGACCTCGACGAGGTCGACGACGTGGCCGAGGCGGTCATCGAGCTCACCGGCGGCCGTGGCGCCGACGGCGTGCTCGACGCCGTCGGCATGGAGGCCCACGGCAACCCGCTCATGGAGACCGCGATCAAGTCGGTGGGCATGCTCCCCGACGCCGTCGCCAAGCCCATGGTCGACAAGATGGGGATCGACCGCATCGACGCCCTCACCACTGCCATCAAGGCCGTGCGGCGCGGTGGCACCGTGTCGGTCAGCGGCGTCTACGGCGGCGAGGTCGACCCGATGCCGCTCATGGAGATGTTCGACCGCGGCATCACCATGCGCCTCGGCCAGTGCCACGTGAAGCGCTGGATCGACGAGATCCTGCCGGTCGTCCAGCAGGACGGCGACGTGCTCGGCCTCGAGACGTTGGCCACCCACCGTCCCTCGCTCGAGGAGGCCCCGGCCGCCTACGAGATGTTCCAGAAGAAGGAAGGCGGCTGCATCAAGGTCGTGCTCAAGCCCTGAGCGACCCCCCTGGCCCGTGGAGCCGCAACCCTCCCACCCGGGAGGGTTGCGGTTCGGCCACGGGTTCACCCGTCGCGGGCGCGGGCCGGCGCCGGCGTCCTAGCGTCGGGCCATGGGGGCTGGCGGCACTGGTGCGGTGCGGGGGCGACGACTGGCCGTCGTCGCCGCGTTCGGCCTGGTGCTCGCGGCCGCGGTGGTGCTCTCCTCGGTGCTCTCCTCGGCACGCGTCAGTGAGCAGCGCAGCCGCGCCCTCTTCGACGACCGCGCCCGGGTGGTGGCTCGCGCCTGGTCCGACCCTGCCGTGCAGGAGCGTTGGCGTGCCAGCGTGGTCGCGCTCGAGCCGCCGACCCGGGAGCCCGCCTGGGGAAGCCGCGAAGACCTGAGGAACGGCCTCCGCGGCGGCTGGGGGCGGGTCGCCGCACCCCTGCCGCACGGACCCGGTCAGGCGCAGGTGCAGTTCCCGGACGGGAGCCGCACCGCCGCGCCGGTGGTCAGCGCGCAGACGGCTCTCGACCAGGCCCTCCAGGAGATCCGTCTCGCGTGTGCGAGCGGCTGCGGCGAACCGGTGGTCACGTCGGCGCGGCTCACGACGATGACGCTGCGCACCGGCCGAGGCGACGTGACGGTTCCGGCGTGGGCGTACTCGGTCGGCGGCATACGCGAGCCGTTGCTGCGGGTGGCCGTGCCGCTCACGGAGCCGTCCGACCTGCGACCGGCACTTCCCCGCCAGCCCCGGACCGTTCCCCGGCCCGTGCCCGCGACGAGGGAGGTGAGCCGCTCGGGTCGCCGGCTCACCGTCACCGTCGAGGTGCCGAGCTGCTCCAGGGACGTCCACCTCTTCGTCCGCGAGACAAGCCGCGTCGTCGTGGTCGGAGGGACCGTGGGCCGCCCGTCCGGCCGACCCTGCGCTGCCGTCATGCGGGAGCTGGAACGGACCTTCGTGCTCTCTGCACCGGTCGGGGACCGCCCGGTCGTGACCGTCACCGGCGACCTGGTGCTGCCCGGGAAGGCGTTCGAGCCACCGACCCTCGCCCGGTAGGCAGGAGTCCGGATCCCTCGGTCGTCAGGCGCGCCGCTCCATCCAGACCTCGCGGCGCACCTCCGCGAACCAGTCGAGGTCCTCCCCGGTGCCGTGGGCGGTGACGTACGGCTCCACGGCCTCGAGATCGCGCAGCAGGTTGCGCTTGCCCTCCGGGATGTGTGCCGCGACGGCCGCGTCCATGGCCGAGAGAACCCGTCGGGTCGCCTCGTCGTACTGCTTGCCGGGACCGCGCGGGTTGCGTTTCGACAGGTCCCGCCGCAGCCGCTTCAGCATGACGTCGACGTAGGCACGCACGAGGGTGAGCCCCAGGTCGGCCCGACCGTGGGCAGCGAACAGGTCCATGGTGTCCAGCGCTGCTGCGTCCGGCCACGGCTCGGTGCTCCAGTAACGCCTGACGCGCGTGAGGTGGTACCTCAGGACGGGCTCCCAAGCGCCCTCGGCGGCATACCGGCGTTGGAGCGACAGTCGCAGAGCCCAGTCGCTGTCGAAGAACATCGCCGTGGCAAGCTCCGGGTTCTCCTCCTCGACGCGCAAGCTCTGGGACGCCGCGTTGCTGATCTTCTCGAAGTCGACGCGGAAGTCCTTGAACCGCGGGTTGGCCGCGGCGACGAAGCGCTCCCCCAGCGCGGCGAGGTCGGGCTCGACGTCGCTCACGGTGCCCCCAGGTCCAGCTTCATGCCCTCGTGCGAGGCGACGAACCCCAGCCGTTCGTAGAACCGGTGCGCGTCGACGCGCTCCTTGCTGGAGGTGAGCTGGACGACGGAGCACCCCCGCGCCCGCGACTCCTCGACGGCCCACAGCACGAGCGCCCGGCCGAGCCCCTGCCCCCGCTGGGAGTCGGCGACCCGCACGGCCTCGACCTGCGCTCGCAGGGCCCCGCGCCGCGACAGGCCCGGCAGGACGGTGAGCTGGAGGGTGCCCACCACCTCGCCCCCGGCCTCGGCGACCACGAGCAGGTGGGCGGGGTCCGTGTCGACGCGGTCGAAGGCCACGAGATAGGGAGTCAGGTCGCCGAGGTTCTCACGAGCCTGCCCGAGCACGTCGTCGGCGAGCAGGGCCACGATGGCCGGAACGTCGTCGCGGCGAGCGCGTCGCACCGAGACCGGCCCCGCGCCCTGGAGCGACACGAGCGGCGCCGGGTCCGGAGTCGCCGACGACCGGGACCCCTCGAACCAGGCGGTACCCGCGAAGGCGAGCGCGCGCTCCAGCCGGAGCCTGGAGCGATCGGGGAGGTCGGGCAGCGCGTCGGTGGCGAACCAGCCGACCTCCAGCGACTCGTCGTCGTTGACCCGGGCCTCGCCGGAGACGTGCTGGGCGGTGAAGCACAGGTCGAGGTACTGCGCCCGGTCACCGTTGGGGTAGGTGACCTCCGGCAGCGTCCACACGCCCGTGAGGGCCTCCACCTCGGCGACGACGCCGGTCTCCTCCTCGATCTCGCGAGCCAGCCCCACAGCAGGTTGCTCGCCCGGCTCGAGGATGCCACTCACGAGCGACCACCGGCCGGTGTCGGCCCGCCTGACGAGCAGCACGTCACCCTGCCCGTTGCGGACCACGGCACTGACGCCGGTCATCCACAGCAGGTCGGTGCCCACGTGGCTGCGCAGGGCCTGGACGTACTCGGGGATCGGCATGGGTCCGCAGAATAGCCACCGCAGGAGGCCTTCCGACGACCCTGCTAACGTCGCCGATAGTCCGAGAAGGACCCTCCCAACCCAGCGATGTGAAGGGCCAACCGTGAGCACAACCCCCGTCAAGGTCGCCGTCACCGGCGCGGCCGGCCAGATCGGCTACAGCCTCCTCTTCCGGATCGCCAGCGGTGCGCTGTTCGGCCCGGACACCCCGGTCGAGCTGCGCCTCCTGGAGATCACCCCCGCGCTGAAGACCCTCGAGGGTGTCGTCATGGAGATCGACGACTGCGCCTTCCCGACGCTCGCCAAGGTCGAGATCGGTGACGACCCCAACGCCGTCTTCGACGGCGTCAACCACGCCCTGCTCGTCGGCGCCCGCCCGCGTGGCCCGGGCATGGAGCGCGGCGACCTGCTCGAGGCCAACGGCGGCATCTTCGCGCCGCAGGGCAAGGCCCTCAACGAGGTCGCTGCGGACGACATCCACGTGACGGTCACCGGCAACCCTGCCAACACCAACGCGCTCATCGCGATGAGCAACGCCCCCGACATCCCCCGCGAGCGCTTCTCCGCGCTGACCCGCCTCGACCACAACCGGGCGATCTCCCAGCTCGCCGCCAAGCTCGGCGTGCCGGTCACCGAGATCACCAACATGACCATCTGGGGCAACCACTCGGCGACGCAGTACCCCGACCTGTTCAACGCCAAGGTCTCCGGCAAGAACGCGGCCGAGACGGTGAACGACCAGGACTGGCTGGAGAACACCTTCATCCCGACCGTCGCCAAGCGCGGCGCGGCCATCATCGAGGCGCGCGGAGCCTCCTCGGCCGCGTCGGCCGCCAGCGCCACGATCGACCACGCCCGCGACTGGGCCCTGGGCACCCCCGAGGGGAACTGGGTCTCGATGTCGGTCTGCTCGGACGGCTCCTACGGCGTGCCCGAGGGCCTCATCTCCTCCTTCCCCGTCACCGTGAAGGACGGCCGCTGGGAGATCGTCCAGGGCCTCGAGGTCAACGAGTTCTCCCGCGCGAAGATCGACGCCTCCGTCAAGGAGCTCGAGGAGGAGCGCGACGCCGTGCGCGGCCTGGGCCTCATCGGCTGACGCACCACCCGCAGGAGAAGCGGCCGCCCCGGCTTTCCGGGGTGGCCGCTTCGTCGTTGCGCCTGCCCGTGCCGCGCGATGACGGTGTGCCGGGTGGCCGGCTCGCCCGCTCAGGCCGGCGGCTCGTGCACCCACTGCACGAGCTGGTAGACGACGCCGTTGGGGTCGGCCACCTGGAAGTAGCGCTCGCCCCACGGCTCGGTCTCGACGGACGTGACGACCGTGGCACCCTCCGCCTTCAGCCGCAGGTACTCGGCGTCGACGTCGTCGACGACGAACACCACGAGCAGTCCGTCGGCTCGGCCCGCGACCGACGCCGGCTTGAACGTCTCGATTCCGGTGCGCAGGAAGATGAGGTTGAGGGCGGCGTCCGGGTGGCGCAGCGAGGCGAAGCCGTCCGCCTCCATCTGGCGGCCGAAGCCGAGGTGCTGCTCGACCCAGCTGGCCGAGGCGTCGACGTCGTCGACGTTGAGCGAGAGCGCGGTGTCGGTGATGCGCATGCGGACCTCCTCTGCGGGGTGGCGCCCCCGCCAACCCCGTACGGCGTACGTTGTACGGCATACAACGTCGGCTCTGGCAGGATCGTTCCCGTGCCCGACGACCACACCGGGGCGGGTGACCCGGACCGCACGCTCGCCCTGCTGTGGCGCCACGTCGACGACGAGCCGAGGCGACGGGGCCCGCGCCCGTCACGCAGCGTCGACGAGGTGGTGAAGGCCGCCACCGTCCTGGCGGACGACAGCGGGCTCGGTGCGGTCACCATGCGCGCCGTGGCCGGGCGCGTCGGGGTGGCGCCCATGTCGCTCTACACCTACGTCCCGGGCCGCTCGGAGCTCCTCGACCTCATGGTCGACGCCGCCTACCTGGAGATGCCGCGACCGCCGTGGCGCAGCCGGTCGTGGCGTCGGCGCGTCACCGCGGTGGCCGAGGCCAACCGGGCCCTGTTGGAGGACCATCCGTGGCTCGCCGAGGTGGGCACGCTGAGCCGCCCGCCGCTGGGGCCGGGACAGCTGGCGAAGTACGAGCACGAGCTGGCTGCCTTCGACGGCACCGGTCTCGGTGACGTGGAGACCGATGCCGCGCTGGCCTTCGTGCTCGGGTTCGTCCAGAACCACGCGCGGGCGGCCGAGGCGTCGCGACGCGCGCGTCAGGAGTCGGCCCTGGACGACATGCAGTGGTGGGAGGCCAACGCGCCGCTGCTGGCCCGGGTGGTCGACGAGAGGGCGTACCCGCGAGCGACGCGCATCGGTAGCGCGGCCGGGGCAGCTCAGGGTTCGGCGCACGACCCCGAGAGCGCCTGGACGTTCGGCCTGGCCAGGGTGCTCGACGGGCTCGCCGCCCTGGTGGACCGACGCGTCCGCAGCCGGGGCGACCGGCCTGCGCGCCCCTAGCCCTGGGGCGTGAGGTCGAGGACGCGGGTGATGACGGCCAGCACCAGGCAGAGCCCGGTCATGGTGAGGACGTCGACGGCCCGCGACCGCACTGCCAGGCCTCCCGCCCGGGACGCGGGCAGCACCAACCGCAGGAGCGCCGCCAGGCCCAGCCCGGCCGCCAGCACGTAGCCGGCGAGGCGCACCTGGTCGAGGGCGAAGAACGCCATGCCCGCGAGCAGCACGGGCGTGGCGACCCACCACCACCCCAGCTTGGGCGCGGTCACCGGGCGCTCAGGCCCGAGCGGCGGCGCGCTCCGCCGCCTCCACCACGTTGGTCAGGAGCATGGCGCGGGTCATCGGGCCGACTCCCCCGGGGTTCGGGCTCACCCACCCGGCGACGTCGGCCACGCCGGGGTCGACGTCACCGGCCACGCGGGACCTCCCGTCCTCGGCGACGATGCGGCTGACCCCGACGTCGAGCACGGCGGCTCCGGGCTTGACCATCTCGGCCGTGATGAGGTTCGGCACGCCCGCCGCAGCCACGACGATGTCGGCGGAGCGCACCTCGGCGGCCAGGTCACGGGTGCCGGTGTGGCACAGCACGACGGTGGCGTTCTCGCTGCGGCGGGTCAGCATGAGGCCGAGCGGCCGGCCCACCGTGATGCCGCGACCGACCACGGCGACCTTGGCGCCGGCGATCGGCACGTCGTGGCGCCGCAGCAGCTCGATGATGCCCATCGGGGTGCACGGCAGCGGCGCGGCCTTGCCGAGCACCAGCCAGCCGAGGTTGGTCGGGTGCAGGCCGTCGACGTCCTTGGCCGGGTCGACGGCCGAGAGGATCGAGAACTCGTCGAGGCCGGTGGGCTGCTGGATGAGGAAGCCGGTGCAGGCCGGGTCGGCGTTGAGCTCGGAGACGACGTCGAGCACCTCCTGCAGCGTCGAGCCGGCCGGCAGGTCGCGCCGGATGCTCGTCACACCGATCTCGGCGCAGTCGCGGTGCTTGGCCCCGACGTACCACTGGCTCCCCGGGTCGTCGCCGACGAGCACGGTGCCGAGGCCGGGAACGACGCCGCGCTCCGCCAGCGCCGCCACCCGGGCCTTCAGCTCGTCCTTGATGGTCGCCAGGACCGCCTTGCCGTCGAGGATGCGCGCCGTCACGACTCCGTATCCTGCCACGGGCGCTGCGCGGCCCCTCGGCCGCTTCGCGATGTGGTTCGCTGGCGCCATGTCGCGCACCACCGGACTGCTGCTGGCCGCCGGCGCCGGCCGCCGGATGGGCGGCCCCAAGGCGCTGGTGCGCTCGGGAGGCGGCGAGCCCTGGGTCGTGTCGGCGGCACGGGCGCTGCACGACGGCGGGTGCGAGCGCGTGCTGGTCGTCGCCGGCGCCGAGTCGGAGGCCGTGTCAGCCCTCGTGGAGCCGCTCCCGTGGACCGACCTCGTCGTGGCCGCGGGCTGGGCCGAGGGCATGGGCCCCTCGCTCGCCGCAGGTCTGGGCGCCCTGGCGAAGACCGACACCGACTGTGCGGTGGTGGGCCTGGTCGACACCCCCGACGTGGGCGCAGCGGTGGTGCGCCGGGTGCTCGCCGAGGTGGGCACGGCCGCGTCGGCGCTCGGCCGCGCGGCATACGGCGGGACGCCCGGCCACCCCGTGGTGCTGGGCCGCGAGCACTGGCGGGAGGTTGCCGGTGCGGCGACCGGGGACCGGGGGGCCCGTGCCTACCTGGCCGGCCACCCGCACCGCCTCGTCGAGTGCGGCGACCTCGCGACGGGGGCCGACGTCGACGCGGCCGCCGATTTGGAATGATCAGGTCATGACAACGGCCGTCACCTCGCCAGCGGACCTCCGGGACCGCCTGGCCAGCACCGGGTACCTCTGCGACGAGGGACTGGCCACGATCGCCTACCTGACCCTGGCGCTCGAGCGCCCGCTGCTCCTCGAGGGCGAGCCCGGCACCGGCAAGACGGCCCTCGCCGAGGCGCTCGCCGCGGCTCTCGACCTGCCGCTGATCCGCCTGCAGTGCTTCGAGGGCATCGACGCCAGCCAGGCGCTCTACGACTGGGACTTCCCCCGCCAGATCCTCCACCTGCGCGCCACCGAGGCGGCGGCCCGCACGCACGACGAGGACGTCGAGGGGCCCGGCCCGGAGGCAGCCGAGCTCGAGCGCTCGCTCTACAGCGAGAAGTACCTCGTGGCCCGGCCGGTGCTGCGTGCCCTGCGCGAGAGCCCGTGCGTGCTGCTCGTCGACGAGGTCGACCGCGCCGACAGCGAGTTCGAGGCGTTCCTCCTCGAGGTGCTGGCGACCCACCAGATCACCGTGCCCGAGCTGGGCACCATCCGCGCCGAGCAGCCGCCGGTCGTGGTGCTCACCTCCAACCGCACCCGGGAGCTGCACGACGCACTCAAGCGCCGCTGCCTCTACCACTGGATCGACCACCCCAGCCAGGAGCGCGAGCTCGCCATCCTGCGCAGCCGCGCGCCCGAGGTCGGCGCCACTCTCGCCGACCAGGTCGTGCACCTGGTGCAGGAGCTGCGCCGCGACGACGAGCTGCTCAAGACGCCCGGCGTCTCGGAGACGCTCGAGTGGGCGCGGGCGCTGCACGTGCTCGGCCTCACCGAGCTCGACCCCGACGCGGCCGGGGCCGCGGTCGGCGCGGTGGCCAAGCACCACGAGGACGCCGAACGCGTGCGGCTCGCCCTGCGCCGGCTGGCCCCGGGTGCCGGGGGCGCGGCGTGACCGTCCGCGCCGCCGACGAGGTGCTGCTCGGGTTCACCCGGGCGCTGGGCCGTGCCGGCCTGCGCATCACGCCGGCCCGTTCCGCCGCCTTCCTCGACGCCAGCGCGGCCCTCGGCATGGCGCAGGCCCGCGGCGTCTACTGGGCCGGCCGCGCGACGCTCTGCTCCTCCCCGGCCGACCTCGAGCGCTACGACGCCCTCTTCGCCCGCTGGTTCGACGGCACGCCCGCGGACACCCGCCCACCCCGCCCCGCGGCACACCGGGAGGAGCCGCAGGCAGGACTGCAGCCGCAGGTCCCCGGCGGCCGCTCCGCCGTCCCGGAGGACGAGGCCGAGGTGACCGCGCTCGCCAGTGCGGCCGAGCGGCTGCGCCACCACGACATCGCCACCCTCTCGACCGCGGAGCGCGCGCGGCTCGCGAGTCAGTTCCGAACCCTCCGCCGACCCAGCCCGCGTCGCCGCACCCGTCGTCGCCGGCCCGACCTGCACGGTGCCGTGCACCCGCGCCGCACCCTGGCCCAGCAGGCCCGGCGGCTGGGCGAGCCGGGCGAGGTGGTGCGCCGGCGCCCCCGTGTGCAGACCCGGCGGGTGGTGCTGCTCGTCGACGTCAGCGGGTCGATGGCGCCGTACACCGAGTCGCTGCTGCGTCTCGCCCACCACTGGGTCTCGGGTGGCTCGGCGGTCGAGGTGTTCACGGTCGGCACGCGGTCGACCCGGGTGACCGAGGCGCTGCGCGACCGCGACCCCGACCGCGCGCTGCGGCGGGCCGCCGCCCTCGTGCCCGACTGGTCGGGCGGCACCCGGCTCGGTGACACGCTGCGCACCTTCCTCGACCGCTGGGGTGCCGGCGGGTGCGCCCGGGGCGCCGTCGTGGTCGTGCTGAGCGACGGCTGGGAACGCGACGGGTGCGACGTGCTCGGCGAGCAGATGCGCCGGCTCAGCCTGCTCGCGAGCCGCGTCGTGTGGGCCAGCCCCAACGTCGCCAAGCCCGGCTACGAGCCGGTGCAGCAGGGCATCGTGGCGGCCTGGCCGCACATCGACGACTTCGTCGCCGGGCACTCCCTGCAGGCCTTCGACGAGCTCGCGGAGGTGGTCAGCCGTGCGTGAGGTGCTCCCCGACCTGCTGCGGTGGTGGCGCGACGGCCAGACCGTCGGCATGGCCACCGTGGTGGCGACCTTCCGCTCGGCGCCCTACCCGGCCGGCGTCTCCATGCTCGTCGGCCCGCAGGGCGAGGCGGTCGGCTCGGTCTCGGGCGGCTGTGTCGAGTCCGCGGTCTACGAGCTGTCCCAGACCGTGGTGGCCGGTGGGCGTCCGGTGCTCGAGCGCTACGGCGTCAGCGACGACGACGCCG
>Ga0307409_100001578_pt1 | contig 11367 bp, 9 predicted proteins | sample 322Ometagenome_2_FD_203888 | JGI IMG/M metagenome (GOLD analysis project Ga0307409, IMG submission 203888) | Maize rhizosphere microbial communities from greenhouse at UC Davis, California, United States - 322HYB-O-2 | ecosystem: Host-associated > Plants > Roots > Rhizosphere > Soil | place...
GACTGAGGGCACCGCGATAAGCGACGTCGCGGCGGCCGCCACGCGCATCCTGGCAGCAGCGCGCGAACACACGCTCGGTCGATAGCATCGAGGGCGGCACGACCTTGGCTAGGCGTACGCCGCGCGCGCCGTCAGCCGTCGTGCCGCGCCGTTTCCCATGAGACGTGTGCCCAGACCTTACCGAACTCGAAAGCATATTTCCGTGCTGGTAACGCCGCGTGCGGTCATGTGCAGCGCGCTCGCGGCCTGCGCGATTGCGTGCGGCGCCTCCTCATCGCCCTCGGCGCCTTCGGCTCCGGGCGGCACGGGGACGGCGGCCCCGTCGGGCCCGCCCACGATCACGATCACGTCCGCGGGGGTCAGCCCCGTCGAAGTCTCGGTGGGCGTCGGCGGACGCGTGGCGTTCGTCAACAACGATTCGATTCCGCACGATGTCGCGGGCGGTCCCGAACCGGCGCGGCCGGATTGCCGCGAGATCGACGCCGTGGGATTCCTCACGCCGGGTCAGCGCCGCGAGACGCAGCCGTTTCCCGCCGCGCGCACGTGCGAGTTCCACGATCACGGCTTCCATTCGCCGATCTTCAACGGCCGGATCGTCATCCAGTGATCGCACGCACGTACCCGCGCGCATCGGTTGTGCTGTTCGCTGCGGCGCTGGTCTCGGCGGCTGCCCTCCCGCTGCAGGCGCAGCACGAGGGACATCAGATGCCGCCTGCGGAAACCGGCGCGACCGCGTGGACGTGGACGGTCGACGCGAACGCATTCTTCGGGTTCAACAAGCAGGATCGCAAGTTCCGGGACTTCAGCGCGTGGGAGTCGCAGAACTGGGTGATGCTCTCGGGAGCGCGCGGCGTCGGCGGCGGCGTGTTCAGGGCGACGACGATGCTGTCGTTCGAGCCGTTCACGATACCCGACCTCGGATCGCCGCAGGTGTTCCAGACCGGCGAGACGTTCCAGAACGCGCCGCTCATCGACTATCAGCACCCGCACGACCTGTTCATGGGGATCGGCACCGACTACCGGCGCGCCGCCGGCCGCATCACCCTCCTTGCCGGGCTCGATGTCGTGGGATCGCCAAGCTTCGGTCCGCCCGTCTTCATGCATCGTCCCTCCGCTGCCGAGAACCCGCAGGTGCCGCTCTCCCATCATCACATGGACTCGACGCACATCACGCCGGGCGTGCTGCGCGGCGGCATCGAAGCCGGCGCGTTCCGCGTCGAGGCCTCCTGGTTTCGCGGGCGCGAGCCCGACGAGAACCGCACCGACCTCGATCTCGGCGCGCTCGATTCCGCGGCTGGCCGCCTGTCGTGGAACCACGGCGGCTGGTCGGCGCAGGTCTCGGCCGCGCACCTGAAACAGCCCGAGCGGCTGTCGCCGTACAACTCGAATCAGTACTCGGCCTCGTTCGGATACACGCGCGGCGACGACAGCCGCCGGTTCGCGTGGCTCGCGGCGTTCGGCCAGAAACGTGAGATCCACGGCACCTTCGACGCGTATCTGCTCGAGGCGACGCTGAACCTCACACGTCCCGATGCGCTTTATGTGCGCGGCGAGATCGTCGACAAGGACATCCTCGACGCGGGGTTCCATCCGAACTTCGTCCACCTCCACCGGCAGTCGCGCGTCGGCGCGCTGACGATCGGGTACGTGCGCGACCTGTTGCGCACCCGGATCGGCCGCGTCGGCGCCGGCCTCGATGCCACCGGCTACATCGTCCCGGCGAACCTCGAGGAGAACTACGGCAGCCCGCGGTCGTATCACTTCTTCCTGCGCTACCGTGCGCGCTGAAGATCGACCGCGTCGACTCGGACCAGGGTCAGAGTTGACTCGGACCGGGGTCAGAGTCGACTCGGAGCGGGGTCAGAGTCGACTCGGAGTGGGGTCAGAGTCGACTCGGAGTGGGGTCAGAGTCGACTCGGACCGGGGTCAGAGTCGGGAGCTGCGAAGCGGAGTCGGGGGCTGCGACGCGGTCGCGAAACTGATCGCGGAGCTGGCGCGCGGGTTGTGCAGGATCTGCCTTCCTCTCCTGCGTCTCCTCCGTCATCTCCCTCTGCTAGCATGGAGCGCATGCCAGTCGAGCCCGGCTGGGCTGAACACTTTCGTGACGAGATGGACGCGGCGTGGCTCTATCGCCAGCTGGCCGCCGTCGAGCGCGACGAACGGCGCCGCCGTATTTTCGAGAAGCTATCGCGCGTCGAAGACGCGCACGCCGAGCGCTGGCGCGAGCTGTTCGCCGTCAACGACGCCGCGCCACCGTCTCACGCGCCCTCCCTCCGCACGCGCCTCCTCGCCTTCCTCGGCCGCACGTTCGGCTCCTCCGCGATCCTGCCCTTCGTCGTCGCCGAGGAGACGCGAGAAGTAGGGGCCTACCTGCGTCTCGCGGACCGCTCGATGCAGCAGCCGGCGCACGATGCCGCGGTGGCGATCGCATCAGAATCGGCGACGCACGCCAAGGAGCTCTCGGAATCGATCGGCGGCGTGGGCGAACCGTGGCACGGCGCGCCGGGCGGCGGCTACCTGCGCAGCGTGGTGTACGGCTTCAACGACGGCCTCACCGCGAACTTCGGCCTGGTTGCCGGCGTGATCGGCGCCGACGTCGCCCCGCACATCGTCATCGTCACCGGGATTGCCGGCGCGCTGGCCGATGCGTTGTCGATGGGATCCAGCGGTTACCTGGCCGCGAAGAGCGAGGCGGAAGTCACCGAGCGGCAGGTGGCGATGGAGCGCGACGAGATTCGACTGATGCCCGACCTCGAGGAGGAAGAGCTCGCGCTCATCTACGAAGCGAAGGGACTCACGCCGGCCCGCGCGCGCGAGACCGCGCACGCCATGATGCGCGATCCCGAGCGGGCGCTCGACACGAAAGTCCAGGAGGAGCTCGGCATCCAGACGCCGGCGGTCTCGCCGCTTGGCGACGGTGTCGTGACCGGTACCGCCACCGCATTCGGCGCGCTCATCCCGCTCGTCCCCTTCCTCCTGATGGATGCCGGTCCGGCATTGTGGGTCTCGCTCACCATCAGCATGCTCGCCCACTTCGGCGTCGGCGCCGCGCGAAGCGTGTTCACCGGCCGCGGCATCTGGGCCAGCGGCCGCGACATGTTCCTCGTCGGCTTCGGCGTCGCCGCGATCGGATATTTGATCGGCGACCTGCTCGTGAAGCTGTAAGCTTCACGTCGATGACCGACCTCCGGCACGTCCTTCGCGCCCTGCAACGGGCGCCCGGCTTCGTGCTGACCGCGGCGCTCACGCTGTCGATCGGCATCGGCGCGGCGGTCACCGTGTTCGCGCTCGTCGAAGGCGTGCTGTTCCGCCCTCTCAGCACATTCGAGCCGGAGCGCGTCGTGCGGCTCGCGGCCATCAAGCGCGGGGACGAACAGACCGCGCGCAACAACCTGAGCTGGGTTGACCGCCGCGAGCTCGCGACCGATTCACGGACGCTCCGCGCGGTCGCCCTCTCCGGGCTGACGTCGTTGAAGATCGCCGCCGGCGAGGCGACGGCCGGCCTCGTCGGCGAGACGGTGTCCGGAACGTACTTCGAGCTGCTGCACGTTCCCGCCGGCCACGGCCGGGTCCTGACACCGGCCGACGATGTGAGCGGTGCGCCGCCGGTGGCCGTCATCAGCCCGCGCCTTCAGGCGCGCATCTTCCCCGACCGCGATCCGCTCGGGCAGACCGTCACCCTCAACCGCCAGCCTTTTACAGTGGTTGGCGTGGCTCCGCAGGACTTCAGCGGCACGTTCATCGGCGCGCCCGTGGACGTGTGGATCCCCACTGAAGCCGCCGACCCGTTCCTCGGCCGCGAGTGGCGGACCAGGCCCTCGTTCTCGATGATCGGACGGCTCGCGTCGCGCGCGACGCGAGAGCAGCTCCAGGCGGAGCTCGACGTGTTGTGGCCGCCGCTCGCGCGCGGCAACGCATCGCGTGCCGACACGCGACTCGTTGCGCTCGACGGCGATCGCCTCGGCGGGCGGCGGCGCTCGGCGGCCGTCATGTTCGCGCTCGTCCTCGCCGTGCTCGTCGCGCTCGTTCTGGCGATCGTCTGCGCGAACGTCGCGAACCTGCTGCTGGCGCGCGGACTTGGTCTCCGCCGCCAGATGGCGATCCGGCTCGCGCTGGGCGCCCGGCGCAGGCGCATCGTCGGACTCGTGATGGCCGAGAGCGTGATCGTGGCCGCGCTCGGCGGCGCCGGCGCCCTGGCGCTCGCCTCGGTACTGGTTCCTGCTCTCTCGACCTTCAATCCACTGCCGACGCTGAGCATCGAACTCGGGCTGCGAGTCGATCGAGGGGTGGCGCTGGCGGCCGGTGTACTCGCGCTGCTCTCCGGCGTCGTGCTGGGCTTCGTGCCGGCGCTGCACGCATCCCGACCCGAGATGCAGGCGTCGCTCCGCGAGGAGTCGGGCACCGTCGCCGGCGGCCGCCACGCCGCCAGGCTCCGGTCTGCGCTCGTCATCGCGCAGGTCGCCGTGTCGCTGCTCCTGCTCGGGGCTGCCGGGCTGTTCGGCCAGAGCCTCGCCAACGCGCGGCGGCTCGAGCTCGGGTTCAATCCCGACGGCGCAGTGGCGGTGGACCTCGATATCGACGCGAAGGACGTTGTCGCCGGAGAGGCGCATCGGCTCTTCGCGCGGCTTGAAGCGCGGCTTCGCGAGCGGCCGGACGTCGAGGCCGTTGCCTTCTCCAATCGCGCACCGGTGGACACCTCCACGCCGCTCGTCGACGTGTTGATCGATGGAACAACGCCTGCACCCGGCGCGTCACCGCCGAAGGCAACGATGTACCTGGCCAGCCCGGACTACTTCCAGGTGGTCGCGATTCCAATCGTGACCGGGCGGGCGTTCCGCGACTCCGACACCCTCGACAGCTCGCGCGTCGCCATCGTCAACGAGACGATGGCGCGGCGGTTCTGGGCACGCGATGCTATCGGGCGGAGGTTCCAGACCTCGGCTGGCGGTCCTCGGATCGAGGTGATCGGGATCGCGCGCGACAGCCGATATCGCACACCCGGTGAAGAGCCTTCCGCCCACGTCTACCTTCCGTTTGCGCAAAGCGAGGGCCAGTCGGCGACGGTGCTGGTGCGTGCGCGCGGCGACGCCCGGACGCTGTTGCCCATGGTGGAGCGGGCAATCGACGACGTGCAACTCCTGGAGGGGTCGTTTCCGCGGACGCTGCGCGATCACCTGTCGATCTACGTGCTGCCCTCCGAGCTGGCTGCCGCGCTCTCGGCTGCGCTCGGCACCGTGGCCATGCTCGTCGGGGCGATCGGCCTGTACGGCCTCATCGCCTACGCGGTGACCCAGCGCACGCGCGAGATCGCGCTCCGCATCGCGCTCGGCGCTTCCGCAGCCGACATCCGCCGTGACGTGCTGGGCGGCGCGGCACGGCTCGCAGTGCCCGGTGCGGCACTCGGCCTGATCGGAACGCTCGGCGTGGGACGCCTCGCGTCAGGGTTCGTCTACGGCGTGGGAGTGGTGGACGTGCGCTCGCTCGTCGCGGCAACCCTGCTGCTCGCCCTTGTCGTTTTCACAGCGAGCTACCTGCCGGCCCGACGCGCGATGCGCATCGATCCGGCGGTGGCGCTCCGGCGCTGAACGACCGGCCGCAGAGAGGCACAGAGGCACCAGGAATCACACTCAGTGTCTCGTGCCTCTGTGGCTATCGTCCTTCGGGTTTTGGCGAGGTGGAACCGGCCGGTTGCGTGGTGCCGTTCTGCTTGGCGCCGTTCTGCTCCAGCCACGTCGCGATCTGCTCGCGCGACCACTCGTGCGCGTCATTCAGGTGCACGATCATCGCGGAGAGCACGAGATGCTTCTTGCAGCCTTCGACGGGACACCACCGGATGGTCGTCTCCAGGCAATCGAAGAACCACTCGAGATCCTTCGTCGGCCGCCGCCCGCCCATCTCGTCGGCGAGCCGATACATGCCTTCGTAGGCGGCACCGAGCGCGCACGAGGCGCGGCTTCCGATGAAGTAATCGCCGAACGCCTGCTCGGGGCGGCGCTCGGCGCCCTTGCGAATCGCCGCCGCAAGCTCTTTCACGCCGTGCGGATCCTGTTGGGACATCTCGCGCCTCCTGACGAATCTTACGCGCGTCGACGCCCAATTCCCACTGCCAACAGCGAAATCGCAAGTGTTCGATGCCGAGTCGGTGTCCGGATACGACCAATCCGCCCTCAGCAACCGCCAACCGCGAATCACGAATCACGAATCACGAATCAGGAAATCAGAACGCCTTCCCCAACTGCTCCTGCAGCTTCTCGCGATACCCGCGGCTCAGCGTCAGCCGTGTGCCGTTGCGCAGGATGACGACGTATTCGCCGTTGAACCAGGGCTGCAGTTCCTTGATGCGCTCGGTATTGACGATGCGGGAGCGGTGGATGCGGACGAAGCGGCGCGAGTCGAGGCGCGACTCCATGCCGTTCATCGTCTCGCGGAAGAGGTGAGACTCCTCGCCAAGGTGCAGGCGGACGTAGTTGCCGGCCGCTTCGATCCAGTCGATCTCGTCGGTGCGCAGGAAGAAGACGCGGCCGCCCGATTTCACGACGAGGCGGTCGAGCCGCTGCTGCTCCGGCTTGAGATCGTGGACGAGAGCCAGCAGCCTGCGCCCGAGGTCGCCGGCGCGGCGCCGCTCGAGCGACTCGCGCGCATGTTTCAGCGTTTCCTGGAAACGATCCTTGCCGAACGGCTTGAGGAGGTAGTCGAGCGCGTGCACCTCGAAGGCGCGCAACGCATACTCGTCGTACGCGGTGACGAAGACCACCGTCGGCATCCGGTCGGCGCCGATGTTCTGAATCACGCCGAACCCGTCGCATCCCGGCATCTGCACGTCGAGGAACACGAGATCGGGAGACTGCTGCTGGATCACGCTCACCGCCTGTACGCCGTCGCTGCACTGGCCGATCACCTCCACGTCGCCTTCCTGTTGCAGGAGCGAGAGGATGCGCTCCCGCGCCATCGGCTCGTCGTCGACCACGAGGGTTCGTATCTTGGTCACGCCACGCTCTCCATGTTGGGCGCCGGGGCCGCTTCCAGGTCGGCGCGATCCGCGTCGACAGGAATCTCGATGGTGACGGCGAGTCCACCGTCGGACGGCTCGTGAAACTCGAAGCGATGCGCGTCGGGATAGAGGTGCAGCAGGCGCGAGCGCGTGTTCGACAGCCCGACGCCGCGATTGAAGGCATCGAGCTTCGCCTGCGAGATGCCGGGGCCGTTGTCGCGGACCATCATCCACAGCCGGTCGCCGGTGCGCCGGGCGACAATCAGCAGGCGGCCGCCGCCGAGGCGGGGTGCGATGCCGTGGCGGATCGCGTTCTCGACGAGCGGCTGCAGGATCAGGTTGGGCACGCACACGTCGAGCGTCTCCGGGTCGATCTGCATGTCGACCGTGAGGCGATCGCCGAAGCGCGTGCGCTCGATCTCGAGGTACTTCTCGAGGAACTCGAGCTCCTCCTTGAGCGGCACCTGCTGCACGCCGAGACGATCGAGCGTGAGGCGGAGCAGGTCGCTCAGGCGCGCGAGCATCGCGTCCGCTTCTTCGGTGTCGCGATGCATCAACGCGGAGATCGTGTGGAGTGTGTTGAACAGGAAGTGGGGGTGGAGCTGGCGCTGCAGCGCCTGGAGCTGCGCCTCGGCGAGCGCGGTCTCGAGCTGCGCCGCCGCTACCGCGCGCTCCTGCGCCTTGCTGTAGTAGTCGAGCGCGTGGCTCAGGCCGACCACCGTCCAGTAGGTCATCATCTCCCAGTCGAAGTTGAGGAAGAACAGCTCCTGCAGCCGCGAGCGCCACGACTGCATCGGGCTGCCGAGCGCCGCGAGCAGCAGCATGCGTGCGCTCACCGTCATGATCGCGTGCGCAAGCACGAACACCACCACCGAGGCAGCGTGCATCGCCGCCGCACGCCGCCACGTGGCGCGCTCGAACGGATAGCGCCGCGCCACCCACAGGATCCCCGGCACGAGCGCCGCCCACGCGTACCAGTAGGGCATGTTCACCGCGAGCAGGTGCGCCATCTTCGGCTCGCCGTGCATGAACAGCGATACGTAATTGAACGCCTGGAACGCGGAGAAGATGCCCAGCACGGTGGCGACGCCGAACACCAGGCGCGCGCTCACGCGCCGTTGCGATTCCATGGTTGAACTATCGGCGCTCGGATGCGCTCCGTCAAGCACTCGTGCCATGCGCGCGACTGGACGCGCGGTGGTCTCGTCCCGTCGCGATGGCATTCCACGCACGAACATTTGCCGCTGGCCCCTCAGAAGCATCCGTCCGTCCCAGATTGATGGGGGGCCGTCCGAGGCGCGCTCGCCATGCCCGCCCCTTGCAGCTCCCTGACCGCTCACCGACGCTCGCGAGCACTTAGACGCGCGCCGATGGCCTCCGGCTTTTCGACGTTCGACCCGGGCCGAACGCCCGGTATCCTGGCGCGTGCCCCTGATTGCCGTCGACGACATCTCGGACCCCCGCCTCGCGGATTACCGCAACGTTCCCGACCCCGAGCTCCTGCGCGACCGCGGCGTCTTCGTCGCCGAAGGCCGGCACGTGGTGCGACGGTTGCTGACCGCGTCGCGATTCGCGGCCCGCTCGATCCTGCTCACGCCGGCGGCGCGGGAAGCACTCGGCGACCTGCTGCCCGCGATCCCCGACATCCCGATCTTCGCCGTCAGCCAGGATGCGATGAACGCGATCGTCGGCTTCAACATCCATCGCGGATGCCTGGCGATTGGCGAGCGTCAGCCCCTGCCGCCGTGGCAGGACCTCGCCGGACAGGCAACGCGCCTGGTGATCCTCGAGCACGTGTCGAACGCGGACAACGTCGGGGCGATCTTCCGCAACGCCGCCGCGTTCGGGGTCGATGCCGTGCTGCTCGGTCCCTCGTGCACCGACCCGCTCTACCGGAAGGCGATCCGGACGTCGATGGGGGCAGCGCTGATGGTGCCGTTCACGACCCTGCGCGAGTGGCCGGCGGACCTGGGGAGCGTACGGGGGGCAGGGTTCAGGATCCTCGCGCTGACGCCGGCGGCCGACGCTCCGACCGTGCGGGAAGTCGTGCACGGCTCGAGCGCTCCGTCCCATGTGGCGCAGGGCCGCGAGGCTCCGTCGAACACGGCGCGGCCCTTCCCGGCTGCGGATCGCCTTGCGCTCCTGCTCGGCCACGAAGGTCACGGGCTGACCGACGCAGCGCTCGAGGCGGCGACCACGCGCGTGCGCATTCCGATGACGGGAACCGTCGATTCACTGAACGTGGCGACCGCCGCCGCGCTGGCGTTGTACGAATTGAGCCGTTAGCGCCGGTCCACCTATACTGGCACCCACATGCGCAGCGACCCGAACGCCCCGTGGGACGTCATCGGCATTGGCGAGAACTCCGTCGACTACGTCTACCGCCTTCCGACCTACCCCGAGCCCAACGGCCCCAACGCCAAGATGCGGATCTCCACGCACTCGATTTCGTGCGGCGGGCAGATCGCGACGACGCTCTGCACGTGCGCGTCGCTGGGGCTTCGCGCCAAGTACCTGGGCGCGACCGGCACCGACGACAACGGCCGCCGCATTCGCGCCGAGTTGACCGGGCGCGGGATCGACATGAGCGACGCCGTCATTCGCGACGTGCCCAACCGCTTCGCGGTGATTCTCGTCGGCGAAGGCGCCGGGGAGCGGATCGTGTTATGGGACCGGCCGGCGGAGCTGAGCCTGCGCGCCCGAGAACTGCCGCCCGAGGTGCTGACGACCGCGCGCGTGGTGCACGTGGATGACACCGATCAGGACGCGGCGATTCGGGCGGCCTCGATCGCACGCGACGCCGGCGTGCACGTCACGAGCGACATCGATCGCGTGACGCCGCGAACCGAGGAGCTCGTGGCGGCGGTTTCGATTGCCATCCTCGCCGAGCAGGTGCCCGAGGCGCTGACCGGCGAGAAGGATCTCGAGGGCGCGCTGCGCAAACTGCGGCGGCTGCAGCCGGGCATGTTGTGCGTCACGCTCGGATCGCGCGGATCGATGCTGCTCGAGGGCGATCGGCTCTACTACGAGCCGGCGTATCGGGTCGACGTCGTGGACACCACCGGCGCCGGCGACGTGTTTCGCGGCGCGTTCATTTACGCGCTGCTGCGCGGAGACGCGCCCGCCGACATCCTCCGCTTCGCCAATGCCGCGGCCGGCGTGAGCTGCACGCGCCTCGGCGCGATCAACGGTGTCCCCAGCCTCGACGACACCGCGGCTCTGCTGCAGACGTCGGTGGCCAGCAGTCGCCAATAGGCCGAGGCGGCAGCCGTAGCGGTAGCCGGCTTCACCCGCGCTTCAGCGTTGCGGCCCGTGCGGCGTATCGATTCTCGCGGCGCGCGAGGGATCGAGCGCCTCGATCAGCACGCGACCCATCGGGTCGGACAGGGTCACCGACGAGAGGAACGCCAGCGTCGGCGCGATGTCGATCGGGCTGGCCGGCTGCAGGTACTGGCCGGGGCGGATGCCGTGGCCGAACAGGATGACCGGCACGCGCGTGTCGTACCGGTGCCCCGTCCCGTGCGTCGTCGTGCTGCTCGAGGTGATCCAGTAGGCGCGCGGCAGGAGCACGAGATCGCCGCTGCGGCCGTCGAAGTAGCTCCGCGCGGCTGCGCGCACGATCGGGTCGAGGTCGTTGTCGCCGGCGAGCAGCGTCTCCCGCCCGTACACGCGCCAGACTCCGGGTGTCTGGCGCACGACCGCCATCGCCGCATCGAGCGCCTTCGGGTTCTCGACGAGCTGCTGGTAGACCCCCGGCTGGAAGTAGACGTCGGTGTGCTGGATCGTCGCGACGTATTTGCGAGAGGACGCCGGAGTGCCAGCCGCCGCGTTCGCGCCCCCCAATTCCCGCGCGAGCGTCTCCTCGAGCGCTGCCGCCAGCTTCCGCACGTCGATGCGGCCCGACTCGAAGCCCAGCTCACGAACCCGTTCCGGATTCGGAGACACACCGTGATCCGCCGATAGCGCCAGCGTGTAGCCATCGCGCCCGAGATCGCGATCGAGCTTGTCCAGCAGGATCCCGAGCTGCCGATCCAGATTGATCAGGATGTCCTGGACCTCGTGCGAGTGCGGTCCGAAGTCGTGGCCCACCTTGTCGAGCGCCGCGAAACTGATGCCGAGGAAATCCGTGCCGGGGCCGCGGCCCAGCTTCAACGCATCCAGCGCCGCGATCGCCAGGCCGGCGGTATAGGCATCTGACAGCGGGCTCGACTCCCAGGCCTCGCGGGACTTGATCGGGTGGGGGAACGACATGGAGCCGACCTTCGGCGGGCGCATGCCGACGGTGGACTCGTCGTACAGATACTGCTCCTTGCGCAGCGTGCGGTCCCACACGCGGCCGAACTCCGCGGCGATCGGATGCGCGCGGAGGTAGTCCG
>Ga0307409_100001580_pt1 | contig 11364 bp, 9 predicted proteins | sample 322Ometagenome_2_FD_203888 | JGI IMG/M metagenome (GOLD analysis project Ga0307409, IMG submission 203888) | Maize rhizosphere microbial communities from greenhouse at UC Davis, California, United States - 322HYB-O-2 | ecosystem: Host-associated > Plants > Roots > Rhizosphere > Soil | place...
TTCACGGCGTTGCTGCTGCCGGTAATGACCACGGTCACGAACACGACGAAGAGCCAGGGCGCAAAGTTCACCACGAGATACTTGAAAAACGGGAGGGTTGTCGCGGTTGCCGGAATGACATCGGTCGGAACCACGGGATTGAAGGCCAGGAAGAGACCGAGCAGCAGACCGAAGCTGCACTGTCCAGCCAGCTTCCAGCGCGCCACGAGGCCCCGGGATTTCCCCTGCACGATCTTCAGGTAGTCATCGAGAAATCCAATGCATCCCATCCACAGGGTGGACAACATTGCCACCACCACGTACCGATTGGTGAGCGGTGCCCACAAGAGTGTCGGAACCACGGTGGCCAACAGGATGATCAGCCCGCCCATCGTGGGTGTTCCCCGCTTGCTCTGATGGCTCGCCGGACCCTCGGCTCGGACCACCTGGCCCACTTTCCTCTCCCGCAACCGTCGAATGACCGGCGGGCCTACCAGAAAGGCCAGCAGCAGCGCCGTGACGGTTGCGCCGGCGGCCCGAAAGCTGATGTAGTTGAAGAGATTGAAGATGATGTACGTCTTGCCGAGCGGCGCGAGCCAGTGATAAAACATCGATCCTCAGCGGGGGTGCAGCGGAGCACCGGGGGAGTCAACGTGCTTCGCGCGAGCCTTGAGCGCCGGAAGTATACGCTCCAGGGCGACGCCACGGGATGCCTTCAGCACCACGATCTCGTCGCCGCGCAGGTGTTGAGCCACGCGCGACGCCAGCGCCAGGGGATCGGGCGCGGTCACCAGTCGATGGCGGAGTGCCCCGGCATACGGCTCCAGTGCCGGCACAAAGTCCCCAACGGCCGCCAGCAATTCCGGATGCAGGTCCACCAGCTCAGCGGCGATCTCCTGGTGTAGCGCCGATGACTCAGCTCCCAGCTCGCGCATGGTCCCAGCTACAAACACGAGACGTCGGTCCCCGCGGATGGCGGCCGCGGTGGCAATGACCGCGCGGAAGGATTGCGGGTTTGCGTTGTAGCAGTCGTTCAGGATGGTGAGCGCGCCTTCCTGAATCAGCTCGCCGCGCCCGCCGGGCATGGCGAAGTTCTCCAGCGCGTGGGCCGCCTCACCCAGGTCCAGACCGAGCTCCTGAGCCACCGACCAGACGCGAATCGCGTTGTCGGCCTGGTGGAGCCCCCGCGCCGCGAGCACAAAGGTCTGGCCGCTGATCGAGATGACCGGACGCGCCGCCCCGTCCAGCGTGACTCGCTCGGGCACCACATCCGCGTGGGCCAGCGCTGCGGTGCGGACCCGGCCGGCTCGGGTGCGTGCACCCTGAGCCAGCTCGGGCGGGTCAACTCCGACGATGGCGAGCGGGACGTTCTCGGTGAGCGAGAGCTTTTCTTCCACCACGCCTGCCAGTGAGCCGAATCCCTCCAGATGCCCGGCGACTGCATTGGTCACAACTGTGATCGAGGGCTCGATGATTTCCCGATACCGTGCGATTTCGCCTGGGAGGTTGGCGCCCGCTTCGACGATCATCGCCTGAGTTTCGTGCGGCGCCTCGAGGATAGTCTGCGGCACACCAATCAGGTTGTTGAGATTGGCTCGAGTGGCATAGGTGCAATAGCGGGTACCCAGAACGGCCGCAAGCATCTGCTTGGTACTGGTCTTTCCGTTAGTCCCCGTCACCGCGATGACTGGCCCGCTCAGCCGGCGCCGCCTGGCCCGTGCGAGAAGGCCGTAGCCACGAAGCGGATCGTCCACCTCGAACAAGACCAGCGGAGAAACGGGAGGCGTACCTCGTCGAACGACTGCTCCTCCGGCTCCAGCCTGGGCCACCGCCGACAGGAAATCGTGTCCATCGAAGCGTTCTCCCTGGAGCGCCACGAACAGTGCTCCTGGCTCGATTGCGCGGCTGTCAGTTGAGACGGTGGAGAACAGGACCGGCTCACGGCCGCTGATGGCGGGCAGCCCCAGCGCCTGCCGGACGTCTGCTTCAGACCAGAGCCCCGTCGACGTGGGTGCTCGCTCACCGCTCACCGCTCACCGCTTTCTGAACGATTTCACGCTCATCGAAGTCGATCTTGGTGGTGCCGATCACCTGGTAGGTTTCGTGTCCCTTCCCGGCCAGAAGAATCGTGTCGCCCGGCCGGCCCTCCCCTAAGGCGGTATGGATCGCCTTCAGCCGATCGGGAATTCGCAAATGAGGCCTCCCACCCATGCCCCGCTCGATCTCGTCGATGATGGCGTTGGGATTTTCAGTCCGAGGATTGTCCGAGGTGGCGATCGCCAGATCGGATTGCTCGACCGCAATCCGGCCCATCAGGGGCCGCTTGCCCCGGTCCCGATCACCACCACAACCAAAGACAACGATGAGACGTCCCGGGGTCAGGGGACGCAGGGTCGTCAGCGCCCGCTCCAGCGAATCCGGCGTGTGCGAGTAGTCGCGCAACACCGTGCAGGGCTTCTCCGAGATACGCTCCATCCTTCCGGGCACTTGAGGTGCAGCCGCGAGCCGTTGCGCGATCTGCTCCAACGGTTGTTCCAGGGCAAGAGCGGTTGCGGCGGCCGCGAGCGCATTACTCACGTTGAAGTCGCCCAGCAACGGAAGGCCTGCTTCGACAGAACCGAAGCGACCGGTCAATCGGAATCGGGAGCCGCTCGCGTTCAGAACGATCTCAGTGGCTCGCAGCTCCGCGGCGGGGTGCAGTCCGAACGTGATGCGGCGGCCGCGCCTTGGCAGCGCACTCCAGGCACCGTCGTCGAGATTGACGACTTCAACGCCACTGGGCCGCAGGAGATCACTCAACCGCAGCTTGGACGCGAGATAGGCCTCCATACTGCCGTGATAATCCAGGTGATCGCGGGTGAGATTGGTATAGACCCCCGCGGCAAACCCGAGGCCATCGAGGCGGCCCTGATCGAGGCTGTGGGAGGAGGTCTCCATCACCACGTGGGTTACACCGCGCTTCAGCAGCGCGGCCAAAGTGCCCTGCAGATCGATCGGTCCCGGCGTCGTCAGAACCCCGGCCGTTGATGTAACCGCGGCGTCGCTGCCATCGAAGGCACCTAAGGTTCCGATGCTTCCGGCGGTCTGGCGAGCGTTGAGCAGGTGTCGAATCAATCCGGTGGTTGTCGTCTTCCCATTCGTGCCGGTCACACCAACGAGGCTGAGGCACCGGCCGGGATGCCCATACCAGGCGGCCCCAAGCACCAGGGCTGCGCGTCTGCTGTCGCGGACCAGAATCTCCGGGACTCCGGCTGATTGCGGGCTTTCAACCAGAACGGCGGTGGCGCCCCGACGCACCGCGTCAGGGACAAAGCGGTGTCCGTCCACCTGCGACCCGCGCACCGCCAGGTAAAGCATGCCCGGCTCTACGTTGCGGCTATCGACACCCAAACTCGCCGGGCTAGGGCCCGCACTCGGCGCCGTGCTCAGGAGATTGGCTCGGCGCAATTCCTCGAGCACCTGCTGCCAGGTCAATCCGCCCATACGCCTACGGTGGTACCCGGCATCGCCGCGTCTCCGGCGGCAGGGCTGGTGCGGCTGACTCTGCCCAATCCGTGGAGACTCACGCGAAATCCTTCCCGGTGCAGCCGCAACGCCGCCTCCCGAACGGTTTGCCCATCCACCCGGGGAACCTCCTTCGGCTCGGGCGCTGGGCCGGCCTCGGTGTAGGGCCAGGAAATCACCAGCCGAGGAGTCCTGGCTGCGGTAGAGGAGGTGCGCGGCTCTGTCACCGAGGCGCTGTCATGATCGGCAAAGCGGCTCCGATCGATTGCGACTCGGCGCGATGCCAGGGCCTGCTGCAGCATCGTGCGTGTCACTGGAGCGGCCGTCAGGCCGCCGTAGTACTTCCCCTTCGGGTTATCGATCTTGACGATAACCACCAACTGAGGAGCATCGGCAGGGAACAGCGCTGCAAACGATGCCGTGTACTCCCCGGGCACATAGCGGCCACCCTCGAAGCGCACCGCGGTGCCGGTTTTCCCGAGCAGGGTGTAATTGACGAGCTGGGCTTCCTCACCGGTTCCGCCCTCCCCTGCCGCACCCTTCAGATACTCGCGTAGCTGGGCTGCAATCTGGGGCGGCACCACCTGCCGCACGGGTTCGGGCTGATGTCGATACACCAGGTCTCCCGCAGGGCTCCGAATTTCCCGGACCAGCGTGGGTGTGAGCAACACGCCGTCGTTCGCAATGGCCCCGTACGCCGCCGCGAGTTGAACCGGTGTGACGCCAAACTCATATCCCATTGCCAGGCTGGCCCGGGTGTACATGGGCTGCCATGTATCCGGGCGCGCCAAACGTCCCCTGGACTCAGAAGGGAATTCCGCTCCGGTGGGTGTGCCGAAGCCAAAGTCGCGCAACACCTCGAACTGTTCTTCAGGGGAGAGACGGGAAGAAAACTTGGCCATGCCGACGTTGCTCGACACCTGGATAGCTTGCGCCAGCGTCAGATTGCCAGGGCTCTTGTGAACATCGGAAATGACCCGGGTCCGGCCGCTGCTGGTGATCGGCATTCTCCAGGTGCCGCCCTCGGCAAACACAGCATCGGAACGCCCGACCCGCTGGTGAACGAGCAGCGCAGCGGCGGTGAAGAGCTTGGCGGTGCTGCCCGGCTCGAAAGGATCGGTGAAGGTGGAAGCTCGGCTGGAGGTGTACCCGGTTTGCCCACTCGCCTGCCGCGACGCCAGAGCGAGCAGTTCCCCGTTGTTGGAATCCAGAAACACGACGTCACCGCCTTCGGCACCCATCCGCGCCAGGGCATCGTCCAGACCGTGCTCGGCGATTTCCTGAAGCTCAGCGTCGATGCTGAGGATCACGTCGTTGCCGGAGACGGGCTCTCGGATCATACGGGCCGGCGAATCGTAGCGCCGGCCGGCTCGATCCTTCAGGAGCACAGCCTCCCCGGGAATACCCGTCAGGATTGAGTCTAGAGAAAGCTCCAGTCCGGCTGCGCCGGCTGCCCGCTCGGCCGACAGCCCTCCAATGATGGGGCGGGCTAAAGAGCGGGAAGGATAGAACCGCTGAAAGTCCTCACTGAGATGGATCCCGCTGACTCGTCGCAACGACTGTACCTGCGTAGCCGTAAACGGACCATGATAGTAGATCCAGCGACGGCCGCTCCTCAGGTCGCGCAACACAGCAGCCGATGAAATACCCAGCTGGCGGCTGAGCTGCCGGGCGGCGCTCCGGACCTCGGACAACTCATTGGGGGCCACCCCGACGTGGTAGAACTCCTGACTTATTGCCAGCGGAACACCATTCCGGTCGAACAGACCTCCCCGCCTGGCCGGCAGTACGGCCCGTTCGGTTCTCTGCCGTCGAGCCTGTTCCGCCCAGCGGTCGCCCTGAAATAGTTGGAGCTGCGCGGCCCGGGCCAGAATGGCGAGGATAACCAGAGCAAAGCCAAGCTGAACGGCAGCGATGCGGGCCAGCGGCTTGGCCATCAGGGACGGACCGTCGCCGTGGAGGTTGAGGGCACGGCGAAGAGGACGAACTCGGAATCCACCGGCTCGTGCAGCTTCAGCCCACGCCGGGCTACCGGCACCAGAACTTCCCGGCTCGAGGCGATCCGGATCCGGCGCTCCAACTCCGCTCGCCGGGCCTCCAACGTACTGCGCTCCTCGCGGAAATCACGCAACCGACGCGCGGTACGGAAGGCTGCGGTCTGGCGGCCCACGACGGTGAGGGCTCCGCCCAGAAATACCAGCAACCAGAGCAGGACCCAGTGTCGTCCCTTAAGCCGCATCATCGACTACAAAGGTTCGCAGTTTAGCGCTCCGCGCTCGGGGATTGGCCTCGATCTCGCCAGGTTCCGGCAGGATGGGTTTGCGGGGCTCAACCCGCCCGAACGGGTGTCCGCCGCAGGCGCAGACCGGGAGTCCGGGCGGGCACACGCAACCGCTGCTCCAGCGCCGAAAGGCATGCTTGACCAGTCGATCTTCTCCAGAGTGGTAGGTAATGATCGACAGCCTTCCGTCCGGCTTGAGTGCGTCCCGAAAAGCCGGCAGCGCCTGCGCCAGACCTTCCAGCTCGTCATTTACCGCAATGCGAACCGACTGAAATAGCCGGGCGAAGTCACCGGGTCCCGTCCTCGGGCCCAATGCGGCACGGATGGCATTGACCAAGTCATCGCTGGTCATAAACCGCTGCCGTTCCCGGCGACGCAGGATCTCGGCTGCCAAACGCCGAGACCGCCGCTCGTCTCCGTATTCCCGGAATATGCGCTCGAGAGTTGCTGCGTCGGCCTCGTGCAGAAGTCGACTGGCATCGCGGCCACCCGGACCCATTCTCATGTCGAGCGGCGCACCAGGACGGAAGGTAAAACCGCGGACCTCTTCGTCCAGTTGGCGCGACGAAACGCCCAGGTCCAACAGGATGAACTCTGGCCTGAATCGAGTCACTGCATCCAGGGCCTCGGCGGACGCATAGGGCGCCTGGAGATACTGAACGGATGCATGGTCCGCCAGCCGGCGGCGGCTGATGGCGATGGCTTCCGGATCTCGATCAATCCCGAGAAGCTCCACGCCGGTAGCGAGTAATGCGGCGGCGTGGCCACCATCACCCAGAGTCGCATCCACGACGCGGCGCGCTCCTCGTGCAGCCTCGAGTACCGGTCCCAGAAGCACCGGTTGGTGGAATTTCAGATCTGATTCGGACATCCCCGGCTCTGATGGGCTGAAACACAACACCCCGTCGGATGGACGGGGTGAGGGTTCCACGAGCGAGCGGGGCTGACGGGGCTCGAACCCGCGACCTCCGCAGTGACAGTGCGGCACTCTAACCAAGCTGAGCTACAGCCCCCGGAACGGAGGCGGAATATATATCGGGCCCCGGCCGATTGGCTATTGGCTCGGGCGTTCTAGGCCTTCTTTTTCTCTCCTTTGCAGTAGGCCTTGAGCATCGAATTGATTCTCGGCGTGTATTTCTTGATAATGCCGAGATTCTTATCGACGGCTTGCGGATTGACCGAACGGCCGGCGGTCAACGCCGAGTCGGAGGCGGCCAGCAAGCCCTGCTCCTGCTTGGCCAGATCGCAGGACTTCTGCTTCTCGGCCTGGGGATCGATCTGGGGCACCTGGAAGAGCGTGGCTAAGCCCAGCAGGTAATTGGCGGCCGGGTAGACCTTTCCGGTCGGATTGGCGGACTTCACCGCCAGGCGGAGCAGCTGCTCAGCACCCTGGAGATCCTGCGGCTGCTGGAGCAGCGGTGCCGCCCCGGTGTACAGCAGCGCAGCCGCTTGTTCCTTACGCTGAGGATCCCCGTGCTTGATCACGAATTCCAAGAAAGGCACCGCTTCCTTGGGTCGGGGGGTGAACCCGCTCGGATCGCTCGATGCACCGCCGCCTGAAGTCGAGTCCCTGGCCGCGCCGGTAGGGGCCGAATCAGGAGCCGCCGAGGCATTGGTACCAGATGCGGAGTCCCTCCGAACGGATCGGGCGGCGGAATCAGGCCGTTGGGTAGTGCTGGCCTGCTCCGGTGGCATGATCAACGACTGAGCGGCAGCGAGTGCGGCAAGGACCCCGGTTTCGGTGGTATCCTTGGCAATTATTCGGTTGGTCACCGAGATAACACTGTCGGTTTGACCGGACAGCGTGTACGCCTTGTTCAGGTACCCCAGCAGCGTGGGATTATTGGGGTACTTCCGAGCTCCCATCTGAGACCATTTCAGGAGGCGCACCTTATCCGGATTGTCACCTTCGGATGCCGCCGCGGAGATCTTGGTGTAGAAGAGGGTATCCGCCTTGGTGGAATCGATGGCATACATCGTTTCAAGAGCATCCACCGCGCACTTGAAGTCGCTCAGGAACAGGCAGGCGTTGCTCTTCAGATCGTATAGATCGGCATTGTTCGGATCCAGCTTCAGGCCCTCGTCCGCAATGTTCCGCGCCATATCGGGGTGGCCCGACTGCAGGAAGTATTTGAACAACTCCTCCCGCAGTTTCTGGTTGGTTGGCGCCACCCGCAGCATCTGCCCGAATGCCACCAACGTATTGGCCGTGTCATTGGCCTGCTGGTACTGGGTGGCCAGGGCCGTCCATACCGGCAGGCTGAGCGGATCGCCTTTGGCTGAGGCCTGCAGGTGTTTGACCACCTCAGCCCGGGGCGCCTTCTTGTCAGTTGCAATCTGAGCCAGGCAGAACTCCGCCAATCCATGATTCGGCAGCGTCTTAATGGCTTTCTGGGCGGCATCCTGGGCCTTGTCCGGCTTGGTGGTTCGCTGATCGATGCAGGCCTTCGCGTCGGGCAGCGACTTCACGGCCGGCTCCAGAGCCTTCGCCATCTTCTTGCCGAAATCTTCGGGCGACTGACCCTGGTCCTGATTCAGCGTCACCACATTGCCCGCGTCGTCGTTGACGCCAATGAGCCGGGCAGTGACTGACGGCCGCCCGTCCTTTCCCTTTGACAGCGTTCCGGTCACGATGACCCGGGCCTGGATGTTCTTGGCCAGCGTGGTGGCCAATGGCGGGCTGAGTATGGCATCGATCGGATAGCCGTACTGCTTCAGCGCATCATTCATCTGGCTCTGCTCGACAACCGTGTAGTTGCGGCCCACAATGTCTTTCATTTCCTGCCGCAACCCGGTTCCGATGTGCACCGCCGCCGCCGAGTCGCCGGGAGCGAATGCAAACGGATTCGCTACCATGAGCCGGGGGGCGTTAGGCACAGTCTGAGTGGTACGGGCACCGCGAGGTATGCCCTGCGCAACCAGCGGCGCGGACACCGCACTCGCCACGACACCGAGAACAAGCAAACGAGACAGGTACATTCTGAATCTCCCGACAAGACGACACTCTCGGACAGTACATTCCCGCTGGGTGCGGGTGCGAAATGGGCGAAGAGGGATTCGAACCCCCGACATCCTGCGTGTAAGGCAGGCGCTCTGAACCAGCTGAGCTATTCGCCCTGACCGACACGGCCCCGAATAGGTTTTTAGCGGTATTGCAGGGACCGTGCCGTGATGAGCAACACTTCGGCTACAGCGCGATGCCGATGGGAAACAGGACGCAGTATCCGAATACCAGTATCACCGCTGCCGCGCTGGGGTGACCAGCTCGAAGTGTCACATAGCCGGCAACCAGCACCAGGACCGCCAGGGCCAAGATGATGAGATTTCGTGGGGCCAGCACGAAATGCCTGGGCGGAGCCTGCCCTGGACGGGTGGTAGAGCGAGGATTCGACATAATAGAGGAGGAGCCTACTACGGTTCTCGAGTCCGGTCAAGTTCAGGCGTGGCTATGTCTTCCGGCGGAATCTCCCAGCCCTCGTCCAAGGCAGCCCTCCGGGGGAGGTCCGCTGCCCTGCGGCGGCGAAGGAGCAGCCAGAGCACCAGCGTAAGGACCCCCCACCCACCCCCAGCAAGCACCCAGGTCGCGAAGCTGTAGCGTTGCCGAAGGGTGCGACGCCACTGCACATCGAACTGAGACAAAGTCAGGCCGGTGGTTTGCTGCACCGCCGCCTCAAAGTCGTCGCCGGCCCTCACTCGTTGCAACAGGGGATCGAGCGAGCCAGTCGGGTTTCGGCGAGCCAATTCGGTGACGGCCGAAGCGGCCAGCGCATACGCTGCATCCGCGGTGGAGGCCGATCCCCGGAGAGCCCCGTCAAGGTCCCGCAGCTCGGGTACCGCTCCCCGAACCACGGCGAGGTTCAGCTCCAGAGCCCCGAGCCGCTCCCATTCTCCTGCCGCCCAGGTTGCATAGCCCTCATCGAACCACAGCGGGACTCTGACTCTCAGTGCCTGGTGCAGCGCCAGGTGGGCGAGCTCATGTCGCAGGGTTCTATACACATCCCCCAGGTCGGCTCTTAGAAGAATGATTCGCTCACCCGGCAAAGCCACTGCGGCACCCCAGGAGGGAGCCTGGCCGGCGGAGAGTGAATCGAGTCGTCGAGCGTCCGGAACGATGATGAGTCGCAGTGGACCGGGACTGCTTCGACCCAATCCAGGCCACTCGGTCGGCTCGGCAGCCCGGCGGGCGAGATCGGCGGCCAGCCGGAGCTGCCCAGGCCACGCCACTGCCGTCACGGTCCCCACTCGGATTGCGGTCGGTTCGTTCTGCAGCGTTTGCGGAAACGCTCCAGCAAGGATGGCGAGGAGAGCTAGGAGAGCGGACTGCGCGGGACTTCACCTCCAGCGGATGCCACCTCCAACATTTCCTGACACCGCTTGGCCCAGGGATTGAACTTGTTTGCTTTATATCCTTCGGTCCACACTCGCACCGCTTCTTCCCGCTCACTGCCAAGCCAGAGCGCCCGGCCCAGCTCAAAATACGCCTCGATCAGGTTGGGCCCGAGCTTCAGAGTCTTCCGGAGAAAGGTCTGCGCGTCTTCGTACATTTCGCGCTCGAGATAGACCAGTCCCAAGTAGTAGTGGGCATAAAGGGTGGCCTTACGGTCGTTGTCCAGACGAATAGCCTTCGACAAATGCTCTATGGCTTCACCAAATATGCCCTTCTTCAGACAAATATACCCGACGTTGATCCGAGCGAGCGCGTTGGCCGGCTCCTTCATCAGCACCTTGGAGAAGTTCCCCAGGGCCTCGTCATAGTTTTCATTCAGCATCTGCGCCCAGCCCAGCAGTGACGTGGCGTCCACCGCGCCAGGCGAGAGGCTCAATGCTTTCTCCAATGCCTGGATGGCAGCACCGTAGTCTCCCAACGAGATCAGACTCCAGCCCTTCTCTATGTAGGTGGACGCCCCCAGATGATCGGCGTGAACGGCTGGCCGCGTGCCATTGAACTGGGGAGCGGCGGTAGTATCGGCTCCGCTGGTGGATTGTTTGTACCGCTCCACCAGCCCGCGGATCTCTTCCTTAATCTGGACCAGGTCGGTGAGTGCGGCATCCACCCGCTTGAAGAGCGAGATGATGTCCTTTTTCACCGCATCACGCTCGCCGGCGCCCGGCGCATCGAGCCGCGATGCAATATCCGTCAGTTGGGCTCTGAACGTGGTCGAGTAGGCTTCCGTCATTTATGCTGCCCCAAGCTGGTCCAGAGCCAGCCGCTCGGTCGAGGAGAGCAACTTGCGCGCGTTCAGGATGAGGATGGTTCGGCCAGGCCGGGTGACGATGCCGGCGATATACACCGCCGCCAGTCCACTCACGATAGGACCGGGCGCCGCAATGGCCGTGCTGTCGACCCGAAGCACCTCACGGACCTCATCGACCAGGACGGCCACCCGTTGGGTGTCGAGCTCCAGCACCATCATCCGGGTTTCTTCGCGAATCGGAGCGTCCAGCTCGAACCGCTTCCGGAGATCGATCACGGGAACCGCGGTCTCGCCGTACGACATGACACCCTCCAGGAAGTGAGGCGCCTTGGGCACCGGTGAGGGTGGCGAGTAGCGGAGGATACGCTCGACTTGCAGGATGTCGAAGGCGAATTCCTGGCCCCA
>Ga0307409_100001582_pt1 | contig 11361 bp, 8 predicted proteins | sample 322Ometagenome_2_FD_203888 | JGI IMG/M metagenome (GOLD analysis project Ga0307409, IMG submission 203888) | Maize rhizosphere microbial communities from greenhouse at UC Davis, California, United States - 322HYB-O-2 | ecosystem: Host-associated > Plants > Roots > Rhizosphere > Soil | place...
GCGAGCCGTAGCTGTACCAGGCGCCGGACTTGTCGATGATCCCACTCTCCGCGGCGATGTCGAGCACCAGCGACGCGTGGCTGATCCCCTCCGCGTACATGATGTCGAACTCGGCCTGGCGGAACGGCGCCGCCACCTTGTTCTTCACCACCTTCACGCGGACGTGCGAGCCGATCACGTCCTCCTTCTCCTTCACCGGCCCGATGCGGCGGATGTCGAGGCGCACCGACGCGTAGAACTTGAGCGCCTTGCCGCCGGTCGTCGTCTCGGGGTTCCCGAACATGACGCCGATCTTCTCGCGCAGCTGGTTGATGAAGACCACCGACGTCTTCGAGCGCGCGATGGACCCCGTCAGCTTGCGCAGCGCCTGGCTCATGAGCCGCGCCTGCAGGCCGACGTGCGAGTCGCCCATGTCGCCCTCGATCTCGGCCTTCGGCACCAGCGCGGCCACGGAGTCGATGACCACCACGTCCACGGCGCCCGAGCGCACCAGGATCTCGCAGATCTCGAGCGCCTGCTCGCCCGTGTCGGGCTGGGAGATGAGCAGGTTCTCGACGTCCACGCCCAGCTTCTTCGCGTACTCGGTGTCGAGCGCGTGCTCGGCGTCGATGTACGCGGCCACGCCGCCGGTCTTCTGCGCGTTGGCGACCACGTGCAGGCAGAGCGTCGTCTTACCGCTCGACTCCGGCCCGTAGATCTCCGTGATCCGCCCCCGCGGAATGCCGCCGACGCCGATCGCGGCGTCGAGGTTGATCGCGCCCGTCGGGATCGACTCGACCTTCACCCGCGAGTCGTTCCCGAGCTTCATGATCGAGCCCTTGCCGCAGCTCTTCTCGATCTGCGCGATGGCCAGATTCAGCGCCTTCTTCTTGTCGTCCTGCATCGTCGAGACTGCCATCATCCACCCTGTCGTTGATCGTTGCCTACCTGGCCATGCAGGCTCAATCTACCCCGAAAATCGCCCGCTCCGTTACCCGAAGAAAATACGAAGACGGGGGCAAAAAATCAAGGCGGCGCGCGCAGGGCAAAGGCGTTCTCGACGTGCCGGATCCGGGCACCCGAACCCTCCAGCAATACCCCGATCACGTCGAATCGGTACGCCGATCCGGGCGCCCCGTGGCGGCTGATCCACACCTGCGCGGAACGGGCCAGCTCGCGCTGCTTCCGCCACCCGACGGCCGCCACCGGGCCCCCGGCATCCGCCCGCCGCCGCGCCTTGACCTCCACGAAGGCGATCAGGCCGTCGCGCTCGACGATCAGGTCCACGTCCCGGTGCCCGCTGCGGAACCGGTGAGCGACGACCCGCCACCCGGCGCGCACGAGCCACCGCGCCGCCACCCGCTCCCCCAGCTCCCCGAGGGCCTGCCTGGCCGCTGACATGCCGGGCATTCTACTCCAGGATTGGCGAGCGCCCGTACCGAAGCCGCTCGCGCCGGCGCCGATCCGCTCGTCTGGCGGCGCGGCGCGTCGGGCCGCGACGTCGCGAGGCCCCTCGCCCTCGATCGGGGCAAGGGGCCTCGCGCTTGCCGCCGGCCCGGCAGAGTGGGCGGCACGCCACGGCTCGGCCTTCCGCTCGTGTCTCGCCGTTCGCCGCCCCGATCAGCGCCCGCAGATGCGGTCCAGGTCGTCCAGCCCCATCAGCACGTCCCGCGGCTTCGAGCCGTCGGGGGGGCCCAGCACGCCGGCGAAGTGGAGCTGGTCGATGATCCGGGCCGCCCGCCCGTAGCCGATCTTCAGCCGCCGCTGAAGGAGGGAGGTCGAGCCGTGCTGGTGCTGGATGACCACCTCGGCGGCGTCGCGGAACAGCTTGTCCCGCTCCCCCGCCTCGGCCGCGTCGCCGTCGTCGTCGCCCTTCCCCTGGTCGAGCGCCTCGCGCGCCCTGACCTGCTCCAGAATGTCGAGCTCACTCTCGGTAACCTGTCCCTCCGCGGGCGCCGGCCGGTGCCCCTCGTACCAGGACATGAGCCGCTCCGTCTCCTCGCTCGACAAGTAGGCCCCCTGCAGTCGCGCCGGCTCGCTCTTCCCGGGCGGGATGAAGAGCATGTCGCCGTTGCCGAGCAGCATCTCGGCCCCGGCGCCGTCGATGATCGTACGGCTGTCCACCTGGCTGGCCACGCGGAAGGCGATCCGGCTCGGGAAATTGGCCTTGATCAACCCCGTGATCACGTTCACGCTCGGCCGCTGCGTGGCCAGGATGAGATGGATGCCGATGGCGCGCGCCTTCTGCGCGAGCATCGCGATGGGCGTCTCCACCTCGCCCTGGACGGTCATCATCAGGTCGGCCATCTCGTCGATGACGACCACGATGTAGGGGAGGATCGCCCCCTTGTAGGTCCGATCTTCGAACGCCACCTCCGGCCGGCGCGGCGTCTTGAGCGGCGCGTTCTCCAGCACTCGGCGGTTGAAGTCCTGGATGTTGCGGCAGCCGTTCGCGGCCAGGAGCTCGTAGCGCTCCTGCATCTCCATCACCGCCCACTTGAGCACCGCCGCCGCGTCCCGGTTGTCGGTGATCACCTTGTGGCGGAGGTGCGGGAGCGTGTTGTACACGCTCAGCTCCACCATCTTCGGGTCCACCATGAGGAAGCGCAGCGTCCGCGGCGAGTGCCGGTAGACCAGGCTCGTGATGATGGTGTTCACGCACACGCTCTTCCCCGAGCCCGTCGCGCCGGCGATGAGCAGGTGCGGCATCTTCGCCAGGTCGGCGATCACCGGCTTCCCTTCCAGGTCCTTGCCGAGCGCGATCGGCAGCGCCATGCGCGCGTTCTGGAAGTCGCGCGCGTCGATGATTTCCCGGAAGGTGACCATCTCCGGGTTCGGGTTGGGCACCTCGACCCCGACCGCGCCCTTGCCCGGGATCGGCGCCACGATGCGGATGCTCGGCGCCCGCATGGCGAGCGCCAGGTCGCTCGACAGCGTGGCGAACTGGCGCACCTTCACGCCGGCGGCCGGCTCGATCTCGAACTGCGTGACCGTCGGCCCGGTGGTCCGGCCCACCAGCTCGCCCTCGACCTTGAACGTCCGCAGCGCCGCCATGAGCTTCTGCCCGGCCGCGTCGAGCTCGCGCTTCCCGAGCTCGTGGTTGCGCGGCGGCGGCGGCGCCATCAGGTCGGACGGAGGCAGCGTCTCGTCCGGCAGCTCCACCGCCGCCGCGGCGTCGATCTCGGCGGCAATGCGGTCGACGGTCGCGGCGTCGCTCGCGCCCTTTCCCTTTCCGCGCTTGCGCTCGGCCGGCGGCAGCTCGGCGTCGACCGCGAGCGTCGACACTGGCGTCGGGTCGCGTAGCAGCAGCCCCGGGTCCATCGCCGGCATCTCCTCCGGGGTCGGCTCCAGGAGCGCCGCGCGGTCTGCGGCGCGCTTGCGGCCGCGCTTCCCCGGCGCCGGGAGGGCCGCCGCATCCGTGACCGGACCGCTCATGAGCACGGCGCCCGCAGGCATCGGCGCCCGGTGCGCCGGACCGACGAGCATGCGGAGCGGGTTCCACGAGAGCGTGAGCGCCGTGAGGGCGCAGAGCCCCAGCGCCACGACGAGCCAGGCGCCGGCGGTGCCGAAGGCGCGCACCAGGTAGAAGGCCACCCCCTGCCCCCACAGGCCGAGCAGCGGGTGCGTGGTCGCGTTCTCGAAGTGAATCAGGAGGCCGAGCGCGATCGGCACCAGCACGACCAGGCCGCCGACGAAGACGAGCCAGGAGCGGTCCGCGCGCGCCTCCAGCCGGCCGAAGAGGCGCAGCGCGTGGACGAGCGGCAGCAGCACCACCAGGGCCGCCGCCGGCAGCCCGACGGCGCCGGCCACCGCGCAGCGCACGAGCGTGCCGGCGGGGCCGAAGACACCCTGCGCGTCCAGGCAGCCGCCGTGCGCGGGCACGCGCTGGAAGAGGAGCGCTCCGGCGAGGAACACGGCGAACAGGAGGAGCGCGATGCCGGTCAGCTCGCGCTTCATGTGAGTGCCCACGGCGCTACCGCTCCCGCTCCGGTCCGAGCTTCGTGATCTGCCGATCGGCGAACAACGGCACCACGGGGTGCGAGTCCACCGCCCCGCACAGCGCCAGGTCGGGCGCGAAGCCGGCGCCCGCGAGGGCGCGGCCGTGCACAGCGTCGGTGAAGAGCCGGTCGAGCTGCGAGTCGTAGCGGCGGTCGAGGAGCTCGGCGGCGACGGCCGCGTCGTTCAGCTCGACCTCGGGAAAGCGCTCTCGCACGTGACGCACGAAGCGCCCGGCACAGGCCGCGTCCTCGAGCGAGAACTGCCGCTCCCGCCCGGCGCACAGGACGGAGACGTCGGTGCCGCCTCGCAGCGCCGCGCGCAGGAGCGCCAGGGCCGCGGAGAAGTTCACGTAGCCGGCGACGACGACGTCGCGGGCGCCCTGCACCGCGAGCAGCGCCCCGGTGCCGTTCGTCGTCGACAGGAGCACCGTCTTGCCCCGCACGGCCTGGCTGGTGAACTCGGCCGGCGAGTTCCCGAAGTCGAAGCCCGGCACGGCCCGCATGCGGCGCTCGCCCGCCAGGCGCACGTGCTCGCGGCCGAAGGACTTCGCCCGCTGCACCGCTTCGTCGGAGCTCTCCACCGGGATGACGGCGCGGGCGCCGTTGGCGAGCGCCACCGCGATCGTCGTCGACGCGCGCAGCACGTCGATGACCGCCACGACACGCCCCGTCATCTCGGCCGGCGTGAGCTGCTGCGGGCCGAGGATCACGTCCAGGCGCACCTAGGCGGGCTCCTTCAGGGCGGGCTCCTTCATCAGGTCCGTCTCGCGCTCCAGGAACTTCGTGTCCACGTCGCCGGCGCGGAAGCGCTCGTTGGCCATGACCCGCGCGAGGAAGGGGATCGTCGTCGTCACCCCCTCCACGAAGAACATCTCGAGCGCATTCTGCATGCGCACCAGCGCCTCTTCCCGGTCCCGCCCCTGGCAGATCAGCTTCGCGAGTAGCGAATCGTAGTACGGCGGCACCGAGTAGCCGGTGTACACGTGCGTGTCGAGCCGCACCCCCGGGCCGCCTGGCGGGTGGAAGACGGCGATCTTGCCCGGCGACGGCTGGAAGTTGCGCGACGGGTCCTCGGCGTTCACGCGGCACTCGATCACGTGCCCGCGCAGCGCCGGGAGCGAGAGCACGCTGAGCGGCTCCCCCGCCGCGACGCGGATCTGCTCCTTCACGAGGTCGATGCCGGTGAGCATCTCCGTCACCGGGTGCTCGACCTGGATGCGGGTGTTCATCTCCATGAAGTAGAACGACCCGTCCTCGTTGAGCAGCATCTCGATCGTGCCGGCGCCCACGTAGTCGATGGCCTTCGCGCCGGCGACGGCCGCGTCGCCCATCGCCTGACGCAGCTCCGGGGTGACCGCGGGGCTGGGCGCCTCCTCGATCAGCTTCTGGTGCCGGCGCTGCACCGAGCAGTCGCGCTCGCCCAGGTGGATGACGTTGCCGAACTTGTCGCCGAGGATCTGGAACTCGATGTGCCGGGGCCGCGCCAGGTACTTCTCCACGTACACGTCACCGTTCCCGAAGGCGGAGAGCGCCTCCGAGCGCGCGAGCTGGAACGAGCGCGAGAAGTCGTCCGGGTCCTTGGCGACGCGCATCCCCTTGCCGCCGCCGCCGGCCGCCGCCTTGATGATCACCGGGAAGCCGATCTGGCGTGCGAACTCCAGCGCCTCGTCCACGTCCTCGACTGGGCCGGGCGTGCCCGGGATGATGGGCACCCCGACCTCCGACATCGCCTTGCGCGCCGCAGCCTTGTCGCCCATCACGCGGATCTGCTCGGCGCTCGGCCCGATGAAGGTGATGTTCGACGCGGCGCAGGTCTCCGCGAACTCCGCGTTCTCCGCCAGGAAGCCGTAGCCGGGGTGGATGGCGTCGGCGCCGGTGATCTCGGCGGCGGCGATGATGCGCGGGATCTTGAGGTAGCTGTCGCGGCTCGCCGCGGGGCCCACGCACACGTCGTCGTCGGCGAAGCGGACGTGCAGACTCTCCCGGTCGGCCTCCGAGTAGACGGCGACGGTCTGGATGCCCAGCTCCCGGCAGGCGCGGATGACGCGAAGCGCGATCTCGCCGCGGTTGGCGATCAGGACTTTCTTAAACATGAGCAGAGATCGCCGACCGGGGGTTGGCCATCAAGACGGTCCGGAGCAGGAGTGGGGCGCGGGCGGAGGGGCGCGCGCTCAGGGGCTCGAGTCGTGCTGGAAGGAGTCCCAGCTCGTGTCGCTCGACCCCGCGACGCCCTGCACGCGCAGCGCGAACTCGCTCGGGTTGGTGGCGTAGAAGACCGCGTTCTCGTAGGTGATCGCGCCCTGCGTGTACCACGCCATCAGTGACTGATCGAAGCTCTGCATCCCGTACTGCACCGTGCCTTCCTTGATCAGCCCGGGGATGTTGAGCGACATGGTCATGTCGCGGATCTGGTCGCGCACCGCGGCCGTGTTGATGAGCACCTCGCACGCGGGCACGCGGCCGTGCTTGTCGGCGCGCGGCACGAGGCGCAGCGAGATCACCGCGGCGAGCGCGCCGGAGAGCGCGTACCGCACTTCGTTCTGCTGGTGCGGGGGGTAGAACGAGAGCACGCGGTTGATCGTCTGCGTGGCATCCGTGGTGTGCAGCGTCGAGAACACCAGGTGTCCCGTGTCGGCCGCCTTCAGCGCCGTGTCCAGCGTGTCGAGGTCGCGGATCTCGCCGATCAGCACCACGTCGGGGTCCTGCCGCAGTACGCGGCGCAGCGCCGAGCCGAAGCTCGACGTGTCCGTCCCCACCTCGCGCTGGTTGATGTGGCAGTTCATGTCCCGGTGCAGGAACTCGATCGGGTCCTCGATCGTGATGATGTTGGCCCGCCGGAACTCGTTGATGTGCTGGATCATCGCCGCCAGCGCCGTGCTCTTGCCCGAGCCGGTGATGCCGGTGACCAGCACTAGGCCGCGCGGCCGCATGGCGATCTGCTCCACCACCGGCGGCAGGTTGAGCTCCCGCACCGTCCGCGTCTGGTACGGGATGGCGCGCAGCGCGTACGCCACCGTGCCCCGCTGCTGGTAGACGTTCACGCGGAAGCGGCCGATGCCCGGCACGCCGATGGCGAAGTCGGCCTCCTTGTGCTCGGCGAACTCCTTCACCTGCTTCGGCGTCATCACCTGCTCGGCGAGCGACTTCAGGTCCTCCGGCCGCAGCGGCGGCTGCTCGAGCGGCAGGAGTTCCCCGTCCACGCGCAGCGTCGGCGGACGCCCGACTTTCAGGTGCAGGTCGGACGCCCCCTGCTGCACCATGCGCTGCATGACCGCCTTGAAGTTGAACGCCACGGGCGCGGCGGCGGCCCCCGCCGGCGCGCTCTGCGGCGGGGCGATCGTGGCGCGCTCAGCCATTCGGGTCCACGCGGAAGAGCACCTGGCCGTACTCCACGGGGTGCGCATCCTGCGCGAGCACTTCGCGCACGACTCCGGAGAACTCGCTCTCGATCTCGTTCATGATCTTCATCGCCTCGATGATGCAGAGGATCTGGCCCTTGGCGATCCGTGTCCCCTCGCTCACGTAGGGGCTGGCGCCGGGCTCCGGGGCCCCGTAGAAAGTGCCGACCATCGGCGACTTCACCTCGAGCAGCTTCGGCTTCGGCGCCTCTTCCCGCGGCGGCCCCTCGCCGTCGCTCGTGCCGCCCGCCGCCAGCGGCGCCGCGGCGGCGGGTGCCGGCAGAAGCGCCGGCAGGGGGAGCGGCGCCGCCATCTGGACCGTGCCGCGCTGAGACGGCGTCTTGGAGATGCGGATCTTCATCCCCTTGTCCGATGAGATCTCGATAGAGTCCACGGACGAGCCGTCCAGCATGTCGATCAACTTCTTGACGTAGCGTAGGTCGATCATAGTGGTGTGGGAGGGTCGCTCGGGCGCGCGGCCGGTCATGAACCGACCTCGACCAGCTCTCGCGTGAAGTGCGTCAGCAGTTCCGGCCCCGCAGGCGCGAGGTGTACATCGTCCTCGATGCGGATCCCGCCCCAGCCGGGAAGATAGATCCCCGGCTCGATAGTGACGACCGAGCCAGGCGGAAGGGCATCCTCCGCCGCACGGCTGAGGCGGGGTGCTTCGTGCACCTCCAGCCCGAGCCCGTGGCCGAGGCTGTGCCCGAAGGCATCGCCGTGACCTTGCCGCTCGATGTAGTCGCGGGCGAGGGCGTCGGCGTCCCGCCCGCGCATTCCGGCCCGCACGCCGGCGGCGGCGGCGGCGTTGGCGGTGCGCACGACGTGGTAGACGTCGCGCTGCCGCTCGTCGGCCCGCCCCACGACGACGGTGCGCGTCACGTCGGCGCAGTAGCCCCCGTACTCGGCGCCGAAGTCCAGTAGCAACAGGTCACCCTGCTCGACGGTTTTGGCCGACGACCGGGCGTGCGGCAGGGCGGCGCGGGCACCAGAGGCGACGATGGTCGGAAAGGGAAATCCTTCGCTGCCCGCGTCGCGCAATGCGTGCTCGAGCACCCCGGCCACCTGGAGTTCGCTCATCCCGGCCCGCAGCTGAGGGAGCGTCCGTCCGAGCGCCGCCGCCGCGATCTCCGCTGCCTGTCGGATCAGCTCCACCTCCTCCGCGTCCTTCCGCTCGCGCAAGCGCTCGACCAGCTCGGCCGTGGGCCGCCACTGCCAGCGGCTGCCTGCCTCGAGGAGCCGCTGGAAGTCCCGGTGCAGCAGATGTGAGCTCTCGAACCCTGCCAGCTCGACGTGAGGGAGCTGCGCGAGCTGCTGCCAGAGTCCCGTCCAGAGGCTCTGTCCCTCGATCGTCACGCGCGCGAAGTCGCCGACTTCGTCCGCCGCCTGGGTCTTGTATCGAAAGTCCGTGATGAACAGCACCTCGCCGCGCGCGCTCACGAAGACGAGCGCGCTCGTCCCCGAAAATCCGGTGAGGTAGCGGACGTTGGGGAGGCTGGTGAGCAGCACACCGTCCAGGTGCGCGGCGGCCAGCGCGAGGAGGAGCGCCTCGAGGCGCTCGCCGCGGCGGTCAGCCACGGGGTGCGAGCGACGCGACCAGCCCGCGCAGCGCGAGCTCGTAGCCGTAGGCGCCGAACCCGCAGAGGACCGCGCGCGCTCCCGGCGCAAGCGCCGAATGGCGGCGCTCGGGCTCGCGCGCGTACACGTTCGTGAGGTGTACCTCCACGAAGGGTACCTCGGCGGCCGCGAACGCGTCGCGGATCGCCAGGCTGCTGTGGCTGTAGGCGCCGGCGTTGATCACCGCGCCCGACGCTCGCCCGCGCAGCTGCTGCACGGCGTCGACGAGGTCGCCCTCGCCATTGCGCTGCACGCACTCGACGTCTGCGCCGAGCTCGCGCCCCACCTCTCGCAGCCGTGCCTCGATCTCGGCGAGCGTCGTGCACCCGTAGAGCGCCGGCTCTCGCGTGCCGAGCAGATTGAGATTAGGGCCGTTCAGGACGGCGATCTTCACTTCTGCTTGAGCCCCTCGAGCCAGGCATTGAACTGCTCGATGTCGCGCGCCGCGCTGTCGTCCGCAGGGGCCGCGGGCTCGGCGGCTGCCTCCGACTGCTCGGGCTCCGGGGGGGCGGGCGGCGGAGACGGAGGGGCAGCGAAGAACTCGTCGAACGAGAAGGACGACGCCCGTCGCGCCGCCTCCGCGGTGCGGGGCGTCTCGCGGAAGAACTGGTCGAGCGTCGGCCCATCGGGTGCCGGAGGCGCCTGCTCCGGCGGCGACCCTGGCTGCGCCGCCTCCGCGTACACGTTCGAGAGCGCCGACGTGCCTTGCTCGTCGGCAGCGGCCGGAGCGCGGCCGAACAGCTCGTCGAGCGACGCCGGCGTCGCCGCCCCTGTGGTCCCTGGCGACCCGGACCGGTCGCCCGCGCCGGCGTCTGCTTGGCCGTCGTACGCGTCCGCGGCGTCGGCGGGCGACTGCTCCGAGCGCCAGCCCGGCGACAAGTCGCGGTGGGGATGGCCTACATCCTCCCCGTCGGGCTCCGGTGCCAGGTCGAGGCCCACCGGCGGCTCGTCGCCGGCCGCGGCGGGAATGACCAGCGGGACCATGGTCTCGCCGGCACCAGCCGAGGCGCCAGCGAAGTGCGCATGTTCAGTCCCTTGCCGCTCGCGCGAGGGACGAGCGGACACCCGCCGCGAAGCCACGAGCGCGAACAGCTCGCGGATGGTCGGCCCGTCGTGCGTTCGGTCCGACGGGCGTCGCGCGTCCGCGAGCTCCTCCACGGCCGCTCGCGAACTCGCCGCCTCCGCGGCCGAGTCGCGCTCGGCCTCGAGACGCGCGACGCGGACACGCAGCGCATCGTCGTGAGGCTGCTGCACGAGCAGCTTGTGATAGACGTCGAGCGCGGCGTCACGGAAGCCCTGTTGCAGGTAGAGCTCCGCCATCGTCTCGGTCACGAACGCCTCGGGCGTCTCTTCAACCACGCCGTGCGCCGCGTGCACCTGGGCGCCGCTCGTGGCCGGCAGCTCGTCGCCGCGAGGCCCGGCGTTCTCTGCGTCGGCCGACTCGGCCGCGCCGGATTCCTGCGCGACCGGCTCGCCCGGCACCACGAGCTCCCCCGGCACGACGAGCTCGAGGGTGTCCATGGTGAAGACGTCTGGCTCGTCGGCCTGTACCGCCTCTTCGAACTGGAGGGTGGCGGCGCCCTCCTCGGCGGGCTCGTCCCGGCGCAGCCGCGCGTCATTCCCCTCCGCGTCGGGCGACTCGTCCGCCGTCATGCCGGCGAATGCGCTGCCGTCGAACCCACCGTGATGCTCCGGGTACGACGTCGTGAGGCCCGGAACGTCGGCGCCGGCGCCGCTCGCCGAGTGGTCGTCCGGCGCGGCGAGCGCGGGCTCTTCGAGCTCGATGCGGAACTCGTCATCCGAGCCGTCGGGCGCGGCGACGTCCGCGGGGGCCTCGCCCGCTTCCTCCGCGCGCGCCGCCGCGGCGTGCTCGGTAGGCGCTTCGGAGCTGCTCGCGCGCTCCGGCTCGGCGCTCCAGGGCTCGCCCTCGGCCGTGGGCACGTAGTCGGCCGCCGCAGCAGCAGTCGTGTCGTCGGACTGCGCGGGCTCGTCGGCGCCCGCGCCCTCGAAGGCGACGCTCGCGAAGGCGCCGGACGATGGCGGTCCGATCGCCGGCACGTCGATGCTCGACACTGCGGCGAGCGCCTCGATCTGGGCGAGAATCTCCTCGTTTCGCGGGTCGGCCTCGAGCACCCGCTGGTACCACTCGCGGGCTCGCTCGGGATCGCCGTAGGCGCGCGAGATGTCGCCCAGGTGGCGAAGCGCGATGAGGTTTTCCGGATCGAGCGCGAGCGCAGTCTCGAACACCCGCTGCGCCTCGACGAGCTCGCCCTTCTCGAACAGTGCCTGACCGTACACGATGTGCCCGCTCATGTGTCCCGGCTGGTCGGCCAGGTGCTCACGGCAGAGCGCGATTGCCTGGTCGACGT
>Ga0307409_100001583_pt1 | contig 11358 bp, 7 predicted proteins | sample 322Ometagenome_2_FD_203888 | JGI IMG/M metagenome (GOLD analysis project Ga0307409, IMG submission 203888) | Maize rhizosphere microbial communities from greenhouse at UC Davis, California, United States - 322HYB-O-2 | ecosystem: Host-associated > Plants > Roots > Rhizosphere > Soil | place...
GTCGGCACGGAGGCGGATGAGGTCCCGCTCGATGGCCAGCGCCGCCCCCGCATGGGCCAGCGCCGAGGTGACCCGCCCCCCGCTCCGGGCGACGGCGTCGATCGATGCCCCCACGATGGTATGCAGCACCACCGTCCGGTCTGCCTCCACGAGCTCATCGACCTCGACCTCGGCCGCGGCCAGGACGGCCTGGTAGCGCCGCCAGGTTGCGGTCCTCGTCTCCCAGAACGGCTCGCCATCCCCGACGCTCGATCCGAACAGCGAATCGGCCGCCTCGCCGAGGAGCCACGCCAGCTCCACGGCGTCCGTTCCCCGGTCGGCCTCCAGCAGCTCGGCGGTGGCGAAGTGGAGAGCGGCCGCCTCGGCGATGGACAGGACCGTGGAAGCACGGGCGCAGCCCTGGTCGGCCAGCCCCCATGCCGGCAGATGCAGCAGCGGGTCTGGTTCAGGGTTGGCGAGGACCGAGCCGAGAAGCCCGTCGTCGGAGTGGCGGACAGCCAGCGAGGCGAGCAGCAGCTGTCCCCGACGGCGGGGCTCCTCGGGGAGGCTGGAGATGTAGGCGGTGACCCGCTCCCAGATCGGAGCGACCGGGTAGTGACGGGCTAGCAGATGAGGGCCTCGGGCAGCGGGTACTCAGGATTGAACGCCTGGGCCACCGCACGGATGGCTGACCAGTCGAGCTGGGCCAGGGCGGCTTCCAGATCGGGATGCGACCTGAACCCGTGCTCGGCAAGGACCTCAGCGACCCCCTCCTCTGACACGCCGGTGGCCGCCCGTTGCAGGCGGGCGGCCCACTGGTGGTCGACCAGACCTGTGACAACCATCCGGTGGTACTCGCTGGGGTACTCCATTCCTTCTGCTTGCACAGCAGCCTCCCGTCTGTGGGCTTACTGGGATCGTAGGTCACCCGGCCGGCCGGCCAATGTTGCCAGCAACCTCCTCAGCCGGATCTGTTCCGATATCCCCTTGCGCAGACTGTCCAGGCGGGCGCGGTGCGCCGACAGCCGCGTCTCCAGGTAGGAGACAAGCTCCGGACAGTCGAGCGAGCTGGCGTGGGTGGCGGCCTCGGCAGCGTACCGGGAGAGCAGCTCCGCCCCCCATTCGAACCCCTCGTCCAGGAACCAGCCATCCGGGTCGACGCCACCCCGCAGGGCCTCGCCAAGGACAAGGTTCGGGTTGCCATGCCGCTGGTCCTTTCGCCATCCGAAGAAGTCGTTCTCGAGCTGATGCCAGCACCCGAAGGCGTCGACGAAGCGCCCCCATGCCGGCATGCGGCAGGGCTCGCCCACGGCGTACAGGGCGGCGGCCACGGGGATGATCGCCGAGGTCGTCTTGCGGGCGGCCGCCAGCTCGAACCGGTCGACGTCGGGGTTTCCCGACAGACGATCGGCCAGCGTCGCCTCGGCCGCTCGTGTCCAGGCGCTCCTGAAGGTGTCCCAGAAGGGATGGTCGAAGGGGTACAGCTGCTGATAGGGAAGCTGGAACTCGGTATGGAGATAGGAGGCGGCGGGGAGCAGGCGGAGCTCCGCCCCGTCGGTGTCGGCGTCGAACGCGTTGTCGACCAGCCGCACGTAGAGATATCCGCTGATGGTCGAGCGGACGAGGAGCGCCAGGACCTCCGGGGTCAGGCCCGGCGCCGCCCAGATGGGAAGGTGGACCAGCGGGTAGGAGTCGAGGGTGGTGAAGGCGGCTTCCGGCCTTGGGCCCAGGACCTTCTCCACCCAGCGGTCCAGCTCCCGCGCGAGTGTGGGGGCGCGGCGATGGGCATCGCTGGAGAGCGACCTCCAGTGGGTGCGTACCGCGGCCACCACCTCCGCCCGCGGGAAGGTGCGCCGGTTCACGGGAAGGGCCCCCCATGGGTTCGGGCCACGCCCATGGCCTGGCTGTGGGTGATGATGGCCTCCGCTTCCTCCCTGCCCTCGGCTCCCAGACGGTCCAGCTCGTAGAGCGCTCGGGCCTCGTCGAGGAGCATGCCCCGCGATCGGGCGGCTTCGGCCGCCTTGCGGATCTCTGCCAGGGCCGACTCGGTCCTGCCCTGACGCGCCCGCAGCATCCCACGCCAGAGCAGGGGGCGGGAGCTTCCCACCGGGAAGATCCTGGCGTAGGCCGCGGAGAGCTTGATCGCCCTGTGCAGTTCCTGGTCGCTGACCGTCAAGCTGGGCGCACGGACGGCGGCCATGACCATGACCTCGGCCGCGGCGTTGTAGGCCATGAAGGCCGAGAAGTTGAACGGTCGCACGCCCCGCATCCGCCGCAGCAGCAGGCGGGCGTCGCGCACCGCCTGGTCGACCTGCCCCGATCGCAGACTGGTGAGGCTCCGCAGCCCCAACGTGTCGCTGGCCAAGGCCTGGTCGTCGGGTCGGCGCGACGCCGCCCGGTCGTCTCCGGAGAGCTCGTAGCCGAGTCCTTCCAGCTCCTCGATGGCGGCTGCGGCCCGTTCGACGTCTCCCATCTCGACATAGACGTAGGCGCGGCCCTGGGCCGCGTACGCCTGTGAACGCCGAGCCCGCCGGCGCTGGGCGAGGTGGTGGATCTCGTTGGCGAAGGCCTCGGCTCCGACCAGGCGCCCCTGGAACCAGTTCTCGACCATCAACGCGGCCAGTCCGTCCTCCAGCCGGCGCCGGTCTCCCAGCTGGGCGGCGAGATCGCGACCTCTGGCCGAGGATTCCTCGGCGACCCGCCATCTCGCCACCCCGGCATAGTAGAAGCCACGAACCAGCGCCACCCACATGACGGCGCGCAGATCTTCGGTGGTGGCGGCGGCCTCCTCCGCTCGACTGAGGTAGCGGTCGGCCAGCTTGGGTCGTGGGATGAGCCCGACCACGGCGCCGACGGTGGCGAACCCCCGGGCGAGCTCGGCGGGCGCGCCGGCCTTCTCGGCCAGGTTCAATGCCTGGAATGAGGCGTGGAGACTGGCGAGATCCTCGTTGGCGAGGAAGAAGACCTCCACCAGCTGCTCGTAGGCCCGGGCCGCCAGCCTGAACCGCGCCGCCTTCTCGGGGTTCGCTGTCGGCCGGCGCCCGACCCAGTGGTTGCGGGTCTGCTCGACCGCTCTGGCGAGGGCGGCGACTGGATGGGGAACGACGCGAGGTGGTGCCTCCCCGATGAGCTCCAAGCCGCGGATGAGGTCCTCTCGAGCCTGCCGCTCGTCCTCTCCCTGTTGGAACACCCGAGCCTCTCCGAGCAGCATGTGCCAGGTTGCCGCCTCCAGGCTGGTGGCCAGCTCGTGGTTCTCCTCGTAGAGATCCAGTGCCCGACGGAAGCCGGCAACGGCTTCGCTGTAGGCGCCGCTCGTGAGCGCCCGGTCGGCGGCGGCGGCCTCATACCGTATGGCCTTCGCCGCGATCCCGGCTCCCGTCCAGTGGTAGGCCAGGACGGAGGACCAGCCGGAGAGGTCGGAGTGGGTTCGCTCGATCCATTCCGCTGCCCGCCGGTGGATGTGACGGGCGGTGTCGGTGACGCAGAGCCCGACGGCCGCCTCCCTGATGAGGCTGTGGCTGAACCGGTAGCCCGCCTCGGAGCTGTCGTCCTGCTCGATCACCCTGGCCTGGACTAGGTCCTTGAGCTGGTTGGTGAGTTGTTCGGCATTCCGCACGCTGGGGTGGATGTCGGTGAGCATCGTCAGCGAGAACTCCTGGCCGAGGAGGCTGGCCACCAGCACGGTCGCCTCCAGGTCCTCGGGGAGCGCCGACAGGCGAGCCTGGACCCGGGTGATGACGGTCTCCGGTATCCGACGGCGGAGCTCCTGGAGCGAGCCGCGCACCGCCGCCTTCCGGCCGTCGACCACGATCAGCCCGTCCTGGACGAGCGCGCGGGCCAGCTCCTCGGCGTAGAACGGGTTGCCATCCGAGCGGTCCACAAGCAGCGAACCGAGCTCATCGGGGACCGAATCGACACCAAGGAGCTGCCGCACCACCTCCACGATCTCGCTGTCGGAGAGGGCATCCAACCGCAGGATGTCGTCGACACCGGCCAGGTCGACCAGCTGGGGCTCGGCTGTGGAAGGCGCCGTGTCGAAGCGGAGGGCGACCACCGCCAGCAGCCACGGGAAGTTCTTCGCGGCCAGGGAGATGAGGTGATGGGAGGCGGAGTCGATCCACTGCCCGTCGTCGAAGATCAGGACCGAGGGGTGCAGCGCCTCGATGCAGTGCAGCATGAGGTCACGTGTCAGATCGGCCGTTCCCTGCGTGCTGAGCGCGGGCATTCCAGCCGTGGCGCCGATCTCCATTGGCAGCACCGGGCCGAGCAGCGGCAGCAGGTCATGGAACTCGGTCCCGCTCACCAGTGGCTCGAGCTTGGCGAGCATCTCCTCCTCGGCGGATGCGTCGCTGAGACCAAGGAGGTCGGCGAAGATGTCCTTCCAGACGTGGTAGGGGGTGCTGGCTTCGATCGTGCTTCCCCTGCTGGCCGCCACGAGCAGGCCGGCGGCCCTGGCCTGCGCGGCCAGCTCGGTCAGCAGGCGGCTCTTGCCCATGCCCGGTTCCCCGGTCAGCACGCCCACCCGGCCGCGGTTGGCGCGGGCGTCGGCGGTCCATTCGCGTAGTCGCTGGCGCTCCCCGACCCTGCCGACCACGTCGGCGGAAGCGCCCCCGAACGGCAGCCGGGTCCTCCCGCCCACCACCTGGAAGGCGGTCGCACCGCCGATCGGCTCGTCCAGCGGAGCGACGACGAAGCTGGAGCCGACCGATTCCACCACCTTGTCGGTCACCAGCACCGCGCCCGCGGGTCCAGCCTGCATCAGACGGGCAGCCTCGTTGGCCGCCTTGCCGAGGGCGCCGTAGGTCCTACGCTCGCGGCCGCCGTACACACCGCACAACGTGATCCCCTGGCTCACGCCGGCCGCCATCCCGGTCGTCATGTCGTCCAGCCCGGCGACGATGCGGCGGGCGGTGATCACGGCCCTGTGGGTGTCGTCCTCGTGCGCGGCGGTCGCCCCGAACGTCGCGTAGAGATAGCTGCCCTTGTCGCCGACGACGATCTCGAGAAGATGCCCGCCCAGGTCGTGGACGGTGCGCTGGACGCGCCGGATGAACAGGTCCAGCTTCTCGTGGGCCTTGTCGTCGGTCTCGTAGTCGATGCCGCCGAAGCGCAGGAACAGGGTGGTGGTCATCCGCAGCTCGGAGATGAACGCCTCTTCTCCGCGGACGATGCGGGAGTAGACCGTCGGCGGGATCCAACGGCGGGTGATGGCCTGGTCGATCCCGCTGGGAGGCCAGCTCGTCATGCGTGGCGGTGGGGGCAGGCTGTGCCCGTGGATGACCGCGAAGGACTCGCCTTCGGGAGTCCTCCGGTCGGTGAGCAGAAGATCATCTCGCCGCCATTGGAACTGGGCCCGGTCGCCGAGCCAGCCAAGGATCTCGCCCCCCACCAGGACCTCGCCCGGGCGGGCGAGCTGCTCGACAACACCGAGCCGGTCGACGACGGCGCCGGCGAGCACCTCGAGGACCTGGATGTCTGGGTCTCCGACCAGGAACCGGGAGGCGAACCCCGAGGTCACCACCAGCTTGACCGGCATGTTGGCCTGCGCCTGAGCTTCCCATGCCGCCGCCACCGCTCCCAGCACTCCGTCCCTTCCCGCGAACCAGCAGGTGATCGCGTCACCGGCGAAGCCGATCACGCTGCCGCCGTGGCGATGCACCGTGCCCACGGCCATCTCGAACAAGGTCCCCAACTCTGAACTGAGGCGTTCGGCCCCGAGCCGGGCGCCGTGTTGACGCACGAGACGGTCGGTCAGGTCCGTGAACCCCGTCAGGTCGACGAACAGCGCGGCCCCGAACATGCGACGGGGCAGGTCGACGCCGTCGAGGATCGCGCGACGCCGGTCCGCGGGGAGGAAGGTCTCCAATCCGATCCGGCCGGCACCGACCCCGTCGGTGTCGTTCGGATCGGAGTGAGCGGCCAACGCAGGTCCCTGCCCTCGAGTGGAAGGTGGCGGCATCGCACGTCGCCGGATCCACCGATCAGGTTCGGTCCGAGGATGGTGGTCGGCAGAGTTCGGGAAGATTCTAGAGGGTCTCGAGCGACGCCGGCCGCCGCCGGCCGGCGGTTTGGAACCCTCCCGGCTGGCAACGCCAGCCCGGGAGGGCCGAGACCCCGCCCTCCGATGCCTCAAGGGTGCCTGGAGCAGGCACCCTTGAGGCTGCAATTATGATGGTCTGCCATGCCCATCGATCCTGATGTCCTGGCCAAGAGCGTGGCCCGCCTGGAAGGTGTCGACCCGGTCGACACCGGGCTGGACGCCGCCCTGGAGCAGGCCGTCGCCGAGACCGACGACGTGTTCGAGGTCGACGGCGCCGGGCTACTGCTGCTGGACGAGGGCGGGGTGCTGCGCTACACGGCGGCCTCGGACGAGCCGGGGCGCATGCTGGAGATGCTCCAGGAGCAGTTCGGCGAGGGGCCGTGCATCGACGCCTTCCTCGACGACGCGCCGATCCTGGCCCCCGACCTGGGCGCCGACCCGCGCTGGCCGTCGGTCGGCCCGCTGGCCGCCGGGCACGGGGTCCGCGCCGTCCTCGGCGTCCCCGTCGACCTGCCCCAGGGCCCGGTCGGCACCCTCAACGTCTACGCCGCCCGGCCGCACCGCTGGGACGAGGCCGACGTCGCCGCCATCCAGGCCTACACCCGGGTGATCGCCTCGCTGCTGCGCACGGCCGTCCGGGCGCATGTCAGCGGCAAGGCGGCCGGCCAGCTCCAGCGCGCCCTCGACCACCGCAGCCTGGTCGAGCAGGCCAAGGGCGTCATCATGGAGCGCCGCGGGCTGGACCAGCAGGCAGCGTTCGAGCTGCTGCGCGCCCAGGCCCGCTCCACCCGCCGCCGCCTGCACGACGTCGCCGCCGAGGTGGCGCGCCGCTCCTAGTCGTCGTCCGTCTGGACCAGGCCGCCCTGGCGGCGGGCCCAGCGGACCCAGCGGCGCTGGGTCATGGCGGCGTCGGGATGGATGAAGTGGGACACCGCGGGCGGGTCGTCGCCGATGTGGAAGGAACGGACCCGGTCGCGGACCGCGAGGTCCTCGGCGGTGAACCGCTCGTGCTGGCGCAGGTGCTCGGCCCAGGAGCGGACCACGTAGGTCTCGACAAAGCAGCTCGGGTCGGCCACGTCCTCGAACAGGCCCCAGCGGTAGGCGCCGTCGCGGCGGCGGACCCGGCGCATGGCCCGCATGGCCGAGGCGAACTCCTCGGCCCGGGCCAGGTCGACCCGGTAGCGGACCAGCACCAGCACCGGCCCGTCGTCGGGCTCGGGGTCGAGCACCGTCACCGGCTCCGGGCGCACCGAGGGCGTCAGGTCGAGGGCGCCGATCCCCTGGAGGCGCCAGCGCAGCGCGGCCAGCAGCCCCAGGCCGAAGCTGGCCGCGGCCGCCAGCAGGGCCGTGCGCTCGCCCACGCGGCCGGCGACCACGCCCCACAGGGCGCTGCCGACGGCCAGCCCGCCCTGGAACACCAGCAGGTACACGGCCAGGGCCCGGGCCCGCACCCACCGCGGCACGGCCGTCTGGGTGGCCACGTTGAACGAGGTCAGGATGGCCAGCCAGGCCATCCCGGCGGCGACCATGGCCAGCCCCACCACCAGCGCCGAGCCGACGACGGCCAGGACGACCGTGGCCAGGGCGTACAGGCAGGTGGCGGCGACCACCCGCCGGTCGATGGGGACGGCCCGGCGCAGCCGGGGCAGCACCACCGCCCCGGCGACCGACCCGATCCCGAGGGCGCCCAGCAGCAGCCCGAACCCGGTCGCGTCCAGCCCCAGGGCGTCTCTGGCCACCACCGGCAGCAGCGCCCACAGGGCGCTGGCGGGCAGGATGAACAGGGCCGTGCGGAGCAGCACGGCCCGCAGCAGCGGGGCGAACCGCACGTAGCGGATGCCGGCGCCGATGGCTCCGAGCATCTGTTCGCCCGCGCCCAGCTTGTCCTGGGGCGGGCGCCGCCAGCGCCACAGGACGGCCAGGACGCCCAGGTAGGAGAGGGCGTTGAGCCCGAACACGGCCGCCGGGCCGGCCGCCGCCACCACCAGCCCGCCCAGCGCCGGCCCGATCGCCCGGCCGATGTTGAACCCGGCCGAGTTGAGCGCGACCGCCGGGGCCAGCAACCGGCCCCCGACCAGCTCGGGGATGGTCGCCTGCCAGGCGGGGGCGTTGGCCGCGTTGCCCAGCCCGAGCAGGAAGGTCAGGGCCAGGACGACGGCCGGGCTGGCCAGCCCGAGCACGGTGGCCACACATAGGGCCGCCGCCGAGACCAGCATCCAGGTCTGGGTGAGCAGCAGCAGGCGCCGCCGGTCGACCACGTCGGCGGCCGCCCCGGCGGGCAGGGCCAGCAGCACGATGGGCAGGCTGACGGCCGTCTGGACCAGGGCCACCAGGGCGGCCGAGCCGGACTGGTTGCCGACCTGCCACACCGCCCCGACGCTCTGCATCCAGGTGCCGATGTTGGAGACCAGGGCGGCGATCCACAGGGCCCGGAACACCGGCGAGCCGAGCGGCGCGAGCGCGGACGGCGGTTCGGGCCGGTCGACGTTCGGGTCGGCGGCCACAGCGGCGCTCAGTGTAGCTTCGTCCCATGGCCGCCCCCATCGAGGACTACGCCCTCATCGGCGACACCCACACGGCCGGGCTGGTGAGCCGGGACGGGTCGATCGACTGGCTGTGCCTGCCCCGCTTCGACGGCCCGGCCTGCTTCGCAGCCCTGCTCGGCGACCGGTCCAACGGCCGCTGGCGGCTGGCCCCGGCCGGCGGGGTCAGGGAGGTGCGACGCCGCTACCAGGGCGACACCCTGGTGCTGGAGACCGAGTGGCACACCGAGGACGGGGTGGTCCGGGTGGTCGACTGCATGCCCCCGCGCCAGTCGGACCCGGACGTGGCCAGGGTCGTCGAGGGCATCAGGGGCCGGGTGCCGATGCGGATGGAGCTGACCATCCGCTTCGACTACGGCTCGATCGTGCCCTGGGTGCGCCACATCGGTGGGGCCCTGCACGCGATCGCCGGGCCCGACTCGGTCTGGCTGCGCACCCCGGTGGCCGTGCGGGGCGAGAACTGGACCAGCCTGGCCGACTTCACCGTGGCCGAGGGCGAGCGGGTCCCCTTCATGCTCACCTGGCACGCCTCGCACCGGCCGGCCCCGCGGCGCATCGACCCGGTCCGGGCCCTGGGCGACACCGAGGCCTGGTGGGGCGAGTGGGCCAGCGGGGTCGGGTACCAGGGTGGCTGGCAGGACGCGGTGATCCGCTCCCTGCTGACCCTGAAGGCGCTGACCTATGCCCCCACCGGCGGGATCGTGGCCGCCCCCACCACCTCGCTGCCCGAGCAGCTGGGCGGGGTCCGCAACTGGGACTACCGCTACTGCTGGCTGCGGGACGCCACCTTCACCCTGTCGGCGCTGATGCTGGCCGGGCTGGCCGACGAGGCCAAGGCGTGGCGGGAGTGGCTGCTGCGGGCGGTGGCCGGCCAGCCGCGGCAGATGCAGATCCTGTACGGGGTGGCCGGGGAGCGGCGCATCACCGAGCAGGAGCTGGACTGGCTGGCCGGCTACCAGGGATCGCGGCCGGTGCGGATCGGCAACGCGGCCGTGAACCAGTTCCAGCTCGACGTCTACGGCGAGGTCATGGACACCCTGCACCTGGGCCGGAACATCGGCCTGGAGAGCGACCCGGCGGCCTGGGACTTCCAGCGGGCCCTGCTCGACTTCCTCGAGTCCAACTGGCGCGAGCCCGACGAGGGCATCTGGGAGATCCGCGGGCCTCGGCGCCACTTCACCCACTCCAAGGTGATGGCCTGGGTGGCGCTGGACCGGGCCATCAAGGCGGTCGAGACGATGGCCAAGGAGGGCCCGGTGGACCGCTGGCGGGCCATCCGCCGCGAGCTCCACCACGAGGTCTGCCGTGAGGGCTACGACAGCGGACGCGACTCCTTCGTGCAGTACTACGGGGCCGACCACCTGGACGCCAGCCTGCTGCTGATCCCGCTGGTCGGGTTCCTGCCCGCCGACGACCCGCGGGTCAAGGGCACGGTGGCCGCCATCCAGCGCGAGCTGACGGTGGACGGCCTGGTCCACCGCTACCCGCCGGAGGGGTCGCAGGCGGTGGACGGGCTGCCCCCGGGCGAGGGGACGTTCCTGGCCTGCACGTTCTGGCTGGCCGACAATCTGGTGCTGATGGGTCGGCGCGAGGAGGCTCTGGCCATCTTCGAGCGGCTGCTCACCCTGCGCAACGACGTCGGGCTGCTGGCCGAGCAGTACGACGCGGTCAGCGGCCGCCAGCTCGGCAACTTCCCCCAGGCGTTCTCCCACGTCGCCCTGGTCAACACGGCCAACTTCCTGTCCGAGGGGCCGATGCCGGCCTGGGCCCGCCATCGGGAGTGACGGTGGCCGAGGTGGTCCAGATCACCCCGGAGGTCGCCATCCCGATGGCCGAGCTCGAGTTCCGGGCCAGTCGGTCCTCCGGCCCGGGCGGCCAGGGCGTGAACACCACCGACTCGCGGGTCGAGCTCCGCTTCGACGTCGCCGGGTCGCCGTCGCTGCTCCCCGAGGCCAGGGAGCGGGCCCTGCGCCGCCTCGGCCCCCGGCTCGACTCCCACGGCGTGCTGCGGGTGGTGGCCCAGGCCCAGCGCAGCCAGCTCGCCAACCGCCGCGCCGCCGTCGAACGCTTCGCCGAGCTGATGGCCGCCGCCCTGGCCACCCAACGCCCCCGCTACCCCACCCGCCCCACCAGGGCCGCCTCCACCCGCCGCGTCGAGTCCAAACGCCGCCGCTCAGCCACCAAACGCCTCCGAGGCCGCCCCCGGGACCCGGAGGACTGAGGCCGGGGCTCCGGGCTGTGGACGACGGGACGCACCCGGCTCCGCGGTTGGGCTACGCGTCCAGGTGGACCTTGACGGTCAGGGTATCGGCGGGGGCGACGAGCACCAGGTCGGTGATGGTGCCGGCGCGGCGGAGGTCGCCGGCGACCTCGGCCAGGGCGGTCAGGCGGTCCTCCTGCTCGGTGACCTCGACCCGGGCGACCGGGGTGCGGAGGGAGCGTCTGGCGGTGGTCTTGGCCCGGCGGACCTCGGCGAGGACGGCGGTGGCGGCCTCAAGGGCGAGGGGGGTCGGGCGCTCGAGGCCGGTGGCGGCGCGCAGGGGGCCGCCCTCGGGCCAGGGGCTGGCGTGGACCGAGCCGTCGCGCCACCAGGACCAGACCTCCTCGGTCACGAACGGCAGCACGGGGGCGAACAGGCGCACCAGGGTGTCCAGGGCCAGGCGCAGGGCGCCGACGGCCGAGGCCTGGCCGGCCGGGCCGGCCTCGCCGTAGGCCCGGCCCTTGACCAGCTCCAGGTAGTGGTCGCAGAAGGTCCAGAAGAAGGCCTCGGTGGCCTCCAGGGCGTTGGCCGGCTCG
>Ga0307409_100001584_pt1 | contig 11356 bp, 10 predicted proteins | sample 322Ometagenome_2_FD_203888 | JGI IMG/M metagenome (GOLD analysis project Ga0307409, IMG submission 203888) | Maize rhizosphere microbial communities from greenhouse at UC Davis, California, United States - 322HYB-O-2 | ecosystem: Host-associated > Plants > Roots > Rhizosphere > Soil | place...
CGGCGGCGTCGGCCACCTCAACGACGGTGTTGCCGGCGAAGTTGGCCAACTCCACGCCCTTCAGGTTCGCCCACAGGTATTCGACGGGGTTCAGCTCGGGCGCATAGGCCGGTAGCCGCTCCACCTGCAGCCAGTGCCGCTGGGTCTCCAGCCGGCCGCGCCTCGCGAGGCCTTGCTCTCCTTCGTCGATACGCTCCCACGTGAGCTTCTCCAAACCAACGCCGCTCCTCTGCTAAACATCCTCGAGGAACTCCGGAACTCGTACAGAGAGCAGCATAAGTGGGTCACCGCCGTCGCGCATGTCAACGTCGAGGATCCCCAGGCAGTCAGCACTTTGCGGTTAGAGCTTGGGGACTATATGCGGACACGATTCCTTGACAGGGAACGAATCCATTGCGCCAATATCTATCGCATCGCCTCCACGCTCAACCGGCCGTCTGCCTCCTCACCCCATCGAGAGCAGTTTCAGCAGCTCCAGGACTTGATTTGGCCGCTGACAAATGATGAAAACCCATACCTTGTCGGCATCGAGGACATTGTGGATATGGCAGACGAAGCTATCCGCGAGATTGAAGCGGCTTCGAGTGTGCGCAACGCTGAGGAGGCCCAGCGTCGGTTCAAAGTGGAAATGGAAACCGCGACCGACCGCCTGAGAGATACGCTCAAGCGGTTGAATAACCTCGCTAATGACCTGCTCATGTGACCATCAGCGGTTGAGGAACCTTGGACAGCGCCCATGACCGAAATCGTCAGCGCCGTAGTCGCCGGAATCGCGCTCATCATTTCGATCATCGTGTTCATTGACAATCGGATCCGCCAGCTCGAGGCAGCGCGGCTGGCACGGCGGCCAACCCTCGTGTTTGCCTGGGATCACGAGCGGAAGAACTGGCGCTTGAGCAACATCGGCAACGGCCCGGCACTCGATGTCGTTGTCGTGCAACGTATTGAGGGCCGGTGGACGCATCCACTGCGGATGCCCGAGCTCGGCGTCGATGACACCGAGGTGGTTCCCCGGCGCTGGATCGAGCAGTGGCACACGGACCCTGGGCTCGCGGTTCGCTATCGCAGCGTCATGGGGGAGCCGTACCTCACACGCGCAGCCAACGACTGGTCACAGACCTCACAGAGCTGGGTGATCTTCCTGATCGGCTGTGGGTCGAGATCGAACCGCACTGGCACTATCGCCACCTTGCACCGTCGCACGAGAAGAGCGCACGCGAGTCCAGTTGATCGGACCCCGTTGTCGGTCCATCCATTATGAGAGTGCAGGCTGGTTGGTGGTGGCCCAGCACTTGGAGTAGTCGGTCGGAGTCAGGTAGCCAAGGGCACTGTGGGCCGGATGGTGTTGTACCTGATCCGCCAATCCTCGACCAGCACCGGGACCTCCAGCAGGGTTGAGGTGACCTGAGCCAGCCCGACCATAGGCTTGTCCACTTGTGCCTCTCCTCGCGTGGCCTCACAGCGGACAAGTATCGCTATGGCGATCACAGCGGACAAGCAGGAGCATTCGCTGCTCTCGGTCAGCTATTGCCATAGCTTGTCTTTCGTCCTAACGAACGCGGTACCCACAGCTCGCCTCGACGGCGCCTGGGCACGGTCCCCACGACAGCCAGCGTAGACAGCTTCGGCCGGGCCCGGTTGTTCTTCGCCTGCCGCCGCGCGACCTGATGGACGCTCTGAACGCAGTCTGGCGTATCCCGCTCGACACTTGGATCGCGGCCCGCCATCGGTGGGCTCCTGTGGCCTGGCTGCTGGCGCCATGCCAAACGGCCGACCGACGCCAGCAGCACCGCGATCCAGGAGAGGTCACCAACGCGGACAGAGACACGCTCGAGGGCAGCAACTATCCGGCGAACATCGGTGCGGCGGATCCTGCTAAGTGCCACTATTGACCTTCGAGGAACGGCGAACGAAATAAGGCGATTTCGCGATGGCCAAGCCTATGCTACGGCCCGACCATTTGCCTCTTAAGTTCCGCTAGTCTTTGAGACCGCTCACTGTACGATAGGCCCTCAAGCTCCGGCTCTAGCTCCCTGTATCGCTGCAGGTAATTCTCTTGGAGACGAACGAAGTCCGCAGTTGCTTGGGGCATGGGCGCCACTTGCATGCGCCTTTCTTCCTCTGACAAGTGCCTCTGTTGCAACTCTACTACCCTACTGTCTCGTTCCGCAGGCTCAAGGCGTTCGAGGTCCTCCTTACTCTCCCTTAGTTGCGAAACGAATCGCTCCATCTCGCGGCTTCCCACAGCGTACCTCCGCTCCTGGGGGCTCGGAGTTGGTGACAGGACTGGTGTCAAGGATATCGGGCCCTGCGAAGGTGTCAAGCACAAGTCGCACTGTCCCTCTGTTGTCCGGGCATAGGATCCTAGTATTACGAGTCCACTGCCTGCCGATGGAGCAACGAACCTTGAGTTCAAACCTGGGCCCGAGTCGTCATCCCAATACAACTTGTTGCCGGCGTGTAGGAAGAAATAGGGATCCCCAGTAGAGTTGGTCGTCTCGAACACGTCTCCTTGGTTCCACTGTGCATTGACGCGCACTCCAAAGAACAAGACGTCGCTCTCCACCAGGTTGGGAGGGGCGCCACTGACGCCTCTGTAAAGGTCGCAATATCCAGGGGTCTTGGTGGTGTACGCTCGGATAATCAATCTGTATAGCGCGGTCACGGTGGGCGTATAGATGATCTCAGATGCTAGTCCAGTATAGTCGTCGTTGAAAGCGACGATGTCATTGGTATCGTTAACGATATACATAACTGGATCGGCAGCAGCGCTTTGGAAGATGAAGACGTCTCGTAAGTTCCTCGTTTGGAAATGATATGTCGTGCCAGCGTCTAGTTGCTCATAGCGGCGATAGACATACCTATGGAACACTGAGACGCATGTCATAATTCTTCCTTCCTCTCTTTGTTAGCTTCCCTACGTTCTGTTCTACTTTCTTTATTCCCCCTCCCTATCGGTTCAATGGCCTGGAGAATCACGCCAATGGTGGCCTGGGATCAGCGAGATACCAGAGTTCACCCGCGAGTGCAGCTACTAGGATTCCCGTAGAGCGAGCAGTGCTGCCTTCACGCGGTCGAGACAGACCCTCGCTCGTATGGCAAGCGCCTCTGGCCAGATCACCTCCTTCAACTCGCAGCCTGGCACAGCGGACGTCACGCCAATGTCACTCAGGCGTGACTGCGGCGGTGAGCTCTCCGGCTCAGCAGCAGATCGCGGAGCCGAGCAGACGGTTCAACCCCGAGCTCGTCGAGCAATAGGTGACGGCAGAGCTCGTACTGGCGTCCCGCCTCCCCATGATTACCCTCAGCAACGTGGGCCTTGATGAGTACACGGTGGGCGCTTTCGCGCAGCGGCTCAGCGCGTACGGCGGCCAAGCCGGCGTCGACGGCCTCGCCGTAGCGCCCCGCTGCGGTCAGTCGCTCACAGAGCGCCTCAAGCGCGTGGAGGCGCAGTTGATGGAACCGTTCCCGCTCCATGACAACCCAGTCGTCGTCATACCAATCGGGCAGCAGGTCTCGCGAAAACTGCCACGCTGCCCGACTGAGATCGTCGTCAGCGCAGCGTTCCGAGCGGTCGAGGAGCCGACGCGCGAACGGGGCCGCGGCATGGAGATCCACAAGGACGCCTGAGGCCAGCCGAAGGTCATGAGCCGACACGTCGATAAGCCGTCGGCAGGCGGGTGATAGCCGCCAGAGCGCGGCACGGAGGTTGGCGTTCGCGCGCCGAGTTGGCACCTCCGGCCAGAGTATGCCCGCTACATGGGTGCGCGGTAGCAGGCGGTCGTGCAGCGCCAAGAAGGCGGCCAGGCGTTGCGGGCCAATCGTTATCGGAAGCACGTCATCCCCAAGGTGAAGCTCAAAGCCACCCAGCAGGTGCAGATGGAGCCGAGGAATGGCAGGGGTCATCGGCACTCCCCCTATAGTCAAGTCGCATGACGTGGTGTAGTTGAGGATCCTCGTGGGGCGGCTCAGGCCGAGGTGAGCTGGGCAACCTCTTGGGTGACAGGCTCGTCGACTAGGACAAGCTCGAGCGATTCTTGGGACAGATAGCGTCGAGCGACCAACCACTCGTCGTTTGCTCGATGAGCAGCGCGCCAGCCAGCCGCAGCAGCGCGGCATCGTTGGGCAAGATCCGCACCACAGATGAGCGCCGGTGCGGTTACACCGTGACGGTGAGGGTGTAGGTGCTGCGGTTGGCGTGGCCCTCGAAGCTGTTATTGCAGTTGACGATGGTCCGCTTGTAGGCACGGAGGTCGAGCGCGTAACAACAGGTCACAGGGAACACCTCGGAAAGGTTGGTGATGGTCAGGCGGTAGGTGCCCCCTGCCCACGTCGGAGCCACCGCTCCTTGCGTTGACCGTGCATCGCCGTAGGTCGGCCCGACCTGGGCGGCCGTCAATGGCGTGATCGTCGCCGACGCCAGCCCGAGGAGATCGATCTGCTGGTTCTCGCCGTAGATGGCTACGATCGTGTAGTAGGCGAGGTGCTCGTCGGGGTCGTGGGCCAGGAAGTCGATTTCGAGCGTGCCGCCCTGGGCGGCGTCGACCACATCGCACGCCTCCACCGGTCCGCCGTTAATCCGGACCGCGATGAAGTCGGTGTCCGGTTCGGTGGTACAGGTGTGGACGGTGCCGCCATCACAAGGATGCGGATGGGGCGGTCCGACGAAGCGGTTGTCCACCGTAATGACGACACGATTCTCCTGCTCCTTGGTCCCACACAGCGGCAGGATCCGTGAGCTCTCTATGTTGGCGCCCGGCCTGTCCCATGCGCGGAGGCGCAGGTGATATGTGCCGTCGGCGAAGTTGCCCTCAGTGCGCCAGTTCATCAGGATCCCAGCGTTGCCTACCCAGACCCGCGATACCCCCCAGGTCAGGGGATCGTGCGTGCCCTCGTAGTGCGCCTTGCTCTCAGCGACCCACCGCCCGTCGATGAGTGTGAACGGGAATGGCACGCTCACCCACGGGCTGCCGGGCAGGAGGGCTGAGTCGAAATAGATGCGGGACACGCTCCCGGCGGCTGCAGGCGGCATGTCCTGCCAGGTAGCACCGCTGTTGTCGGACCACTCGAACTCGTAGTAGTCCATCTGGTTGCCGCACTCGCCGCTGAGCCCGATGTCGCCGCCGTAGGGCCGGTCGCCGTGCGTGGCCGCGACCCCGGGATCTCGGTAGCCCGCGGGAGCGGCCGGTGCCCCCAGGTTCCCGCCGACCCTGGCGACGAGGTCCGTGCAGATCTGGGAGATGACGATGCAGTCGCCCTCCTCGCACCCTGGGGGTCGGGGCACGCAGCACGCCTCGTCGGATGTGACGAGCGTGACGTCGAGGAGGCTCGGAATGTTCCAACGGGTGTCAACATAGCCCTCGTTAAGGATCACCATCTCAGTGCCGCGGCAGTTCTGCGTGACTCGAAAGATGATGTCTGGGGTGCAGTCCCACCATGGCCACCATGGCCACCATGGCCAGATGCGTAGGGCAGCATCGGGGTTGATCGGGAACCGCTCGACCAATCGCTTGCGGAGCCGGTCAAGTCTGCCCGGATCGACGCTTGCAGCCGGCTCCTGCTGGAGGATGCCGTCGGTCGCTAGCAGCTGGTCGAACACGCCGAGGCTTGGCTGCGCGTTCGGGACCGGTAGCGTTCGGAGCGTGTTGGCCGGTAGGAGCTCCGCCACCCTCTGGACAAGGAAGGGTTCGAGACGCCAGTTGCGCAGATGCCACCACCACCACGGCCACCAGCCGCAGCACCACCTGAAGGTGATCTCGAATGCGCCGTTGATGTCGGTCGTGGCGCAGCCGACCTGTTGGATGCCGGCCCACCACCACCACCAGTCCACATCGAAGGCGCAGACGTCGGCTCCAGGGACCGGGTTCCCGTCTGGGCATACCACCCGTCCTCGGACAGTGAACGTGCGGCACCACCGTAGCCACCAGAACCAGTAGAAGGGTGGGACTCGGAGTGGCTCGAGTCGCACCTCGCCTGGCTCGAGCCATGCCCGTGCCGACACGCTGGCGGCGATGGTCTGCAGCCGCGGGAGGTCCTCGTCGGCGGCGCTCTCGGGGCCGATCAGGACGCGGAGCTCCCCTGGCCGGCCCTCGAAGCCGAACACGACCTCGCCCCGGCCTGACCCGTCCAGCCTGGCGATCTGAGAACCGACGATCTCCTCGCCCCGGACGGCGACGACCCGAAGAGCCTGCTCTCTGGGGTCGGCGCCTTCGATCCCGGAGGCGTCGAGAGGAACGATGAGACGGAATGCGTAGTCGGTGGGCTGTGCCATCAGGGCCCTCCCGTCAAGCGGTTGCGGTGGTGGCGGAGATCACGAGGCGGTCTGCTCGTCCTCGGCTTCGTCGACCCCGGTTGGATCCAGTGCCGTCACGCTGACGCCAAGGTCTCCACTTCTGCTCCACAAGCTGGCAAGGGTCAGTCCAGCGTCCTGAAATTCTTCCGGCCTGGCGCCACCGTCGCGTGACGCACGCGTGACGTACCCGTGACGCACGAGCCCGACCTTCTCGTTGGCATGTCGCCTCCTCTGCTCGTCTGGCTCAGCTGGTGAGGACGACCGTGTAGCCACCCACGAGAACGCCCTCGATCCGCTGGCGGACCCTGAGGACCTGCGCCTCCTGCTCCCCGACGTCAGGCAGCGCCGCGTAGAAGGGGATCCGGAGCGGGTCACAGCCGCGGCGGAAGCGTTCGCGAGGGCGCAGCAGCGGTTGGCGACAATCTGGGGGCAGGGCATCGATGTCGGGCAGCTCCATGCCGTCGGGCATGGGGGGGAGCAGGCCCGCGACCACCAACTGGGCGGGAGCCCGGAAACCGGGTTTGCGGTTGCCGGCATAGAGCTGGAGCCATTCCATGGTCCCGGGTGGCTCGGTCACCACGTCGACCTCGGCCGCGCCCGGACGGTCGTGCCAGCCGAGGTCCAGGTTGAGGGTAATTTGGGCCGGTGAGGCGGCCCGGACCACGGCTATGTTGCGTTGCCCGACGTGCCGGTCGGCGACGGGGGAGAATTGGTTGGTCGCCACTGGGTCCATCATCGCGTCGCCGACCCGGACGACCAGACACTCATGGCCGTCGTTGAGGTAGACCGGGACCCAGGTCTGCGGACACGTGACGATGGCATGGGCGCCCCGGCTCAACCAGCGGCCGGCCGGACCGGTGACCTCCCGCCACTCCGGGTAGGTGGTGAAGCGGTCCTCCAGGTCGACGTAAGCCGCCCCGACCAGGTGGCCGGCGCCACGGGAGAAGCCGAGGCTTGGGTCGAACCACCAGAACTCGACCCGGACCCGGAAGGCCGGTGCCTTGCCCAGGTTCCAGACGTGCGCGTACAGGGTGTTGGGGGTGCTGGCCTGCGCGACCCCGCCCAGGCTGGGTGGCCGCAGCGGGGCGGTGTCGGCCGACTGGTTGGCGACGACGTAGATGTCGGGCGACTCCCAGAAGACCCCGGCCAGCGGGCGAGCCCCGCGGTCGGCGGCGTTGGCCCGCACCAGCAGGTATGGCAGGAACTCGTCCTTGCGCGGTCCGAAGGTGGGGCCGTTGCGCTGGACGTCGGCGATTTTCCCCTGGAACCAGGGCAGCTCGCCCGGCGAGCCGGTCGGCGGCTTGCCCTGGCCCCAGGGCGGGATGGGCAGGGTCGGCGGATGGTAGAGCGGCGGCTGGGGCAGGTCGGCGGTCCCTGGCGGTGGCTGCGCGTCCACGGGAGGGCAGACGGGCGGTCGCGGCGGGCGCTTGCCGCACTCGCATCTGACCGACACCCGGATCTTGACCTCGCCGTGGCAGGGGCAGGTACAGCGGTGATCGTGGCCGCAGCCCTTCTGGCCGCCGCAATGGTCATGGTCGCGATGGTCGTGCCCGCACTCGCAGCTGCACTCGTGCTCGGTCGTCTGCGGCTCCGGCCGGCGCCGGCGTTCGCGCGGTCCGTACTGCGGCTCCTGCTCGCTCATGGCGGCCACCTCACCCGATCACCGGTGCGCAGTCGATGCATTCGGGGTCCTGGCAGCCCCGATCCTCCAGGCCGGGCCCGGCCCAGTGCAGCTGGAGCGGCACCGCGGGGTCGTAGTCGTGCCCCGATGTCTGTGACGGCCAGGTGCACGGCTGGAGGAAGTCGTTGCGCTCCGGATCGGCGACCGGCGGGAACTCTTCGCTGTCCGAGCGCCGGTTCCAGTCCCAGCAGTGGTAGCCATAGCCCCGGTCGGCATCCAGGTTCCAGTCGGTGAGGGGGACCGGTGCCTGGCCACCCTCGCCTTCGCCTCCGTCCTGGTTCCGGGTGGCCAGCCACATCAGGTATTTGGTCATGTTGACGACGTCGCCGAGCTGGTTCCCGGGCCCCACGGCGCAGCCGACCCGGTCGGCCTCGGCCGGCGTCCTGGCCGTCTCCAGCCGGTCGCGGATGTCGGCGGACGGCGCCTGAGCCCGGAAAAGTGCAGGGGGGCCGGCGTTGCGGCCGTGCGGTCCGGCCGTGGTCGGGCAGCGCTCGGTGGGTGTGGCCGGCGTCGGGTACCGCCAGGGGTGGCGGAACTCGTCGTCGTCGTGCACGTAGGGGTAGGCGGGGTCTCGCAGCGGCTCCGCCTCGTCCTCGTCGTCCGGAGGCTCGGTCAGCCCGCCGAAGATGTCGTTCAGGTCGATGACCAGCGCCTCCCAGCCGGCCCGCAGAGGGTTGCCGACCCGGATCAGCGACTGGTCGATCTCGTCGGCCATCGGGAGCACGTAGCCGGTGCGCACCAGCACCGACCGGAATGTCTTGAGCAGGTAGTACAGGGGGAGCTCGAGGGCGTAGTAGAGGGCCAGGCGGAACGGGTAGGTAATGATGTCGGCCAGGATCGCCCAGGGAAGCGTGGCCAGGTAGACGGCGACCTCGACGATGTAGGCGAGCACGTTGACGACCGCCAGGATGAAGTCGAGCAGATCGTCCCAGAAGTCGCCGCCATCGTCGTCGCCAGGGGGACCGTCTTCGGCCGGGTCGCTGGGGGTGGGGAAGTCCAGATTGGGGAACAGGTCCGGCGGCGGGGGCGGCTCATGGCCGAACCCGTCAACGGTGGCGATCTTGAGATAGCGCCAGAACAGCCGGTAGGCCTCCTGGACCAGCGGGGTATTGGGGCGGCCGTCGTTATCCCGCAGTATCTTTGGGTGCTTGCCTCCCTCGCCGTAGAACGCCTCGGTCATGGCATCGATGAGGAGCTCGGCCACCTCCTCGGGAAGCTCGGAATCGATGTCGAGCAGGCGGCGGCGCACCCACTTGTCGCGAAGGGTGTTGCCGCCCGGAAGAGCGGGCCGGCTTACGACCCCGTTGTCGTCTTCGGCGAAGGCGATGTCGTAGTAGAGCGCCGACTCAGTGAGCTGGTCGTACCCGCCGGTCTGCCGAGGCGACCCCGGGTCCGGGTCCAGCAGGTACCAGTAGGCGTCGGCGTGGTTCTCCACGAGGTGGTGACGCTGCCAATGCAGCCGGAAGGGGCCACCTGCGACTTGGTTGACGAAGGCGTGGCCAACCGTATCCGTCGCGAGGTGGCTGAGGTAGCCGAGGGCGTACGCCTGCAGCTGTCGGTCCTCCGCGACGAGCGCGCCCGCCCAGAGCCGCTGCCCGAACTCGCCGGTCTGGCGGTAGTGCAGCATGTCGGACCAGAAGAAGGACTGCTCGTCGTAGCCCTTGTTGAGGCCGAGGGAAAAGAACGACCACCAGTCCCGCTGCTGGGTGACGAGGTTCGCTAGCGCCGTAGTCAGAATCGAGCCGAGCTCCCCGGTGATGTTGCCGACGCTCTCGGAGAGCCCTCCTGTGAGCCGGCTCAGCTCCTCAGCGGTGTCCTCGACAATCGGGCCGAGGTACTTCTCGTACTTGCTGATGTAGGGGTCGAGGGCCTCGTACACCCCCTCGAGGAACTCGAGGATCCTGACCAACACACTTGACAGCTGGATATCACCCACGTCGCGGAAGTCGGGGAGGAAGAAGAACAGATCGGGGCCCATGGCGCCCATGGCGGTGAAGTTGGGATGCTCGCCGGCAATCGCGGCGAGGTCGGTGACCTGGGTGCCGTGCCATTCCGGATCGATCCGATCGCTTCCCGGCGGGCGGTACCCGTCCGCGAGCTCGGCAGCGGCGCGGCGGGCGGCGCTCATGTGGATGTACGGGCCTGGCATTCCAACCTCCCTGGCCAACGTCGAGACGACGCAGGACGCACGCGTCCGACCACCCATTGTCAGGATTGGTTGTGGCTGGAGCGTGACTCCGCCGTGGCACCAGCGTGACGAAGTAGCTGGGCCCGTCTCAGAGGCTTCGCAACCCTTGGATAAGTTGGTACAGCCGCTGGGTAGGTGCCAGGCCAAGTTCGGCATGCAGCTTGGTGCCCGGAGACGAGTTCATGTGCACGAACCCGTCCGCCCTCTCCGCCGGAGTTCCGTGCTGCCGCGGTCCGGCTAACCCGATCCAGCGGCATGCCGCTGTCGAGATCTCCAACGACTTGGGGCTCTCCGAGCAGAGCCTGCGGGTCTGGATCAAGCAGGCCGACCTGGATGCGGGTCACCGCGACGATGGGGTTGACGACCAGCGAGCTGGAGGAGCTGCGGCGGCTGCGTCGTGAGGTCCGGGTGCTGCGCGAGGAGCGCGAGATCCTGCGCAAGGCCGCGCCGGACTCCATCCGTCATCGCAACACCATCCTGGTGGAGGTGGGGCGTGGCGAGGTTGGAACGTCCGGGCATGTGCCAGCGGTCAGCATGCGGCGGCCAGGATCTTTGACCGAGGTTTGGTTCCTCGGGGTTCACCCAGCGCGCTAAGGACTCCGGCCTGGTCCCGTCGATGGGCTCGGTCGGCGACGCCTGGTCAGATCCGCTGGACCAACTTAGGGATCAGGTCAAGCTGGCCAATGCGATCTCTTATCGCCGACGCGTGAAAACTGAACTCGTCAGTTTTCGGCCGTCCCTCCCTGCCAGCATGAGCTGAGACACTCCAGCCCCTCCATTCACTGACGAGGGCGAGAGGGAGCCTCCCAGCTCATGACCGTGACGATGACGGCACCTGGGACCATGGTCGATCCTGGGGCCATGTCCAGCCCACCCGATCCCGAGGTGCCCGAGAAGGCCAAGCGGCGACGCTTCAGCGCCGAGTACAAGCTCGCCATCCTGCACGAGGCGGATCGCTGCACCGAGCCGGGCCAGATCGGCGCCCTGCTGCGCCGGGAGCGGTTGTATTCCTCCCACCTGGTCGACTGGCGCCGCCAACGCGACACCGGCGCACTGGAGGCCCTGGCACGCAAGCGTGGCCCTAGCCTCGGTTTTTCGTGAGGTGCGGGGCGGATGCCCGCCCAGTTACGCAAGGAGCCCTCTGAGCAGGGAGAATGCGGCTGTCTGATGGCTGCATCACCGGCTCAAGGAGGCA